>ERZ1026870.143-NODE-143-length-44168-cov-62.661528_pt1 | contig 44168 bp, 48 predicted proteins | sample MGYA00380165_ERZ1026870 | MGnify/ENA primary metagenome ERZ1026870 (study PRJEB33269, sample SAMEA4719801) | human gut metagenome | biome: human-associated habitat; feature: organic feature; material: feces | place: Cameroon | collected 2013-10 ...
TATAAAGGTAAAGGGGCAGGGAAAAAGGAAATGGATAGATTGTAAATGTTTAAAAGTAAGTCATACGAAGAATGGAACGTTTTCCTATAATTTATCAGCTTTATCTGGCTTATATTGTTGGGACAGTTGATGCTTACAATCAGCAGAACGGCAATCAATAAAATCTGTAAGTAAACAAAATGACACTTTGTAACAGCCCTTAATAGGACTTTGCAAAATACAGAAACGAGCAGAAGTCTGCTCGTTTCCATATTGTTACCTATATTATAAAGGCAAACGCCCAACTTCTTGGTTTTCAATCAAAGTTCAATTTAGAGCGAGTTAGTTTTATTAACTATTGTCTCTTAACTTCCCGAACGACCGTTGGGAGTGATAACTTCTTTAACTTCTGAACTTGCGAAACTTGAATTACCTTAAATAAAATAAAAAAGTTGCGTGTCTCGAAAAAAAAATGTACTTTTGCATGGTAAAAACGATAAAACCATATACGTTAGTATAGATGGATATATAATTATGGCAAAGGACAAAATAGCATACGTTTGTAGCAACTGTGGACAGGAAAGTTCCAAGTGGATGGGTAAATGCCCAAGTTGCGGACAATGGAACACTTTCAAGGAGATTCGCATTGCGGGCGATAGCGGCTCGCAGGCGGCTAAGAATGCCGGCATGACGATGAGACATGGCGGGGCTGCTACCATGTTCGGCTGTCAGCATAGTGACAATGATGCCAAGCCGATGAAGTTGCGCGACATCTCTGCCATTGATGAGCCTCGCATCGATATGCGCGATGAGGAACTGAACCGCGTACTGGGTGGCGGTATGGTTCCGGGAAGCATCACCTTGCTGGGTGGTGAACCGGGCATCGGTAAGAGTACACTTACTCTGCAGACCATCCTGAATATGACCGACCGCCGTATTCTCTACGTCAGCGGTGAGGAGAGTGCCCATCAGATTAAGTTGCGTGCCGACCGACTGGCAAAGGGACAGGCGCTGCTGAGGGGTGAGGAAGTGGTTCAACCCTTCGATCATATCACGATACTCTGTGAAACCCAGCTGGAGAAAATCTTCTCTCATATCCAGGAGGTGGCTCCGGAATTCATTGTTATCGACTCTATCCAGACCATCGCTACCGAAGAGGTGGACAGTTCTCCGGGTTCGGTATCTCAGGTCCGTGAATGTGCAGCCCATCTCCTCCGTTTTGCCAAGACCAGTGGCATTCCGGTTATCCTGATAGGACATATCAATAAGGAGGGAACCTTGGCGGGACCTAAGATATTGGAGCATATCGTGGATACCGTTATCCAGTTTGAGGGTGACCAGCATTATATGTATCGCATCCTGCGCAGCATCAAGAACCGATTCGGAAGTACTTCGGAACTGGGCATCTATGAGATGCTGCAGGGAGGATTGAAACAGGTGAGCAACCCATCGGAACTGCTTCTTACAGAGGATCATGACGGACTTTCGGGTGTAGCGATCAGCGCAGCCATCGAGGGCGTCCGTCCGTTCCTGGTAGAAACGCAGGCTCTGGTGAGTACGTCTGCATATGGAACACCGCAGCGCTCGGCAACGGGTTTTGACCAGCGAAGACTGAACATGCTTCTGGCGGTGATGGAAAAGCGGGTTGGCTTCAAGCTGATGCAGAAGGATGTGTTCCTGAATATTGCCGGTGGATTGAGAGTTACTGACCCTGCGATGGACCTGAGTGTGCTGGCTGCGGTATTGAGCAGTAATGTGGATACGGCGATAGAGCAGGGGTGGTGCATGGCAGGCGAAGTAGGACTGAGTGGTGAGGTTCGTCCGGTGAGTCGTATCGAACAGCGCATTGCAGAGGCTGAGAAACTCGGCTTCCAGCACATCATCATTCCGAAATACAACTATCATGGTTTCGACCATCAGAAGTATCAGATAGAGATTCATCCCGTCAGGAAAGTGGAAGAGGCGTTCCGCTGCCTGTTCGGATAGGGAACTTTGAGATTTGAACATTGAACTTGTTTACTTTGAACTTTGAACTTTGAACATTGAACTTTATGATTAGCCTTGCTGTTCCTATACAGTTATAATGCATATCAAACAGTTCAAAGTTCAAGATTCAAAGTTCAAAGGAAAAGTAATCAAACAGTTCAAAGTTTAAAATTCAAAGTTCAAAGGAAAAGTAATCAAACAGTTCAAAGCTCAAAGTTCAAAGTTCAAAGTAAATAAGTTCAAAATTCAAAGTTCAAAGGAAAAGTAGATGAAGGATTCAGTAATTATTGTGAGTGGTGGAATGGATAGCATCACACTGCTCTATGACAAGAAGGACGAGATAGCCCTGGGTATCAGTTTCAACTATGGAAGCAATCATAACGAGCGGGAGATTCCTTTCGCCAAGATGCATTGTGAGAGATTGGGAATCAAGCATATCACCATCGATCTGGGATTCATGCACCAGTATTTCAAGAGTTCACTCCTGGAAGGTGCGGATGCAATTCCTGAGGGACATTATGCTGCCGACAACATGAAGTCTACCGTAGTGCCATTCCGCAACGGTATTATGTTGAGCATTGCCATCGGTATTGCTGAGAGTAATAACCTCAAGAAGGTGTTTATCGCCAATCATGGCGGTGATCATACCATCTACCCAGACTGTCGTCCGGAGTTTATCAAGGCTATCGATGAGGCTGCCGAGGCAGGCACATTCGTGGATGTCCGAGTGGTGGCTCCTTATACCAATATCACCAAGGGTGAGATTGCAGCCATCGGCAAGAAGCTCGGTATCGATTATGCCGAGACCTGGAGCTGCTACAAGGGTGGCGAGAAGCATTGTGGCAAGTGTGGTACCTGCGTAGAGCGCAAGGAAGCTCTGGCTGAGGCGGGTATCGAGGATACTACGGAGTATGAGGAATAAGGATGCCTTATATATTTAAGGTATAGATAAAAGTTATTGTGGAAATATAAAAGATAAAACATAATTTAAAATGAAGAAAATGATTTTTACAGCTGCTATGATGCTGGCATCAGCAGCAGCGATGGCTCAGAGCGGAACCTTTCAGATCAAGGGTAACGTAGAGGGGTTGCCGGATTCTCTGGTAGCCATGATTGGAAGAAAGACGGAAAACATCGAGGTTAAGAAAAAGAAGTTTGTGTACTCCAAGAACTTTGATAAGCCTCAATGGGTTTATCTCTGTGACCAGAAGGTCATCAAGAGTGGAGTATTTAAAGTCCAACCAGTCTTTGCCATTCCGGGTGAGACTATTGAGATGAAGGGTAACTTCACTGGGGGTGTCGATATCAAGGGTGGTAAATTCTATCAGGAGCAGGATTTGATGAATGAGTATAAGAGTCAGGCTTATAAGGATATCCAGGCGCTCTGGAAATGGTGTTCTGACAATACGAATGACAGCAACCGCGATTCTATCGACAAAGTTGTAGATGAGCGTATGGAACCTTTGAAGAAGAAGTATGCTGCCGACCTTCTTGCTTATGCCAAGCAGCATTCTGATCAGGAATGTATCGCTCTTCTCATCGACGACCTGGATGATGTCAAGGACAAGGAGACTTTGATCAGTCTGATGGCGGATAACGTTAAGAACGGTAGAATGAAGGCTTACTATGAGCCTATCTTCGAACGTGCCAAGAAGCGTGCTGAGATGGAGGAGAAGGCTAAGGTGGTTCAGGCTTCCGGTGTAGAGGCTCCTGATTTCACCTTGAATGACATCAATGGCAAGCCATTCTCTCTTTCCAGCCTCCGTGGCAAGTATGTTGTCATCGACTTCTGGGGTTCTTGGTGTATCTGGTGTATCAAGGGTATGCCTAAGATGAAGGAGTACTACGAGAAGTATAAGGGTAAGTTCGAGATCCTGGGCGTTGACTGCAATGATACCGAGGCAAAGTGGAAGGCTGCAGTAGAGAAGCATCAGTTGCCATGGATTCACGTTTATAATCCAAAGGGTAGCGATGTACTCGACAAGTATGCTGTCCAGGGCTTCCCAACCAAGATTGTCATCGGTCCTGACGGCAAGATCGTAAAGACCATCGTAGGTGAGGATCCTGCATTCTACACCTTGTTGGATGAGGTTTTAGGTAAGTAATTATTTTATTTTAATAGATTCAAAAAAGGCTTCTGCGAATACATACGCAGAAGCCTTTTATGTTATATATGGTATTTACCCTGATAATGTCTTTTCGATTTCATCGGTGCACCATGGAAGGCACCGCCACCGATACCTCTGCTGCCACCACGATAACTGTCGTGGAAGCTGGCTCCACCGCAGTATTCACTCCAGCGTGCTCTGATTCTGTCCACATAGTCGGCAGTCTCCGTACCACGCATGAAACCGTATTTCACAGCCGGATCACGGTAATAAGCCGGTTGTGCCAGGCGCAGGACATATTCTCTTACGTGTCCCCAGTTATAAGGGTTGCCACCATGCTTTCTGGTCAGGGTCATCGCATCACGGATATGATGGAAACCGCCATTGTATGCAGCCAGGGCGAAGAGAACTCGCTGGGTAGGATCTCCGATGTCAGAGAAATGACCCTGCAACTCTGCCATATACTTGGCTGCCGCCGCCACGTTCGATTCGGCATCATGTATCGCACTCATTGGCAATCCCAGATGGTCTGCCGTAGAAGGCATGATCTGCATCAGTCCGCAGGCACCTGCCCATGACTTTGCATTCGGGTCGAAGCAGCTCTCTTGGTAACACTGTGCCGCCATCAGGCGCCAGTCCATTCTTGCCGTACCGCTGTATCGCTGGAAGAGATGGTCGTAACGGGAGATGACACCCTTGGAACGGTTCAGGAACGGAGAATAGACATGTCGGGTAACGCTGGCAGAAGAGAGCAGCCAGCTTTCCTCCTTCTTCGTCTCGGCTATCATCTTTGGCTTGAACCAGCCGTTCAGTGTATCGGCAAGACTCTTGTTGCCGCCTACCACAGCCCACTGCGTGCGGGTACTGTCGGGTGTCACACCACAGAAGAGCAGGTCGCCCTTGGTCTGCTTCCTGGATAGGGGAACGGCGATGATGTCACCTTCACCCTTGGTCAGCTTCTGGATCATCTCTGTGGTATCCTTACATTCCTCCACGCGCAGCGACACACCTATCTGCTGGGCAAACTTCTCGCAAAGGAGATATTGCAGACCCATGCCGTGGTTGTGATAATCATAATAGGTAGTAGGACCGTTCACGGTAAGCATGATCAGCTCACCGTTTTCCTGAATGTCCTCCAGCGAGAAGCCCTTCTGTCTTTTATTCTTGTTGGCTGATTCGTCAGCTGCCCCTTCTTCGCCATCAGACATGCCCTCCACTTCGCCTATAGGAGTTCCCCACGGCGTGAGCTCTTGTTGCGGTTTCTTTTCTTCGCAACTTCCCAGTAAAATAAGAGCATAAAATGCGTATAAATATAACTTTTTTCTCATTGCGACTGCAAAAGTACGAAATTTTTAAATATAAGTACTAAATTATTTGCATATTCTAACAATTTTATGTACTTTTGCAATGTTTTTCAGACAAAATACAGAAATATGTTACGAATAGCAGTACAAAGTAAGGGTCGTCTGTTCGACGACACCATGAATCTTTTAGCAGAGGCAGACATCAAGGTCAGTGCCTCAAAACGCACACTTCTAGTGCAGGCAAGTAATTTCCCACTCGAGGTTCTCTACCTCCGTGATGATGATATTCCTCAGAGTGTAGCCTCTGGTGTGGCAGATATCGGTATCGTGGGCGAGAACGAGTTCGTGGAGCGTGGTGAGAAAGCCCAGATCATCGATCGTTTGGGTTTCAGCAAGTGCCGCTTGAGTCTTGCCATCCCTAAGAAGATAGAATATCCAGGATTACAGTGGTTCAACGGCAAGAAGATTGCCACCTCTTACCCTAACATCCTGCGCAACTTCATGAAGAAGCATAATATCAATGCCGACATCCATGTCATCACCGGTTCTGTAGAGATCAGTCCGGGCATCGGTCTGGCAGATGGTATCTTTGATATTGTCAGCTCCGGTTCTACGCTGGTAAGCAACAATCTTGCCGAGGTAGAGGTAGTGATGAAGAGTGAGGCATTGCTCATTGGCAACTGGAATATGGATGAGGAGAAGCATCAGATTCTCAACGAGATGCTGTTCCGCTTCGAGGCTGTGCGCTCTGCCCAGGACAAGAAGTACGTGATGATGAATGCCCCTAAGGCAAAGGTAGAGGAGATTACCCAGGTATTGCCTGGTATCAAGAGTCCTACCATCATCCCATTGGCTGACGACGAGTGGTGTTCAATTCATACCGTGCTCGATGAGAAGCGTTTCTGGGAAATCATCGGTAAGCTGAAGGAACTCGGTGCACAGGGCATCCTGGTAACACCAATTGAGAAGATGATATTGTAACTTGTTTACTTTGAACTTTGAACTTTGAACATTGAATGAACATTGAACTTTGAACATTGAACATTGAACTTTATGAATAGCCTTGCTGTTGCAATACTGTTACAAATGCATATCATACAGTTCTAAGTTCAAATCTCAAAGTAAAAGTAATCATACAGTTCAAAGTTCAAATCTCAAAGTTCAAAGTAAACAAGTTCAATGTATTAATAATTAAACATTAATAAGTAAGGAATGAAGGTAATTAAGTATCCTGCAAAGGAGGAATGGAGCGAGATAGTAAAACGCCCACACCTGGATGTATCCAAGCTCAATGCTACGGTACAGGGTGTACTCGACGATGTGAAGAAGCATGGCGACGAAGCCGTGAAGCGTTACGAGGAAATGTTTGATCATGCCCATCTCGATTCTTTGGCTGTGACTGAAGCTGAAATCGAAGAGGCTGAGCAACTGGTTTCTCAAGAACTGAAAGACGCTTTGCACCTCGCCCATCATAACATTGCCGCATTCCATCAGAGCCAGAAGTTTGAAGGCGAGAAGGTTGAAACATGCCCTGGCGTTACCTGCTGGCAGAAGAGCGTAGCCATCCAGAAGGTGGGACTTTATATTCCGGGCGGTACTGCACCGCTCTTCTCTACCGTACTGATGCTTGCAACTCCTGCCAAGATTGCCGGTTGCGAGGAAATTGTTCTCTGTACTCCTCCTAACCAGGAGGGTAAGGTGAACCCAGCCATTCTCATGGCGGCGAAGATTGCCGGCGTGAGCAAGATTTTCAAGGCGGGTGGCGTACAGGCTATCGGTGCCATGGCGTATGGTACTGAGAGCGTGCCTAAGGTATATAAAATCTTCGGTCCGGGCAACCAGTTCGTGATGGCTGCCAAGCAGCAGGTTTCATTGCATGATGTGGCTATCGATATGCCTGCCGGTCCTTCGGAGGTTTGTCTGATTGCTGACGAAACAGCCAACCCTGTTTTCGCTGCTGCCGACTTGCTTTCTCAGGCAGAACATGGTTTTGATTCACAGGTATTCTTCATCACTACCTCTGAAAAGGTATTGGAAAATGTGAAGAAGGAAGTTGAAGCACAGCTCGAACGATTGCCACGTAAGGAGATGGCACAGACCTCGTTGGATAATTCCAAGTTTATCCTTGTCAAGGATGATGAGGAGGCTATCGATCTCTGCAATACCTATGCTCCTGAGCATCTGATTATCGCTACTGCCAACTATGAGCAGCTGGCTGAAAGGGTAGTGAATGCCGGTAGCGTATTCCTGGGCAATTATGCCTGTGAGAGTGCGGGCGACTATGCCAGCGGTACCAATCATACCCTGCCAACCCATGGCTATGCCTTGGCTTACAACGGCGTGAATCTCGACAGCTATAACCGCAAGATCACTTTCCAGCATCTTACCGAAGAAGGTATTCGTAACATAGGAGATGCGGTGGTGACCATGGCTGAGAACGAGCAGCTCGAGGCACATGCCAATGCCATGAGATTGAGAGTAGAAAGTCTAAAGTAGTTTGATAGTATGAAAGATTTAAAAGACTTGTGCCGGGAGAACATCTGGAACCTGGCACCATACAGTTGCGCTCGAACAGAATTCGCCGGCAGAAATGCCCGCGTATTCCTCGATGCCAACGAGAATCCATATAACGACCCTTACAATCGCTATCCAGACCCGCTTCAGGTGGAGCTGAAGAAGCAGATCAGTAAGATAAAGGGCGTGGCAGAAGAGAAAATCTTCCTGGGCAATGGCTCTGATGAAGCCATCGACCTGGTTTACCGTGTGTTCTGTCGCCCTGGTCAGGACAATGTTGTAGCCATTGCTCCAACCTATGGCATGTATCAGGTATGTGCCGATATCAATGACGTGGAGTATCGGGAGGTGTTGCTTGATGAGAACTATCAGGTGACAGCCGATAAGATTATCGATGCCTGCGATGACAATACCAAGGTTATCTGGTTCTGTAGTCCTAACAACCCTACGGGCAATCACATCAACCGTGAAGCCATCGTAGAAGTGTTGCGCCTGTTCGATGGCATCGTCATTGTAGACGAGGCATATAGCGACTTCTCTTCGGAGCGAACCTTCCGCAGCGTGATCGATCATTTCCCAAACATCATCGTCCTGAATACGATGAGCAAGGCTTGGGGCTGTGCAGCCCTTCGTCTGGGTATGGCTTTTGCCAGCAAGGAAATAGTAGATATATTTAATAAGGTGAAATATCCTTATAATGTGAATCTCCTTACCCAGGAGCAGGCTTTGGAGGTATTGAAGAATCCGCTGAAGGTGGATGAATGGGTGAAGAACATCCTGCAGGAACGTTCCAAGGTGATGGCAGCCTTCATGGAATTACCTATCTGCGAGAAGGTATATCCTACGGATGCCAACTTCTTCCTGGCGAAGATGACGGATGCCAATGCCATCTACGATTATCTCGTGGCACAGGGCATCATCGTAAGAAATAGAAATAAAGTGCAACTCTGTGGCAACTGCCTTCGTATTACCATCGGTAATAAGAGTGAGAATGCAGAATTGCTGGGTGCATTAAGACAATATTAGTTTTTATAACATTAGCCCGGGAGGGAGAAGGAAGCAGCGGCTTTCATTCATCCCTCCCTTTTTATGCCTTATGTCATGATTCCTTGATTCAGAAAGTTATTCCTTAAGCAAGTCGTCAAGGAATTCATCCAGGTCGTGGTCCAGATTCTCCATCAGGTCGCCACCCACGATGATGGTATCATCATCGGCAAGGTAGAGTTCTCCCAGATTCTCTTTCTCATCATCTTCCAAGACGAAGCTGTAAGGCTTTAGGATTCCGAGATGGTCTACCGTCTCAGCATTCTTGCGCAAGAGGTCGCGCAAAAGCTTCGCCACCTCATCATAGAAGTTTTCATCTTTGTTGTCAATCCATTGCTCAACAACACAGCGGGTAATTTCGTTCTCGTCATCGTCAAAGGCAAGCATCTCGCCGCTGTCCTGTGATACTCTCACATGGATATCGGTCAGCATGCATGTGTCTTCTTCAGACGCTGGTACCGGAAACTTTTGAGACACTTTTCTGATGAAGCGCTCTACTTGTTGAATCATTTGTTCTGTTACTTCCATAAATCTACGTTTTTATCAGCCTTTGGCTTTTTGCGAGCCTGAGGCTTGGTTTTTATCTTTCTATTGCAAAGGTACACAAAAAAATGAAACAAACAAAGAAGTTTGGCAAAAAATGTAACAAAGAAAACGTTTACGCCCCTTTTAACTAAAAAACCTTCTTAAATTGTTTGTCATTTCTAAAATATTTGCTATCTTTGCATCCAAATAAATTGCTAACTCGACTTTACAAATGAACAAGATAAAACATTCTGGTATCGTAGATGGGGTAGAGGGAGAATGCGTGAAAGTTCGCATCCTCCAGGCTTCGGCCTGCAGCGCCTGCAAAGTGGCAGCCCACTGCAATGCCTCTGAAATGAAAGAAAAAATGGTAGAGATAAGAATGGCCGACGCTGCTTCTTATCAGAAGGGCGATTCTGTTGTCGTGGTGGCTGACGCTTCCGTAGGTTACAGAGCCAGCCTCTACGGTTATCTCTTGCCTCTGGTGGCTATGGTGGCTACCTTGGTAGCTGTTCTTGCTACTACCCATTCTGAGGGTATGGCTGCCGTTTCGGCGCTGGGAATTCTCGTTCCTTATTATGTGGTGCTCTATCTGATGCGCAACAAGTTAAGAAACCGATTCAGCTTTAAACTAGAACGTTGTTGATTATTAACTAAAACAAATACAAATTATTATGAATTTTATTTTGATTGCGGTCTTGGTACTCGGTGCCATTGCGCTGATTGCAGCGTTGGTGCTCTTCGGAGTATCTAAGAAGTTTGCCGTCGAAGAAGACCCTCGACTGGGACAGGTAGGAGAACTCCTTCCGGGTGCCAACTGTGGTGGTTGCGGTTTTGCCGGATGTTCCGGTATGGCTGCTGCGCTGGTCAAGGGTGCTGATGCCGGTAGCATCGATGGGCTGATGTGTCCTGTAGGTGGTGCCGACGTGATGGGCAAGGTAGCTGATCTCCTGGGGCTGGCTGTGGCTAACACAGAGGCTAAGGTGGCAGTGGTTCGTTGTAATGGCTCTTGCGAGCATCGTCCTCGCATTGCCGAGTATGATGGTCTGCACACTTGTGCTGCTATGAACTCCTGTGGTGCTGGTGAAACCGGTTGTGGATTCGGCTGTCTGGGTTGTGGTGATTGCGTGGCTGCCTGCCAGTTTGGTGCCATCTCTATCAATCCTGAGACGGGTCTTCCTGAGGTTGATGAGGAGAAGTGTACGGGTTGTGGTGCGTGCGCCAAGGCTTGTCCACGTCACATCATCGAGCTTCGAAAGAAGGGTCCTAAGGGTCGCCGTGTTTACGTGCAGTGCGTGAACCACGACAAGGGAGCTGTGGCTAAGAAGGCTTGTAGCGTTGCTTGCATCGGATGCGGTAAGTGTCAGAAAGTCTGCAAGTTTGATGCTATCACTATCGAAAACAATGTAGCTTATGTCGATTTCAACAAGTGCCGCATGTGTACCAAGTGTGTTGACGAATGCCCAACCGGTGCTCTCGTAAAAGTTAATTTCCCAGTTAAGAAGGCAAAGCCAGCTGCTGAGGCTGCTCCTGTAGCAGAAGCTCCAGTTGCTGCACCAAAGGCTGAGGCTCCTGTAGCCGCTCCAAAGGTAGAAACTTCAGAAGAAAAGAAGGAGGACTAAATCATGAATTTGAGAACTTTTAGAATTGGTGGAGTTCACCCAGAAGAGAATAAGATTACTGCCGAGATGGCTACTCAGGTAGCTCCTCTCCCTAAGCAGGCTATTTTCCCACTTGGTCAGCACATCGGTGCTCCTGCCAAGCCTGTAGTTGCCAAGGGCGACAAGGTGAAGGTGGGTACACTCATCGCTGAGGCGGGTGGCTTTGTGAGTGCTCCTATTTACAGTTCCGTATCAGGAACCGTGTTCAAGGTAGATACATCTATTGATGCTACCGGTTATCGCAAGCCTTGCATTATCATTAATGTAGAGGGTGACGAGTGGGAGGAGAGCATCGACCGCTCTGATAAGCTCGAGACTCTGGAGGCTCATGCTGAGCTGACTCCAGAAGAGATTGTCAACCGTATCAAGGTGGCTGGTGTCACTGGTATGGGTGGTGCCGGTTTCCCAACTTTCATCAAGCTTTGTCCTCCTCCAGGAGCCAAGGCTGAGTGTGTCATCATCAACGGTGTAGAGTGTGAGCCTTATATCACAGCCGATTATCGCCTGATGATGGAGCATGCCGATGAGATTCTCGTTGGCTTGAACCTTCTGATGAAGGCGGCTAAGGTAGAGAAGGGCTACATCGGTATCGAGGATAACAAACCTGCTGCCATCAAGCTCTTTGAGGAAAAGACAGCCAATGACTCCCGTATCGAGATTGTTCCTCTGGCAAAGAAGTATCCTCAGGGAGGTGAGAAGCAGCTGGTGGATGCCGTTATCCGCCGCCAGGTTCCTGCTCCTCCAGCTATCCCAGTCAACGTTGGAGCAATAGTTCAAAATGTAGGTACTGCCTTCGCTGTTTATCAGGCAGTTATGAAGAACAAGCCTCTCTTCGAGCGCTATACTACCGTTACCGGTAAGCAGGTGAAGAATCCAGGCAACTTCCTCGTGCGTATGGGAACTCCATTCTCTCAGATGATAGAGAACTGCGGCGGTTTGCCAGAGGGCGACAACAAGGTGTTGGCTGGTGGTCCGATGATGGGTAAGGCTGTGATCAGCCTCGATGTTCCTGTAACCAAGGGTACCAACTCCATCACCGTACTGACCGATGCCGATGCTCACCGCAAGAAGGCTCAGCCATGTATCCGCTGTGCCAAGTGTGTGGATGCCTGTCCAATGGGCTTGGAGCCATATTTGCTCGCTACCTTGAGCGTAGTGAAGGATTATGAGCGCCTGGAGGCAGAAGAGGTAACATCCTGCATCGCCTGCGGTTCATGCCAGTTCACCTGTCCATCTCATCGCCCTATCCTCGATAACATCATCAACGGTAAGGCAGCAGTGATGGGCATCATCAGAGCACGAAATGCCAAGAAGTAAAGAATAAAAGTAAAAACAAACCAAATACTTGATTAAGTAAAATGGGAAAATTAATCGTTTCATTATCGCCACACGCTCATGGAAATGAGAGCGTAGAGAAGAACATGTACGGAGTGATTATCGCTCTCGTGCCTGCCATCCTCGCATCTTTCTATTTCTTCGGCTTGGGTTCAGCAGTCGTACTGCTCACCTCTGTGGCAGCCTGCGTCTTCTTTGAGTGGGCAATTACAAAATATCTCCTGAAGGAGGAGACCAGCTTGCTCGATGGTTCTGCCATCATCACCGGTCTCTTGCTCGGCATGAACTTGCCAAGTAACCTTCCTCTCTGGATCATCATCATCGGTGCCCTGTTTGCCATCGGTGTAGGTAAGATGAGCTTCGGCGGTCTGGGTAACAATCCTTTCAACCCAGCGTTGGTAGGCCGTTGCTTCCTGCTCGTCAGCTTCCCTGCCCAGATGACTTCATGGCCTATAGCCGGACAGATGCTCAGCTATACTGATGCTACAACCGGTGCTACTCCGCTGGCTATCATGAAGACAGCCATCAAGACGGGCGATGCTTCTGTTCTCAACCAGTTGCCTGATGCGATGAGCCTGCTCTTCGGTGCTACAGGCGATACCTTCGGTGCCGGAACTACCGGTGAGGTTTGTGCATTCGCCCTCTTGCTCGGTTTGGCTTACATGCTCTGGAAGAAGGTCATTACCTGGCATATTCCTGTCAGCATCATCGCTACCGTATTCGTTTTCAGCGGTTTGATGCATTTGGCTAATCCTGTTTATGCCAATCCTTTGGCTGTGATATTCAGTGGTGGTCTGATGCTCGGTGCCATCTTCATGGCTACCGATTACGTAACCTCACCAATGACTCATAAGGGTATGCTCATCTATGGTGTCTGCATCGGTCTTCTCACCGTTATCATCCGTAACTGGGGTAGCTATCCAGAAGGTATGTCGTTCGCCATTCTTATCATGAATGCGTTCACACCTCTTATTAACACATACGTTAAACCAAAGCGCTTCGGTGAGAAGCCAGCTAAGAAATAAGGAGGACTGAGACATGCAGAAATTAGAATCATCATTAAAGAACATGGTTTTGGTACTCGTAGGTGTAGCACTCGTTGTGGGTGCCGTGCTGGCTTGTATCAACAACCTTACTTCAGGTCCTATCGCTGAGAAGGCTGCCCAGAGTCTGGCCGCCGGTATCAAGAGCGTGATGGGTACTGAAGATCTCCAGGTGGCTGAGCCGGAAGAGGTGAAGCAGGAGTTTGGCGGCAAGGAATTTACCTTTATCCTCCACAAGTGCTCTGACAAGAGCGGTAAGGAGTTGGGTGCTGCCGTAGAGAGTACTACCGGCGGTTTCGGTGGCGACTTGAAGGTGCTCGTAGGTTTCGATACCGAGGGCAAGATTATGGGTTACACCATTCTTCAGGCTTCAGAGACTCCAGGTCTGGGTGCCAAGGCAACTACCTGGTTCCAGAAAGACGGAAAGGGTAGCATCATTGGTATGACTCCAAAGGATGGCGACCTCCACGTAAGCAAGGACGATAAGAGCGGCAACGCCGTAGATGCCATCACCGCATCCACCATTACCAGCCGTGCCTTCCTCAAGGCTATCAATCAGGCTTATGCTGCCTATGCAGGTAAGAGTGTAGATGGCGAGAGTGGTGCATCTCAGAAAGCTGATGCTGAGAGCGGTGCATCTAAAGTTGAACATAACGAAAAGAAAGGATAAGCCGATATGAGTAATATGAAAATTTTGATGAACGGACTCATCAAGGAGAACCCTACCTTCGTGTTGCTCCTCGGTATGTGTCCTACCTTGGCTACAACTACCAGTGCCATCAATGGTCTTTCCATGGGATTGGCTACCATGGCAGTATTGGTTTGTACCAACTTTGTGATTTCTTGTATCAAGAAGATTACCCCGGATATGGTTCGCATCCCTGTTTTCATCGTCGTGATAGCAGCCTTCGTAACCATCCTGCAGATGCTGATGAGCGCCTATGCTCCTGACAGCATCAACCAGGCGCTGGGTATCTACATCCCATTGATTGTAGTTAACTGTATCATTTTGGGTAGAGCAGAGAGCTTTGCTGCCAAGAGCTCACCGATTGCCAGTCTCTTTGATGGTCTCGGCTGCGGTTTGGGTTTCACCCTCGGTCTTACTATACTGGGTAGTGCCCGTGAGATTCTCGGTGCAGGTAGCGTATTCGGTATCACTCTGTTGCCAGAGACTACCAATATTCTGATGTTCATCCTGCCTCCTGGAGCATTCCTCACATTGGGATACATTATTGCGATATTTAATAAGGTTAAGAAGTAAGCGTAGGCATCGCTTCAATCCATGAAATAGAATAGAAATTATGGAATATTTATTGATATTTATCTCTGCGATATTCGTCAACAACATCGTCTTGTCGCAGTTCCTCGGTATCTGTCCGTTCCTGGGCGTATCGAAGAAAGTTGATACAGCCATCGGTATGGGTGGTGCCATCGCCTTCGTCTTGACCTTGGCAACCATCATTACCTGGTGTGTTCAGAAGTATGTACTCGATCCGTTCGGATTGCAATATCTCCAGACCCTGGCGTTCATCCTCGTGATTGCTGCCTTGGTTCAGATGGTAGAGATCATTCTCAAGAAGGTTTCTCCTGCACTTTATCAGGCGCTCGGTATCTTCCTGCCTTTGATTACTACCAACTGTGCCGTGCTGGGTGTAGCCATCCTGGTTATCCAGAAGGACTACAATCTCCTGGAGAGTGTGGTTTATGCGTTCTCTACAGCCCTCGGCTTTGCTCTGGCTCTCATTGTCTTTGCCGGCATTCGTGAGCAGCAGGCATTGGTCCGCATTCCTAAGGGTATGCAGGGTGTAGCCATCGTGATGGTTACAGCTGCTCTCCTCAGTCTAGCCTTCATGGGCTTCTCTGGTGTAGACGGTGGTCTGAAGGCTTTGTTTGGATTGGAATAAAAAAGGCTGAATGAATAAAAAAGCCGATTGAATAAAAAAGAGGCTGGTGTTGTTATCGGTTAACGATGACAGCATCAGCCTCTTATCTTTTCTGGAACTTACATTTTCTTTGTTTCCTTCTCCTTGATATAGCCATGACGGTAAGCATACAGAAGTTCCTTCAGGTCTTCTACCTGTTTACGGAGTTCCTGACCTATATCGGTATCGGCAACCAGCATACGGCGGTTGGACATTTCCACAATCTGGGTGGTACTCTTGATGTCGGTACCTTGCTTGATGGCATCTTCGGTACTGGTAAACGGTTCGTGCTGTACCAGTTGGAAACCACGGGAATGGTATACCAGCGTGTAGCCGGCGATACCCGTCTCGTTGTGGTATGCCTTGGAGAAACCACCGTCTATCACCATCAGCTTGCCGTTTGCCTTGATAGGATTCTCGCCCTTCAGGGTACGTACCGGCACGTGGCCGTTGATGATGTGGCGGTTAGGTCCGGTAACGCCAAACTCATCCATGATATGGTCTATCACCTCCTCGTTGTCGCGCAGGAGGAAGTAATAACCCTTCTCCTCCTTATGGGTCTCCTTGTCAGCCACGAAATAGCGCTCAAATGTAGCCATCTTGCTCTTGTCAAAGAGCGGACTGTCCGGACCGCACCAGAGATACAGGAAGTAGTCGATGGCATATTCCTTCTCGGCTGGGTCGCTGTCCTGCTGGAAGGCGGTACGAATCTGCATGCCGGTATAGTGCATCAGGTCGCGACCGCTGTATTTATGACCTGGATAGATTTCTACCTCTTTCAAGGAACCATCTGCATTGAGCGGACAGGAAGCATGGAAGAGCAGGTTGTTGTTGAAGATGGCATACATGCAGCCATGCTGCAACATCACCCGGATATGCTTATGCAGCTTTTCGCAGACCTTGAAAGAGTGGTGCAGCTTCTGCATCAGTATCGTTTCTTCTTCAGAGAGACGGTTTGGGTATTTCGGGTCGATGGTAGGGAAGTTGCAGGAACTCATCTCGTATTCCTTGCCGTCGATTTCTACCGTTCCCTTTTCATAATTGATGTGTTCGAAGAGGCGTCTGCCGTCCATCTTCCATTCCGGATGCTTCTCGATGAGCTGTCCCTCTATCTTGAACTGGATGACGGCTATCGCCTTGTGCATCTGTGCTGTCAGTCGGGTGGTCTTGTCGTCAAGTCCTGCAGCGCCACCGCTCAGTTTAGGCAGGAACTCGGTGCAAGGATCATCATTGTAGGTCTCCATGGCGAAGGTGGCAAGCGGAATGAGGTTGATGCCGTAGCCTTCCTCCAGGGTGGAGAGATTGGCATAGCGCAGGGAGAGGCGGATGACATTGCAGATGCAGGCATCATTGCCCGCTGCAGCCCCCATCCACAACACATCATGATTGCCCCACTGGATGTCCCAGCTGTGGTAGCGGCGCATCTTGTCGAGGATGATATGCGCACCCGGACCACGGTCGTAGATATCGCCCAGGATATGCAGCTGGTCGATGGCGAGGCGCTGGATGACATTGGCGATGGCAATGATGAAATCATCGGCACGGCCGGTAGAGATGATGGTATCTACGATGACATTGACGTATGCCGTCTTGTCATGATCTTCGGTATGCTCGTGGAGCAGTTCCTGGATGATATAGGAGAAATCGCAAGGCAGCGACTTGCGCACCTTGGAACGGGTATACTTGCTGGAAACATCACGGCAGACAGCCACCAGGCGGTGGAGCGTGATGTGATACCAGTCATCAATGTCTTTCTCGTTGATCTTGACGAGTTCCAGTTTCTGCTCCGGATAATAGATGAGGGAGCACAGGTCACGTTTCTCCTGTTCGCGCAGGGTAGTGCCGAAGAGTTCGTTCACCTTACGCTTGATGTTACCCGAAGCGTTTTTCAGAACATGCAGGAAAGCCTCGTACTCACCGTGGATGTCGGCAAGGAAATGTTCTGTGCCCTTAGGCAGATTGAGGATAGCCTTGAGATTGATGATCTCAGTGCTGGCTTCTGCTATCGTAGGAAATGATTGCGACAACAGTTGCAAATATCTTATGTCTTTTTCAATATCGTACTGTTTCATAATAATTTTATTTTCTATGAATGTTAAATTCAAAAGATTTCTTCTGCTGATCATTCTGATTCAGTTGCAAAGTTACGTTGAATTCTTGAAAATAAAGAATAACTGTGCATATTTTTTCGGATTTATTTTGTAGTTTCACTTTTTTGCAGTACTTTTGCAACCATCTAAGCGATAAACGCTAGACACTATCAATTATTCAAACAAAGACTAAGAAGTATGAAACAGACAATTTTGGTAACTGGCGGTACAGGTTTTATCGGTAGTCATACCACAGTAGAATTACAGCAGGCAGGTTACAATGTAGTCATTGTAGACGATCTCTCCAACTCAAAGATTGAGGTTCTCGACGGTATCGAGAAGATCACAGGTATTCGTCCTGCTTTCGAGAAAGTAGACTTGCGTGACAAGGAAGCAACAGAGGCTGTTTTCCAGAAGTATCCTGAAATCCAGGGTATCATACATTTCGCTGCCAGCAAGGCAGTAGGCGAGAGCGTTCAGAAACCTCTGATGTACTATCGTAACAATGTAGTATCGCTCATCAACCTGCTTGAGTTGATGCCAAAATATAATGTCAAGGGTATCATCTTCTCTTCTTCTTGCACCGTTTACGGTCAGCCAAAGCCAGAGAACCTGCCTGTTACTGAGGAGGCTCCTCACCAGAAGGCTACCTCTCCATACGGTAACACCAAGGAAATCAACGAGCAGATCATTGCCGACTATATCCACAGCGGTGCCAACATCAAGAGCATCGTGCTGAGATACTTCAACCCAATCGGTGCACACCCATCTGCTGAAATCGGTGAGTTGCCTAACGGCGTGCCAAACAACCTGATTCCTTACGTTACTCAGACCGCTATGGGCATCCGCAAGGAGTTGACCATCTTCGGTAACGACTATGATACTCCAGACGGAACCTGCATCCGCGACTATATCTATGTAGTAGACCTTGCCAAGGCTCACGTTTGCGCTATGGCTCGTGTACTTGACAAGGAGACAGAGCCTATTGAGTACTTCAACATTGGTACAGGCAACGGTAATTCAACCCTCGAAATCGTAGAGACTTTCGAGAAGGCTACCGGTGTGAAGCTGAACTGGAAGTATGGTCCTCGCCGTGAGGGTGATATCGAGAAGATCTGGGGCGACTGTACCAAGGCAAACAAGGTGTTGGGCTGGAAGGCAGAAGCTAATCTTTCTGACGTCCTGGCTTCTGCATGGAAATGGCAGCAGAAACTCCGTGAAGACGGTATCATGTAATCATGATGAAATCATATTGCCTGTTAGGTTAAAAATATAAAAATAATAGGAACTTTACCAGCTATATGTTGGAAGGTTCCTATTTTTTGTATATCTTTGCAGAAAGAATTTTACGTAAAATCATTATATAAGGAATCACAATATGAAGAAAACTATACTTTCTATGATGACATTGGCTGCAATGATGATGGCAGCACCTACCCAGGTGCTGGCAGGAACCAGTGCTGTGGAAATGATAGACCTGGAAGCACAGGACATTGCCGTAAGCTATACCAATGGCGTGATGCATATCACGGGTGCCAACGGGCTGGTAGTTAAGGTTTATAACCTGGCTGGCATCGTTGTCAAATCCTTTATGGTAGAAGGTCAGGACAAGCGCATCTCCATGCCTTTGTCGGATGGTATCTATATTATTAAGGTAGGTCCATCATTTACACGTAAAATTACTGTCAATCGTAGGTAAAAGTGAAGTTATTGAGATTTTTACCCCTATTGCTCGGCTTGATGATGATGGGGTGTAAGGATTCGCAACCCAATAGCAACAGGCTGTTGACGTTAGAATACTATCAGGATTTTAACGAGAAGGCGTATGCTGTCAATTCTAAAGTGATTCGAGGATTGATGGATAGCCTCATGCAGCAGGATAAAGACCGTCTTGTTGCCGACCTCCATACTCGGAAATATTATCAGCACCGTGGCGGATTCCTGTGGATTGACCGTCATGGTATAGATCATCGTGCCGATTCGCTGCTCTCGTTTCTGAAAACTGTAGATGAATTCGGATTCAATAAGCGACGCTTTTTTGTGGATGAGATTGCGGAAGACATCGAACGGCTCAGAACCCTGCACCTGGACCGACAGCAGAACCAGGTGAACAGGGTGATGGCTAGATTGGAGTATCGGCTTACCAAATCGTATCTGAGATACGTTGCCGGTCAGCGCTTTGGTTATATGAATCCCAACTTCGTGCTGAACCGCCTGGATACGGTGGCTCCTAATCCCTATGATACCATCAAGCGACCGGTAAGGTTCAGAGGACTCTTTGATGTGAAGATGGAACATCCTGATGATTCGTTCTTTGCCCATGCGATGGAAAGAATCGGTATGGGAACAGATTCGCTCACCGCATTCCTGAAATCAGTACAGCCGGAAAATCCGTTCTACCGCGTATTCAAGGAAAAGCTGAACAGGGGAGGACTTTCCAAAGGAGAGCGTGTCCGGGTGCTGGTGAATATGGAAAGGAGCAGATGGAGACAGAAGGACAATATCTGGAACCATCAGAAATATGTTGTGGTCAATATCCCGGCTTACCAGCTGATGGCGGTAGACGGGCAGGATACGCTCAACATGCGTATCGGCTGCGGATCACTCAAGACCAAGACCCCATTGCTCAACAGCCATATCAAGAGAATGGATATCAATCCAAAATGGTTTGTGCCACGCAGCATCATTCTTCACGATATGGCCCGCCATGCCGGAAACCCAGGCTATTTCCTGGCACGTAACTACTATGTGAGGGATGTGAAGACCGGCGAGGAGGTGGATCTGCATCGGGTGACAAGAGCCATGCTGGTTTCTGGTGCCTATGGAGTGGTGCAGCGCGGAGGAAAGGGCAATGCCCTGGGACGCATCATCTTCCGATTCGACAACAACTTCTCGGTCTATCTGCATGATACCAGCAGCAGGGGAGTCTTTGAAAGAGAGGAGAGGGGAGTATCGCATGGATGTATCAGAATTGAGAAGCCTTACGATTTTGCCGTATTCCTCCTGGCAGAAAAGAACCAGAGACTTATGGATAAAATCAAATATTCGATGACGGACGACTCGCTGAGCAACCGCAAGATGGTGGTGAATGGTGTGAAGGTGAAACCGGAGGTGCCTCTCTTCATCACCTATTATACGCTCTATCCGCTGGCAGGTGGACGCATCAGGGAATATCCCGACGTGTACGGATATGACAAGGTGATATGGGAGCATCTGAAGAAATATTTATAAGAAAATAAATCTTAATTATGATCAAAGATAAAGAACTTTTGGAAATGTTGAGCGATCCGAAGACGCAACGGGCGGGCTTCACTGTGCTGGTGAGTCAGTATAGCGAGACGTTGTATTGGAAGATTCGCAACATCGTACTCAATCATGACGATGCCGATGACATTTTGCAGAATGTCTTTATCAAGGCATGGACCAATCTGGCAACCTTTCAGGGTAAGTCATCCCTGTCTACCTGGCTCTACCGCATCGCCATTAACGAAGCCCTGGATTTCCTCAGAAAGAAGAAACAGGCTACGCAGGTGAGCGCAGATGATGAACCCGGTATTGCGTCACGGCTGCTTGCCGATGAATACTTCGACGGCGATGAGATCCAGGCACACCTGCAGGAAGCCGTAGCCCTGCTGCCCGATGTGCAGCGCACGGTGTTCACGCTGAAGTATTTCGACAACATGAAATATTCTGAGATAAGCAAGATCCTCTCTACCAGCGAAGGCGCCTTGAAGGCATCTTACCATCTGGCAGTGAAGAAAATAACAGAATTCTTGCAGAAATATTAAACCTTTTGAGGTTGAATCCGTCAATAATAAAAAAGAAGTAAAGGTAGTAGTATATGACAAGAGAAGAAAACATATTGAAAGAACGTTTTGGCAAGGAGAATCCCTTCAAGGTTCCTGATGGTTACTTCGATCATCTCACCGAGAGAATCATGGATAATTTGCCGGAACAGGAGATTCGTGTCATCGACATACGCAGCCGTCAGACGCTCTGGCAGAAGTTGCCATTGCGCAAGATAGCTGCTGCCGTTGCTGTCGTGGCGTTGCTGGGCGGTGGCTCGTTCTGGGCTTGGCAGCATGAAGGCAACAGCAAGGTGGTGGCTCATGTGAAGCAGCATGAACAGAAAGCTGTGGCCAGTGAGGAAGCCGCCTTCAATGAGATGGCAGACTATGCGATGATAGACAATGAGACTATCTATGCATCATTGATGACAGAGAACTAAGATAGTAACGTTTAGGTTACGGAATCAGATGAAATAAACAATAATTAAAGATATGAAATGGAATTTCCAACATAGAATCATCATTTTGATGGTCATGCTGCTGATGGGCATCACTGGCATTCAGGCTCAGAATGGCAGAAAGCATGCTGCATTCGACCCTAAGAAGTTTCAGGCGGAATTGGAGCAGTATATCACAACCAATGCTGCCCTGACGCCTGGAGAGGCTGCCAGATTCTTCCCCATGTATCGACAGATGGGCAAGAAGATGCGTATGCTTTTCGATGAGATGCGCCGTTCCCGACACATCAATCCTAAGGATAACGAGGCGTGTGAAGAGGCAATCCGCAGACAGGATGAGATAGACATCCAGCTGAAGCAGCTGCAGCAGGAATATCATGCACGCTTCCTGACAGTACTGCCAGCCAGTAAGGTGCTCAGCGTTATCAAGGCAGAGGAGAAATTCCACAGACAGGCATTCCGCAGGATGCACAAATAATATTTCATCTGGGACAGAAATAAGATTCCTGCAAGATGCACAAATGGGCAGGAATGATGCAAATAGATAGTTCGTTTATCATAGAATAAGGTCGCGAAGGTATTATTTTATAATATTTTCGCGATTTTTTTTTGTTTTCTCCTCTTTTTGTCGTAACTTTGCACATTGTAGTAAATAAATATATATAATATAAAGGTATGTACAGAAGTAATACTTGTGGAGAGCTTCGTCTCTCTGATGCAGGCAAAGAGGTGACTCTTGCCGGATGGGTACAGCGCACAAGAAAGATGGGTGGTATGACATTCGTTGACTTGCGCGACCGTTATGGTATCACACAGTTGGTCTTCAATGAGGCTGACGATAAGGAATTGTGTGATGCAGCCAACAAGCTGGGCCGTGAGTATTGCATCCAGATCAAGGGTGTGGTAAGCGAACGCCAAAGCAAGAATCCTAAGATGGATACGGGCGATATCGAAATCCTGGTGAAGGAACTCAACGTGCTCTCTCAGAGCCAGACTCCTCCTTTCACTATCGAAGATAATACTGATGGTGGTGATGATATCCGTATGAAGTATCGTTACCTCGACTTGCGTCGCCCAGCCGTACGCAAGAACCTGGAGTTGCGCCACCGTATGTGCATCCTCATCCGTAACTTCCTCGACAGCCAGAACTTTATGGAGGTTGAGACTCCTATCCTCATCGGTAGTACTCCAGAGGGTGCCCGCGACTTCGTGGTTCCTTCCCGTATGAACCCAGGACAGTTCTATGCACTTCCTCAGAGCCCTCAGACCCTGAAGCAGCTTCTGATGGTAGCTGGTTTCGACCGCTACTTCCAGATTGCCAAGTGCTTCCGTGATGAGGACCTCCGTGCTGACCGTCAGCCAGAGTTTACACAGATTGACTGCGAGATGAGTTTCGTAGACCAGGATGATGTCATCAATCTTTTCGAAGAGATGGCACGCCACCTGTTTAAGGAAATCCGTGGCGTAGAATTGCCTAAGCTGGAGCAGATGACATGGCATGATGCTATGCGCCGCTTCGGTAGCGACAAGCCAGACTTGCGCTTCGGCATGGAGTTTGTAGAACTCAAGGAAGCTTTCAAGGGCAAGGGAATCTTCGCCGTATTCGATGAGGCTAAGTATATCGGTGGTATCTGCGTTCCTGGATGCGCTGACTATAGCCGCAAGCAGCTTAATGAACTGACCGATTTCGTGAAGCGTCCACAGGTAGGTGCCAAGGGATTGGTTTACATCAAGTATAATGCTGATGGTACTATCAAGAGTAGCATCGATAAGTTCTATACTCCAGAGGAATTGGCTGAGATCAAGACCGTGATGGGTGCCAAGGATGGCGACCTGGTATTGATCCTGAGTGGCGACAATGCCAACAAGACCCGTATCCAGCTCTGCTCTCTGCGACTTGAGATGGGTGAGCGCCTTGGCTTGCGCGATAAAAACGTATTCAAGTGTCTCTGGATTATTGACTTCCCTCTCTTCGAGTGGAGCGACGAGGAGCAGCGCCTGATGGCTACCCACCATCCATTCACCATGCCAAATCCAGACGATATCCCATTGCTCGATGAGCATCCAGAGCAGGTTCGTGCCAAGGCATACGACTTTGTCTGCAACGGTATCGAAGTGGGTGGAGGTTCTCTCCGTATCCACGACACCAAGTTGCAGGAGAAGATGTTCGAGGTTCTCGGCTTCACACCAGAGCGTGCTGAGGCTCAGTTCGGCTTCCTGATGAATGCCTTCAAGTATGGAGCACCACCTCACGCAGGTCTTGCTTTCGGTCTCGACCGCTTCGTCAGCATCTTGGCAGGTCTCGACAGCATCCGCGACTGTATCGCATTCCCTAAGAACAATTCAGGCCGCGATGTGATGCTTGATGCACCATCAGAGTTGGATCCAAAGCAGCTCGATGAGTTGGAAATCAAGTTAGACTTAAAGGATTAATATTTTAGCTAAATCGCTGAATATAAGCAAAAAAGCGTAGCATTATCTTGATGTAAGTCAAGAAATGCTGCGCTTTTATTTATTATACGTCATTTTTTTCAATAAAAAGTTGATAATCTGAAAAAAATGTTATAAATTTGCAGTACAAAATAAAAGATAACGCTGAAAGGTGTTAAAAAATGACTAAAGCAAGGGCATCATCAGATGCTTTCTTCAAAAGGAAGTGAAGCCATCAAGTGGTGCTAATATAGAGACTATAATTGTTTTACTAAAATCATGGTAGAAAAGAAATCAACAACAAAGACAGCTGCCACAAAGAAGACAGCTACAAAGAAGGCTCCAGTTGCAAAGAAGACAACTGCTGCAAAGAAGGACGTTCTTTACTTGAACGCAGAAAACGCTGGCTTCCGTGCTGGTGATGTTTATCAGGCTCTTGCTGCTGCAGAGAAGCCTCAGACAGTTGCAGAGATTGCTAAGGCTGCTGGCATTAGCACAGAGGATACTATCCTCGGTCTCGGTTGGCTCTTCAAAGAGGGTAAGATTAAGGACGAGGACAACAAGGTTGCTCTCGCTTAAATAAGAAATCTCAAGGAGCCGCGGTTTTCTTTTCAGGAGAATGCCGCGGCTCTTTCTGTCTCTAGTCTTTCTTTTTCTTGTTCTTTATCTTTGTTTTGACTTAAAAACTTTATTATTACAGTAACCATGTCTATAGATCAGGAGATATTCAGAGTGTTGATGGCTGCGGGCAGTAATGGTCTCAAACTTGAGAAGATTGCCCGTCATGTTTATAATTCATGTAATTCAATCTTTACACCATTGAATTATAAGGATGTGCATGCCTATGTCACACAGTATCTCACCCGTTGCGCCAAAGACCCAGGTTCGCTTATTGAGAAAGGCAAGGGGTATGGTGTTTATCATATCAATTTCAAGTCGGTTCAGGTTCAGCAGCTCATGCTCGACTTCTCTTCTTCTGCCACGGCTGGCATCAATAACGAGGAGGATAATTCCGGTTCCGACAGCGGAAATGGCTACGTAAGCAACGATCTCTTTGGCGATAATCTGTAAATAGCAAGAAAAAATATATTTCATTTCGGGGGGAATTCCATGTTGGTTCGTATTATATAAAGAAAGAACAATTTAATTATAACAAATATATAAAATGAACTAATTATGGCTAGAAGATATTTATTAGGCTTTGATGTAGGTTCCAGTTCGGTAAAGGCATCTCTTACCGATGTAGACAACGGTGAAATTGTAGCGTCTGCGTTTTATCCAGACCATGAGGCGCCTATCATGGCGGTGAAGGCTGGATGGGCTGAGCAGGATCCACAGATGTGGTGGGATAATGCCAAGCTGGCGCTGAAGAAAATCATGACTGAATGCGGTGCCAAGGGTGAGGATATCCTCGCTATCGGTATCTCTTATCAGATGCACGGATTGGTTTGCGTTGACAAGAACCAGCAGGTGTTGCGCCCATCTATCATCTGGTGCGACTCCCGTGCCGTACCTTATGGCGAGAAGGCTTTCCGTGAACTGGGAGAAGACCTCTGCTTGCGCAATCTGCTCAACTCTCCTGGCAACTTTACTGCCTCTAAGCTGGCGTGGGTGAAGGAGAACGAGCCAGAGCTCTTTGACAAGATTGATAAGATCATGCTCCCAGGCGATTATCTCGCCATGAAACTTTCCGGTGAGGTGAAGACTACCATCAGCGGTCTTTCTGAGGGTATGATGTGGGACTTTACAGCCAAGAAGCCTGCCAAGTTCCTGTTCGATTACTTCGGATTTGATGAGAGTATGATTGCCGACATCGCTCCTACATTCTCTGTACAGAGCGTAGTCTGCAAGGCTGCTGCTGATGAACTCGGACTCAAGGAGGGTACTCCTATCTCTTACCGTGCCGGCGACCAGCCTAACAATGCTGTCAGCCTCAACGTATTCAACCCTGGTGAAATCGCAAGTACAGCGGGTACATCTGGCGTGGTCTACGGTGTGCTCGGTGATGTGAACTACGATCCTAAGAGTCGCGTGAATACCTTTGCACATGTCAACTATACCACAGAGCTCGACCGTCTCGGCGTATTGCTCTGCATCAATGGTACCGGCATCCTGAATGCCTGGGTTCATCGCAATGTAACTCCAGACGTCAGCTATGCTGATATGAATGACCTGGCAGCCGGTGTGCCAATCGGTAGCGACGGCGTGAAGATTATCCCATTCGGAAATGGTGCTGAGCGTGTATTGGAGAACAGAGAAGTGGGCTGCTCCATCCGTGGCTTGAGCTTCACCAAGCACAACCGTGCCCACATCGTACGTGCAGCTCAGGAGGGTATCGTATTCAGTTTCTGCTATGGTATGGAAATCATGCAGCAGATGGGTATGGACATCAAGAAAATCCACGCCGGTAAGGCTAACATGTTCCTCAGCCCATTGTTCAGAGATACATTGGCTGGCGTAAGTGGAGCCACCATCGAACTCTATGAGACAGATGGTAGTGCCGGTGCTGCCAAGGGTGCTGGTATCGGTGCCGGTATCTACAAGGACCATGATGAGGCATTTGCAACCCTGAAGAAGTTGGCTGTTATCGAACCGGATGAGGCTAACCGCCAGGCTTATCTCGAGGCTTATGCCAACTGGAAGGCAGAATTGGCAAAGCTCTAAACGGGCTTTTGGCGAAAATCATGATCATGTAAATCAGTCTTTAGGGATTGAAATCAGTCTTTTTTGATATAAATCAATCAGAATATGACAAATAATAAAGGATGGAAGTTTTTTCCATCCTTTTTTTTCGTTTATACAGATCATTTTTAGTACCTTTGCCCATTATTAAAATATATTTTTAAATTATGGCTCATAAAAATAATCATTTAGTAATAATGGCAGGTGGAGTAGGCAGTAGATTCTGGCCTATGAGTACCATTGAAAAGCCAAAGCAATTTATCGATGTTCTAGGAACGGGACGTACGCTGTTGCAACTCACCTTCGACCGTTTTGAAGGTATTTGTGACCCGGAAAACGTGTGGGTTGTCACCAACAAGAAATATGCAGCATTGGTTCATGAGCAGTTGCCAGAGATACCGGAGAGTAATATCCTTCAGGAACCTTGCCGCAGAAATACGGCTCCTTGCATCGCTTATATCAGCTGGCGCATCAAGGAGAAGGATGCACATGCCAATATCGTGGTAACACCATCCGACCATATTGTTACTAATGGTAATGAGTTCAGAAGAGTGATTACTTCTGCCATGAAATTTACCAGCGAGACCGACAGTATCGTGACGCTCGGTATGAAGCCCAACCGTCCTGAGACAGGCTATGGTTATATTCAGGCAGATTTGACTACTCCTTCGGCAAGAAACAAGGAAATATTCCGTGTAGACCAGTTTAGGGAGAAGCCTGATCTGGCAACGGCAACAGAATATATCAAGGACAAGAGTTTCTTCTGGAATGCGGGCATCTTCGTGATGAGTGCTGCCACCATCGTGAATGCTTTCCGCGTTTATCAGCCTGCCATCGCCAAGATTTTCGAGAGCATGAGAAGCATCTATGGCACCTGCAAGGAGCAGGAAGAGATAGATCTCCGTTATCCTGAATGTGAGAGTATCTCGGTAGACTATGCCATCATGGAGAAGGCAGAGGAGATTTTCGTGATGCCAGCCGATTTCGGTTGGAGTGATTTGGGCACATGGGGCAGTCTGCTGGCTCAGAGCCGCAAGGACCTCAACGGTAATGCCCTGATTGGCAAAAACATCGAGATGATAGAATCAAAGAACAACATCATCCATACGATGAACGAGAAGAAGGTGGTTATCCAGGGACTCGATGGCTATATCGTAGCCGAGGAAGACGGTACGCTTCTCATCTGCAAGCTCTCTGAGGAACAGCGCATCAAGATTTTCTCAGGAAGCGAAAAATAGAATCAGAATATTACTTTACGATTAATGATAAAAAAAGAAGGCAATCAAAAGTGATTAAGTTCACTTGAGATTGCCTTCTTGCTTTTTTATTGATAACTGTAAGGGCTTATAAACCTACGTCACCGCTTGAATCTTCACCCTTGTTATCGCTCTTGGTATCATCCTTGGTGCCTTCACCTTCAGAACCGGTTCCCTGCGAAGTGTTGTCCTGACCTGGAGTATTGTCGATGACACCGTCGTTGTAGAGAATGCCGTTGGCACCAGGCTCCACGGAACCGTCACTTTTCACATCGCCTACATATACCGAATTGCTTACGCCATTGTTCTGTACGGAAGCAAAGCCGATATAGCAGGAAAGCATGTCACCATCCCAGTCGGCTGGCAGCTTCAGGGTCACCTTGCAATCCACTCGGCTAGCTTCCTCGGTAGTGAAGATGGCTTCGCGCTTCGTGAAGTTGTAGATGAGTGGCATGGCGAAGTCGTCTACGCTGGCATGACTCTCGTCTGAGTTGTCTTCCCAGGTAAAGGTGGCAACATTGTTGGCTACCTTCACGGTACAGAATCTGCCTGGCATCAGCGAACCGCTGCTTACAAGCACCTTGCTAGGGTCGATGCCAAATGCAGGATACTTGCCCACCATACAGTTGCGTACGGTGTGGCTCATGGCCGCGTTGGTGGCAGTCTGATGCTGGGTGTAGTTGCGGTAACCAGTCTGCAGGTAACCTGTCATCACCTTCACAAACTTCTGTGCCATTCCAAACTTGATGCGCTGAGCCATCTGCTTCTCGGTGCGAGGGTTCTTGATGCTCTGAGCCTTGCCACGCATATAAGCTGTGCCTTTCCAGCTGCCACCTACTACTGTTCCTACGGTTCCATTGAAACCGCCAAGAATACCTTGTCTAATCTTTCCCATAACTTTTCCTTTCTTTTTAAATGGGTTAATCAAAATGTCAATGAACTCTGTTTCTTGCACCCCTCTTGCGATAGGATACAATTCGTGGCTCCCTTCTCCCTTCTTTCCAGACCCCTGAAAACGGCGTTTCTCGGAGTTGGTACGGAGCAGGTACGGAGAGGGTACGGAGCAGGTCTTTCTCAAAGTCCGATCGCTACTCGTCGATTGATATGTTCCGTAGCCCTCGTTTCCTAACCACATTGCAAAGATACTACATTTTTTCCCCTTTTCCAAGCATCGGTTGTATGTTGCTCAGCGTTGCGTCCGTTTGCGTAGTAGTCTTGATTCATAACTTTAATGTGCTACCGTTTCTTCTTGATTTTCAGTAGTATCAACCTTCTCGTACTTGCCGTTATCTATTCTCTTGCAGAGGTTGTATTTACTTACGTATTCGCCCACGTACTTCTCAGCCGTTCTCTTGGCGATGCCCAGCTTCTGTGCCGCAGCCAGCACCATCTGTCGGGTGAAGCTGGCAGGCAGGGCAGCAAAGAGTTTCTCGCTCTTCGGACTGAGCCTGATGCCCGTCGCGTTGTCTCCCTCCTTGTTAGGCAGCAGGGTAGAGAAGATGCGTGCAGCGTGCTGCATCAGTGTGTCGGCAATGATCAGAGCGCACTCCAGGTCTTCGTCCTTGCAGATGATGCAATCTGGCAGGGAGGTGGAACCTTCCAGACGGGTAATGCTCAGAATCATAGCAATGCGATAGGCACTCAGCCCCATTCGGTAGATGTTGGCTACGAAGTCTCTGCCCAGCATGTCCTTGTATTCTTCTACCAGCTTGTTGAAGAAATCGTTGAACTTGCCTTCCTGCTCTTCCGTCAAGTGGAACTCGATGCCGCCTTCCTTCTTCTTCAACAGCAGATGAATGTCATACACCCGCTTGCCGATGGCTTCCATCTCCTCGTCGATGGTTCTGGTTGACTTGGAGAACACGTTGTGCCACTTGGCAGGAATATCCACCAGCATGAACAGGAAGCGGGAGAAGAGACCGTTCTCTGCCGATGGAATCAGATTGGCTACCTGACCTGGCGTACCCGTCAGATACACCGTCCATTTCGGGTTGTGAATCTCTACATGCTCATTCTCTTTTCTTCGTCGATAGGTGATATCCTCGTGATGGAAACCCTTTCGCAGACCATCCGAGAAGTTGCCGTAGTCGCTCTTCAGCGTGTTGGCAAGTGAATCGGCCTCTGTCTCGAAGGTGATGCCCTGGTCGTGGTTGTCGTGCAGCGCCTGGTAGATGGCGGTAGAAGAGCAGTTGGCAGGAATCAGCAGTGAGCGGTAGGGAGGCTCCTTGGGCAGTGGCATTCCCGAAGCCTTCCTGCCCAAGGCTCTGATGTCAGCTAATTCCTGCTGATAGTCGTCCATCTCTTGCTTGTTGGCTTCCCTTACCTCCTGTTCAATGAGGCTTACCAGCTTGAGGCACGATGTGGTTCTGCCTTTTCCGCTTGCAGCTTTGGCTACGTTGAAGATGTAGAGGTTGGCAAACACCTTCATGTTGTCGTAGATGGCAAATACCTCGGGGAATGCACCGCTCAATACGGCAAGGGCTGCCAGTACGAGCATATCTTTCTCCGTAATCGTCTTGCCCAGGATAAGGACTTCTTTCAAGATATCAGGTAGATAGCCTATTACCTTCTCGCTGAAGGTAGGTAGCGGGATGGTTTCAGCCACTTCGTGCTCTACTACTGATTCTGCTGATGTGCCATTTGCTGCTGTAGAAGCATTTGAAGCCATCGCATAGTTTGCCATGTTTGCATCCTTTGCATAGTTTGCATGGTTTGCAAAGTTACCGTTTCTTGCCATATTATCTTGGCCAGGAGCCACCTTGATATCGATGCCTGCCTCTTGTGCATATTTAAAGAAAGAGGCGATAGTGATACCTTCGTGGTTGGTAGTGTCATGCAGACGCTTGATGCAGTTGGAATACAGCTTGTCGCATTCCTCGTACTTGTAGCCGGCATTGATACGGCTGATGTCATGGAAGATGCTTCTTCCTTCCTCGCCAAGCTCCAGAGAGATGCCGAAGGCGATGTTGCGCCAGTTATTGTATCCTTCTGTGATGTCGATGTTCATCTCAACGATACGGTTGGCTACTGTGCGGATTTGCTCCGCCTTACTTATTTTTGCCCATTGATTTGGGTCGAAATATGAAGTTTTATTCATAATCTTATCTATTTTATAAATAAATTTTTAAACAATAGAATTGGCTTTCCCCTGCGGTCGCCGAACGTTGTTTCTTCACTCTTCCTTAAAAAGGGCAGATGAGAGGATTTACGTAGCAGTTGGGGTCGTAGGGCAGGAAGCAAGCTCGGCTCACATTCTTGCAGGCTGCATCAATCTTGATGCCTCCATACGCTTGCCAGATATAGTGCTCCAATGCCTGGAACCAGGTAGGGTGGTCGCAAAGCTGCAGGTCTATCTGCACGAAGAGTTTCAACCCGTCGCCCGAAGGACTACGGAAGGCAAGTTCCAGTTCGAAGTTCTTCTGCATCATTTCATCATGGATGAATTCCTGCTTCAGTTCCTCCACCAGTTCTTTGCCTACGTGGTCGATATCCAGGCACATGATGCCCGAGTGCTTGAGGAGTCCCTGGTCGTTGCGTGCGTTGAAGATTCCGCTAGCCAGCACGTAGTCAAACTCCTTTGCCTTATAAGCCTTGCGTCTTTTCTCTTCCTCTTCCGGAATGCCACGGAGCGTATCCGTAGCATTCTTGAAGAGGGTAGGGTCTGTAATGTACTGCCACAAGTGGTAGATGCCCACCCGGTTGTGGCTCACCACATTAGAGATAGGATGGCGATAGTACTGCATTCTGTGCTCCTGCAGCTGTTCAAGGTTCATCGTCATAGGGCGCCTCCTTTCTCCACCTTATTAATAATAGGTGTCTGCATCTTGCCTTCTTCCTCATCTTTAGGCATAGGCTTGATGCGGCTGTCTCTGTACGATTCATCCATGAGTCGTTGCAGGTCCCGTTCCTTGTAGTAGCATCTTCCGCCCATCTTGGCAAACGGCAGTTTGCCATTGGAGCGTAGAGTCTGCAGGGTTCGGGCACTGATGTGGAACATCTCCATCACCTCATAGTTGTCGTGCCACTCAGAAAGTGGCGTCAGTTGCTCAGTCACTTCCTGGCTTTGCATAGTTTGCATCGGTTGCAAAGTTTGCAAACCTTGCGGAGCGTGCATGCCGGTGTTGGCATGCTGTGCTGCTGAAGAATTATTTAACTTCTTCATATTTGTTAAATAGGAGGGTGATGCCCAACTCTCTAATAGGGACCTCCTATAGTACCGGCTTGGCTTGGATACAGATAAGAGAGCCTATGTTTTTGTTGACCTCTATATCCTTGCCATCGGGGAGCGACCCCTGCCGGATTTTCTGGTGCAAATATACAAAATAGTGATGGAAAATAAAAATACGCATATGGAAAGCTTTGATTATCAATAAGTTGACTGTTTTTGCTTATTTGTATGCCTAAAAAGTAGTTATCTGTAAGGCTGAAATGTGCCTATACAGATAATTGCAATTATCTGTAAAGTTCATGGTCTTTTCTTACAGATAATTAAGAATCTGTATACAGATAACAGAATTATCTGTAAGATTTGGTAGTTATCTGAAAAAAATAAATGGATTACTTCTTTCGAAAGCAATCCATTTATTCAAATCGGGACTTTAATAGTTTACAGATAATTTTTCCTTCTTCAGTAAAAATACAGATAATTATCTTCTGATGGAGTAAAAATACAGATAATATCCTTCTGATTAAGTAAAAATGATTAGTTGGCACATGCGATAGAACTGATAGAAATGTTCATCGCTTTATTCATCTTTTTAGTAAGTTTGCCTACTTCGCTCACGAACAGATTATATTCTTCCGTGGTATATTTTTTATTGTTCTTTGCACCATTAGTACCAGAATTGCCTGGTGGAAGGAGATTACCACGATAGGTTTCATTAAAATATCTATTGAATTTTGCTTCTTTGCCTGTTCCTGTAATTCCAGCCCATTCCATTATCATTACTATAATAGGACCATAGATATGATGTTTCCCTTCTTTCTTATCTGTTCTTCCAAGAACCTTAAGTCCTACAAGTTTGCAAGGTTCTATCAAATCATCAAGATGGGTAATAACGTATCTTACTTGTTTGGCCAAGTCATGATTGTTGGGCCATAGTAAAGACTCTATAGGGCTCAAATTATCCTTCTTACCTTTCGCAATAGTATCGAAAATGACGAAATTTTGAAACTGGCTCTCGTTATATGTATGAAAACAGTCGCAGATAACTTGCTGCAAAGACTTTGCCTTATCCATTCTTTCTTTCAAACTATTCATCTGATATGTGATACCGCTATTATTTTCTATGAATTTAATGGTATCTCTCGATGTCTTAGCAACATTATCATAGTTATCTTTATAAATCTTGTAACATAAGTCAGGATGGCATCTGATGTAATTCTCCTTTGCAATAATTTCTCTACAAAGAGCCATTACGCCCGTTAGCTTACAAAAAAATAAGCTAACAGAACAGCATAGTTCTTTCACGCAATCTGGGTAGCTTTCCAAGCCAAACATATCTCTACTGAATGTAAGACCTGTTAAGTATGAGTGGTCAAAAACAGATAGCTTCTTTTCTGCTTCATTACCTCCTGCCTTTTTGCGAATGATGGGACACATCTTTCTAAACAGTTTCTTGGTTCCAGCTAATGTACTTCTCAGTTTTCGGCAAAGCTTAAGAGCTGTGTCATAGCATTGGTTGTGGTCGGTGGCATATAACTTATTGAACTCTTTAGAAAATTTTTCTAAAGAGATGTATTCTTTATCTATTTTGGCAATGCTGATTCTTACTTCAGCATTGATTAAATTGATATCACTCTCGTCATAATCACGACTTCTGATGGATGCAAAGATCTTGTCGTTTTCAAAGTCCTCTGCATCATTGATAAGGTTCTGAAAGCTTTGCTCAGAAGCATCTAATACGCTGGTATACCTCATACGCTATTATTTTAAATTAATAATGTGCAGTAATGGTCTCGTACATCTTTTTATAGGGGTGCGCGTGAGAATGTCCTGCTGTCGACTGCAAATATACAAAAAATATGGTAAAAGATAACGTTTTGGATAACTTTTTTGATGTTAAAAATAGCTAAATGACTGAGTGGTAAGCAGTTGTAGTTTTTAAATAGAAAAATTTATATGTAAATAGTTGTTCTTTATTGCTGGAATTGGGTGATTTTATTTAAATTATTAAAAATGAACTTAACTTAAAAAATAAAAATGAAAGATAGGTATGGATGATTGTTGGCTCGAAATGAAAGATTATGGGTGGCAAAAGCTTGAAAGCTGTTTGCGATGCATTTTAAACTCCTTGATAAGGCTCAACTTAGATACATACCGTCATCTTTTGCTGCTACCTGGTAAAATTAAGTCTTTTGTCCTTGTTTTTCTTAATTCTGAAGTATTAAGAAAACCTTTATTTTCGTAAGTGTCTGTATTTTAAGTATCTAGGTTGAAAGTTGTACTTTTTCGACGATAAAAACAAGGAAATTACACACTTTTTCGATGATAACAAATGTTAAATCATACACTTTCTCGAGGATAAGGTTGATTTATACTTGAAAAAATCGCATTTTAATGGTAATGGACATCAATTATTTGTCAGTTTATTTATAAACTGTTCGCAAATGTTCTGACTGCATTTCCTGCAACTTTTCATTGCTTAGTTCGCCAGATTCCCAAAGTTTATCTATTTCTCGCTGCAAGCGATCATTCATGATCTTTACTAATGTTGCCATATTTGTAATTTTAAACATTTCACTCTGCAAAGATACTGATAATTATTGATACTCCAAAGATTTTAAGACGAATATTTTGATTTCGCAAGAAAAAATGGGGGATAGTATAAAAAAGGTGGCGATTCTTTTTGTTATCTTTGATTTTTGCAGTATCTTTGCATTCGGATTGATTCGCCCTAGGGTGATGACGTCTGTTTTTGTGGGTTAAAATAATAGCGTTTGCTGTTTATTCGATAAACGTTCAGGAAACTTGGCGGTGGAAAGAATGTATACATGAATAAATGTGCGAGCGCCTGCGATATACGTGGGCGTTCGACTTGTCTGTATACATAGGTTTCCGCCAAGTACCTCTGAACGTGGATGAGTTGAACTGTCCACGTTCTTGCGTTTGGGTATTTGGCGGAGTCTTCGTTTTAAAGAATAGCATGCTACGCATTAAAACTATATTTAAGCTTTAATGCTATGGCAAAATCATTGATTGAAGAACTACCTCGCATTGCAAGCGAAGGTAGGCAAGAGGCTCAGCGCATCATCGAGCGATTGAGCAGTGGCACACGCATTGGGTTGCAAACCAATGAGCTGGTGTTGCCTCGCAAGGATGTCTCCGGATTCTTCCGTGGACAAGTTCCCAATATCCCTAATGCATTCAATGCCGCCCTGGATGGGGGGAGTTGGATGAACCGTCTGGTGTATGGTGATAATCTCCTGACCATGCAGGCGCTGCTTGCCGGAGACCCTCAGACGGGCTTGCCTTCATTAAGAGGCAAAGTGGATTTGATCTACATCGACCCGCCGTTTGATTCAAAGGCGGATTATAGAACTCCGATAACTTTACCAAATACAAGTTTTTCTCAAAAGCCAACTGTTATAGAGCAGTTTGCTTATGCTGATACATGGGAAGAGGGAACCATTTCATATTTGAAGATGATTTATCCAAGATTAGTTCTGATGAAAGAATTACTTTCAGAAAAAGGAAGCATCTATGTTCATATTGATTGGCATATTGGTGCTTATATGAAGATTATTCTTGATGATATCTTTGGAAAAAATAGATTTCTGAACGAAATAATGTGGTGTTATACGATTGGTGGTAAGGGAAGTAGTTTTTATGGAAGAAAACATGATACAATTTTGCTTTATTCTAAATCGCCAAATTATACTTTTAACGGAAAGGATAAAAATGTCATTGTTCAGCGTAAATTAAATACGCATATGCGTACGAAAATTGATGATGACGGAAGAGAATACCAAGAGAAAACTGATAAAAAAAGTGGTAAAATTTATCGTTATTATGTAGATGAAGGAAAGGTACCTGAAGATTATTGGATAGATATAGAACAATTAAATCGTGAGGATGCTGAGCGTGTTGGCTATGCAACACAAAAGCCAAGTAAATTGTTAACTCGTATTATTGCAGCATCTTCCAACGAAGGCGACCTCGTCTGTGATTTCTTCGGTGGCAGTGGCACCACGGCAGCTGTTGCCGAAAAGCTGGGCCGTCGCTGGATTACCTGCGACATCGGCAAGCCGGCATCTCTCGTCATGCGCAAGCGCTTCATCGACCAGGAAGTAAATCCGTTCCTCTATCAGAGCATCGGTGACTATCAGAAAGAGGCTTTCCATAACAACAAGAAACTCCGCCGAGTGGGCGATCTCTCTCAGGTAGTCTTAGGCCTCTTCGGTGCCTTACCATTCTCTCCAGAGCAGGTGAACGACAGAAACTTCGGTTACGTAAAGGGCACCCGAAACCTGGTGATGGTGGATAGCCCTAACCGCCTGACCACTGCCGCCACCGTTCGCCGTGCCGTGGAAGCCAAGGCTTCTCTGCTTGGCGGCGACTGGGATAAAGTCATCGTGCTCGGCTGGAACTTCGCCTTCGACATCTCGCAAGCCATCGAGAAATATAAGAACAGCAATGTAGAGGTGTTGGTGATTCCGCCCGATCTGCTCGACAAGCTATCTAAGAAGGGTTTCAAGAAGCTCATCGCCGACAAAACCGTCCGCTTCTCTTCTTTGCAATATCTGGTGGTGAACCCAGTTGAAGTAACCGTGAACGGCAATGGCGAGGATGAACTCGATATCAGTCTCAGCAACTATGTGCTGCTCTCGCCAGATAATATCCCGCTGGACGATAAGGACAAGGAGAAACTGCAGCAGGTGATGGAGCAGGACCCTCTCTCGCTGATAGAATATTGGAGCATCGACCCTGATTATGACGGCGATACCTTCCGCAGCACCTGGCAGGATTATCGTGAGAACGTGGATAATGACAGCGACCCGCTGCACTGCGTATATTCCACCCGAATTGCCATGCCGCATAAGGACGAGCGAAAAGTCTGCGTCAAGGCGGTGGATGTGTTCGGATTCGAGAGTCAGGTTATCCTGGATGTGAAGTGTTAGTGTTAAGAACGAATAGGAGATTACGACTATGGCTATCAATTCAAATAATATATCTTTGGAATTGGCGCATCGACTCACCGATGTGGTCAATGCAGCCTGGAAGAGTGGGGAGATGCTGGAGAAGGTGACCCCAACCACCGCTTCGCTCTTAAACTACTGGTTTGGAGAGGGTTTCTGCAACGAGCGTGCGAGAAACTTCCATGAGGGTCAGCGACAGGCTATCCTCAACATCATCTATCTGCACGAAGTAATGGGAGAAAACTGTGTGATGGATGCCTATCAGGGCATCATTCCGGAACTGATGGATAGGGCCGACCTGGCTCAGCTTGCCAAGCCTAAATATCAGATGCCTAAGTATGCTGTGAAGATGGCTACGGGCACGGGAAAGACGTGGGTGATGCATGCCCTGATAATCTGGCAGATGCTGAATGCCCGGCACGAGGATGTGGAGAGCGGACGATTTACGCAGAAGTTCCTGATAGTGGCTCCGGGGCTGATCGTTTACGACCGTTTGCTGGATGCCTTCTGCGGCAGAAAGAAGCGCGATGAGGAATATCGTGACCCTCAGACCAACGACTACTACATGAACCAGAAGGTGTTCATCCCCGAGCGTTATCGTGACGAGGTGTTTTCGTTCATCCAGAACAATGTGGTGACCAAGGAGGATGGCATCGGCAGGAAGACCACCGGCGAGGGACTGATTGCCCTGACCAACTGGCATCTGTTTGAAAATCAGATGGAAGAGAAGGAACAGGATGAGGATGTGGACGATTCCAGCACGGTGACGCCCGCTGAAATCATCAGCGACCTGTTGCCTATCCGTCCGGGCAAGTCGGCGGGCAATGACCTCGGCATGCTCGACCGCCGTGCCCTGGGCGGCACCGAACTGGAATATCTGGCAGGTTTAAAGGATTTGATGGTAATCAATGATGAGGCTCATCATATTCACGAAATCAAGCGTAATGGTGAAACCGAGGAGGTGGAATGGCAAAGAGGCCTGAATGCCATCAGCGCCACCAAGGGTACAAGATTCATACAGGTGGACTTCTCTGCTACTCCTTTTGATACGAAGGGTGCCGGAGAGAAGCAGGTGAAACTCTTCTTCCCGCATATCATTGTTGACTTCGACTTGCCTATGGCGATGAAGCAGGGACTGGTGAAACTGTTGTTGCTCGACCGCCGCCAGGAACTCACCGACCTGGAGAACCTGGATTACAACGCCGAGCGTGATGAGCAGGGAAAGGTAGTAGGGCTGAGCGAGGGCCAGCGCATGATGCTCCGTGCCGGATTGACCAAGCTGAACAAACTGGAAGAAGAATTCCTGAAGAATGATGCGTCTAAGAACCCGAAGATGCTCATCGTCTGCCAGGATACCACGGTATCTCCTTTTGTAGAAGAGTTTCTGAAGTCGGAAGGTCTGGAAGATGAAGACATCGTTACCATCGACAGCAACAAGCAGGGCGAGGTGAAGGATGAGGAATGGCAGGAAATCAAGAAGAAGCTCTTCGATATAGATAGGTATAAGAGTCCGAAGGTGGTCATCTCGGTGCTGATGCTCCGTGAGGGCTTCGACGTCAACAACATCTGTGTGCTCGTACCGCTGCGTTCTTCGCAGGCGCCAATCCTGCTGGAGCAGTTGGTGGGCAGAGGTTTGCGACTGATGTGGCGAGAGTCTGATTATATCGACATCAAGCGTGAAGACCGCCTCAGGGTGTTGAAGAACCATCAGCCTCCCCGCACCTATATTGACACCCTGTCCATCGTGGAGCATCCGGCTTTCATCAAGTTTTATGATGATTTGCAGGATCAGGGCTTGGTGGCTGTTGATGAAGGCGACGTGGGTACAGGAGGAGCCACTGGCGATATCCTGACCGTGGGACTTCGTGAGGATTACGAAAAGTATGATTTCCAATGGCCGGTTATTCTGCATGATTCCTTAGAAGAGTTGGAAGATGCAGAAATAGATTTAGATGATTTACAGCCATTCACGATGTATCCGCTGTCTTTGCTCCGTAAGTTCCTGGCAAAGGAGGGGGAGACCTTCGTATCGCAGGAATCTTTGACAAAGACTACCTTTGGTAAGTATAAGGTAACGGCTAATCTCTTCAATGCTAATGGATATAATGAATATCTGCAGAAGTTGCTGAAGGTAGTAACTTTGCGCTTTGAGAACTGTCGCCGACAGGGCTTCCCAACAATTCAGATTAATGGGGCTCAAACGGTGCAGGTGATGGACTGGTACATCCGTAAGAGGCTTTTCACCATGTCTTTCGATCCGTTCCAGGGAAGCGACTGGAAGATATTACTGGCGAAGGATGGCATCGTGACGAAGCATATCGTGGAGCAGTTTGCGGTGGCAATCTATAAAATGCAGAACCGCCTGACTACGGTAGATGCTGAGGTGAGCCATACAGATTTCTCTTCGCTCAAAGCCATCAAGATGAGAGAGTCTTATTCCATGGAGGTACAGAAGTGCATCTATCCCCGACTAGGTTATCCATCTCATGGTGGTGGATTGGAAAAGGCGTTCATCGAGTTCCTGGATAGGGATGCCGAGGTGGAAAAATTCCTGAAGATTAATGAGAGTGGCCATTCGTTTGCTATCATCTTCTACGTGAGGAAGGATGGCTTGATGGCAACGTATCATCCAGATTTCATCGTGGCTACAGCTGATAAAGTTTATCTGATAGAAACCAAGGGCGACGACAAGGTAGATGACGTGAACGTGCGTCAGAAACAGACGGCAACCATCGAGTGGATAAAGAAAATCAATGCTTTGGAGTCTAAGGATAGAATGAATCGCACCTGGGAGTATGTTTTGATAGGCGAGAGCGTGTTCTACTCGTTGAGTGGAAGTGGCGCTACGATTACTGATATTTGCAACATGTGTAAGGTTTCGTATTCTGTGGCAACGGGTAATCTATTTGATATGTAAAAGCATTTGCTACGAATGAAGCAAATGCTGCAATAATGATAAAGAAAGCCAGCCTTTTCGCAGGAGAAGGCTGGCTTAGTTGTTTTATGGTTCTTCTGTATTTTATAACCACCCCCAGTCGCTCCAATCGGCTTTGGAGGCAATGCTGGTGGTTTTCCACCACGAACCGAGAAGGAAGGCTGCGAATGATACCCCAAAGATGGCTGCACAGATATAGCTGGCTTCTCCGTAGCCGGTAATGGCAAGGATGAGTCCAATGACAAGACTGAGGATGCTGACCACCAGGCAGAAAAGCACGCTGAAGGCATAGAAGCTACTTATCTTATTCTCCTTCTCGTTCTCTTTTTCTTTCTCCTTCTTCTTCTGTCTTTCGGGGATTCCTGCTTTTGGCAGAGCACCATATATTCCGCAGAGTAAGATACCAAACAGGCAGAGGAATATCCCCACCAGCGGGTGGCTGAGCCTATCCATGAAGCACAATATCAACATGAGTGAGATCATAAACCCCACCAGACCTATTACAGCAGTCTTATCCCAATATTCTTTCATAACGACCGGTTTTAATCAGAACAACATTCTCTTCTATGTGTGCAAAGATATAAAATATTCCTGAGATATGCTTCTTTTTTGATGCAGAAAAAGGTATTTTCTTACAGATTTTCTTGCGATTTCCAATCTTTCTTCGTACCTTTGCCACTTGAAGGGTGAGAAATCTGATTTATAGAGGGTTCGGAATCATCCGGAAGTTAAAAACGTGGAACTTTAAAAGCGTAAGAATTATGGAGGAAAAGAAATATCATATCGAGGAATCGAAGATTGCAGGGGATAAGGTCTGTGAGCCATCGCCAGCCTATGCATCTGTTGCATCAGAGTCTGTATCTCATCACGTGATTGATTCTGGGATAGAGCAGAAAGATGAAATTCCTGTTCTTAAAAATCATTTTAGCTATGAGGGTCTTTTGGATAGTATCGATTATTGTGAAACCATTAAGGATGATCCTTCTAAATGGGAATCTGTTGATGCCTTTAATGAACGTTTATATGAGGAATTCCCATGGCTGAGATAGTTGTCCACAAGCTGTATGAAGAAAAGGAACGCCAGTATATTATCGATGCTTATGAGAATTTTGGTAAGAAAACTGCTCGAAAGTGGAAAGAAGAACTGATGAAAATTCAGAACTTCCTGAAAAAATATCCTGAAGGTAAACCCCCTTTTCTTGGTGCTCCAAAGTTTAGTTATTTGCTTCGGGGTGCTAATTTTATGCGTAATTTCAAGTTGGTTTATTATTATGATGAATCCTTGGATGTGGTGCATATTGTTGACATTTGGGATATGAGACAGAATCCAAAAAGGTTCTCAGTCTCAAAATATAAATGATTATGTAGAACTTAAAAAAGAATGAATTATGGAGGAAAAGAAATATCATATCGAGGAATCGAAGATTGCAGGGGATAAGGTCTGCGAGCCATCGCCTGCTTATCGTTCGGCAGCATCATCTGCATCATCAGTATCATGGGATGAGGCTTACGACACCGATTCCTATCCTATGGGGCGCTCGCTGGAACAGGTGATGGAGCATTGCGCAGAGGTTGAGAAATACTTGGATGATCCAGACCATTGGATTTCCATAGATGAATTTGAAGCGCAGATGCGAAAGGCAATACCGGGATGGAAATAGTGGAAATTAAAGTTGAAAGGCTTTTTCTTGTAGAATTTCGAAAGTGTGTGGCTTATGCATTCTCTGAATTTGGAAGGAAAACGGTGAAGAATTGGAATGCTGAGTATGAGAAAATTAGGCATCGCTTGGAAATGATGCCTACCGGCTATCCTTTTGTTCCTGAATTGCAGAAATGGCAAAAGTATCGTGGTGCCATCATCATGAAGAACTTCAAGATTATCTATTTCTATGATGAAGATTCAAATCTTGTTAGAATTGTGGATCGCTGGGATTTGCGCCAAGATCCTCGTAAGCTGAACATGCGAGCCAGGAGGATAGAAAGAAAGAATTATCATTAGAACTTTAAAATCCGCTAGGCGTCCTGCCGGATTTGCAATCCGGCATAAAAAATGTTCGACCATTTAGGGCATTGCGGATTTGTAATCCGCCTCACCTGGATGGGCAAAAAAGGATTTGCAATCTTGCTTGCTGCGGATTGCAAATCCGCAGAGCCTAAATAGGTTAGGTCATTTTTTGACGACGGATTGCAAATCCGTCGAAACTAAATAAGTTTTGTAATCTAGCGACTTCTGGCTTTTCTCAAAATATACCAAATGATGCGTGCAGGAAGAGTGATTGGAAAGGCAAGGCAGCCCCAAAAGCAGGAGCTTACGTCTGCGGTGAAAGAATGGTTCTCCCGTTTTAATCTTTCTTGTTCTTCGGCAATCTCATCCAGGATTCCTTTGTCTAATTCCTTGAAATCTACGTAGCTTGGAAGTGGCTCAGCGATGTTATTGAGTTCTTTAGCTGTCAGCTTGATTTCGGTATCCCATGTTATACTGTATGGATTTACCTTGTAACTCTCGTAATAATCAATGTCATGAAAACGCTTGAACTTTTCTACGTCAGAGATCATAAGCTTCTTGATGTCAACAAGTTTACGCTCCATATTGCTAAACCAGACAATCAGCTTGTAATCCTCCTGATACCAGACAAATATGATTCCCAGTTTGTCTTTTGGATTTAATGGGGCTATGTGAATTTCCTTCATCTTGCTCAAATTCTCAATCTTGGCAAGGGGCTTCACTTTTTTGATATAGCGATAGTGCTCCATCAGTTCATGCTGGTGAAGGTGTGCCCAATAATTTACCAGGCGTTGTTGATCCTTTGGAATAAATGCATATTCAAACTCTAATTTCTTGAAATTATATGATGCGCTCTCATCCTTATATCTGATGGAAAAGGATGGCTCTAGCATTATATCATCATTGAAATGAATATATATATCATAGAAGTTTACCTTACTCATAGCTATAGTTTATAAATGAAAAAAGCCCAGCCTATTTAAGCATTGTTAAGAGGCTCGGCTGGAACTAACGCTGCAAAGATACAGATAATTATCGAATCTCCAAAGTTTTTTAGAAGAATATTAAATTTCGGGTTGTTTTTTATCCAACTTAATTCGCATAATCTTTTAAATTTCAGTGTTCTCTGCCATTTTCTTTCAGATTTTTTTGCGAGTTCCAATCTTTCTTCGTATTTTTGCATAAGAAACATAGAATTATAAAAGCGAAAGAATTATGGAGGAAAAGAAATATCATATCGAGGAATCGGAGATAGTAGGGGATAAGGTATGTGAGCCATCGCCAGCTTATCGTTCTATGGCATCATCAGTATCATCCGTATCATGGGATGAGGCTTACGACACCGATTCCTATCCTATGGGGCGCTCGCTGGAACAGGTGATGGAGCATTGCGCAGAGGTTGAGAAATACTTGGATGATCCAGACCATTGGATTTCCATAGATGAATTTGAAGCGCAGATGCGAAAGGCAATACCGGGATGGAAATAGTGGAAATTAAAGTTGAAAGGCTTTTTCTTGTAGAATTTCGAAAGTGTGTGGCTTATGCATTCTCTGAATTTGGAAGGAAAACGGTGAAGAATTGGAATGCTGAGTATGAGAAAATTAGGCATCGCTTGGAAATGATGCCTACCGGCTATCCTTTTGTTCCTGAATTGCAGAAATGGCAAAAGTATCGTGGTGCCATCATCATGAAGAACTTCAAGATTATCTATTTCTATGATGAAGATTCAAATCTTGTTAGAATTGTGGATCTCTGGGATTTGCGCCAAAACCCTCGTAAGCTGAACCTGCGAGCCAGGAGGATAGAAAGAAAGGATTATCATTAGGATTAGATAAAAAACGTCAGGCGTCCTGTCGGAACGGAAATCCGTCGGGACGTCTGACGTTTTTTCCCTTGTTTAGAGGATATGTTATTTCTTCGCCAGCCATCTGCGCACTGGCAGGTCGTAGAACTTCAGACAGAGC
>ERZ1026870.145-NODE-145-length-43856-cov-10.732472_pt1 | contig 43856 bp, 39 predicted proteins | sample MGYA00380165_ERZ1026870 | MGnify/ENA primary metagenome ERZ1026870 (study PRJEB33269, sample SAMEA4719801) | human gut metagenome | biome: human-associated habitat; feature: organic feature; material: feces | place: Cameroon | collected 2013-10 ...
CCCCTAACGGGGTGACCCATTTATCCATGTAATTTATCGACGTCAAAAATCCGATAAAATCGTGCAGAAAAAATCATGGATTTTGAACACCCTACCTAACGGGATTACCCATTATAACGACACGTAATTAGAGTTTTGTATATTACGATTCTTGGTAAATTGAGGCATTTTCTGCGTTTGCTATTGTTGAATATCAATTATTTAAAATGTCAAACCATCATCAAAAACATGCAAAATATTTTTCGAATTTTGAACATCCTACGAAAAATGACAAATAACAAAACAACCGCGATACTCTTGATAGTCAATAAGTATCGCGGTCGTTCGTCATTTATTATATGCACATAAGTATTACTTATATCGCATCCACTTTATCATCTCTTTTATGCTAGGTTTTTTGCCATACATTAAGATGCCCACACGATAAATGCGAGCGCTACACCACACAAAGAATAGAGCGGTGGCATAGAGAATGGCTAACGAGAGCAATTCTTGCCACATGGGCACATTAAACGGGATGCGCACCATCATCACAATGGGAGATGTGAGGGGGAACATAGACGACCAAAAAGCCAATGGACCATTGGTGTTTTCTGCCGAACCCATTGCAGCATAAATACCAAAAATCATGATGATGATAACTGGCATCATAAATTGCGAAGAGTCTTCTTGCTCGTTGACCGAAGCGCCTATAGCTGCAAAGAATGAGGCATAAAGCAGATAACCACCAATAAAGTAGAGCACAAAACAGGTACCCAATTCAGCATAGGGCAAATTGATTAAGGCTGCAAATAACTGCTGCGACTCGCTCGGCATAGCGGCTTGCATAGCTGCAGGATTAGCAGCTGCACTCATACCTGCCATGCCCATTTGCTGTGTTTGCGCCATATCTGCCCCAGAGATGCCGAGAACAGTGCCTGCTACAGTGAGTATAACAGCCAACATGATGCCCCAAATGGCTAACTGCACAAAGCCCACTAAGGCTATACCCACAATTTTACCCATCATGAGTTGAAAGGGTTTTACACTCGACACCATGAGTTCGACAATGCGATTGGTTTTCTCCTCCATCACACTTTGCATAACCATGCCACCATAAGACATGACGAACATGTAAATTAAGAAGGTAAAGATGAAGCCTGCTGCGATGGCTATATTGGTGTCTGACGAGGTGGTACTACCGTCGGCTGTGCGCTTCATTGTGGGCACTGAAATTTCGGTTTGCACATCCTTAATAATTTTGTCTAACCCTGCGATGCCCGTTGCCTCAAGCTTGTCATGTCGTATTTTTTCGTTGAGCACATTGTTGACGTACGACAATAGCCCTGCTGCCACTTCGTTGCGCGAATAGATGGTCACAGCCTTAGGGTTTTGTACTAAATCAGCCCGAATGTCTACCACCGCCTCGAATTGTGTGGTGTCTGAATAATAAGCCTTGTTGTCGGGGTCGGTAATGGGGACGTAACGATAGGTTTGATCGTCCTTGAATAGTGACACATATTTGCCTGTTGCATCTGCCACAGCCACTTCCTTTTGGTCGTTATCTTTGATGGTCGACAACCAAATGGGCACAAACACCAAGGCTGCAAAAATAAAGGGCATCAACACAGTGAGGATGATGAACGACTTTTTTTTGACACGCGTTGAAAACTCTCTCGACGCTACTAATATAAACTTATTCATGATTGTTAGTCTGCTGTACGGTTTTCAAAAATATTTCTTGCATAGAGGGCATTTGCTCGCTAATAGAACGGAGTTCTATGTTGTTTGCCACAGCGCTAATGAGTTGTGAGTTTGTGAGTTGCTCTGCCTTTTGAAGGGTGTAGGTATGCAAATCGCCCGAATGGGTATGGTTTATCACATTGAATTGCCCTTCGACAGACTGCAAACTGCCACACTTCGCCACAGCCTCGTAGACTCCTGTGCGGAAACGCTCTTTCACCTCGTCAACATGGCCCGATAGCACTACTTGCGAGTGGTTTATTAAGGCTATTTCGTCGCACACTTCTTCGACCGACGACATATTGTGCGTTGAAAAGATGATGGTGTGTCCTTTATCGCGCAACGCAAGGATTTCGCGTTTCAGCATTTCGGCATTCACGGGATCGAAGCCGGAGAAGGGTTCGTCGAAAATTAACAAAGGGGGCTCGTGAAGCACGGTGATGATGAACTGCACTTTTTGCTGCATACCCTTTGAGAGTTCTTCGAGTTTTTTGTTCCACCATGGCATAATACCAAACTTTTCGAACCACATTTTTAAACGTGTGGTGGCATCCGCCTTGCTGAGTCCTTTGAGTTGTGCCAAATAAATGGCTTGCTCGCCCACCTTCATTTTTTTATAAAGTCCGCGCTCTTCGGGCAAATAACCTATTTGCATCACGTCTTCGGGGCGAAATTCATGCCCGTTGAACATAACCTGTCCGCTATCGGGGGCGGTGATGCGATTGATGATGCGAATAAGGGTAGTTTTGCCTGCTCCATTAGGACCAAGCAGTCCGAACACTTTGCCACGTGGCACACTGATGCTCACATCGTTGAGTGCGGTGTGAGCTGCATAACGCTTGGTGATATGCGATGCTTCAAGAAAAATGTCATGCATAATGCCTAATTTATAAGGTTTGTATTAAGGGAAGTTTTTTTTTAAAAAATATACACCCATTTGTTTATTTAGACGGACAAACAGGTGTATATGCTACAATTTTTTGTTGAAAATCTGTATGGGTGTGTGTAAGCATCCTCAATGTCTACAACTATAACTGCGTTTCGCCCTCCACAAAGCTCTCCATAAACATATGCTCACCATCGAACACTGCGTATGAGAATTGGGTAATCCAATCGCCCAAAATCATGATACGCGTGGTGCGCGACAACATTAAATCGAGCTCGATATGGCGGTGTCCAAAGATGAAGTAGTTAATGTCGGGGTGTGTTTGCAAATATTCTTTTGCAAAGATAATGAGCGACTCTTTGTGCTCGCCTTGATAGGGCGGTTCTTTGCCGTCTTCGCGTTTTAGGCGTGAATGACGTGCCCACTCCAAACCAAAAGCTACGCCCCAACGCGGATGAAGCATGGAGAAAAGGCGTTGACAAGTGGTGCTGTGAAACAAGGCACGCAGAAACTTAAACTTTTTGTCTTTTGAGCCAAGACCATCGCCGTGCCCCAGGAAGAAGGTTTGTCCGTGTAACTCTACCACCTCGTTGTGGCGGTGAAGCGTCATGCCACACTCTTTTTCAAAATAATCGTGTTGCCAAATATCGTGATTACCAATAAAGTAGTGTACTTCGACGCCCATATCGGTAAGCTCGCTGATTTTGCCGAGCAAACGAGTGTATCCCTTTGGCACTACGTTTTTATACTCATACCAAAAGTCAAAAATATCGCCCATCAAATACACAGCCTCGGCTTTGTGCTTGATGCTGTCGAGAAAGTTTACCAAGCGGCGTTCTTGCATGCGTGGATGCGGAATGGCAAGACTACCTAAATGTGCGTCAGAAAGGAAATAGATGTTGCGACGCGCTGTATTTTCTGATTGATTGTTGTGCTGGCTCATAACTAAACGTATTTTTCGGGCATATTATATAAAGTAGACGTTTGCTACATACTACATGAACCCGAGTTCTAACTTAGCTTCGTCGGTCATCATGTCTTTATCCCATTCGGGTTCAAAAACAAGGTTGACTTTGGCATCTTTTACACCTGTAATGCCATCGAGTTTGGTGCGCACGTCCTCCACAATAAAGTCTGCTGCAGGGCAGTTAGGTGCGGTGAGTGTCATGTCAACTTCGAGTATGCCATCGTCGTGTAAATCGATGCGATAAATCAATCCCAGGTTATAAATATCTACAGGGATTTCGGGGTCGTATACGGTTTTGAGCACATCGACTATGCACTCTTCTATTTTAAGTTTTTCTGTAGCTTCCATATTTTTAAAATGATTGATGCCGCAGTATTTAAATACGGCCTTCGTCTTGATAACTATAAAACCCTTTATCTGTCACAATAACATGGTCGATGAGAGTAATTTGCATGATTTGTGCTGCTTTTTTTACTTTCTCGGTCAAATGGTCATCATCTCGGCTGGGCTTAAAACTGCCCGACGGATGATTGTGAATAAGGGCAATGTGAGGGGCATTGGCAAGCAAGGCCTCTTTCAGCAACATACGCACATCTACCACCGTGCCCGTAATGCCACCGCGACTAAGCAACTTTGAGCCTAATATGCGTAGGCTCTGACTCAATAACAAAACGTGACACTCCTCGTGCGGAAGGTCTTGCATTTTGGGTCTGAAGTAGTTATAGATGTCGGCAGACGAGGTGATTTGCACAGATTGACTGCTCTCGCTACCACGGCGCACACCTATCTCGCAAGCAGCTAAAATGGTGATGGCTTTGGCAGGTCCTACGCCTTTATATTCGCATAGTTCGGCAATGGTTTTACGTCCTAAGGTGGTAAGGCTTCCGTTGCAATCGTTCAAGATGCGTTGCATCAGTCCCACTGCATTTTCGTCGGTATTGCCCGAGCCAATGAGTATCGCTAACAACTCGGAGGTTGAGAGCGACACGGCACCTTGCGCTATGAATTTTTCGCGCGGACGGTCATCAAGTGCCAAATCGGTGATGCTGAGTTTCATGCTATTATTTGTTGCTTAAAGGGATGGAAAAATCCCTGAGGGAGAAGGTTATTTATAAAAATTCTTGCTGAATGCTTCGAATTCGCCTTTGCCCAATACACAGCGTCGCCACCATGCACGCCAAAAGCCCGAACCATATCCCCACAACTGAATGTAGGCAGCAGCAACAGCTCGTAGCCCTACACCCACACTATGCTCTTGCACAGAGGCATCGGCAAAGATGATGAGGGAAAACAGCACAAAGGGCAACAACATGACCCACCAATGCGGACAGCCCACACATGCAGCCACCACACTCAACGCTACCAAGAGCACACAACCTAAGGTGAACACCGCGGGTAGCGTGTGAACCAACTTGAGTGTGCCCGGATGACGCTTGGTAAGATTGATGCGGGCTATGCCAGAGTTGTGTACTTGCTTAAAGAATTTTTTAAGGTCGGTGCGACGCTTATGCCATACCCATGCACCAGGAAAGAGGCGGCACTTATATCCACCCTTAAAAATGCGTGTCGAGAAGTCGATGTCCTCGCCAAAACGCATTTTCGAGAATCCTTGCAAAGCATTATAAACCTCGCGATTTACGCCCATATTAAAGGAGCGCGGATAGAACTTATCCATCTTCTTTTTTCCACCACGAATGCCACCTGTGGTAAAGAACGAGGTCATGGCATAGTTTATGGCTTTTTGCATGGGCGTAAAGTCTTTATGCGCACGGTCAGGACCCCCAAAAGCATCGCAGGCATGATGTTGCAATTCATCGTCAACAGCCTGTAAATATCCTTGCGGAAGCACTACGTCTGAATCGAGAATAAGCACATATTCACCTTGGGCACGCGCTACGCCATAGTTGCGTGTTTGTCCGGGTCCTGAATTGGGCTTATTATAATAGCGCACATTCAAGACCGTTGCATAGCGATTCACCACATCTTGGCATGTGATGCTCGATCCGTCTTCTACCACCACTACCTCGAAGTCTTTAAGCGTTTGCGTGGTGAGACTTTGCAGCAGCTCGTCTACTTCGTTTGGGCGGTTATATACGGGTATAATAAATGAATATTTCATCGCAATGTATCGTAATTTCTGCGAAGTTAGCATAAATCTTCAAGAGATTGGCAAAGATTAGGCTTTTTTTTAAGCAACTGTTCGAATTTATTCGGCAATAATCTGCACGGACCGCACCTTAGGTGGCATATAGCAACAAGGATTTTTGCCATTAGGTTGGATTGGGAATTTATAAGGGATGGTTCTAAAACAATGAGGTCCACATACTTAGATTTGTTATGCTGTATTTGCAAAAAGGGAGTGCTGTAAAAAAATATATGGTAAAAAATAGCAATATGCTTTTTTACTTTTTACATTTACGTTAAATTTGCACGCGTAAACTTCAACATACAACACAAATACACCTATGGGAGGCTTCTTTGGCACCGTATCGCAGATTGACTGCGTAGCCGATTTATTTTACGGCACAGACTACAACTCACATTTAGGCACACGCCGAGGTGGTATGGCCACTTACAACAAGGAAGAACGTGCGTTTACGCGTTCTATCCACAATCTTGAAAGTTCTTATTTCCGCACTAAATTCGAGCCTACTTTGTCGCGCTTTGCTGGTGCCACATCGGGCATTGGCGTTATTAGCGACACTGACGCACAACCTCTTGTGCTCAACTCGCATTTGGGGCGGTTTGCTATTGTTACGGTAGCAAAGATTCAGAATATTGACGAAATAGAAAAGCAGCTACTCGATCAGAATATGCACTTTTCTGAACTTTCGTCTGGCAAAACGAATCCTACCGAACTCGTGGGCTTACTGATTATTCAGGGCAAAAGCTTTGAAGAGGGTATCGACAATGTGTTTCGCCATATCAAGGGCTCATGCTCTATGCTGCTCTTGACCGAGGATGGTATTATTGCTGCACGCGATTCATGGGGCCGCACGCCTATTATTATTGGTAAAAAGGATGGTGCCTATGCTGCTACAAGCGAAAGCACGGCTTTCCCTAACTTAGACTATGTAACGGAGCGTTTCTTGGGTCCGGGCGAAGTGGTGCGTTTGCGTCCTGAGGGCATCGAACAGTTGCGAGAACCGCGCAAGAAGATGCAAATTTGCTCATTCCTTTGGGTATATTATGGTTTCCCCACTTCAACCTACGAAGGCCGTAATGTAGAGGAAATGCGCTATGAGAATGGTCGCATCATGGCAACCGAGGACGATACTGAAGTTGACTGCGTTTGTGGCATCCCCGACTCGGGTGTTGGCATGGCATTGGGTTATGCTGCTGGCATGCAAAAGCCCTATCAACGTGCTATTTCAAAATACACCCCCACATGGCCCCGAAGCTTCACTCCTGCTAACCAGTCGTTACGCTCGTTGGTTGCTAAGATGAAGTTGATTCCTAACCGCGATATGCTGAACGGCAAACGTGTGCTTTTCTGCGACGACTCTATTGTGCGTGGCACACAGCTTCGCGACAACGTGGGCGTACTTTTTGAAGATGGTGCTCGCGAGGTACACATGCGCATTGCTTGTCCTCCTCTTATCTATGGTTGTCCCTTTATTGGTTTTACATCGTCGAAGAGCGACATGGAGCTTATTACCCGTCGCATTATTGGCGAGTTTGAAGGCGACCCTAATAAGGACTTAGAAAAATACGCTACAACCGACTCTCCACAATATCAGCGTATGGTCGAGGAGATTCGTAAGCGCCTTGGTTTAACCTCATTGCGTTTCAACAAACTCGAAACTTTGGTTCAGGCTATTGGTTTGCCCAAGTGCCAACTCTGTACCCACTGCTTCGACGGTACTGGTTGCTGCGGTTGCAACGAAGAATAATTTATTACAATCGACTCTATTAACTAACATGAAGGGTGAAATGATTATGCAGTCATTTCACCCTTCATTTTTTCGATAGGTAGCATATACCCCCATTAGGTTTGTATTACTTAAAACCTCCCCCTCCCCTAAAAAAACAAAAAGACCTTGGATAAGCAGAATGCTCTTCCAAGGTCTTTTTTCAAGCAACGAATTGTTTATTTCTTGCCATGAACTTCGTCAGATACGGTCAATTTTTTGCGACCTTTTGCGCGACGTGAAGCCAATACGCGACGGCCATTGGCAGTCTGCATACGCTGACGGAAACCATGCTTGTTGTTTCTCTTACGATTGTGGGGTTGGAATGTTCTTTTCATTTTTGTTATGCTGTTTTTTTGTTTTTGATATACATATCAGTTGAGCGGGAAAGGTCAGCACTACCATTGTTACAGACCTCACGGCCTCGTTTCACGTTGAGGCACCTTCCTACTTCGGGGTGCAAAGTTATGAAAACTTTTGTGATTGAGCAAAAAAGGCGTGCATTTTTTACATAGAAAACCTATTTTCCGCGTGTTTCTACCTAAAAAAGTATGCTTTTAGGACTAAGTTCTCTCGTTTACAACTTATTTTGCTGCAAAACGCGCTGCTTGCTCAGCAATCAAGGCTGCATCATCAAAATAGTTGATTTTCATAGCTCGGCGCACATCGCTCAAAGTGTCGGCAGCTACGGCACGTGCCTCTTCGCAGCCCTTACGAAGCATTTCGTAAACGGCAGGAATGTCCTTTTCGAACTCAGCACGACGCTGACGGATGGGTTCGAGTTCTTCTTGCAGAATCTTGTTCAAGAACTTCTTTACCTTCATATCGCCTAAACCACCACGCTGATAGTGTGCTTTCACTTCGTCGAGGTTTTCGTATTCGGGCCAATAAAGTCCAAAGTGCTCAGGACGGCAGAAGGCATCGAGATACGTAAACACCGTGTTGCCCTCAATGTGTCCAGGATCTTCCACGCGCAAGTGAGTCGGGTCTGTATACATTGACTTCACCTTCTTCTCAACCTCCTTAGCTGTTTCTGAAAGATAGATGCAGTTGCCAAGACTCTTCGACATTTTAGCCTTACCATCTGTTCCCGGCAAACGGCAGCACACGGCATTGTTGGGCAACAAAATATTGGGTTCTACCAAAGTGTTGCCATAAATGTGGTTAAAGCGACGCACAATCTCGGTAGCCTGTTCAATCATCGGCTTTTGGTCTTCGCCTGCTGGAACCGTTGTAGCGCGGAACGCTGTGATGTCTGCTGCCTGACTAATGGGATAAGTAAAGAAACCCACAGGGATGCTCGATTCAAAACCACGCATACCAATTTCGGTCTTTACCGTAGGATTACGCTGCAAACGACTTACGCTCACCAAGTCCATAAAATAGAACGAGAGTTCGCAGAGCTCAGGAATTTGACTTTGAATAAAAATGGTTGTTTTTTGCGGATCGAGTCCACAAGCCAAATAGTCGAGCGCAACCTCAATTACGTTTTGGCGCACCTTTTCGGGGTTATCAATATTATCGGTCAGAGCCTGTGCATCGGCAATGAACACAAACATTTTTTTGAAGTCGCCCTCGTTTTGCAATTCAACGCGACGCTTCAACGAACCCACGTAGTGGCCTATATGAAGGCGGCCTGTCGGACGGTCGCCTGTAAGTATTACCGTATCTTTTGCCATAATATATATGTATTTGGGAGCAAAGTTACATTTTTTTTCATAGAATGCCGTATCTTTGCACACATAAAAAGCAAGTTCACATATTTAATGCGCATCACTTCTTATATTTTAGAATAAAAACAACAAACATATTATGCAAATACGCGTTCACAGTTACGAGTCTATGGGCACATTCGATGGGCCCGGTCTGCGTTACGTAGTTTTTCTGCAAGGTTGCCCATTCCGCTGCCTTTATTGTGCCAACCCCGACACCATAGATGCGGTAGGCGAAAGCACACTTACCGACCCTGCACACATTGTGCAACAAGCCGTGTCGTTCAAGCCCTTCTTTGGCAAACGTGGAGGCATCACCTTCTCGGGAGGCGAACCTACCGTACAAGCTAAGGCGCTCATCCCCTTATTCCAGATGCTTAAGGCTGAGGGCATCCACATTTGTGTAGATAGCAACGGAGCCATTTGGAATAAGGATGTCGAAACGCTTTGGGGACTTACCGACCTTGTTATGCTCGACATTAAGGAGTTTAACCCCGAGCGCCATCGTCACATCACGGGGCATAGCAATGAACAACCTCTGCGCACTGCCGAATGGTTCGAAAAGACAGGACACCCCTTCTGGTTGCGCTATGTGTTGGTGCCTGGCGTGAGCAATTTTGACGAAGACTTACACGCCTTGGGCAAGCATTTTGCCAACTATAAGCAGTTGCAACGCATAGAAATCCTACCCTACCACACCTTGGGTGTGCATAAATACGAAGCCTTGGGATGGGACTACCAATTAAAAGACGTACCCACAAACACGCCCGAACAAAAACAACACGCCGAAGATATTCTGCGTCCTTATTTTGGCGATCGTCTTGTGGTGAACTAATTTTACACACAAACAACTAAACTCCCCCACCCTCAATCTCTCCACACATGCGCCCCTCGATTGCAATTATTCAGCCCAACACATTGGCAGCCATAGGTCTTTCAGACATCATACACCGCATGATGCCTGGTGCCGATGTATGCCTGTTCTCGCGTTATGCCGACCTCACACAAGCCGACCATGCAGATGCCTTCTTTCATTATTTTGTTTCTGCCGAAGAGCTATTAGCGGGAGCATCTTATTTTTTGCAACGCCAACACAAAACCATTGTCTTGGTGCATGCCGACGAAACAGTACACCTACCACAAGGTTTTCACACCCTTAATGTGTATCAAGACGAGAAGGCGCTCATTTCTGCCATCATTGCTTTGGCACAACGCTCGCATGGTCCACATGGTGCCGAACCCGAGGTGGTACGTCAGGCACAACACCCCACTGCCGACACCTCTCATGCTGCATCCCCCCATCCCCATCTCACACCGCGTGAACGCGAAGTGCTAAAGGGCATTGTTTCGGGGTATATCAACAAGGAGATTGCTGCCCAAATGGGCGTTAGCGTAGCCACAGTCATTACGCACCGCAACAACCTCACCGACAAACTCGGCACACGCAGCGTAGCTGCCCTCACCATCTTTGCCGTAATGCACGGCATTGTGCAAAGCGAAGAACTTATATAACACAGACTGAAGCATAGGGTTGTTCAAAACCCCAAAATATTCTGCCCGTATTATTAATGAAGAAAAGTATTAATGGGACAATTAATGGACATTGATGGTAATTAATGTTCAAATAAAACGCGAAGCGAATATTAGACGTTGCAGTTTAAGTCTGCCTTTTTTGTCACCCCCATGCTATCCTCGTCATAAAAAAACGTACAAAATGGCAGATTTTCACGTCTATACTCTTTTTTGACACGTCAAAAATCGATTTGGCAACAATTTTGCAAGATTGTGGGCATAAATCACATTCCGAAAATAAACAAAAAAGAATATAGATATGAATTTCGACAACTTCACAATCAAAGCACAACAGGCTGTACAACAGGCTGTAGACCGTGCTCAGCAAAGCGGACAGCAGGTCATTACCCCTGTTCATTTGCTCGCTGGCGTGCTGGCTGTGGGCGAAAACGTCACCAAGTTTGTATTTGGCAAATTAGGCGTAAACGAACAAGCCCTGCAAGCTGCCGTCAGTCAAGAATTGCAACACCAAGCACGTGTGAGCGGAGGCAGTGGAAGTCCCTACTTAGACGATGCGGCTAACAAGGTTTTGCTCCGCGCACAGGACATTGCCCGAAAGGGAGGTGACACCTACGTAGGACTTGAACCCTTGCTGCAAGCATTGCTCGAGGTGAATAGCACCGCATCGCAAATGCTGAAAGATGCGGGCGTTAACACCGAGGCACTGATTAAAGCTATTGCTGAATTGCGCGGTGGACAAAAAGCTACCTCGCAAAGCAGCGAAGACACCTATCAGGCACTCTCAAAGTATGCACGCAACTTGGTAGACGAAGCCCGAGAGGGCAAACTCGACCCTGTGATTGGACGCGATGAGGAGATTAGACGTGTGCTGCAAATTCTTTCGCGACGCACAAAGAACAATCCTATTTTAATTGGCGAACCCGGTACAGGTAAAACTGCCATCGTCGAGGGATTGGCTGAACGTATTGTACGTGGTGATGTGCCCGAGAATCTTAAAAACAAACGTCTCTACTCGCTCGATATGGGCGCACTGGTTGCCGGTGCTAAATATAAAGGCGAATTCGAAGAACGACTCAAGAGTGTAATCAACGAGGTGACACAGGCGCAAGGCGACATCATCTTGTTTATCGATGAAATACACACCCTTGTGGGCGCAGGTAAAGGCGAAGGCGCAATGGATGCTGCCAACATCTTGAAACCTGCCTTGGCACGTGGCGAATTGCGCAGCATTGGTGCTACTACACTCGAGGAATACCAAAAGTATTTTGAAAAGGATAAGGCGCTTGAACGACGCTTCCAAACTGTGATGGTAGACGAACCTTCGCCCGAGGATGCTATTAGCATTTTGCGTGGCTTAAAAGAGCGCTACGAAAATCACCACAAGGTGCGTATTCAAGACGATGCCATTATTGCTGCCGTGCAACTTTCACACCGTTACATCTCCGATCGTTTCTTGCCCGACAAGGCTATCGACTTGATGGACGAGGCTGCTGCAAAATTGCGTATGGAACGCGATTCACAGCCTGAGGAATTGGACGAGATTACGCGTCGTTTGCGTCAGCTCGAAATTGAACGCGAAGCCATTAAGCGCGAAAACGACACAGCAAAACTCGAACAACTCAACAAAGAGATTGCCGAACTCAGCGAACGCGAAAAAGACTTGCGTGCTAAGTGGGAAGGCGAAAAAGAGGTGCTCTCGCGCATTCAGCAAGACAAGCAACAGATGGAACAACTGAAGTTTGAAGCTGAACGTGCCGAACGCGAAGGTAACTACGGACGTGTGGCTGAAATTCGCTACGGCAAACTCAAAGAGCTTGAAAACGACATTGCCCAACAACAAGACCAACTCAAGAATCGCCAAGGCGCAGAGGCTATGGTGAAGGAGGAGGTTACGGCAGACGATATTGCCGACGTAGTGGCTCGTTGGACGGGTATACCCGTGACACGTATGTTGCAAAGCGAACGCGAAAAATTGTTGCACCTTGAAGACGAGTTACACAAGCGTGTCGTAGGACAAGACGAGGCTATCGAGGCTGTGGCAGATGCCGTGCGTCGTTCACGTGCAGGTTTGCAAGACCCTAAGCGCCCTATCGGTTCATTTATCTTCCTCGGTACTACGGGTGTAGGTAAAACTGAATTGGCAAAGGCTTTGGCAGACTACCTCTTTAACGACGAGAACATGATGACACGTATCGACATGAGCGAATATCAAGAAAAGTTCAGCGTGTCACGTCTCGTAGGTGCACCTCCGGGATACGTAGGCTACGAAGAGGGTGGTCAGCTCACCGAGGCTGTGCGTCGCAAACCATATAGTGTGGTGCTCTTCGATGAAATTGAAAAGGCTCACCCCGATGTGTTTAACATCTTGCTACAGGTGCTCGACGATGGACGACTGACTGATAATAAGGGACGTGTGGTCAACTTTAAGAACACCATTATTATCATGACGTCGAACATGGGTTCGCAAATGATTCAGCAAAAGTTTGAGGCGATAGCTAACAAAAATGCGACTGAACGTGAACGTATCATCGACGAAACAAAGGCACAGGTATTGGATATGTTGAAAAAGACCATCCGTCCTGAGTTCTTGAATCGTATTGACGACATCATCATGTTCCAGCCCTTGACCCAACCTCAGATTGAGCAGATTGTACGTTTACAAGTAAATGGCATTGCGCATTTGTTGGCAGACCAGGATGTTAAACTAAATGTGAGCGATGCAGCCATTAAACTTGTGGCACAAGCAGGCTTCGACCCCGAATTTGGTGCTCGTCCTGTGAAACGTGCTTTACAACGCATGTTGCTCAACGACTTGAGCCGTGCTTTGCTTGCAGGCACTGTCAACAAGACCGAACCTATCTATGTGGATGCGAAGGGCGACAAACTTGAGTTTGCGAATAAATAAGGATTTAGTATTACATACTAAGGATTAAAACATAAAGTCTGAGAAACGAAGATTATTCTTTGTTACTCAGGCTTTATTTTTTGAGGAATACGCATCACAGCTTAGCCCATACTTCACATCGCAATTTAGTTTCTGCCTAAATTCTGTAGTGAAAGTACAAAGTCGTTGCTTCTTGCTGCATTTTTTATTGTATCGAATTCGGTACAATTAAAATTCGGATTATATAGCTAAGGTAGCCAGATATGTGAAGTGGAAGATCGTTCCCTTCACATACCTGGCTATTTTTGTTTATCCCCTAAACAGGGACGTGTTGGCGCAAGATACGTAAACCTTTACTTTTATTATCCTTGGTTTACGCATGATGCAAACTATGTATTTTTACAAATTAGTTGTTTTCAGGACGGAGCTTGCGAACAGTTTCGCCTGCACGCCACATTTCGCTTTCGTGCAATGCCTTGAGTTCTTTTTCCAAACCATCGCGGTAGTCGGGCTTTGAGTTGGCATCGATAGAAATTTGTGCTTCGTTGCCCGATGCAACACTCTGATAGAGCTTTTCCATTACGGGTTTAATGGCATCGTGGAAGGGACCCATCCAATCAAGTGCACCACGCTGCGCTGTGGTTGAGCAGTTGGCATACATCCAGTCCATACCATTTTTGCCTACCATGGGGAGGAGCGACTGGGTGAACTCTTCGATGGTTTCGTTGAATGCCTCAGAGGGGGTGTGACCATGCTCGCGCAGGGTTTCGTATTGTGCCAAGAACAAACCTTGCACGGCACCCATCAACGAACCACGTTCGCCTGTGAGGTCGCTGGTGGCTTCGCGCTTAAAGTCGGTTTTAAACATATAGCCCGAACCAATGCCTACACCAAATGCCAAAACTTTTTCGGTGGCATGACCTGTGGCATCCTGATATACGGCATACGAAGAGTTAAGACCACGACCTTCAAGGAACATGGTGCGGAGCGATGTACCCGAGCCCTTAGGTGCTACCATGATGACGTCGATGTCGGCAGGGGGTACTACACCTGTGCGGTCGTTCCATGTAATGGCAAAACCATGTGAGAAATAAAGTGTTTTGCCTGCGGTGAGGTGCTTCTTGATGGAGGGCCACAACTGCATCTGTGCAGCGTCTGAGAGCAACATACATACGATGGTACCCTTTTCGGCTGCCTCCTCGAGCGAGAAGAGTGTTTCACCAGGAACCCAACCATCTGCCTTCGCTTTTTCGTAGGTCTTGCCTTCGCGTTGACCTACAATTACGTTGAAGCCATTGTCACGCAAGTTACATGCCTGACCAGGACCTTGCACACCATAACCCAACACGGCGATGGTTTCGTTCTTCAAAATTTCGCGTGCTTTTTCCAAGGGGAATTCCTCGCGGGTTATAACTTCTTCTACAACACCGCCAAAGTTTAATTGTGCCATATCATTAAAAAGTTTAGTGAGTCTGTCGCCGAAAGGAGGAGTTTATAATGAACTGCCATCGAATGAGCGGCATACTGTTGTTGGTATATTGTTTCTTATTTTTTTATTTTAATCAGCTACAGGAGTTTGCATGGAGCGCTTTTCTTCTTCGCGCAACTCTAGGAACTCATTGAGTTCTTCGCGACGGCTCTTTGTGACTGCTACTACGCCCGAACTGACATACTGCAAGATGCAGCCATAGCCCTTGAGTTTGCGATAGAGCTCGATGGTTTCTTCGGGCAAGCCCTCTTTCGAGACGATGGCGTAAGTGGAATTTACCTCCACGATTTTTCCGTCGTATTGTCGTATGGCTTTTGAGATGTTTCTGTTTTCGATGAGTCGAGCAGTAGCAATTTTATAAAGCGCTTGATCCATTACGTAAATCTCGTCGCTTGTGAAGTATTGTGCCTGAATTACATCAATTTTCTTCTCTAACTGCTTTACGATGGTTTGCACGGTGTGCTCGTCGGTGTAGCAGGTTATGGTGTAACGGTGTACGTGTTCGATGCCCGAAGCCGACACATTGAGGCTCTCGATGTTGAGTTGGCGACGTGTAAACACATTGGTCACCAAATTGAGCACACCTGCCAAATTCTCGGAGAAGACGATGATGGTGTAGAGTTTGGTTTCCTTGTTATCTTGAGTCATGAACTTTTGCTTTAGTGAATTTATGGGTGGATGCACATAGGAACGAAGGCGATGCTTGGAAGTTATGCCTCGAGCATCATATCGTCGACATCGTGGCCTGGGCAGCACATGGGCAAAACGTTGTCTTCCTCGAGTACGGCTGCTTGCAACAAGAAGGGGCCATCGGTGTGGAGCATTTGTTGTATGGCGTGGTCGAGGTCCTCGCGACGGGTCACTGTGCGTGCAGGGATATTGTAAGCCTCGGCAATCTTTTCGTAGTCGGGGTTCATCATCGGGGTGAAGGAGTAGCGATTGTGGAAGAACAGGTGTTGCCACTGTCGCACATTGCCCAAGTAGTTGTTGTTGAGCAAAATGATTTTTACAGGCGAACGCTGCTCCATGATGGTGCCAAGTTCTTCAATGGTCATCTGCAAACCGCCATCGCCCAAGAAGAGGCATACGGTGCGTTGTGGTGCACCAAAGGTGGCTCCGATGGCTGCAGGGAGTCCATAACCCATTGTGCCCATACCACCCGATGTGACTATGCTACGTTTTTCGGTGAAACGGAAGTAGCGGGCTGCCATCATTTGGTTTTGTCCGACATCGGTTACGAGTATGGCTTTATCCTCGGTTAACTCTGTGACGCGTCGCACCACTTCGCCCATGCGCAAGGGTCCCTCGGTGGGATGGATTTGTGGTTCGATAACCACAGAGGTTTCTTGTTTGTCCCACTCGCGGAAGCTCTCTCGCCATGCTTCGTGACGGTTGGCATTGAGCAATGCGGTTACGGCAGGCAAGGTTTCTTTGCAATCACCCAATACAGCGACGTCTACGGAGACATTTTTGTTGATTTCGGAGGGGTCGATGTCGAAGTGTATTTTACGGGCTTGCTTGGCATAGGTGGAAAGCTTGCCGGTAATGCGGTCGTCGAAACGCATACCCACAGCAATGAGTAGGTCGCACTCTTGTGTTTTTTTATTGGCACCGAGCGAGCCGTGCATACCCAACATACCCACATTGAGCGGATGGGCTGAAGGCAAAGCTGAGAGACCAAGTAGGGTGCAACCTGCGGGGAGTCCTGCTTTTTCGATAAAGGCTTTCAACTCCTCGGACGCATTGCCCAATTCTATGCCCTGCCCCACTAACACGAGGGGACGTTTTGCCTCGTTTATTAAGGCTGCTGCCTCTATGATGCTTTGCTTGTCAGTGGGAGGTATGGGCACATAGCTACGAATAAAATCGATGCTGCCTGGCACATATTCTGCCTTCTCGACCTGTGCGTTTTTTGTGAAGTCGAGCACCACTGGACCGGGACGTCCACTCGAGGCAATATAGAAGGCACGTTGCACTGCCCAAGCTACATCTTTGGCAGAACGAATTTGGTAAGCCCATTTACTGATAGGTTGTGTGATATCTACCACATCGCACTCTTGAAAAGCATCGGTGCCCAACATTTGTGCGCCCACTTGTCCAGTAATGACCACCATGGGGGTGCTATCCATCATGGCATCGGCAATGCCTGTAATGGTATTGGTGGCACCGGGTCCGCTGGTTACCATGCACACACCTGTTTTGCCACTGACACGGGCATAACCCTCGGCAGCATGAGTGGCTGCTTGTTCGTGGCGCACAAGGATGTGGTTGAGTTGCTTGCGATAGTCGTAGAGCGCATCGTAGACAGGCATGATGGCGCCCCCAGGATAGCCAAAGAGTGTGGTTACACCCTGGTCTACCAAAGCTCGCATCAATATCTCTGCACCGCTTATTATATTTTTTTTCGTATCGTTCATTATAAAGGTATGCTTAGTTTTTTGGAAAAATGAGAAGAGAGGAAGGAGATGAGAGAATGTACACACTAGGGTGTGTGGAAGGTTTAATCAATCTCGCGCACGCCTCCCTTATCGGCACTGCTCACCATGCTGGCATAAGCACGGAGCGCCTTGCTCACCTCGCGTTTGCGCTGTAAAGGACGCATGGGACGTGCTGCCAACTCCTCGTCTGTAAGATGGACTGAGATGCTACGCGAGGGGATGTCAATTTCTATGATATCGCCATCAACAATCTTGCCAATGGCACCTCCTGCAGCTGCTTCGGGCGATATGTGTCCAATGCTTAAACCCGAGGTTCCGCCCGAGAAACGCCCATCGGTAATCAAAGCACAGGCCTTGCCCAAATGACGACTCTTGATGTAGGAGGTGGGATAGAGCATCTCTTGCATACCGGGTCCACCCTTAGGACCTTCGTGCGTAATGACGACGACATCGCCTGCTTGTACCTTGCCACCGAGAATGCCCTCGCATGCCTCGTCTTGTGAATCGAACACACGTGCTGGACCTTCGAAATGCCACAGACTTTCGTCGACACCTGCTGTCTTGACCACGCAACCATCTTGGGCTATATTGCCAAACAATACTGCTAAGCCACCGTCTTTGGTATAGGCGTGCGACACACTGCGTATGCAACCTTCTTGACGATCGGCATCGAGTTCTGTCCATTGTGTATTTTGCACACCCATTTCAGTGCAGAATTTTCCTGCAGGCGCACTGTGATAAATGCGATCGGCATCAGGTGTAATTTCCTTGCCCGTGATACTATAGTGTGCAATATCACTGCCTAGGGTTGTGCCATTTACACGTTGGGCATTGAGGTCGAGCAAATCGGCTTTTGCCAACTCGCCCAAAATGCCTAACACGCCTCCCGCACGATTGCACTCTTGCACGGAATATTTTTGGGTATTGGGCGAGAGCTTGCATAAGCAGGGTACATGACGACTCAGTTGGTCGATGTCCTTCATCTTGAAATCGACACCTGCCTCGTTTGCCACAGCTAAAAGGTGGAGCACTGTGTTTGTGCTACCGCCCATGGCAATATCGAGGGTCATGGCATTCAGAAAAGCTTGACGGGTTGCAATGCTTCGGGGCAGGACTGAGGTGTCTCCGTCTTCGTAATATTTATAGGCATTGGTCACAATTTGACGGGCTGCATCTTCGAAAAGGCGATGACGATTTACGTGGGTTGCCACAATGGTTCCGTTGCCAGGGAGTGAAAGTCCTAGGGCTTCAGTTAGACAGTTCATGGAGTTGGCTGTAAACATACCCGAACAACTGCCACAACCGGGACAAGCACGCTGCTCTATCTGTGCCAATTCTTCGTCGCTTACTGAACTATCAGCGCCTTTCACCATAGCAGTAATAAGGTCTACGTTCTCGCCCTTATAGCGTCCTGCCTCCATGGGGCCACCACTGACAAAAATGGTGGGGATGTTAAGGCGCATGGCAGCCATAAGCATACCAGGTGTTACTTTATCGCAATTAGAAATGCACACCAACGCATCGGCTTTGTGTGCCTGCACCATATATTCTACAGAATCGGCTATAATATCGCGCGAGGGCAACGAATAGAGCATACCATCGTGTCCCATTGCTATGCCATCGTCAATAGCAATGGTATTAAATTCGGCTGCGTAGCATCCTAGTTTCTCGATTTCTTGCTTCACAAGTTGTCCCACTTCGTGTAAATGGGTATGACCTGGCACAAACTGTGTAAACGAGTTGGCAATGGCAATGATGGGTTTGCCGAACTGTTCGCGCTTCATACCTGCAGCTATCCACAAAGCACGTGCGCCTGCCATTCGTCTTCCTTCAGTGCTAAATGCACTACGCAACTGTATCTTCATATCGTTATTTGGTTTTATTCTTCAAAAAAAACAAATCTGCAATTACAGCTTACACTAAGTAGTTATTTAATGCCCAAAACTTACAGATTATTTGTTTTTGTGTAATTTGTAATTGCAAATGTATATATAATTCTTATACAACGGAACAAAATGTAAGAAAATCTTTCAATTTTTCTGTTTTTTCGGTCATTTTATCCGATTTTCTATACAAAACAACAGTGTTTTGTGCATAAAATTAGCAGTTTACTATATAAAAACGCATTTATATTTCATTTTGCAAATAAAAGACCTACTCATCCCCCATTCCTTTATTAACAGAATAGGGGGATGAACCACATCCTGATATTTCTGTCTGCCCATCTCTATATTTTTTTGTAACTTCGCAGACAAATAGAAATTTCACACAACGACTATACTACTTATGTGTTCTAAAGAAATAAAATCGATTCTCCCCCCTATAGCCACAAATGGCATGCTTACCATCACGCTCAATAATCTGCGCTTCTATGCTCACCATGGCGTGTTGCCCCAAGAGCGTGAGGTTGGCGCTGAATTTGTGCTCGACCTGTGTTTATATATTGACGAGCAAGACGCACAGGGTGCCCTTTTTGCCGACCAACTGAACGATACGATTAACTATGCCGAAGCTTACGAAATAGTTTCGCAGCAAATGCACATTCCCTCTGCCTTGCTTGAACATGTTTGTGCACGTATTGCAAAATCACTGATTCGCAAATTCGACACGTTGCGCAAGGTGGATGTTTCGCTTACCAAATGTATGCCCCCAATCAATGGATATACGGGACAAGGCGTTACGGTGAACTATTCGATGCAACGCGAACTTGTGGCATGGGACTTTGATGGAACGATTGCGGACACTTCGGCTGGCATTATCCGCACCATGACTGCCACCTTCCACGAAATGGGATGGAGAAGGCCTTCGGATGCTGAGATTTGTCGCACTATCGGACTTCCACTTGTTCAAAGCATTGCACAATTAGCTCATCTTGATGCTGAGAGCGAAATGAATATGAAAGCCGTCGACACGTACCGTCGTTTGTTTGAAGAGGTGGGAAATAAGAATGTGACGCTCTTCCCTGGCATTAAAGAGGAGATGGAACGTCAACACCGCAGCGGACGTTTTGTCGCTATTGCCACAAGTCGAGGCCATGAGTCTGTTGATTCACTTTGTCGCGACTTAGGCATCCGTCATTGCATCGATTATATTGTGGCATGCGAGGATGTGTCTACGCACAAGCCCCACCCTGCTCCCATTCAGCTACTGTGTCAACTTTCTCATGTGCATCCATCGGATGTGACTGTGATAGGCGACACAACCTTCGATATTCTTATGGGGCGTAATGCACAAGCAGGGCATTGCATCGGTGTGGCATGGGGCAACCATAGTACCCAGGAGTTGTTAGACGCAGGGGCAGACCGTGTGGTAGAGAGTTTTTAAAATAATTAGGGTGGTTCTGAAAGTCAATAAAGTCTTTCAAAACCACCCTAAAAAATTACACTACCATAGAATTAGTCGGTCATATCGTTACCCGTAGTGTCTTGATTATTGTCGCGCACAATGCTCGATGCACTGCCATCAAGTGGAATTTCGATAGAGAAGGCAGGACCTTCTCCTACACCCACCTGACCAATCTGTGCACCCAGACGAATAGCGTGTGCATCGCTCTTTTCACTGTCAAAAGCCATACCAAGCAATACAGTTCCTTCGGATTCTCCCCCAGTTGTGAGGAATGCAGAAAAAGCCTCCTTCGTATAGCTTTTGCTGAAAAACGCTGCGTTATCGCAGGTAATCACCACATCTACACGATTGTCATAGAACTTTTTTCCTAATTCGTCTGTCACAAGGGGCAAGGTCTTGTCTGCAGCACGATTGATAGATATTTTGTAGTTTTTGCCACCCAATTTAGCTGTGTACGAACTTTGCTGACCAGGTTCTGCATAAGGGGCATCCGCATTCAACGCAGTTTGTGTGCTATCAGCACCATCTGCTTTATCGTGAGTCTTATTTCCACCACAACTTGTGGCTGAAGCTATGAGCAAAAAGGTCATAGCTGAGATTAAAACGTGTTTCATTTGGGGTATAAGCATTGTTTTAGATGCAAAGTTAATGTAAAACTTTGCGCATTCAAAACCGAAATGCGTGAAATGTTGAAGATTTATCCGTAATTTTGCCAAAGAACTACTCTTTAAGGCTGATTCTAATAATTTAGAGAAGCCCCCTTTACATATTCTACAAAATGAAACAACGCTTTTTCACCCATATCACATGTTGGTTGTTGGGCATTTGCTTTGCGACTCTCTTTGGGGGATGTAGCAAAAGCAAACAAACGTCCACCTCGCCACAGTCTCAATCATCCGACACAACCACTGCCGTAGACTCTATGCGCCAGTTGGTTATGACGGTTAGGGGAAGTGCCCGATTGTATGTTACCGAAATGCGAATTCACAAACTCGTTACGCATACCGACGAGCCTGTGCTAAAAGGTAAGGTATTGGGCATGCCCGTAAACGTGCCTACTCGCATTGGCAAACGACGTTTGCTCATCCCTATCGACGTAACACTAAAGGCTTATATAAACTTTGAGGAGTTTTCTGAGGCTAATGTGGAGCGCACCGACAGCAGTTTAATAATCACACTGCCCGACCCTCACGTAATTGTTTCGGCATCAAAGGTTGATAATCAAGGCACACGCCAATTTGTAGACTTGGCACGATCAAGATATACGGATGCCGAAATTGTGAATTTTGCCAAGCAAGGCGAAGATAGCATTGTGAGCCACATGTCGCAATATGGCATTGAGGAGGAGGCACAACGCAGTGCTGCCCGTCAACTCTTGCCCATATTGTTGCGCATGGGCTATAAAGAGCAACAGGTAATAGTGCGCTTTCGCAAAACGTTCACCGACAACGATTTTTATATTATCACAACCAAGCAATGAAACAGACTGATAAGAAATCACATACAAAGTCAAACAACATCAATTGGCGCAACATCTTTATGAGCGTCGTGCGCTATTGGTGGGTAGCAGCCATTGCGATAGCTTTGGTTGCCGTGACAATACTCTATAAAAATATAGCCGACAATCCGCCTATCACGCTTAAAGTGGAGCGTAATACTCACATTGACGTTACCCCCGAACAAATTCAGGCTGTGCGTGATATTGGGCAATGGGAGTTTCTTTCGGTTAACACGGAGGAAATGGTTGAATGGCACCGACGCCGCACGTTGGGTGCCGACCACCTGGTGCGCATTTACCAAGGCACGTTACGAATGGGCATAAACATGGAACATGCTACGAATGATTGGTTCACATCACTCCCCGACTCTACGGCACGTCTTAAACTCCCTCCCATCGAACTACTCGACAACAACTTTATTGACGAAGCACGTACTCGTTCGTTCTATGAACACGGCACCATTCCTGCCGATGTGCTCGACAAACTTTATGCCGAAGCACAACAAAAGATGCGCAAGCGTTGTCTTACCCCACAAAATATGCAAACTGCCGAAAGAAATGCGCGTCAACAGTTCGAACGCATCTTTAAACAAATGGGATTTAAACGTGTAGAAATTAGTTTTTTAAAAGAATAACGGTTTATCCTATAACCTAACAACCCCTTATATTCCCTTAGCCCTTTATGAAACAACTCCCCTTCATCGTTCTAATATTAACCCTGCTCACTGCCTGCCACAAAGACACGGACGACCCCGAAGCAGCCAACAAACAAGCACGACGCACCGTGTTAGTATATATGACAGCACAAAACTCTTTAGGCAGTGGACGTTGGCATAGGGCAGATTCTGCCGAAATTATGTATGGACGACAATACATACCTAACAACGACCGTATGTTGGTATATGTAGACGATGCACATGCACCTCGTCTTTATCGCATTGCCCTACAATGGGACAAGCCACAACTCATTAAACAATGGACACGCGACGTATGCTCTACCTCGCCCAACCAATTTGCAGAAGTTGTAAAGATGATACAAACTGACTTTCCGTCTAACGAATTGGCTCTCGTTATGTGGTCGCACGCTGATGGTTGGTTGCCTGCTACAAACAAAAATTATGCCGACTTTGAGTCTGCCCCCACCTCTTCCCTTCCCACTCCTTCGTCGTATGGCATAGACAGTGGTCCCACAGGAGGAATGAGCGACAAAGGCGCACAAATGGACATAACCGACATGTCTAAAGTTTTGCAACAAAATGGTGTACACTGCAAATACATTCTCTTTGATTGTTGCTTGATGCAAAACCTCGAAGTAGACTATGCCCTACGCCATGTAACAGACTATGTCATAGCCTCGCCCATGTCGATAGCAAGCCCTGGAGCTTACTACACCCACCTGATGCAAAACGGATTATTTGCTGCCAATCCACAAATCATAGCAAAGACCTATTGCGAGGACGTGCTAACCGACGTACAAGGGGTATATGGTGACTTTGGCATTGCCATCTCTTGTGTACGCACCGACCAACTACAACCCTTAGCCGATGCGCTAAAAACTGCGTTATCTGCCCAAAAACTTTCTACCAATACATACCCCGACATGACGAATGTATTGGCATACCAAACCTATACAAGTCGCTACTATTATCGCCCACATAACTACGATGCCTTGCAAGCCATCGAACGTATTGTGCCCCAAACCTATCGAGCTGATGTAGTGCAACGATTAAATAATGCGGTTGTATGCCACTATGCCACAAACCACATTTGGTTAGGTCCATACATCACAAACGGATATGCCACAATGCCCACCGACACAAACCGCTTTTGTGCCGTCAGCATGTTTATTCCCCAAAACATTTACAACGAGAATGCCTCCCAATGTCCCTATGGCAATCTCAACGCTGCATTTTTAAATACTGAATGGGGGAAGTATGTGTTTGGGAAGGAGTAAAAGAGAATTTATAATATCATTTTTACAACAAACATATAATTAATGCGCAACCATAAACACATTTGCTTATGATTGCGCATTTTTGCTATACCATATACCCTTAAATCAAATAGCCATACCCACGCAAAATATGTGATACCTTATCCACATTTTTTTGTTCCATAAGAATGATGTAATTCTCGGCACGGACTATATATTTTCTCTTATATCTTCTTAATAACAAAACTAATCTCTTCTAAAAATATCGCGAGTATACACCTTGTCTTCAACATCCTTCAAGCAGTCGTCAAAGCGATTCGCAATAATAGCATGGCTCTGAGCCTTAAAAGCCTCCAAGTTATTTACCACCTTGCTACCAAAGAACGTAGTGCCATCTTCGAGCGTAGGCTCATAAATAATAACCTCAGCACCCTTTGCCTTCACACGCTTCATGATACCCTGAATAGCCGACTGACGGAAGTTGTCAGAGTTCGACTTCATCGTCAAACGATATACACCAATCACACAAGTGCCAGGTTCACTACCAAACTGATTATTGCTTGAATAGTCATACCATCCAGCCTTGCGCAACACAGCATCAGCAATATAATCCTTGCGCGTACGGTTACTCTCCACAATCGCCTCAATCAAGTTTTCAGGCACATCCTGATAGTTTGCAAGCAACTGCTTCGTGTCCTTAGGCAAACAATAACCACCATAACCAAACGAAGGATTGTTATAGTGCGTACCAATACGCGGGTCCAGACCTACGCCTTCGATAATAGCCTTAGAGTCAAGACCCTTCACTTCAGCATAAGTATCCAACTCATTAAAGTAACTCACACGCAAGGCAAGATAAGTATTTGCAAAAAGCTTTACAGCCTCAGCCTCCTTCATACCCATAAAGAGCGTGTCAATATCCTTCTTAATAGCCCCCTCTTGCAAAAGGGCAGCAAAAGTCTTTGCAAAATTCTCAGCCTCAGGATTACCAATCGCAGCAATCGCAGCATTCTCCTCCTCCCAAGTCTTATTCTCGTCAGTAGGGAGAGGTTTCGGATAACCCACAATAATACGCGAAGGATAAAGGTTATCGTAAAGCGCCTTACTCTCACGAAGGAATTCAGGCGAGAACAACAAATTAAAGTGCTTACCCTTCAAGGCAGGGTCAGTTAAAAACTTTAAGGCATACTTCACATACAAGCTACGCGTATAGCCCACAGGGATAGTCGACTTAATCACCATCACCGCCTCAGGGTTCACCTCCAACACAAGGTCAATCACCTCCTCCACATGCGAAGTGTCAAAATAGTTCTTCACAGGGTCATAGTTCGTAGGAGCAGCAATCACCACAAAGTCAGCGTCAGCATAAGCCGCCTTACCGTCGAGAGTAGCCACCAAATTCAGTGGTTTCTCCGCCAAATACTTTTCAATATAATCATCCTGAATCGGAGAAATTTTGTTATTCAGTTTTTCCACCTTTTCAGGTATCACATCAACAGCTGTCACATGATGATGTTGAGCGAGCAAAGTAGCAATGCTCAAACCCACGTAGCCAGTACCAGCTACAGCAATTTTTAAGTCTTTAAAATCGCGCATAATATACTTATGGTTGTTTTATTTTTATTGAAAGAATACGAATCCCTATCAAGAGAAAAGTTTAGAATCCGCCATTAAAATAAGCCCGAACTTGCACATAACTTGGCTCATAATAAGCACTTGCATTATAGTTATCATAGAGATCGTTATATGTAATCGGTTCATCATCATATTATTTGTTTGCCATAACGTATAATACGATGGATAAGCAAGAGTTTGAATCCTTTCAGTCATTATTCGAGGCAACTCTTCGTTTCAGGGGATAAAATTATAAAATTCCAACGAGACCACGCCACTTTTTTCTCAGATATTTTCATATTTCCCCATATTGTCACAAATACCCCCTCAAAATTCAGTAATCCTCCCCCAATTATCGTGCTGCCCCTCCGAATTAATTCAAAAAAAGTAACCAAGCATGCAAGTGAAACCCTTCACTTCACACACTTGGTTACCCTTTAGCTTCAGTTCCCTAAATCAGTTATTAGGATCAAGCGGAACATTTGCTTCTGGTTCATCAGTGATATTAAAGTTAAAACTACCCGTTACACTTGAGTCAAAGAAATTACCCTCAGCTCGCGTATCACGCCCCATCTTAAAAGGCACATTATTCAATGTACGCGTATAGAGCACCTTATCATCAGCACCCAACATCTTAATAGTTACATTCAATTTTTGTTCATTTGTATTAGTAGGAAGCAACACATTCGTTTCTATTTCTTGTCCATCGAACGAGCCATTTTCAGGAAGAGTAACAGTATTTACATAGGTCAATTCTTCTTTAGTAAAGCCCGCAGCAACAAATTTAATCGGATTTGTCGCTGGTGTATGACCTGGATTAACCTCAACCTGCACCTTCTTCACATCTGTAGGATATGTATCCGTAGGTTTCATTATAAAAGTTGAAGATTTTCTCTTGCCGAAATCTATTGTAATACTCTGTGAAGCATTATCTTTAACCACAACAACTTTACCAACCACATAAAAAGCTCTCGGTACTTTTGATTCATTAAGCAACATTGTCCTAACAGTTTCAATATAAGCAACTGGCGAACTCACATCACTTGCCTCATGCGCTACTGCCAAAAGTTTATACTCACCAACAGACAATTTTAACTTTGCATGGTCAAAGTCCGCGTCATTTTCTTTTATCTTTTCCACACTAGTCACGAACTTTTCAGTATGGGCATCAAACACTTTAAGAGCTATACGCGTCACCCCTGCTTCAGTCGTAGTTGCACGCGACTTTACGTTCATGGGAGATTCAGGCAAGACCGAAACATCAAGTCCACCAAAAGTTATCTCTACAGGCACCAAATCCAAATTCTCTTCCGCAACAGGAAGCGAATCCGAAGAACAAGCTGCAAAACCCATCAAGGCAAGCAGACTAGTAAGAAATAGGAAGAATTTCTTTTCCATTTTTTTTAAATTTTAAAGTTATTAAAAAATGTTTTCAGCCCAACAAATCCACCTCACATTCAAACATCATTTCGATGAATTTTTAAGTTTCATAACCACCTCCGAAACAAGGCGCAAATGATAATTTGTAACACTCGCCCCAGCCTCTTTAATACCGTTATAACTAGCACCCGACTTCAAACTATAAGTCTCCGTCGCATCACTACAAAGATAACGCACATTGTTACCCTTTTCATCCACCGTCATCAACGGACTACCACCAGCCGAAACCATAAGGTTGTCCATCGTTTCAGCAGACGATAAGTAAAGTTTACGTATAAGAGAAGCCTCCTCACGATTCGGAATACGCCACTCCACAATATCATCCTCAGAATGCTTTTTTGCAAGAGAACTTGCCATATCCGACTCAGAGGAATAAGCTGAACGCACATTCTCACACTCATCACGCGACAACAGCCATACACGAGCCGTTCCATTATAAAGAGGACTTACATTTAACACCAAATGATTCTTCCACAAAGTCAAGGCTTTCGGAAACTCATCCACCTCCTGCACATAATTCTCATCAGGCTTTTCAGATACGTTACCACTCACATCAATATAAGTCGTACCCTTCTCCGAAAATTCAAAATCCAAAGAAACAGCAGACCCCCATTTAGCAGGCGACACACTCCCCGTCACATTCACCACACCATCCTGCAAAGAGCCATTCAACACATAAGGTGTACCAACCTTCAAAGCAGAAGCCAAAGACACCTGAGCAAACTTCTCGCCCTCAGCATCATTATAGGCAATCGTAAAAAGCGTCTGATTTCCCGAAGTCGGAAAAACATACACCTCACCCGATTTCCAAATACCTTTATCCCTATCAAGTACAAGAGGCACAACCGCCTGCTTACTACCCATATTCTCACCCGCAAACGTCACACCCTCAAAAGGCGTAGACACCGACACATAAGCATAAGTACACTCATCAGGCAAACCCTCAAGTGTAAAATTCAAAGACGCCATCATATAAGCCATACTCACATCAAGAGTACCCGATTTGCCTGTAGGAGTAATAGAACCAACCGCCATCTGCAAAGGGTTACTTGTCACATATCCCTTAGCCATATTCCGCACATTGTCCACAACCTCATCAGCCACCTTAGGTGGCTTAGCAGTAATAGGCGATGATATAGACGGAGCAGACGAAAAACTAAACACATTCTCATTAGCCGAAACTACCACCACATACGACAGTATAGATGTCGGTAAACGCAACGAAACCGTTTCTTGCGCCGACTTAATCAATTTATTCGATTTCAAGTTCCCATTTTCAGCGAACGTATAAATCCTAATCGGATACACATTTTCCTCTTCCGAAGCAGCCCTTGCCTTCACACTCACAGTCGAAAGTTTCTCACTCTCCACCTCATTCTCTTCATCCTCTATTATATCAATACTTCCGCAAGCAGCCAAAAGCAAAACCGGAAAAAAGGAATATACTATCTTGAAGATACCTTTCATGATATTTTTTTTCATGCTATTTTTTTAAAATTAGTAATTCCTCGGCATACAAAAAACAGTCTATCATCAATCAGAACAACTCCACATATCCCTTAGAATCAATGTAATTTATTTTTTAGGAATTCTCATTCAATGAAAAGTTCCACGTGGGCAAATATACACTTTTAAATTATTTGCCTAAAGTTTTTAAGCAAAAAAAATAAATATTTCTTCAAAACACTCCATTTTTACCACTAAATATCCCAAATATACCACTACATCTCCCCGTTTTTACCCAAAAAAAGAGAATAATTCAAAGTACTCTTTGCAAAATCAATCCCTAAAAACAAGCATCTTAATAGCAACTAAAGAATGATTAGTAAACTACCGCTAAGCTAAAGACTTAGCGGCTTCGAAGATAGAAACCATAAGTTATTATATCATGGAGTACAGAAAAGAGTATGACCGTGAAAGTCTTATCGGTACCGAATATGAATATCTACTTCATGAGGTTGATGACTTATATGACGAAGATTGTGTGAAACAAAACTGATGTATCGTTATGAAAAAAGATACATTGCTAATTATAATAAAGAGCAATGTACCTTCAAATTATTGAACTAATTCTTGTGAATTAGAAATTCTACAACTATACTTAACCTCCTCGAAGATAAATACCATTGAAAATCAGTACTTTATATATTACATGGTACAAATATGATTTGTTACAAAGCCAATAATGCAGGTGTTGCTACTTGGCATACCCATATACGCTGCGTAATCTAATGTTTAAGAATTATTATGTATTTTTAATGGTAGGGGCGGTTCTTATCAGATGTTTGCATTGCGTATTCGCTTGTTTGCAGATGGTATGCCTTTGTTATCATAAAGCGTTGATATACAAAGGACTTCGCATCTCGTGTCTATTTTTATCTTTCGTTTTTTACGAAAAAGCAGTGTACCTTTGCAAACAAAAACGAGAAACAGATAGACATGGCAAGAAACAGAAACATATTGCTCACGCTGACAATAGAAAGTTCCATGGTGCTTATGGCATCTATGGTGGCTTTCCGTCTGCATGAGTCTGTGGTCATGCCTATGGAAGTTTCGGTTTTCATATTGGTGGCAATCTATGCTTGCTTAAAGACCCTATCAATTCTTTGTCTACCTACTATCAAAAGAGATGAGTCCGAACAAGAATGTGTATCCTTGAAAGTTCGGGCGACTGAGGACAAGCATAATATTGAAGATGGCAATATCCAAAAACAAAGAATGGAACTGTTCCACCAAGAATATCAATACGAGCAACAGCAATATGTGCAGCGAAAAGAAAAAGCCGATGAAGCGAAACTCCAAGCTGTGCTGAAATATACAAAAGACACATTCAAGAGTTTGGATTTTGAGGAAACGGAGATATTCCAGCTTTGTGAGTGCGTTCGATATTTCGTCACCAACAAGCAGCCTCTCACACAAACTGACATCCGAATAAAAAGACGAGTCACCGTAACACAAATTGCATTGAAGAACTTTGCATGGAACATTGCCTTTCAATATAATATTGGAGGTGATGCTACTGCATTGTTTGTGATGCACACATTCAATGAATGGTTTGCAAACTCCACGCTTGAAACAATAAGAAAGAATCTGCGTACTACAACAGGTAGACACAAGATTGAAATCAACGAGAAGATTATTTCTGACAAGTGCTGTCTGTTATAATAATTTAAATATTTTACGGATTCGACTTGTTTGCCATATAAAACCACTATCTTTGCGTTAAATTCATTATAATTACAGTAATATGGAAGATTTGAATCAACTGAAGTTGGTGCTGGTCAAGAAAAAGAAAACCAACAAATGGTTGGCAGAACAGCTTAATGTAAACCAAACAACTGTTTCAAAATGGTGCACGAATACCAGTCAACCAGATTTAGCAACACTGAAACGCATTTCAGAATTGTTGAATGTCAACGTAAGTGAGATTATAAATTTTGATTAAACAACAAAAGGTCATGAAATTAGGAAAGTTAGAGCAAATAACAGACTTGCGTTCTATTTGGAAGCATGAAGCAAATGATTTCACCCCTTGGCTTGCCAAAGAAGAAAATCTTGCAGCATTGAGTGATGCTATCGGCATTGAACTTGTTTTGGAAGAACAAGAGTCCAATGTTGGTGACTTTAGCGTTGACTTGTTTGCAACAGAAGAAGGAACTGGAAGAAAAGTTGTTATTGAAAACCAGTTGGAAGAAACTAATCATGACCACTTGGGAAAAATTATAACGTATGCATCAGGAAAAGATGCGGAGGTAATTATATGGATAGTCAGAAAAGCTCGCGATGAACATAAAAAAGCGATAGAATGGCTTAACCAACATACGGATGACAGTTCCGCATTCTTCTTGATAGAAATTGAAGTTTGGAAAATAGGCAATAGTGAACCTGCACCAAAATTCAATATAGTAGAACGCCCAAATGATTGGGCTAAAGCCATGAAGAATGTGTCAATTACCAACACTCAATCTCGGCAAATGCAATTCTGGCAATATTTTGTTGACCGTTGGGAAAACAATTCTAATTTTGCGCATACGTTTAGAAAGCGGAAAGCGCATCCCCAAAATTGGTACGACTTGAGTATAGGGAGTTCTGAATATCATCTTTGTATGGAGGTGCATTTCCAAAAGAACGACATCAATGCAGGGCTTTATATTCCAGATAACAAGAATATCTATAACTCTCTATTAGACAACAAGAAAGAAATAGAAGATTTCTTAGGCGCAACCGTCGAGTGGCGTAATGCAAAGAAAGCAAGCCGTTTTCTTATAAGCAAGAATCTTGATATTAACAATCCTGATAAATGGGATGAAGCGTGTGACTGGCTTATGGACATGTGCCTTAAAATAAAAATGGTTACCAATAAGTTTAGCAAGTAGGTATGAGTAAGTTCAACGAAGCGACAAGAGTTCAGATGCCAGCTATGGTGCATCTGACACGATTGGGGTATGGCTATATCGGAAAAATCAGTGAAGATATGGCTTGTAGTGTTTACGACCCTGACACAAATATACTTATTGATGTTTTCAAACAACAGTTTGAACGATTGAATCCATCTGCACAAGGAGAGTTTGCGCAAACATTACGTGCTATAAGGCAAGAACTGACGAATGATGACCTTGGCAAGTCTTTCTATAAACGGCTTACTACGGTTTCACCTGTACGGCTGATTGATTTTGATAATCCACAAAACAACTCGTTCCATTTCACGGCTGAGTTAACCTGCAAAAATGGTCAGGACGAATTCCGTCCAGACATTACTCTGTTTGTCAATGGCTTGCCTCTTTGCTTCATTGAGGTGAAGAAGCCAAACAATCATGGTGGAATGGTGGCTGAGAGTAAACGGATGAACCTTGAACGTTTCCCGAACAGAAAGTTCCGTCGCTTCATCAACATTACTCAACTTATGATATTCTCCAACAACATGGAGTATGACACGATGGGAGGTATAGTGCCCATACAGGGCGCCTTCTATTGCACGGCTGCAAGAGAAAGTGCTCCGTTCAACTGCTTCCGTGAAGAAAATCCGTCTAATCAGCCTGTTGCGCCATTTATAAAAGAATATCCTTACGAAAGCATCAAGCAGGATGAAGAGAAACGCATACTGTCTGATTTCAACTGTCAGGTAATCCATCATACGCCTGAATATCAGACAAACTTGAATGTGAATACACCAACCAACCGAATACTTACCTCCATGTGCTGCCCCGAACGTTTGCTGTACCTCATAAAGTATGGCATTGCCTATGTGAAGATGGAAAAGGAAGTGGACGGCAAAATTGAAAGTACTGACCAAAAGCACATCATGCGCTATCAACAGATGTTTGCGTCGCTGGCTATTCGCGACCAACTCAATGAGGGTGCCACGTCTGGTGTTGTATGGCATACACAAGGTAGTGGAAAGACGGCTTTGTCCTACTATCTTACATACGTTCTCTCGGATTACTATGCCAAGCACAGCATGGTGGCGAAGTTCTATTTCATTGTCGACAGAATAGACCTGTTGGAACAGGCCACGCAAGAGTTTGAGGCAAGAGGATTGGTAGTATCTACAGCCAACACACGTGCGGAACTGATGACACAGTTCCGCAACAACCATGCGCAAGAGGGTGTTAGTGGTCAACCAGAAATAACCGTTGTGAATATCCAGCGTTTTGCCGAAGATAAGGAAAAAGTCAGCCTTCCTGCATACGCCACCAACTTGCAGCGAATATTCATCATGGATGAAGCTCACCGAGGCTATAAGCCAGGCGGTTGCTTCTTGGCAAACCTTTTCGATGCCGACCCAAACTCCATTAAGATAGCCTTAACTGGCACACCGCTTTTGAAAAGCGACAGTGCTTCAAGCGTTGTGTTTCAACGATATTTCCATACATACTACTACGACCGCTCCATTGCCGACGGATATACCCTCAAGATTATTCGCGAAGATATAGAAACGTCCTACAAGGAGCGTTTGTCGGAAGTGTATGACAAACTCGAAACGCTTGTACAAAAGAAAGACATCAAGCGTTCGCAAATCATAGAGCATGAGAGTTATGTCAGCGAGTTGGCGCATTATATATCTGACGACCTACGCCAGTTCCGCAAAATTCAGGGCGATGACACCTTGGGCGGCATGGTCATTTGCGAGACGAGCGAGCAGGCACGCAAACTATATGAAGCTTTTCAACATATGCCTTATGGCGGACAGTCACAGCCTATACAAATCAAGATGGGCGACCAGATATGGATGGCTGCCGAGGCTGTGCCAGTGTACGGAATGAAAAAGGAACCTTTGAGGGTTGGTTTGATTCTTCACGATAGCGATGACAAGGAAACGCGCAAGCAAATCATAAAGGACTTCAAGAAGAACATGACCATCGACTTGCTCATTGTCTTCAATATGCTCCTTACAGGATTTGACGCCCCACGGCTGAAACGTCTGTATTTCGGCAGAAAGCTCAAAGACCACAACCTGTTGCAAGCTCTCACCCGTGTAAATCGTCCTTACAAGGACAACAGGTATGGTTATGTCATCGATTTTGCCAATATCAAGCGCAACTTTGAGGAAACCAACGAGGCATATTTGAGAGAGTTGAATCGGTTCAACAACCCTGATGAGGTGGACGGCAACCACACAACCGACACTTTCTCGCAGGTAATAGAAGACCCCGACGAACTGATACGACAGATGCGTGACGTACGCCAGACGCTGTTCGACTACACTACAAACAATGTGGAAGAGTTTTCTTCAGAAATATCTTCCATTGAGGATAAACAGGTATTGCTCGACTTGAAGAAAACGCTCATCTCTGCCAAAGATTGTGCCAACATAGTGCGTACCTTTGGCGATGACGATTTGAAGGAGGCTTTCAGCAAACTGGAGATAACCAAGTTGCCTGATATGCTGAAAGAGGTGCAGCACCACATTGATATCATCAACCAGAAGGAAGCCTTTGCCGTGTCCGACGAGACCAAGCAACTTGTCAATGAGGCCATGCAGGACATCCGTTTCAACTTCTCAAAGATTGGTGAAGAGGAAATGAAGATGATAGCCGGAGGGCGTGAGTTGCAGGACAAGTGGTCGGTAGCCATACGCAAGTTTACGGAAAATACCGACCCTGACGATCCTGAATACATCACCCTACGCGATGCCTTCATGCAGCGATTCAAAGAGCACGGATTTGTGGTTGACAGCATAGCCAAGTTCAATCAAGAGAGCAAAGAGCTTGATGAAATCATTGAGCGACTTGTGAAGTTGCAGGAGAGCAACAACCGCTTGCTGAAAAAATATAATGGCGACACCAAGTTTGCCAACGTTCACAAGCGCATACGCGAAGAGAACAAACGCCGTTTTGCAGAACACAAAGTCGCCATCTTCAGCTATTATGACGACAATATCGTGGCGATACTCACCGACATAAAATCGGAGATAGACCAAAAGGTGTACGACCGCAACGACATTCTGAAAAAAGACGAGTATTTTGAAATGACCGTCATGACGGAAATAGCACAAGCTCTCTACAACTATCCCACCATTGAGCCGCAGATGGATGACTTCTCGTTCATTCAGACCCGCATCGCTCGACAGTACATCAACCAATATAACGCAACATACCCAAGAAGTTAAAAATGAATATGACCATAAGAGAAAAGACCGTGGCTCTCATCGATGCCTTGAAAGCCACTTGCACAACATACGGCATGGGAAATGATGGTAATGAATACAAAATCATTACCCAGGTATTTCTGTACAAGTTTCTTAACGACAAGTTCGGCTATGCCCTCAAGACATCAAAGAGTCCCTACGCAGCGAAGATACGCGAGGAAGAAAAGTGGGAAGTGGCTTACAGCCAGCTTACCGATATGGAGCGCATGATGCTATGGGCTTCTTTGTCGCCCGACCTGCCTCGCCTAAAGCCTGAACATCTGATAGCAAACCTGTGGAACCAACAGGCAAAGGGAGATTTCGACTTCATTTTCGACAACACGATGAGCGACATTGCCGAGCAGAACCTCGCCATATTCTCCACACAGACCACGCAGAACACCAAGATTCCGCTCTTTGAGCCTATAACACAATATGTCACAGACGTGGCACAACGTGCGCCTTTTGCCCGTGCCATGGTGGACAAACTCGCCAACTTCTCGTTTGAGGAGGCATTCGCTGAGCACTACGACTTCTTTGCCAACATCTTTGAGTATCTTATCAAAGACTATAACACGGCTGGCGGTGGAAAGTATGCCGAGTATTACACGCCTCACGCTATTGCCACTATCATGGCGCGTCTGTTAGTGGGCGAAAATGCCGACCTTCACAACGTGGAGTGCTACGACCCATCGGCTGGCACTGGCACATTGCTTATGGCTCTTGCCCATCAAGTAGGCGAGAACTGCTGTACTATCTTCGCACAGGACATCTCGCAGCGAAGCAACAAGATGCTCAAACTCAACTTGCTGCTCAACGGATTGGTGTCATCACTCGACCATGCCGTACAAGGCGACACACTTGTTTCGCCCTATCACAAGAGCGATGACGGACAGAGTCTCCGCCAGTTTGACTATGTGGTGAGCAACCCTCCTTTCAAGATGGACTTCAGCGACACTCGTGAAAAGATAGCCGCTTTCCCTGCTCGCTTCTGGGCTGGTGTGCCAAAGATTCCGGCAAAGAAGAAGGAAAGCATGGCTATATACACTTGCTTCATCCAGCATGTCATCAATTCGTTGAAGTTAGGTTCGGGCAAGGGTGCTATCGTCATACCGACAGGTTTCATCACCGCCAAGAGTGGCATAGAGAACAAAATTCTAAAGCACATTGTTGACAATAAGATTGTGTATGGCTGTGTGTCGATGCCAAGCAACGTATTTGCCAACACTGGCACGAATGTGTCTGTGTTGTTCTTCGACGCATCCAAGAGTGCCGACAAGGTGGTGCTTATCGATGCCAGCAAACTTGGTGAGGAATACAAGGACAGCAACGGTTTGAAGAAAGTGCGTCTGCGCGACGAAGAGATTGAGAAGATTATTGCAACTTTCCAGAACAAGGAAGCCGTGGACGATTTCTCCGTTGCCATCGGCTACGATGAAATAAAGGAGAAAGGTTACAGCCTTTCGGCTGGACAGTATTTCGACATAAAGATTGACTATGTGGATATAACTGAGGAGGAGTTCAACAAACGAATGGGCGAATACGAAGCCACGCTGACACAACAATTTGAAGAGAGTCACCGTTTGGAGAAAGAGATACTTGCCCAGTTGCGTAGTATATCGTTTAACAATATCGACAAGGAATAGCACTATGAACGAAATAATCAAGGGAAGCAACACGTTATTGCCCAATGGTTATGCCCAATGGCGTAAAGATATTGAACACCTAATTGACACAGCCAAACTTCATACGGCTCTTAATGTGAATGTGGGGACTTTGACCCTATATTGGAACATCGGCAAAAGTATATTGCAGAAACAGGAACAGGAAGGTTGGGGTAAACAGGTCATAGAACAACTGTCAAAGGATTTAATCTCTCGTTATCCAGATGACCGTGGCTATTCCAAACGCAACCTTGGCTATATGAAGAGTTTCGCCATGCAATATCCTGATTTTCCATTTTTGCAAGTGCCACTTGCAAAATTAAAAGAACTGCCAATTTTGCAAGCGACACTTGCAAAATTAGAGGGTGAAGGTAAGGATTTTGTGCAAGTACCGCTTGCACAAATATCTTGGTATCATCATATCTCATTGCTACCCAAGGTGAAAGACGAAGCACAACGTGCCTACTATATAACGGAAACAGCCCAAAATGGGTGGAGTCGTGATGTGATGCTCCTTCAGATAGACAATGGGTATATCCATGCAAAAGGTCATGCCATCAACAACTTTGAGCAGACATTGCCACCCCCTCAGTCAGACTTGGCTCGCTACATATTCAAAGACCCTTACAACTTTTCATTCATTGGAACAGTTGCATTGCAAAACGAACTGGATATAGAAAAGTCTTTGACAAGCAAGATTACCGATTTTCTCCTTGAAATGGGACGTGGTTTTGCTTATATAGGCAGACAATACCATATTTCGGTTGACGGTGATGATTACTATATCGACTTATTGATGTACCACCTCAAATTGCATTGCTATGTTGTAGTGGAATTGAAAGCTGTGGAGTTCAAGCCAGAGTTTGTAAGCAAACTAAACTTCTATATTTCGGCTGTTGACGATTTGGTAAAGTCGCCAGAAGACAAACCTACCATAGGCTTGCTTCTTTGCCGAACCAAGAGCAACAAGAAAGCTGAGTTTTCACTTCGTGGCATTACCCAACCAATGGGTATTGCACAATATGAAACGGAAAAACTCTTTGCTGATGTAGCATCGGCATTGCCGCAGATTGAGGAAATAGAGAAATCTGTTGAAGATTTAGAAAAGTGACAAAGATTTACATAATAGTGATTAATGGGCAGATATTTCCATTTTGGAAACACCTGACTACTATCACAATATAATGGAATAAATGGAACTAAAAAAATACAAACTTGCCGACATCGCTAAAATTGAGATTAGCGGTGTTGACAAGAAAACAATAGAGGGTGAAACACCTGTGCGTCTGTGCAACTTTGTTGACGTCTATTACAACTGGGCTGTCACCAAAGAAAAAGCAAAGTCGTTTATGGCAGCATCAGCCAAACAGACAGAAATTGACAAGTGCTCAATAGGCAAAGGCATGGTTGCAATAACAAAGGATAGTGAAACAAGGGACGATATAGGTGTTGCCACTTATATCGCCGACGACTTCGAGAATGTCGTTCTTGGTTATCATTGTGCCTTGATTATTCCCAATTCTGCTATTGTTAACGGAAAATATCTGAATGCTTTTATGCACACTCGCTACATCCAGAAGTATTTTGAAAATAATGCTTCTGGTAGTGGTCAGCGTTACACTCTTTCCAATGATACGATAGGCAACATACCTGTATTGCTCCCATCTATAGAGGAACAGCATATCATTGGAAATGTGTTGGCTGACATTGACCGTAAAATTGAACTCAACAAGCAGATAAATGATAATTTAGAGGCAATGGCAAAACAGCTCTATGACTATTGGTTTGTGCAGTTTGACTTTCCGAACGAGGAGGGAAAACCGTATAAATCAAGTGGAGGTGCTATGGTTTGGAATGAGAAGTTGAAACGAGAGATACCGCAAGGATGGCATTGTGGTACGTTGTTGGATATAGCAGAATACACAAACGGTTTGGCGTGTCAGAAATACCGCCCAACAGATAATAACAAATTGCCTGTTATAAAAATTAAAGAAATGCACGATGGGTTATCTGCTGACACAGAATGGGTAAAGGCTGATATTCCTGATGATGTAAAGGTATTTGATGGTGATGTGTTATTCTCATGGTCTGCTTCTTTGGAAGTAATGCTGTGGACTTATGGCAATGGCGGATTGAACCAACATATATTCAAGGTTACATCAAAGAATGGTTATCCACGCTCTTTCTATTTCTACCAGCTAATACATTATGTTGGTGTATTCAAGCAAATGGCAGAGGCAAGAAAGACAACAATGGGACATATAACGCAAGACCATTTAAGGCAAAGCACTATCGCCCTTCCACCAAATGTAGATATTACTAACAAGTTAGAAGAAAAACTTTGCCCAATATTTGACAAAATAGTCAAAAACAACCAAGAGATTATGGCTTTAACTAAGCAGCGTGACGAACTTCTCCCCCTTTTAATGAATGGTCAAGCATCGGTAAATTATCATTTATCTGACGATTGACCTTGATTTTCGACATAATATCAACCATCATATTGCCGATATTCTCTTCTTCCGTAGGAGTGAATGTCGGCAATTCGTATCTCATGATTTGGTCTTTGTCACCACGTGGCATTTTGCTTCCTTTTGCTCCAGACATTGCATGATCAAAGAAAGCATCTTGCATTAGAACAGTATAAAGGAATGACGAACAATGACCATTCTTAGCTCTGAAAACAAGAACATCAGAAGAGCAGCCACCTTCTGAATCAGCATACCAAACCTTTTTCAAATAAGGTCGAATGTTTGCCACCAAGACATCGCCTTGCTTATAATGGGTAAGGGCACACGGCACTGGAGGTAAATTTTGTGCAATTTCTCTACCTCTTCTGTTTTGTAATAAAGAATCCGTAGTAACATATCTGTCTAAAGAAATGCTACTACTGCTAATTTTGTCCGTGACAAATTCTGCTATATCATTTAGTTTCATGCTCTGCTTGCTTTCATTTTGTGATGCAAAGGTACTCAAAATCAAGCAGAATCTCTAATTTGTAAACCTTAATTAAGGAATTTGCGGTGTGCTATCTTGACATTTGTCTGATTTACCATAGCATAATGCAACGTAGTGTCAATCTTCACGTGTCCCAACATCTTTTGCACTTGTTCTATCGGCATACCCTTGTCAATAGCCATAGTTGCCAATGTTCTACGGAATTTGTGAGGGTGAACCTTGTTGAGGTTTACTTTCTTCCCAAGTTGGCGCAAACGCACTTCCACACCACTAATGGTTAGCCGAGCATGCGGTTCATGCAGACTTACAAACAATGCGGGATTCGTGTCCGTGCGTTGCTCCAAATACTTTTTGAGGTGGATTTTAGTTCGAGCGTTGAAATATACCTCACGCTCTTTGTTTCCTTTGCCAAACACTACACATTGGCGTTCTTGAAAGTCGATGTCTTCACGATTGATTTTAACCAACTCACCCACACGCATACCTGTACTAAGCAGTAGGTCAATCATTGCAAGGTCACGCAATTCTTGACAACTGTCACGCAACACTTCAATATTCTCGTCCGTCAGCACCTCTTTCACCAAAGCATCTGTACGCACCTTGTGGATTCTGCGCACAGGACTTTTGGTGATATAGTCCTCATCTTCCAACCAAGAGAAGAAACTGGAGTATATACGGCGCAAGTTGTCAATCGTTACCTTGCTTAATCCTCTTTGCTCTTGCTGTTCAGCGAGATAGCAGCGAATGTCATTGGTGGCTATCTCGCACACATTCTTTTTAACGGTCGCTATCAACTTCTCAATGGAAGACTTATAATAGTGGATAGTCTTGTCAGAACAGCCCTCCACTTTCTTTGAGGATATAAAAGCCCCAAGAAGTTCTGCGTTTTCCTTGTTGCGCTGCTCTTCCTCTGTTGCTTTTGGTGTAATCTCACACTCAGATAGTGCCTTTTGGGTCACATCTGTCAGCAATTCCAACTGATTTTCAGTCAGAACCGCTCGCATACCGTCTAAAACGGTTTGTATAATTGTTTCTTTCATGCCATAAAATTGTATTGGTCTCTATATAATATAAGGGAAGAAAGAAATGCACCGATAAATGATAATTTACCGTGGCTTGACCGTTCATCAGTAATGGCAAAAGTTCGTCACGTTGCTTAGTTAGCATCGCTATCTCAGACAACAATTCAGCCTGCTGCTTTTGTATTTTCTCTATCAAGCAACCATATTTCTGTACAACGCCTTGTTCATAGACTACTTTGAAAGCCATTAAAACATCTGGTGATACACGTCGTTGACTATGTGAAGTACCAGTTGCAGCCTGTGAACAATAGGCTATAAATTTTTGTGATTTTATAACCGAATAAATATAGCCAGATTCGGATTCGTTATTTGGATTAAGTACGACAAACTCGGTAGAACCAATCATATTAGTGCCTTTGGGAACCCAAACTACACGATTAAACCAAGGATTCAGTTTTGAAACAAGCAATTGCCCTTTTTGAAGAACAAATTTATCACTTTTAATATCGCTACCATTATCCAGAGAATATGAACCGCAAGCATCAAAAGAAGGAATGCTGAAATGCTGATATACTTCATTTTCAACAGGAGTTATAGCATTTCTACTTGTTAATGCCAAATCTTTCAATGAAACTCCGCTCCATCCCTGCGGTATCTCACGTTTCAGCTTCTCATTCCACACCATAGCTCCGCCACTTGATTTATACGGTTTTCCCTCCTCATTCGGGAAGTCAAACTGTACAAACCAATAGTCGTAGAGTTGCTTTGCCATCGCCTCTAAATTATCATTTATCGGCAAAGGTTTACCCTCTGCCGATAGCATACAAGAAGGCGATGCCGATAGTGGCAAACCAAATTATAAGCAACACTTTTAGCCAAAAATTTGACAACCACACGCCTTCGCCTTGTTTACAAACTTCGCAAATACGTTGCTCATAAGCCTTTATCATGGCTAATTGTTCTGCTACGTGTTTCTCCAAAAGTTCCGTTTCTTCTTGAATGTAGCCATTCTTCACAAGGCGAAATTGGTCAAGATCTGCTTGCTTGACAGATAATTCTATTGGCTGTGAAGTTATGTTCTTTAGTTGCTCTACAATAGACAGCAAGCATTTGTTCAAATGTGTTGTTGCATCTATGAGACTGGCTATTTTGTCTGTCTCTGTATTCAGTGTTTCTGAATTATCAACACTCTGCATCAGAGTGGAAATGTCTACCTTGTCGTTCTTTGATGTTCTCATATCGTAAAATTGTTTTGTGTTCATCGCCTATTCCCTCTTTTGATAGCAGGACGGCACATGTGGCTTGCCATTTTTGCACATCGTCTTGCCCATTCCAAATCATCTTCACCCTTGTCTCTGCCCCAACCATCGGGAGTGCTGCCACCACCGCCTGTGGACTCTGACATTTGCGTGGCTGCATCAAGATAGCCAGCGAAAAGAAGAACGGCTGTTCGCTGCAAATCATTGATTGTGGCGAATACGTTGTTCTCTGGTAAAGACACATCTTGCATAAGAATGTCGTTTACATTCGATAGAATATCTATCTCATAGTCACAATAATTCCAATTGATGGAATGGTGCACTAACGATTGAGATTGGAACTCGTTGCAGTTTCTGCACCTTGCATTTTTTGCAGTTTGCAGTTCTTCGGATGTATTCTTCTCATGATTATCTATGTCTGCATTTTCTTTTTGAAGAACTTCTTTATGCAACTCTTTCCATGTCGCTTCTATCTTCGATGGCATAAGGTTCCTGCCTTTACCAAGAGACGAAGATTTATAAGTGGAGTTACCTCTCTTTATGGAATATCCACGGACAATATTTTGAGAGTCCTTTTGCTGCATCACATCATAGCCATATTGTTTTAGTCGTTCCACATAATCATTCCAATCAAATCTATCCATAGAGCGGAGAGCATCAATACAGGCATTCGTTATCTCCTGCTTGTTTTGCGTTGAAATGTCGGATGCTTGTACCCAACCTCTACGCTTGGTAATATTATTGGCGGCAACCATTGCTCTTATGTGGATATTGTGGTCATTGTTGATATTGCCACCATTGTCTATGCGGTTGGCATCGATGTGGAGGTGCAAAATTCCACTCTTGCTGTCACGATGAAGTGACACCACATATTGACTGTTGCAAAGATTGGTATGTCTGTCTTTTGCTCGTTTGATTTTCTCAGACAAATCAATAGAGTCAAACTCACGGATAAAATCATCTGCAAGTTTTTCCCAATCCACATTAGTCCATCCTTTGGTTTCTTCTGCTGTTGGCGACACCTCAATTCTAATCATGTTGTTTTTGATTGCCTTTGGATGTTCGCCCAAAAACTTTGCTTGGTGCAATAACATCCTTGTCCATAAAGACTCAGCAGCCACATTGTCGGGCAGCGAGTGCAACTTGATAATGTCCGCCTTGTCTTTGTTTACTACATATCGCATGGAATTTGCACCATGTGATATTGCTTTTGCCTTTGCTATCATATCATTCTCAATGTTTATAATGTCAGATAATCTTTGATGTCGCCCCAACGAGTTATAAGTGGAACGGCTGCTTTCATCCATTCTTCAACAAACTTGGTGTTGTGGAAATATAGACCTCGCTTGTCGCTCTGTATACTCTTTACTGCGCTGATAATTCTAATCAAGTCGCCACGTGCATCAGCCAAACTACATAAGGCTTCAATTTCTCGGTCAGTCAATCTTTGTTTGGGATGTTGTCCCAATACACACTTGCGCACATAGTTACTGACTGTCAAACCACAGACATTGGCAAGTTCTGCCACTCGGTTGTATTCGTCAGAAGTTACTCTGACCTCCAAACGCTCCGTGCGCTTGGGTGTTGTATTATTCTTTGTTGTTGCCATAATATGGTGTTTATAATTGTTGATATTAGGGAATAGAAAAGGCATCGGTGCGAGCTTGCGAGTACTGCAAGAAGCCACTGCCGTATGAATAAGCCTCGCTGATTTGTACGACATTGGCATTTCTTGCAACGCTACCAATAAACTTTCTGACACAGCTTCATCTTTTCCTTCCCTTTATTCGTTATCGTTTCAAGTCACATTATTGCATAGGCTTGCTTTCAGCGTTGTACATAGCAAGATGATATTTCTTATTTGTTACCTACTTGATTATCAGTAGGTACACAATAATGCAAACGTAAGCATCATTTTATTGGGTGACAAGAAAGAACCAACAAAATGAAAAAC
>ERZ1026870.147-NODE-147-length-43611-cov-64.024796_pt1 | contig 43611 bp, 40 predicted proteins | sample MGYA00380165_ERZ1026870 | MGnify/ENA primary metagenome ERZ1026870 (study PRJEB33269, sample SAMEA4719801) | human gut metagenome | biome: human-associated habitat; feature: organic feature; material: feces | place: Cameroon | collected 2013-10 ...
GTACGTCCTGATAGTGTGCCTGATTGTTTACTTCTTCATGGTCATCATCGCTGCACGATGACATCAAGAGCATGAAGAAAGAAAAGCTGAAAGTTAAGCAGGCAAACAGTAACCACTGAATGCTCTTGCTGTTGAAAGTATGGTTCCTTTTCATAATAAATAGTATTAAAAGATTGATGATTTATTAAATATTTTACTGCAAAAGTAAAGGAAAATAAGGTTTTGTATGGGAAAAAACACCCTGAAAAATACTGATTTTTAAAGAAAACGATAAAAAATAACCTCAAAAGCCATCAAAATCACCGTTTTTTATTATCTTTGCAATGTAATCCATCTATCAATAAATAATTAACTATGAGTATGAAAGAAAAGAACTCAATAAGAACAAGGTTACGTAGGTTAGGATTCTCCTTGCTGAAGAGAGAGTCCAATTACCTGGATCGCCAGCGCCAGTGGCTTCTGGTATGTTTTGCCGTGATGCTTTCTCTAGGCATCCTGTCTAATATCCTGGGCTTGTCGGGAGCCTTTGATCCCTTTTTTACGGCTTCCAACATAGTCTTTCTGGTAGTTGTCGTATCATCGTTCGCTGCCTATCTCTTAGGTAAAATCGGGGTGGTGAAGGGGATAGCCTTCCTTGCTGTTGCTACCCAGGTTTTCATAGGTCTTGATATCCTGTATAGTGCCTTCGTTCCTTCATTGAAGGATAATACGATGGTGATTCTCATCAACATGCTCATCCTTGCTGGCAACATGTTCTTCTCGCTGGCTGCTTATCAGGCTCGTCTTACGCGCTGGTTGGTGGCGATAGCCTTGGGAGTTTATTTGGTCTGTGTGATTGTGACGGGCAACGAATCGCTGCGTAATTATTTCTTTATGTTGATGTTGATTATGCTGTTTATAAGTCTGCTGAGTCTGAGTATTGCCAGGAACGGCGAGTATCTGGTAAATGTAAACAAAATATTGCAGCGTGAAGAGGAAGAACTGCTTCAGGTTTTGAGAATCAACAAGAGGCAGGTGAAGGCATACGTGGCTTTGGCAAAGGAGAAGCATGATGTGAAGCTGACAGAGCATTTGCTTGATTTACTGGGCGAGGCATCGCAGAAGAATGTGATAGATAATGTATTGCAGTATATCCAGACCCGGGAATTGAGCATGCAGAACCTTGAACGTGTCTTCCCGGAATTAAGTTCCTCTGAAAGAGAAATCTGCTATCTCATCCTGCAGAATAAGAAGTTGAGCGAAATCTGTGTCCTGCTCAATAAGACAGAATCCAATATTACCACCCAGCGTGGCAATATCCGAAAGAAGCTGGGGATGAATCCATCTGATAATCTGCAGAAGGTGTTGGAAAAGAGGATAAGGGAATAAGTTGTTCTCCCCAAAAATGCTACACTTGCGGGGAAGCAAAGTGGAGCATATGAAACACATGAAATAAAGTCTTCTTCCATCTGTGGAGATGGTAACAGTTTAGATATTGCTCAATGATACTCACCGATTATCATCGATAAATATCAGGGCTAACTCCTGCTTGGTATAACTTCGTAAGTATGATACTTAGCTATCGTAACCATGATACTTAGCTATCGTAACTATCTTGTTTACGCCTTACTTACCCTACCCACCCCTGGAAGGGCAGGTCGGGGCGGTATCCTGCAGGGAATAGTCGTTCTCTAAATAAGAGTGGGGGTGAACACTTGGCAATGACGTCGGTGAAGGGTGAACCCCGATGCCAACCTTTAGCGTTAATAATGTGTTAAAAACACTATATAACCCATTATAATAGAGACTCTTATATTTCTAGCATGCGCTGTATATACAAAGTTCTTTTTACTAGGGTTCACCCCGGAGCCGAAAAGGTGAATGCTTGGGGCAAGTGTTCACCCATGAATCTAAAATGCTCCACTTGCGGGGAGCAAAGTGGAGCACATGAAACACATGAAAATAAAGTCCTCTTCCATCTGTGAAGAGGGTGAACCTATCTGATAGTTATCTATCGTTACTATGCGAACAGTCTGGAGAATACTTCGGCAGTTCTACCGGTATAAACCTTCATGTCGGTAACAGGCTTGTAGCCGAAATCCTTGTAGGCGAGGAGTTGGAGGGCAGCAAACTGAGTATCGTCAGAAAGACATGCCTGCAACTTGAAGTTGCCCATGCTGATGGCTGAAACCGGGAACTTGCTGATGGCAGTTTCCACTTCTGTAGGAGCTGCAGTGAGGATGTTCTGAAGCTTCTTTCCGTCCTCAGCAGTATATTCCTTCTCCTTGATCTGGATCTTGCTCTGTGTTGGCTTGTAGGTGAGCTTGACGCTCCAACCCATGAAACCCTTCTTTACCTGTACGTCATTGAGTGCCATTACGTCTTCACCCATTTCTATATGATTGATCTTTGCCATAATCTTATTACTTGTTTTTATCTTAAATGAATATATATATTGTACTGTTTTTTTATTATGATAGGGGTGTGATAATCCTTATCGCATCTTGAAGAGATGATGCGACAAACGATATGATATATTATGTATATAAGAGAAAAACAAGCGCTAACAGAGGAGACGCCGCAGGCAAATGATATAATATTTGCTGGCGACATCAAAGTGGATAGGGGCGGTCTCCTGCCGGAAAGGCTCCATCGCACCATCTATAGCGGATAAAAGGGTGAATAATAAATGAATTCTATTTGAAAGCAATCTACTTGCCGATTGATTTCCCTGCATATTACCACTAGGCAATAAGCGCTGCGGACGACTGCTGCAAATGCGATAGGCGAGCTCGGAAGCATTCTCCAGCTGGGCATCACCCTGATGCTGGTCGTACTCTACCTTAGCCAGCTTATCCTTCTTTGGAAGAGCGTCGGAGGTATAAGAAACAGAGGCAGCAGATACCTCTCCATAGCCTGCGAAGACCATGGACATCAGAAAAATGATGTAAAGTATCAACTGCCTCATATTAAATATATTATGGCGTCAGGATGAACTCCCGACACCGGGGATGATTAATAGCTTCTTGCGATGATGACACGGGCTACGGCTGGCTTGCCGCTTACCATATCTACACCTGGAGTCTGCTCGTAAGCGAAAGGCACGCAACGGATGGTAGCCTGAGTCTCCTCCTTGATCTTTGCCTCGGTCTCGGCTGTACCGTCCCAATGGCAGAGGAAGAAACCACCGTCCTTCACACGCTCCTTGAACTCCTCGTAGTTGTCGCACTCGTAAACGTGAGCATCACGGTAAGCACGAGCCTTCTCGAAGATATTCTTCTGGATGTCTTCCAACATATCCTTTACGCGCTCAACGATACCGTCGAAGCTTACGTTCTCCTTCTCCAAGGTATCACGACGCATAATCTCGATGGTGTTGTTCTCCAAGTCACGGCCACCCATAGCCAGACGTACAGGAACACCCTTCAACTCATAGTCAGCGAACTTGAAGCCAGGACGCTTGGCAGGGTTGTCATCATACTTCACGGTGATGCCCAACTCGCGGAGCTGGTCGATGACAGGCTGCAACTTAGCTGTAATCTGAGCCAACTGCTCGTCGCCCTTGTTGATAGGAACGATAACCACCTGGATAGGAGCCAGCTTTGGAGGCAATACCAGACCGTTGTCATCGCTGTGAACCATGATGAGGGCACCCATCAGTCGGGTAGAAACACCCCATGAAGTAGCCCATACATACTCAGGCTTGTTCTCCTTGTTCAAGTAGGTAACATCGAAGCTCTTGGCGAAGTTCTGACCCAGGAAGTGAGAAGTACCGCTCTGGAGAGCCTTGCCATCCTGCATCATTGCCTCGATGGTATAAGTGTTGAGAGCACCGGCGAAACGCTCAGTCTCACTCTTCACACCCTGCAATACAGGAACACCCATGTAGTTCTCTGCAAAATCAGCGTAAACCTTGAGCATCTCCTGAGCCTTTGCCTCAGCCTCTTCCTTGGTGGCATGAGCGGTATGACCCTCCTGCCAGAGGAACTCAGAAGTACGGAGGAACGGACGGGTACGCATCTCCCAACGCATTACGTTACACCACTGGTTGCAGAGGATAGGGAGATCACGCCATGAATGGATCCAGTTCTTATATGTGTTCCAGATGATGGTCTCAGAAGTAGGGCGGATGATGAGCTCCTCATCGAGCTTTGCGTTAGGATCTACCTCAACTTCTTTGCCATCCTCTGTAGAACGGAGGCGATAGTGGGTAACTACTGCACACTCCTTGGCGAAACCTGCCACGTGCTCAGCCTCACGAGAGAAGAAACTCTTCGGGATGAGGAGAGGGAAGTATGCGTTCTGTACACCTGTCTGCTTAAACATCTTGTCGAGCTGCTGCTGCATCTTCTCCCAGATAGCGTAACCGTATGGTTTAATGATCATACAACCACGAACAGGAGACAACTCTGCGAGGTCAGCCTTCACTACCAAGTCGTTGTACCACTGACTATAGTTGTCAGCGCGCTTGGTCAAATTCTTAAGTTCTTTAGCCATATTACTATTTTATATTTTATTTTTTATTCTTCTATATTATATAAAGGTATCATCTTTTTTTGTCATATATAGGGATTTTCCACCCCAAAATAGGAGATTTCCTTACCCTGTTTGGACAAATACCTTTAATTTTGCATGCAAAAATACAAAAAAATATTAGAAATCTCTCCTTATTGGAGAAAAAATACGTATCTTTGCATTTAAATAACATAAAATATAGGAGAATAAGTAATGAAAAAGATGAATTTTACAGTAGTAGCACTTTCAGCGCTGCTCGTTTTGGGAAGTTGTGGAACAAGTCAGAAGACAGGTACAGCTGCAGGTGCAGGTGCAGGTGCTGCCTTGGGCGCAATCGTTGGTGGTTTGTTGAATAATAGCCATCGTGGAACTGGTGCTGCTGTAGGCGCAGCTATCGGTGCAGCTGTTGGTGGTACTGCCGGTAACCTGATTGGCAAGCATATGGATAAGGTAAAGGCCGAGGCTGAGCAGGTGAAGAATGCACAGGTTGAGACTGTGACTGATGCCAACGGTTTGGCTGCTGTAAAGGTTACCTTCGATTCTGGTATCCTCTTCCAGACCAATAAGTATGTTCTCAATGCCAATGCTAAGAACGATTTGGCTAGCTTTGCTACTGTATTGAAGAATAATACCGACTGTGAAGTTTCTATCCAGGGTTATACTGACAGTACCGGTAACGATGGTATCAACTTGCCTTTGAGCGAGAACCGTGCTAAGTCTGTATACAACTACTTGATGTCTTGTGGTGTAAAGAACTCTCAGATCAAGTCTGTTCAGGGTTTCGGTTCTTCTAATCCTGTTGCTGACAACTCAACAGCAGCTGGCCGTCAGGCTAACCGTCGTGTAGAGGTATACATGTATGCTTCTCAGGCAATGGTAAATGCTGCTAACAACGGTACATTGAAATAATGATACTCAAGAAGATTAGAAATATAGTAAGATGGGTGGTGGTGCTGTTTTTCAGTACCACCATTCTTGCTGTTGTAGCCTATCGGTTCATTCCGGTGTATTTCACTCCCTTGATGTTTATCCGCTGCTTTCAGCAAGTAGCTGATGGTGAGAGTATTACCTTGCATCATCATTGGGTTTCGATGGACAAGATTTCGCCTCATATGCCTGTGGCTGTGATGGCGAGTGAGGATGCCCGGTTCCTGAAGCATCACGGTTTTGACTTCAATGCCATCGAGAGTGCAGCCAAGAATAATGCCCGTGGCGGAAAGGTGCATGGAGCCAGTACCATCAGTCAGCAGACAGCAAAGAATGTATTCCTCTGGCCGGGAAGATCATGGACCCGCAAGGGCTTCGAGGTGTATTTCACCTTTCTCATCGAAATGATGTGGAGCAAGCAGCGCATCATGGAGGTTTATCTCAACAGTATCGAGATGGGACCTGGAATCTATGGTGTGGATGCTGTGGCTGAGTATCATTTCGACAAGAAAGCGCAGGATCTTTTCCGTGACCAGTGCGCCCTGATTGCTGCTACACTGCCTAATCCCCGCAAATTCAGTTCTCTTCATCCGAGTGCCTATATGAAGAAGCGTCAGCGCCAGATAGAGCATCAGATGAGATTCATCCCTTCCTTCCCGAGAGAAGGTGAGGATTATGACCCAGGTACTGCTGTGGGAGGATATAGGGGGAAGTAATGAGTGAGTAGTGATTAGTTTTTAGTGATTATTTTTCCGGCTAAATATTGATTAATGGATTTACTGAACGACTTGAATGAAGCGCAGCGAGCTGCGGTTGAATATATTGACGGACCGTCGCTGGTGATTGCCGGTGCCGGTTCGGGTAAGACGCGTGTGCTTACCTATAAGATTGCTTATCTCCTGAACCAGGGGATGAAGCCTTGGAGCATCATGGCTCTTACCTTTACCAATAAGGCGGCAAGGGAGATGAAGGAACGTATCGGCAGACTGGTGGGCGACGACTTGGCCCAGCATCTCTATATGGGTACCTTCCACAGCATCTTCTCACGCATTCTCCGTGCTGAAGCTGAGCATATCGGATTCAACAACAACTTTACCATATATGATGAAGCCGACTCACGCTCGCTGATTAAGGCAATCGTGAAGGAGATGGGACTGGATGATAAATCATACAAGCCTGCTGCTGTTCATGCCAAGATATCGATGGCTAAGAACAATCTGGTGAGTGCCGAATCCTATGCCAGTGATGCTGCCATCTATGAGCAGAACAAGCGTGCACAGATGCCGGAAGTGGGAAAGATATTCTTGGCTTACGTGCAGCGTTGCAAACAAGCCAACGCCATGGATTTTGATGATCTGCTGGTGTTGACCCATCAGTTGTTCAGAGAACATGAAGAAATCAGACAGAAATATGCAGCCCGTTTCGATTATATCCTGGTAGATGAGTATCAGGACACCAACCATGTGCAGATGTCTATCGTGATGCAGCTGTGCAAGGAGAAACTTCGGGTATGTGCTGTGGGTGATGATTCGCAGAGTATCTACAGCTTCCGTGGTGCCAATATTGACAATATCCTGAATTATCAGAATCAGCTGAAGGGTACACGTCTCTTCAAACTGGAGCAGAACTACCGTTCTACCCAGACTATCGTGAAGGCAGCCAACAGTCTGATTAAGAATAATCGCAATCAGATCAAGAAGGATGTATATAGCGAGAATGCGGTAGGCGAGAAGTTGCAGTACAAACCGGCTTACAGCGACAAGGAAGAGGCGGTAATCGTGGCTAAGGACATCAAGCGCATCAAGCGTCAGGATAATTGCGAATATCATGATTTCGCCATTCTGTATCGTACCAACGCCCAGAGCCGCAGCTTCGAGGAGGAGTTCAGAAGGCAGGGCATTCCTTATCGCATCTATGGCGGATTGAGCTTCTATCAGCGCAAGGAAATCAAGGATATCATTGCCTATTTCCGACTGGTGGCTAATCCGGATGATGAGGAAGCCATCAAGCGTATCATCAACTATCCGGCTCGCGGTATCGGTGCAACAACGGTGATGAAGATTGCTGACTGTGCGCATCAGAATCAGGTGAGTTTCTGGGAGGTGATAGGAGAGCCTGCACATTATGGACTCAATGTAAACAAGGGTACATTGACGAAACTGGATAATTTCCGACTGCTCATTTCTTCGTTTATCGAGCGTTCTCATACTACGGATGTATATGACCTGGGTGATGCTATCATCAAGGAGAGTGGCATCAGTCAGGATATCATGAGTGGCAGAGATGCCGATGACCTGGCAAGACAGGAGAACCTGGAGGAATTCCTGAGCGGTATGTCTGCCTTCGTCGAGGAGCGCAGGGAAGAGGGTAGGATGGATGAAGCCTTTCTTACGGATTATCTGCAGGATGTGGCATTGCTTACGGATGCGGATAGTGAGGGGGGCAAGGATGAACCTCGTGTGTCCCTGATGACCGTTCATGCGGCTAAGGGCCTGGAATTTGCTACTGTCTTCATTGTAGGATTGGAGGAGAATATCTTCCCGAGTCCGCTGGCTGCCATGTCTGTCAGGGAACTGGAGGAAGAGCGCCGTCTGCTTTATGTGGCAATCACCCGTGCCGAGAAACATTGTATTCTGACAAATGCCAAGAACCGTTTCCGTTATGGCAAGATGGAGTTTGATAATCCTAGCCGGTTTATTGATGAGATTGATGACAGTCTGATAGAGGCACAGGGTGAAATGGGTGGTTCTTACTTTGGTGGTGGCTCTTCTTATGATAGAAGTGCTTCTTGTGGTGAACGTTCTTCTTATGGCGGTGGATATGGCAAACGGATGCCTTGGGACCAGAAGCGCAGAATAAGCGATAGAGATGAGGATGTTCCGGAATGGAAGCGTGTGACATCGCAGTTCCGTCCGGATCCTAAACCGGCATCGGATACCTCGTCGTCATCATCTTCTTCCCGAGAGTCATTATCTTCCGGTAATTTCAAGTCGGTAAGAGCTTTGGATGCTGCTCGTCGCATATTGGGGAATAACAGAAGTTCATCGGTATCTTCAACCTCTTCGGTGTCTTCTTCTGCCGGTTCTTCTTCATCCGGTTCTTCTTTCGGTGCTTTGAAGGAAGGTTGCAAGATAGAGCATCAGCGTTTCGGGGTAGGCGTTGTCCGGAAGATTGAAGGTCAGGGCGAGAATGCAAAGGCAACTGTAGAATTTCAGAATTCCGGTGTCAAGCAGTTGCTCCTGAAATATGCGAAGTATACCATTCTCAATTAAACTTCTTTGTTTGCAATAGCAGATAGACAGAATTTTTCTATCTGCTATTGCATTTTTTTTATTTTCTGTTGCAGACGGAGATGCAGAGCGAGATGATGGCAAAGACCATTCCTACTGTACAGACTCCCAGCCATCCTATCTGGGTCCAGGCAATGCCGGCACAGTAGGTTCCTAATGATCCACCAATGAAATAGGTGGTCATGAAGATGGTGTTGGCTCTGTTTGCTGCTTCGGGGATTTCCTGGATGCAGCCACTCTGATTGCTGAGTTGCTGACATTGCAGACCGATGTCTACCAGAATAATGGCGATGATGAGACCTGCGTATGTATCTCCGTAGAGATTGGCAATACTCCATGCGATAATCTGGAGTACTGCTCCGTAAAGACTCAGTTTTCTGATGCCGTATCGCGGAACCAGTTTGCCGATACCGCTGGCTGCAAGGGCTCCGGCGATACCGCAGGCACCCAATGTTCCTACCATCTCACTACCTGAGAAGAATGGAGCCTGAGCCAGATGGAAAGCCAGACAGGACCAGATAGCCATCATGCTGCCGAAACCGAAGGCGGCACGGATGGAGTAGAGACGGATGCGGGGATGATAGGCAAAGATTTCGAAGACGGTAACCATCAAGCCCTTGTAACTTCCGATATAGTTGCGTTTCATCTCTGGAATAATCTTGAGGGTGAGTGCCATGCAGATCAGCATCACGACAGCTGCGATGAGAAACATTTCTCTCCAGCCTAGCCAGTCGCCTACATATCCGCTGATGACTCGTGAAGCCAGGATGCCGGTGAGGAGTCCGGATAGTACGATTCCCATATTCCTGCTTTTGTTCTTGGGCGCAGAATACTGTCCGGCGATAGGGATGAAGAATTGCGGAATCACCGAACAGGCTCCCAGGAAGAGGGAAGCGCCCCAGAGGAGCCATACGTTATGTGCCAAGGCTATGATGATGGCCATGATGGCTGCCACCGTCATGTTGGTAACGATGATGCGGCGACGCGAGTAGAGATCGCCCATGGGAATGAGGAAACATAGGCCCAGGGCGTAACCTATCTGTGTGGCTACGGTGATGAGGTTGGCACTATGCTGGCTGATGCCCAGGTCATGGCGTATCATTTCCAGTAGGGGCTGATTATAGTAGCAGTTGGCTACAGTTAGTCCTGCTATCACAGCCATCGTCAGTAAGAGACTGCGAGGTATTCCATTGTTTTCTTTCAGTTGTATCATTTTTCTTTCAGTTATTTCTTCTGTTCTGTTCCGGAATCTGTTTGTGTTCAGGGAAAATTCCTCTGAAACATAGTGCAAAGTTACGAAAACTTTTTCTTTTCTCAAAAATCTGCTGACTGTTTATGCCATTTCCTTTGTATATTCTTCTATGCGTTCTTCCCGCTTTCCCTCGCGCGTACCTTATTATATATGCAGAATTTTTCGATAGTCAAGAGCCTGGACAGGAAAAAATCGATGTTCGGGCACACATTTTACGATTTTGGGGCTTCAGGAGGATGGGAGTATGGCATCTTGTAAATGCACTTAAAATGCAAGAAAAGTGTTAAAATCTTGGTGTTTCCGAGCACACCAAAAACTTTAACCTTTGTTAGCACTTTGTAAGCTGTTGATTATTAGGAGATTGTGATTTTGTTACAAAATACCCCTAAAAAAAGTTGCAAAAAAAAGAACAACATATCGAAAAAATGCTTACCTTTGCATCAGTTTTAATAAACGAATGATTGTTTTACAGATTTAAAAAGCAAAGAAAATGAAGAAATTAGTTTTTATGTTCGTAGCTATCGCAGCTATCTCTTTCGCATCATGTGGTAACAAAACAGCTCAGAACACAGCTTCTGCTGATTCTGACACAGCTCAGGTAGACACAACTGTTGCTGATACAACTGTTGCTGATACAGCTGCTGCTGATTCTGCTAAGTAATTTAGAATTACTGACGAACAGAAATGAGAGAAACAACCGCTGGACCTTGGTCTAGCGGCTTTTTTCGTTTTATAGACCTAGAGTCTTGGGGGAGGTGAACGCCTTTTCTGCTAGCTACACTCCCAAAACCAATGGTCGCTGCTCGAAGGGTAAGGTAAAGACCAGTAGCAACTGCATCCCCTATACGCCCTGAAAGGGCAGAAGCTTTAAAGAAACCAAAGAATAAGATAAATATATGATAGATTCAAGTGCCTTCCAAGGCAAAAAGGCAGCCTATTACACTTTAGGTTGCAAACTCAACTTCTCTGAAACTTCCACTTTTGGCAAGATGCTCGAAGATATGGGCGTGATTACTGCCAAAAAGGGGGAGAATGCTGACATTTGTCTCATCAATACTTGCTCCGTTACTGAGGTTGCCGATCATAAGTGCCGACAGGCCATTCATCGCATGGTGCGACAGAATCCTGGTGCCTTTGTCATCGTCACCGGTTGCTATGCACAGCTGGAGTCAGAAAACGTGAGTAAAATAGAGGGAGTAGACCTGGTGTTGGGTGCCAATGAGAAGGCGAACTTGATTCAATATCTCAGTGATGCCTGGGCGCAGAAGTTTGCTGCTGAGAATGGTTTGCCTACAAATGGCGAAGCTCAGGAGCTGTCGGATTCTGCCCTTCATCAGCATCATAGCGTGAAGACCAAGGAAATCAGAACCTTCCAGCCTTCATGTTCCCGCGGCAACCGTACCCGCTATTTCCTGAAGGTACAGGATGGCTGCAACTATTACTGCACCTATTGTACCATTCCTTTCGCCCGTGGAAATTCCCGTAATCCTAGCATCGAGTCATTGGTGGCTCAGTGTGAGCAGGCGGCTGCTGAGGGAGGTAAGGAGATTGTCATTACCGGTGTGAACATCGGTGATTTCGGTCAGACTACCCATGAGCGATTCCTGGATCTTGTGAAGGCGATGGACAAGGTGGAGGGTATCAAGCGTTATCGCATCTCCAGTCTGGAGCCGGATCTCTGTGATGATGATCTCATTGCTTACTGTGCAGAGAGCCGTGCCTTCATGCCTCATTTCCACATTCCGTTGCAGAGTGGAAGCGATGAGGTTCTGAAGCTGATGCATCGTCGTTATGACAAGGCGCTCTTTGCCCATAAGGTGAATCTCATCAAGGAGAAGATGCCGGATGCCTTCATCGGTGTAGACGTAATGGTGGGTTGTCGCGGTGAAACTCCAGAGTGTTTTGAGGAATGTTATGAGTTCTTGAAGAGTCTGCCTGTTACCCAACTCCATGTCTTCCCATATTCAGAGCGTCCGGGAACAGCTGCTTTGAAGATTCCATACGTAGTAGACGAGAAGGAGAAGAAAATGCGCTCTAAGCGTCTGCTGGAGCTGAGTGACCAGAAGACACAGGAATTCTATGCCCAGTATATCGGTACTGAGGCTGAGGTGCTTTTCGAAAAGGCGCCAAGAGGCAAAGCTATGCACGGCTTTACCAAGAACTATGTGCGCGTGGAGCTTTCGCCAGCTTTCGCCAAGGAAGAATATGACAATCAGCTCATCAAGGTTCGCCTGGGTGATTTCAATCACGACAAGACGGCATTGAAAGCAGAGCTTGTTGATAGTTTATAGTTAATAGGGCTAATCATAAAGTTCAAAGCTCAAACTTCAAAGTTCAATGTACTACAATGATTTTGGCTCCTGGATCCGGAAACAGTTTCCTGACTTCCGGGTTCAGAAGATTTCGATAGATGCAGGATTCTCCTGTCCTAACAGGGATGGAAAAATCTCGAGCGGTGGATGTACGTATTGTGACAACCGTACGTTCAATCCAAGCTATTGCGACCGTAGAAAGTCGATAACGGAACAGTTGGAGGAGGGCAAGGCCTTCTTCAGTAGAAAATATCCTGATATGAAGTATCTGGCTTATTTTCAGGCTTATACCAATACCTATGCCAAGGTGGAACTTCTGCGGGAAATGTATGAGGAGGCGCTGCGGGTAGAGGATGTGGTAGGTATTGTGATTGGTACCCGTCCTGACTGTGTGAGCGATGAACTCCTGGATTATCTCGAGGAGTTGAACCAGCGTACTTTCGTACTTGTGGAATATGGCATCGAGAGTGCCAATGATGAGACCTTGAAGCGAATCAATCGCGGTCATGATTTCGCCTGTTGCCGTGATGCGGTAGAGCGGACTCATGCGAGAGGCATTCTGACGGGCGGGCATATCATCATCGGACTGCCCGGAGAGGATGCGGAGGAAAGTCTCAGACAGGCACCTGTCATTTCTTCTCTGCCTCTTGATATCCTGAAGATTCATCAGATGCAGATTATCAAGGGTACCCGATTGGCGCAGGAGTATGCCGAGCATCCTTTCCATGTATATACGGTGGAGGAGTACATTGATGTCATCGTCAGGTACATCCGACTCTTGAGGAAGGATCTGGTATTGGAACGCTTTGTCAGTCAATCGCCTAAAGACCTGCTTATCGCTCCCAAATGGGGACTCAAGAACTATGAGTTCACCAATCTCCTGAATAATAAGTTAAAGAGTTTACAATAAAATATGGCAAAGGTAGCAATCGTTATATTAAATTGGAATGGGCAGAAGATGCTGGCTAAGTATCTGCCTAATGTCGTGGAGTATTCGCGGCAGGATGCTGAGATATGGGTAGCCGACAACTGTTCTTCAGACCAATCCATGCATCTCCTGGAGACTCAGTTTCCTCATGTCAAAACCATCGTCCTGGAGCAGAACTTCGGCTTTGCCGAGGGATATAACCGTGCCTTGAAAGAGATAGAGGCTGATTATTATGTTCTCTTGAACAGTGATGTAGAGGTATCGCATCATTGGCTTACTCCGCTCATCGAGTTTATGGATGCTCATCCTCAGGTGGCAGCTTGCCAGCCTAAGTTGCTTGCTGAATATGATAAGGATATGTTTGAGTATGCCGGTGCATGTGGTGGCTATCTCGATAAGTTGGGTTATCCTTTCTGTAGGGGTAGAATCTTTGATACCGTAGAGCGTGATAACGGACAGTATGATTATCAGCAGGAGATACTCTGGGCTACGGGAGCCTGCATGATGATCCGTTCGGAAGATTACTGGAATGCCGGTGGACTGGATGGCAGATTCTTTGCTCATAACGAGGAGATTGATCTCTGCTGGAGATTGCGCCTGATGGGCAGAAAGATATACTGTATTCCTGAGAGCGAGGTGTATCATGTAGGTGGTGGAACCTTGCCGAAAAGCAATCCGATGAAGACCTATCTGAATTTCAGAAATAATTTAACGATGCTTTATAAGAACCTGAGTGATAGGGAATTGAAGACTGTAATGCGCAAGCGTTGGTTCCTGGATTATCTCGCTGCATTCCAGACGCTTATCCTGAATCGTAACCTGGGTGACTGCAAGGCAATCTTCAAGGCGCGAAAGGCTTTCCAGGCATGGAAGCACGACTTTGACCAGGACCGAAAGAAGATTCAGGAGAGCAGGGTGGAGGAGAATATTCCTCAGATTCTGGACTGTTCTATTCTGTGGCAGTACTATGTCAGAGGCAAGAAGTTCTTCTCGCAGTTATAAACGGAATTATAAACAAACTTAAAATAAGAATCTATGATGAAGAAACAAACAATGAAGAAACAAATGATGCTGGCACTGGTATCGCTCTTTGCCTTATCAGTCCAGGCACAGGCGAATTTTGAAGTGTCGGTATCCAATCCTTCCAAGTCGGCTAAGACCGATGCTCCGGTGGTTATCGACCTCAGTAAGTTGGGAGCTATTGGTGATATTCTGCGTGCCGTGGTAACCGTTGACGGTAAGGAGATTCCTTCTCAGCTCGACGACACCAACCGTGATTGTACCAACGATGAACTCTGTTTTCTGGTTGATCTCGGCAAGAAAGAGACCAAGACTTATCAGGTGCAGCTCTTCCAGGAGGGTGTGCAGGCGAAGTATCCAGCCCGTACCTTTGCAGAACTCTGTCTGCCTAGCAAGAACAAGAAGCTTGCCAAGAACAAGCAGGACATCTATCTGCGTAGTATCTCCTTCGACAAGAAAACCAAGGATTGCTATCACTATGTTCATTCTCATGGTGTCTGCTTTGAGAGCGATCTGGTGGCTATGCGCGTTTATTTCGATAACCGCCAGACCATCGACCTCTATGGAAAGATCAATAAGGGATTGGTAGTTTATGATACCCAGTTCTATCCAAGCGATGAACAGTTGGCTGCCGGTTCTGGTGATGACTGTCTCTGGGTTGGTAATACCTACGGACTCGGTGCCTTGCGTGGTTGGGATGGAACCAATCAGGTATTGCTGAACGATGTGAAATATCAGGAGCAGCGTGTCATCTCCGAGGGTCCGCTTCGTGCCATCGTAGAGGTGGTAGATAATGGATGGGTTCCGGCTCCGGGATTGAAGCCGGTGAATGCAACCATCCGATATACCATCTATGCGGGTCATCGCGATTTCGATGTGGATGTATTCTTCAATAAGGATGCCTCTGATTATCTCTTTGCTACGGGACTTATCAATGTGAAGGGCTCGAGCGAGTTTTCTGACAATAAGGGGTTGCGAGGATGCTATGGCAGCGACTGGCCAACAGGCAAGGACGATGGCAAGCATAAGTTGGAAACGGTAGGCTTGGGCATCTATGTTCCTCAGACAGCTTTGGTCAGTCAGGAGCCTGCCAACAAGGATGTTTATACCCAGGTAGTAAAGCCAGCAGGCAACCGCCTGAGCTATAAGCTAGCCTATACCAGTGCCAATGAAACCTATGGTTTCAAGGGTGAAAAGGAATGGTATCAGTGGTTGAAAGACTGGAAGAAGCAGATAGAAGAACCTGTTAAGGTTTCTGTATCTGGCACTATCCGATAGCCGGAATGTTGCACAAATAGCCAATAATGGGTAAAAATGTAAGCGTTTTGCCCATTATTGGCTTTTCTTTTTATTTTTTTAGCTAAAACGCTTGGTTTTTATCATTTTTTTTAGTATTTTTGCAGACGTAATCAGAAGACAGTGAATTTAAGTGAAAAGATTTTTTTATTATATTGTCATATTAGCAATTTTGCTTCTGCATTCGGCTTGTGAATATAAGTTCAAGTCGAACGAGGAGGGTGACGCTGCACCGCTTACGGTGCACCGCTATGACCGTTTGCAAAGCCGATATCTGACTACTGGTGATTTCTCTGCACTCCAGCAGATGAATACCGACTATCCGATAGAAACCCGTACCCTTATAGAGAAGATGTTGCAGCTAGGTACCATTACCGATGCCAATATCAGCAACCGTTTCCTGATGTTTTATCAGGATTCCACCCTTCAGTCGCTGATAGCTGATGCCGAGGCAGCCTATGCCAATATGGATGATATCAACAAACAGCTGGTTTCCTCTTTCGAACGTCTGCGACATTGGATTCCCGAATTACATCCACCTATCTTCTATTCACAGATAGGTGCGTTGGACCAGAGCATCGTCGTGGGTGAGCATTCGGTTGGAATCTCGCTCGATAAGTATATGGGAAGTGACTATCCGCTTTATAAGAAATACTATACTGTGCAGCAGCGCAGTACGATGACAAGAGAATATATCGTGCCCGACTGTCTGACGTTCTATCTGCTCAGTCTGTATCCGATGGCAAACTTTGATAACCGTCCACAGCTAGACCGTGACTTGCATATGGGCAAGATCATGTGGGTAGTGAATAAGGCAATGGGTAAGACGGTATTTCAGTCAAAATACGTAAGAACGATCAATTCATTTACAAAACGTTATCCAAAGGTAACCGTGAAACAGTTGCTCGAAGACGAGGATTATTCGCCTATCGAGGCTTTACATAAAGATTAAAATGAAGAAAATAACAACATTTATCGCAACAATCATGATGGTATCTGCCCTGCAGGCAGCCGAGAAATTGGATTTGAAGTCAATTACTTCCGGCGCATTTAATCCTGCTTATGTATCAGGTATCAACCCTATTGAGGGCACCGACTTGTATGCTAATATCAGCAGTAATGGCAAGCAGGTGGTAAGTTATTCATTCAAGACTGGTAAGCAGGTAGCTGTATTGCTCGATCTGGATGCTTCCAATGCTCCTTTCAATTATATCGACGGCTACGTGATGAGCCCAGACAGCAAGAAAATCCTGGTGATGACAAACCGAAAGGCGGTATATCGCCGTTCTTTCAAGGCTGAATATTTCATTTATGACGTGGCTGCCAAGAGTTTTAAGAAACTCTCAGAAGGTGCTGAACAGCAGGTAGCTACATGGTCGCCTGATTCTCGCCATATCGCTTTCGTCAAGGATAACAACATCTTTATCTCGGATGGAGAGAAGGAAGTTCAGGTTACCAAGGACGGTAAGTTTAACGAGGTAATCAATGGTATTCCTGATTGGGTTTACGAAGAGGAGTTTGCCTTCAACCGTGCTTTTGCATGGAATGCTGACGGTACTTCTATCGGATGGATCCGCTTTGATGAGAGTCATGTGAAGACTTATTCCCTGCAGCTCTTCGAGGGCAGTCATCCTACCAACAGCCAGTATCATGCCTATCCTGGTGAGTATTCCTACAAGTATCCTAAGGCTGGTCAGGACAATTCCAAGGTGAGTCTCTGGAGCTATAATCTGAAGAGCGGTAAGGTGATTTCGCTCGATGTTCCTGTTGATTCAGACGGCTATTATCCACGTATCAAGACATCTCCTGATGCCAACAGTCTGATTGTTTACACCATGAACCGTCATCAGGACGATATGCGTCTCTATTCCGTGAATCCTTTCACAGGCAAGAGTAAGCAGCTGATTAAGGAAAGCGTGCCTAAGTTTGTCAAGGAAGAAGTGGTAGAGAACAGTATCGTGGGCAAGAAGAATATTCTGCTTCCTAGCGACCGCGATGGATATATGCACCTCTATCTCTATGATATGAACGGTAAGCTGATTCGTCAGGTAGAGAAGGGTAACTACGATGTAACCAGTATCTATGGTATGAACGAGAAGACTGGCGATGTCTATTTCCAGGCAGCCAAGTTGAACGCTCACGACCGTCAGGTTTATGTGGCTCATAAGAATGGCAAGGTTGAGCGCCTTACTGATGCAGAGGGTTCCAATGCCGCTATTTTCTCTGGTGATTACCGTTACTTCGTGAACACTTGGAGCTCTTATGCCCATCCTTATGTCTTCACGGTTCGCAGCAACAAGGGTAAGGTCATCAAGATGTTGGAAGATAACAAGAAACTCCTCGAAAAGACCAAGCAGTATAACTGGGGTAAGCGTGAGACTTTCTCTTTCACCACTTCCGAGGGCGTGAAGCTTGATGGATGGATGGTTAAGCCTGTAGATTTTGATGCCAGCAAGAAGTATCCTGTTATCCTCTTCCAGTATTCTGGTCCGGGCAGTCAGCAGGTTCTTGATGCTTGGAGCACCGGTAGTATGGGTAGCGGTGGCGCCTTCGATTATTACCTGGCTCAGGAGGGCTTCATCGTAGCATGTGTTGACGGTCGTGGTACCGGTGGCCGTGGTGCTGAATTTGAAAAGTGTACTTATCTCCGTTTGGGTGATCTGGAGTCAAAGGACCAGGTTGAGACAGCTCTCTATATGGGCAGTCTGCCATACGTAGACAAGGATAATATCGGTATCTGGGGTTGGAGTTATGGTGGTTTCAATACCTTGATGAGCATGAGTGAAGGTCGCCCTGTATTCAAGGCAGGTGTGGCTGTAGCGCCTCCTACCTGTTACCGTTACTATGACAGTGTTTATACCGAGCGTTATATGCGCACTCCTCAGGAGAATGAGGATGGCTATAAGGTGAATCCGATGGAGCGTGCTGCCCAGCAGCATGGAGCCTTGTTGATTTGTCATGGTCTGGCAGATGATAATGTTCATCCACAGAATACCTTCGAGTATGCCGAGTCATTGGTTCAGGCAGACAAGGACTTCAAGGAAATCTGGTATACCAACCGTAACCATGGTATCTCTGGTGGCAATACCCGCAATCATCTGTTGCGCCAGATTTGCAATTGGTTTAAGCAGCATATGCAGAAGTAAGCGCGCCTCGAATGGGGTAAAACAAAATAGCCCAGGGTTCTTTACCCTGGGCTTTTCATTTTCCTATATTGTTATTATTATTTCTTTTCTTTCTGCATTTTCTTCTGCATTTTCTTTTCCAGTTTTGCCTCAGCTTTGGCTTTCTTCAGTTCAGCATTAGCCTGTTTGATTTTCTGCTTCTGCTTCTTCATGTCAGCCTTGTGCTTCTTAGCTTCAGCCTTTGCCTGCAGCTTTTCTGCCTTGATTTCAGCCTTGGTCTTAGGCTCTTCAAAGGAAGTAGGGGCAATACCTACGAAATGGAAATCCTCCTTTTCGATGGTCTTAACCAACCATGGAGTAGGTAGATCCTTTGGCTTCTCACCGCTCTTCAGGCGCTGAGCCTTTGGCTTGCGAGTATATTTACTGTAAAGTTTCAGCCATTTCTTCTCCGCTTTCTTCTTGTTGATGTCATAGATGACAGCGCAGGTTCTGTATCCGGCACCCTGCTGCTCCAGATAGTCTCTCAACTGGAAAGAATAGTTGTCTCTGCTTACCAGGAAATTTGCTTTTCCTACGAAGTAGGCTGAGTCTACTTGCTGAACTCCAGTAATGTATACTGTAGAATCATTGAATGATGATGCGAAACCGAAGATATATGCGGTTTTCGGATCATTTTTTGCAGCGTTGGCCATGGACGAAAACCCCACAGCCATTACCGTTGCTGCTAAAGCTAATTTTCTAATATTCATTTTCATATTCCTATTTCAGATGCTGTCTTCTATAGGATTCAGCCTTTCTCATGCTTATCCCAAGTAAGATTTCAGCAGTTTATTTTTCGTATTATGACGTATTCGGCGAATGGCCTTCTCCTTGATTTGGCGCACGCGCTCTCGGGTCAGGTTATATTTTACGCCTATTTCTTCCAGTGTCAGTTCGGGTTCACCGATACCAAAGAAGGCCTTTATGACTTTCTGCTCCCTATCACCGAGAAGCTTGATCATTCGCTCCACTTCCGTTCTGAGTGATTCCTTGACCAGCTCATTGTCCGTTGTAGGATAGTCTGGGTTTGTCATGGAGTCAACAATACTGCCTTCTTCGCCATTGACGAAAGGAGCATCCACGCTGACTTCGTGGCTGTTGGCATTCATGGCATCCGCAATCTTATCTTCCGGCATGTCGATGCGTTCAGCCATCTCGTTGATGCTAGGTTTGCGTTCGTATTCCTGTTCAAATTTATACGCTTCTTTCATGATTCTGGTTACGCTTCCCACCTGATTGAGGGGCAGGCGCACCAATCTGCTCTGCTCGGCGATAGCCTGCAGAATACTCTGTCTGATCCACCATACAGCATAAGAAATGAACTTAAAGCCGCGGGTGTCATCAAATTTTTCGGCAGCCTTAATGAGACCAAGGTTACCTTCGTTGATAAGGTCTGGCAAACTCAAGCCCTGGTTTTGATATTGCTTAGCTACGGAAACCACGAATCTCAGATTAGCTTTGCATAGTCTTTCCAACGCTTTTTTATCACCTTTCCTTATTTTTTGAGCCAATTCTACTTCTTGTTCCGTAGTAAGAAGCTCTTCATGACCAATTTCTTGGAGATACTTTTCTAACGATGCGCTTTCACGATTCGTTATAGATTTTGTTATTTTAAGCTGTCTCATGGTAGAGTTTAATTTTATGTTATTGCAAAAGTACGCTTTTTGTTTGAAATAACAAAAAAAATAGCAGATATTTTTGAAAATACCTGCTATTTTGTCATTTTTTATCATTTCAGAAGAGGTAAAAACTTATCTCTTCTTCTAAAAACTCTTTGCAATGATTAGTCTTTCTGCAATGGAACTGCAAAGTATGCCTTCTTGCCTGTTGGCCAGATGCCCTGGATATAGAGCACAGGATCCTTGCTGGTTGAAGCACTCTTCACTGCCTTCTGCAGGTCGTCGAGTGAACTGATATTGCTGTCGTTGATGCGCTGGATGATGAATCCGCGTGAAATGCCGGCATCTTTCAGAGCACCGCTGCTCACCTTCATTATTTCTACGCCATACTTGATGTTGAGCTGATCCTTCATGCTCTGTGTGACAGGACGGAAGGTTCCACCGAGAACATCGAGGTCTGCGCTCTTGATGACAGAAGTATTGCCCTGGGCATTCTTCAAGGTGATGGTCTTGGTGATGGTCTTCTTGTTGCGCAGGTAGGTGATGCTCATCTTGTCGCCAGGACGCTTGCCGTTGAGAGCTTCCTGCAGCTCTGCCATCTTGGTTACCTTCTTACCGTCTACCTTGGTGATGACATCGCCTTCCTTCAAGTTGGCAGCTGCACCGTTGCCGTCCTCGTCTACCTTGGCAATATATACACCCTCGTTGGTTCCGAGATCCACGTCCTTGCCATTCTCCTTCTGTGCATTGATGTAATTGAGGACATCGCTGCCCTGGATGCTCAGCATGACGCGCTGTACGCTGCCATACTTCTTGATATCATCAACCACCTTGTTCATGATAGAGGTTGGGATGGCAAAACCGTAACCTGCGTATGAACCGGTCTGGGAATAGAGCATGGCATTGATACCTACCAGTTCGCCCTGGGTGTTAACCAAAGCACCACCTGAGTTACCTGCGTTGATGGCAGCATCGGTCTGGATGAAGCTCTCCACGCCGTTGGCACCGAGTGTACGTGCCTTGGCAGAGATGATACCTGCTGTTACAGTATTGTTGAGGCCGAATGGATTGCCCACTGCAATAACCCACTCACCAACCTTTACGTTATCGCTGTTGGCGATAGGAAGAGTAGGGAGATTCTTGCCTTCAATCTTGATCAGGGCAAGGTCGGTAGTCTTGTCGGTTCCGATGATGCGGGCAGAGAACTCACGGTTGTCGTTCAATGTTACTGTCAATTCGTCAGCACCTTCTACAACGTGGTTGTTGGTCACGATATAGCCGTCAGTACTGATGATGACACCCGAACCGGTAGCTTCGCGCTTAGGGGTCTGAACCTGCTGCTTGCGTGTGCCTCCCTGACCAGGATTTCCGAAGAAGCCGAATGGGTCGAAGAATCCTCCGAACGGATCGCTTTCAACGTCTACGGTCTTTACCTTAGAGTTCTGTACGTATTTGATATGTACCACGGCAGGCAGAGCCTTTTCTGCTGCGAATGTCAAGTCAACTGGCTGACCAGGAGTTGTTGCAGTAGCTGATGTTGCTGCGTTAACCTTCATGAATGAACCTGCAGAGAATGCGAGTGAACCTACGCACAATGCAGCGATTACGTAATTTGTTACTTTTTTCATGTCTCTTATTTTTTTAATTTTCTATTCTTTGTTTTAAGCAGTAGCTAAAAGTGTGCCAATCTGTTTCTGTGGCAATAGCTGTTGCTTTTCGGTTGCAAATATAGAGTCATTTTCTGATATACGTTCATTTCTGCTTCGTTTTTTATTCGGTTTTAACATTTAAAATTAACACTTTAACGGCTGTTAAACAAGGAATGCCCTATTTTTACAAATATTCAGTACTTCTGTAGTTTTTCTTACTTCTGTATACGAAACTAAAAAATAGAAATACTTTAATATTTGCAAATTAAAACCCGCAGAAATCTCTGTTTATTTGAGCTTCTTTCCCCTTCCTTCCGTTCTCTTTGTTCGAAAAGAGAGGCAAAAAAGGCAAAAGAGATAAAAAAAATGGAGATAAATTTTCCTTTCTTCTTTTTTTTTCTTACCTTTGCATATCGAAAGCAGTGCTCCGGCTTGTCGCTGGCATTCCGTTATTGGCGTGCGAGAGGAAAGTCCGGGCAGCATAGGGCATCCCACTTCCGAAACTAGAAGCTATTGGTGACAGTAGGTGTCGGTAGAAGAAAATAACCGCCCGAAACTTATTCCGTAGCGGTGAAGCTTGCTTCATCGTGGTTTAGTGTCGGGTAAGGGTGAGAAGGTGGTGTAAGAGACCACCAGCTGGCGGGTGATCGCCAGGCTGTGCCATCTGGGAGCTGTAAGCTCATGTATACCGCAGATTGAGGGCGGCTCGTCCGATTGTTCCTTCGGGAACTGCTGTGGAGGGTAGAGTGCTTGAGCCCAGGGGTGACTCTGGGACTAGATAAATGACAAGCGCCTGCATTTCTTTGTTCTCTTACCATTTATTGCAGGTACAGAACTCGGCTTATAGGGGCACTGCTTTCTTTATTTTAGTTCTTTTGCATCATTACCTGTTTATATCTGAAGGTGTAATACCTTATTATATAATAACAAGTATGATGTAGTATTTCAAACAATTTAAAACACTAACAAGATTATGGAACTCAAAGAACCGGAGAAGCAGATATTAGATGATTTTGAACACAAGGTGACTGGAAAGATTGACAAGTATGGCGATGAGCCTGATTTCCCTAAGTTGGAGAATTACGGCATCACCCGCATGGATCTTGACGATTACCTTTTTGATAAGCAGGCGATATTGGATATGGGTGGCTCCAAGCGTACCCAGCTCACTGTGGGTGGTTTCATCACTGTGATTCCTGTATTGATATTGTCATGTTTCCCTGATAAGTCGCCTATCTATGAGAATGGCAAGGCGCTTACCACCGTCATTGCCATCATCATCGGCTTGCTGCTGGCTTGCTTTGCCAAGTCGCTTCTCCAGATGATCATCCTTTTCCGTGTCAACAAGCACAAGGAGGCAAAGATGGAAACTTACATCAAGGCTGTACTCTTCTACGAGCCGAAAGCATAGCCTTGTAAAAACTATAAATTATTAATTAATAATTATAAATTAATATGACATTACCAGATTTTATGGATTACAAGGACAAGTTCACTCAGAGTGCATTTGTCGAGAAGATTTCGCATATCGCTAAGCGTGCGGGTGCCAAGATGGTATATGCCGCACTCATTCTGTATTATACATTGGAGAGCGATAAGGTGGCTTTGAAGGATAAGGCAATTATTATTGCAGCCTTGGGTTATCTGATTAGTCCGTTGGACGTGATTCCTGATGCCATTCCTATCGCTGGTTTGGGCGATGATCTGGCTGTATTGCTCTATGTGCTCCATAAGGTTTGGGGCGATGTGTCAGAGGATGCCAAGAAGAAAGCACAGGAAAAACTTTCCAGATGGTTTGATGAGGATGAAATCCCTGCCATTGATGAGCTCTTTAAGGATAATCCAGAGGATACTCCGATATAATAGGAAACTTCTATTGCTAAATAATAAAAGCTCCATCTGCAATGTGCAGATGGAGCTTTTATCGTAAGATAGTAAGTCTTGCGACTTACTATCCTTTTTGGCTATCTATTTATTGATAGACCAGCTGTCTTATTGATGATTTGACCTTAATCTCTCTTATATATTCTATTTTATACGATTCCCTGAGCCATCATAGCCTTAGCCACCTTCAGGAAGCCTGCTACGTTAGCACCCTTTACATAGTTGATGTAACCATCAGGCTCTGTACCATACTTCACGCAGTTAGCGTGGATATCGTTCATGATATCGTGGAGCTTGGCATCAACCTCCTCACGAGACCACTTCAAGCGCTCAGAGTTCTGGCTCATCTCAAGACCTGATACTGCAACACCACCAGCGTTGGCAGCCTTACCTGGAGAGTAGAGAATCTTAGCATCCTGGAATACCTTGATAGCCTCTGGAGTAGAAGGCATGTTAGCACCCTCGCTTACTGCGATAACGCCGTTGGCGATGAGAGCCTTAGCTGCCTCCTCGTTGATTTCGTTCTGAGTAGCTGATGGGAGAGCGATGTCTGCCTTCTCAAACCAAGGCTTAGCACCCGCAACATATTTTACACCATACTTCTCTGCATATTCCTTGATACGTCCACGCTCTACGTTCTTGAGCTCCATGATGTAGTCGAGCTTCTCGCGGTCGATACCGTCTGGATCGTAGATGTAACCATCAGAGTCTGAACATGTAACAGGCTTAGCACCCAACTGGAGCAACTTCTCCATAGTATATTGAGCAACGTTACCTGAACCAGAAACCAATACAGTCTTGCCCTTGATGTCGATGCCCTTGGTAGCGAGCATGTTGCAGAGGAAGTAAACGTTACCGTAACCAGTAGCCTCAGGACGGATGAGAGAACCACCGAACTCCTGACCCTTACCGGTCAAGACACCCTGGAACTGGTGAGTCAACTTCTTGTACATACCGAAGAGGTAACCTACCTCACGTCCACCAACACCGATGTCACCAGCAGGAACATCCTCGTCTGGACCCATGTGACGGTAAAGCTCAGTCATGAAAGCCTGGCAGAAACGCATCACCTCGTTGTTGCTCTTGCCACGTGGAGAGAAGTCAGAACCACCCTTTGCACCACCCATTGGGAGAGTAGTCAAAGAGTTCTTGAATGTCTGCTCGAAAGCCAAGAACTTCAAGATACCCAAGTTTACAGACTTGTGGAAGCGAAGACCTCCCTTGTAAGGGCCGATCACGTTGTTGTGCTGTATGCGGTAACCCATGTTAGTCTGAACGTTGCCCTTGTCGTCTACCCATGATACGCGGAACTCAATCACGCGATCTGGAATGCAAAGGCGCTCGATGAGGTTTGCCTTCTCAAACTCAGGGTGCTTGTTGTACTCTTCCTCGATAGTACCGAGAACCTGACTAACTGCCTGAATGTACTCAGGCTCATTTGGGAATCTTCTTTGGAGATTCGCGATTACTTCAGATGCTTTCATAATCTTTTTATCTTTTATTGTGTTTAAATCTATTTTTCCTATTTCTGTTTGCAAAGATATAGTTTTTTCTTGGAATAACCAACAAAAAGATAGAAAAAATGAAGAAAAAGTAGAAAAGAGTCACCTTTTTAACTTTTCGTAAAGGTTAATGTCGTATAATTGTGTACGTACACCTTATTATATATAGAAAAAACTGATATCATGAATAGGGAAAGAATGACATCTGGGATGGAAGATAAAAACAACAAAAAATCCCAATAAGCAGTTGCGAGCCATACTCGTAATCGCCTATCGGGATTTCATTTTAATGTTGAATGTGATTTTGTATTTTACAGTGCTTCATCGTCAGGTCGCTGAAGGGCTGGCTGCTTTATCTTGGGAAGGTGCTTCTTCCTTCTAAGCCATGCTGCCTTTCGCTTCTCGTAGTCCTCGCGATGTCGCTCAAGAAAATTGTCTGCCATGTCGTCTGATTATTCTTCCTTAAACTTACTATAGATTACCTTGATCTTAATAGGGCTGTTCTGCTTCGTACCCTTCTGGAGGCGGGTAGAGGTAAGTGCCATGTCGTGATTGATCTTGGTGATTACAGTAGCGTTGTTCAGTGTGCTGGTTGTTACCGTTACCGGTACCAGTACCACCTTGTTCCAGTTGTCGCTCGTGCCCTTGTTCTTGTACATCACAGAGATGAGGTTACTGATGTTGTTGAATGTAAAGGCATTGTTCACGGTAGAACCGGTCTTGCTGTAGCTGGCTGTATACGAGGTACGGTTGTCTGTAATCTTGTTCTTCTCGAAGAAACTGTTCAGACTATCTTTCTGTACCATCAGGATGGTAGAAGGCACATCAAACTGATATTTGTTGTTGTTATCAGTATTGTTGAGCCTTGGGAACGAGATGGTAGCTGTGTTGAGCGTATCTTTCTCATGTCCCTTCATGATTTCCTCTACTGGCAGGGTGACTTCGGTGAAGATTCCTGCAGGTGATTTGATGTAAGTGCAGGACTCCTCTGCTGCCAACTGTGCAAGCTTGCTGGCATCATTGGTAATCTTGTTCAGCTGCAATACCTCCTCGGTTCCATCGAAGCGATGATAGCCATGACCTACGGCTGTACTGTCTGTAACGCCATCAGAAGCCTTGATCTGCTTCTTGCGGGTCCAATAGAACAGAAGCTCGGTGTTCCAGATGTTAGCCACGTTGCCTACACCGCCCACGCTCTTGATGTAGAAGCCTGGGCATACGTTGTGAATGAAGCGGTAGCTGGTCTCGAAATACTCAGGATGCTCATAATAGGTCTGCATGATGTAAGAACCGTAGTTCTTGTAGGTCTTGCCGTCCTTGGTATATGGCTTATTGAGATAAATCTTGAAGTTAGTTACATAATCGCTGAGCTGATAGGTGGCACTTGCCTGGAAATTGTCTTTGTTGACATATCCATCGGCAAAGGCATCAAAGTCGGAGAGATAGTTGGAGTTCTCCGGCATCGCCTTGGTCATCTCGTAAGCCGTCACCTTCATAGGGGCGAGGGTATCGCCGTATGTGCTCTTGTAAGAGACGAGCAGGTAGCAGGAGTCTGCTTCTATTCTGCCACCGTTGGCATTCTGGATATACTGCAGGGTGTCGATGTCGAAATTAGGAAGTACGCCAAACTGGCTCATGTAATCGCCCGAAACGTATGTACCCGTCTCTGGGTCCTTTACTTTTCCTATCAAGCCGGAGTTGCTCCTGTTGAGCACCGGACCTGCAACTAGAGAATTGGTAGCAACATCGAAAACAGCGTTAGAGATGTTGATGTTGTCTACATTGTTAGTGATGCTACCACCGATGTTCTCGGTGGTGTCATCACATGCAGCGAAAGTCATCGCTGCTATCATCATAACCGTAAATAATCTAAGAATTTTCATTATCCTTGATAAATTGTATACTAATACCTAAACTTTATTCCTCGTCTGGGCATACCTCGTTGATGAGCTTGGCATATGGTTCAGCAAAGTCATCGCCAGGGAAACGGAGTAAAGGCTTGTTCTTGTCTTCTGCATACTTGATGAGCTCTGCATTGACGCCTTCTGCTGCTTCTACCACGCCGTCGCTGTAGTCGATGGCCATTTTGGCGAGTTCAACGAAGTCGAAGTTGTCACCATATTCTGTGAGCTTGTCTGGTGTAGCTTCGCGGTACTCCACGCACTGCTTGAAGTTGTGACCCAATGAGCCCTTCAGTTCGCTAGGGTAGATAGCACAAATCACCTTTGAATCAGCAAATGAAGGTTCTTCAGCATATGCAGTCTTGATATAGAAAGGAACCACTGCGCTTACCCATCCTTGGCAAACGATGACATCTGGCTGCCAGCGCAGCTTCTTGACTGTTTCCAGTACACCACGTGCGAAGAAGATGGCACGCTCACCATTGTCTGTGTATTCCACGCCCTTCTCGTCGGTACTCATCTGTCGACGGTTGAAGTAGTCGTCGTTATCTATGAAATAGATTTGCTGACGTGTTGTTGGTATAGATGCTACCTTGATGATCAGAGGGTGATCAGAATCATCAATGATAAGGTTCATACCAGACAGGCGGATCACCTCATGCAATTGTCCGCGACGCTCGTTGATTGTGCCCCATTTAGGCATAAATGTGCGAATCTCAAAACCTGCTTCCTGCATCTTCTGAGGTAGTTCGCGTCCCATGATTGACATGTGAGTCTCGGCTACGTATGGGTCGACCTCCTGATTGATAAATAGTACTTTCTTTGCCATAAAACTTAAATTTTATTCTTACGAATTACGTGCAAAGGTACAAAAAAAAATCCAAATATTGGCATTTTTTCTTTTAAAAAGGGGTTTTTCGACGATTATTCGCTTTTTTTTAGGTTTTTTCTTTCTTATTTCAGAAAAAAGTTGTTATTTTGCACCCCGAAACAGAATTAAGAAGATGAAAGTATTCAATAAGATTGTTGACCTCCAGAACGAACTCTTCGATCGTCGCAAGGAGGGAAAGGAAATCGGCCTCGTGCCAACTATGGGCGCTCTTCATGAGGGTCATGCCTCTTTGGTGAAGCGCAGTGTAAAGGAAAACGGTGTTACTGTGGTGTCTGTTTTCCTGAATCCTACTCAGTTTAATGACAAGGGTGATCTGGAACGTTATCCTCGCACTCTTGATGCCGACTGCAAGCTCATCGAGGCTTGTGGTGCTGACTATGTTTTTGCTCCTTCTGTAGAGGAGATGTATCCCACACCTGATACTCGCCACTTCGAGTTTCCTCCGGTTTCTACCGTGATGGAGGGTGCCAAGCGTCCAGGCCATTTCAATGGTGTTTGCCAGGTGGTAAGCCGCCTGTTCTATATCGTTCGTCCTACCCGTGCTTATTTTGGTGAGAAGGATTGGCAGCAGATTGCTGTCATCAAGCAGCTCGTGAAGTACATCAACAGCGATGTGCAGATTGTTGAGTGCCCTATTGTCCGTGATGAGGATGGTTTGGCTAAGAGCAGCCGTAATACTTTGCTGGCTCCTGATGAGCGTGCCATTGCGCCAAACATCTATAAGGCTCTGAAGGAGAGTGTGGAGTATGCCAAGTCTCATACCGTACAGGAAACTCACGATAAGGTGGTTGCCGACATCAATGCTGTAGAGGGTCTGGAGGTAGAGTATTTCCAGATTGTGGATGGCGACAGCCTGCAGGATGTGGCTTCATGGGAGGATAGTGCCTACGTGGTAGGTTGCATCACCGTTTATTGCGGCAAGACTCCTATCCGTCTCATCGACCATATCAAGTATAAGGGATAATTCCTCGATAGATTTCTTTATTAAGTTTAATCCGTAACAGATCAAGTAATAACAGAACAATGCAGATAGAAGTATTGAAGAGTAAGCTCCATTGTGTGACCGTAACTGAGGCTAACCTGAATTATATGGGTAGCATCACCATCGATGAGGACTTGATGGACGCTGCTAATCTGATAGCAGGCGAGAAGGTTCAGATTGTAGACAACAACAATGGTGAGCGCTTGGAGACCTATATTATCAAGGGTGAGCGTGGCAGCGGTTGTATCTGCCTGAACGGTGCTGCTGCCCGCAAGGTGCAGGTGGGTGATACCGTTATCATCATCGCTTATGCCCTGATGGATTTTGAGGAGGCTAAGACCTTCAAGCCTACCGTGGTTTTCCCAAAAGAGGGAAACAAGGTTTAAATATCGTATGGATGATATAGTATCGTATAATGATTGGTTATCTCCTATGATGAGAAATGAATATGCGTTCCTGTGGATAGATGATTCCGTAGGAACGCATATTTGCTTTAAAGCTCTTTTGGAGTTGTTTTAAGGCTCTTTTCAAGTTGGTTTAAGCCTTACGTAACGTTTATCTAAGCCTTAAACCAACTTGAAAAGAGCCTTGTTTTGATTTCTGTTTATACTTTATTTTTAGAGAAATGGGCCATAATGTATCTGCCGCCGAAGCTCAACACCAATACGATGATGGTGAGTACCACGGCTGCAGCGTAGGCTCTGTTCTGCACATCCTCCTGAGGCGCACTTAGCTGGAAGAACACACTCAATGGCAAGGTAGCTGCCTGCTGGTTCAGTCCATGGGGAATATGATCGGAAAAACCTGCCGTAAACATCACTCCAGCACAATCGCCGATGGCTCTACCGATACTTAATAAGGTGGCGGTGGCGATGGCTGGGGCTATCTGTCTCAGTACTACGCCGATGGTTTCAATCCTCGTGGCTCCCAGACTGTAGGAAGAATCGAGTATCTCTTGAGGAATCGTCTTCGCTACTTCGTCCATCGAACGGATGAGTATCGGAACGATGAGCAGGGTGGTGACGAGGATACCTCCGCCCAGAGATGCCCTGATGCCCAGCCAAACCATCACCGTAAAGGCAAAGGAGCCATATACGATGCTCGGAATTCCGAAGAGGGTATCATAAGCCAGACGGGCAACGTATCCGAATTTCGAATTGGGCTTGAGATATACATTCATATAAAACACCACGGGCAGCGAGATAAGCAGACCGAGCAAGGTAGATCCACCCACGATATAGAGGCTTCCCACAATGGCATTGAGGAATCCGCCCTTGCCGCCCAGATAGAAGCCGCCGCTAGGCAATTGGTTCACCATCTCCCAAGAGAGCACCGGAAAGCCTCGTTTGAAGATGGTCCAGAGAACGCTCAGTACGAAGAAGGCTACAATGCCTATCGACCCGAGCATCAGTAATTTCACGATTCTTTCTTTCAAGTATTTCATAATTAGTAATATTAAGTGAAGTCTTCCGTTAGGCGTCCCTGCGGATTTGAAATCCGCAGTAAAAAAATGTTCGACCTCTTAAAACCGGGGGATTTGTAATCCCCCTATCCTTTATCCTTTTATCGATTTCAATAGGATTCTTGACCCGAGATTCAAAATAACGACTACGAAAAACAGCAGGAAGGCGGCAAACATCAATGCGCTGTCATAAAGCGGAACCGAAAGCATTTCACCATAATTGTTGGCGATGAGCGCCGGAATCGGATAGCAGGCATCGAGTACGCTGCCCGGTACGATGGCGAGGTTCCCGCACACCATCAGCACGGCTATCGTTTCACCCAGTGTTCGGCTCAGCGCCAGAACGATGGCTGCAATCATTCCCGGTCGTGCCTTCCTCAGCACCACATGCTTGATGGTTTGCCATTGCGTGGCGCCCAGCGACAGCGAAGCTTCTCTCAAATCTTTCGATATGTTATCGAATATCTCCATAAACAGGCTCACCAGAAGCGGAATGATCATCACGCTCAATACGATGCCACCCGCCAGAACCGTATAGCCCGAAGAAAACTCAACGAAGAGGGGAGCAACATGCTTCGAAACCCAAGGTACGATGAGCAGGTTGCCCCAGACGCCATAGATGACGGAAGGCAATCCGGCAAGAATATCAAGCAGCGGATATACGTATTTCCGGATGCTGCGGTGGGCGTATTCCGTGAGATAGATAGCCATGAGCAGGGAGATGGGGAGGGCGATAAGGATGGCGAGTGCCGTACACCAGAAGGTGCCGGCGAGGAAAGGCAGGAATCCGAACTTGCCTTCCATTGGTCGCCAGTTGCTCTCTGTGAGGAGTTCCCACAGATTATACTGACTCAGTATCGGCTCCGACTTGATAAACAGTCCAACCGCCATGATGATTACCAGGAATATGGAGGCGATGGTCAAGAGAAACATCACCTGTCCTGCTATCTTATCCTTTGCTATTCTATAATCCATACTCGTATTATTTTTTATCCCGTTAGGCGTTCCGACGGATTTGTAATCCGTCGTCTAAAAATGTCCCAACCTCTTTATTTTGCGGATTTGCAATCCGCTTTATCCGAATAGGCTAACGCCCAATCCCAGCAGCAGGAAAGCCGCTGCCTCTAAAATGTTGATGATTAAATTCTTCATGCTCATTCCCTTCCTAAAACATTTGAATTCTTCACTCTTCACTCTTCACTCTTCACTTAACTTAACTCCTAGCTTCTCTGGTGAAGTCCGCATTCGCGATGTTCCGGCGATTCCCACCACCATCTTCCGGCTCGGATATCCTCGCCTGGTTGGATGGCCCTTGTACAAGGTTGGCAACCGATGCTGGGATAGCCCTTGTCCTGCAGCTTGTTATAAGGCACATGGTGCTTCTTTACATACTGCTCCACATCCTCTTCGTTCCAGTTGATGAGCGGGTTCACCTTAATCAGGTTATGAATGTCGTCCCATTCCACTACCTGCATATCCTTGCGGGTTACGCTCTGCTGCTTTCTCAATCCGCAGATCCATACGTCGAGTCACTGCATCGCCCGCTTCAGCGGTTCCAGCTTTCTTACCTGGCAGCAGCGGTGTCGGCTTTCTATCGAATTATAGAAGAGGTTGATGCCCTCTTCCTTCACCATCTGCTGCACCGCCTCGTAGTTAGGGAAGAATACTTCCAGGTTGATGCCGTAGGTCATGTTTGTCTTGTCGATGAGCTGGTAGGTTTCCGGAAAGAGTCTGCCGGTATCGAGTGTGAAGATGCGGGCAGATTTATCTATCTTCACGATGATGTCGGTAAGCGTCTGGTCCTCGATGCTGAGGGAAGAAGAAAGAGCGATGCGCCCTTTGAATGCCTGCAGGAAATAACCGACAATATCCTCGGCAGGCGCATCGCTGAATTTCTTATTGAGTTCCGGAACGAGAGACTTGAGCTTCTCTTGTTCTTCAATGTCTTGTATCTTATTCATAATATATTTCTTTTGGCACGGATTATATTTTGTCTGATTATTTTTTTCGGCACGGATTACACGGATTACACGGATTTTTCTTTTCACCTCAAACAACGAAATCATAAATTTTCCGTGTAATCCGTGTAATCCGTGCCTAATTTAAAATCCCGTGCCTAATTTAAAACTCCGTGCCGAATCTTCATTTAATCAATCCTGCTCCCACGGTTTCATTCGTGTCCGGGTCGATGAAGATGAGGCTGCCCGTTACTTTATTCTCCGTGTATTTATCGAATACCAATGGGTTGGCGGTGTGGATGGTGATTTCGGCAATATCGTTCATTTTCAATTCCGATACTCCTTCTTCTTTCTCCAAGGTATTGATATTTCGGCGATAGTTGATGCTGCGAATCAAACCCAGGGTCTCGAAGGTTGCCTGACGGATTACGTATTTGTTTCTTACGGCAGCAGGGCGCTCGTTGAACCAGCAAACATCCAGCGTGATGTCCTGTTCGATGCTAGGCTGCTTCTCGTCTGCCTTCACGAGGGCGTCTCCACGTGAAATGTCGATATCATCATTCAGAGTCAGGGTAACGCTCATCGGGGCATACGCTTCCTCCAGATGTTCCTTTACAAAGTCGATGCTCTTGATGGTGCTCTCCGTGCCCGATGGCAACACTCTGATCTTATCGCCCGGACGGATGATGCCGCCGCTTACTCTGCCCGCATAACCACGATAGTCAGGGAACTGGCTGCTGATAGGACGAATCACATACTGTACTGGGAAGCGGAAGAAATCGCTCACCGTCTTATGACCTACCGGAACCGTCTCCAGATAGTTCAACAAGGTTGGTCCCTCATACCAAGGAGTCTTCTCGCTCTTGTTCACCACGTTGTCACCATCCTTGGCGCTGATAGGGATAAACACCACGTTCTTGATATCCAGCGCCTCCGACATCTTCTTGTAGTCGGCAACAATCTTGTCGTATACATCTTTACTGAAATCAACCAGGTCCATCTTGTTGATAGCCACTAGGATATGTGGTATACCGAGCAACGAAGAAATATAACTGTGGCGAACGGTCTGCTCCAGTACGCCATGACGTGCATCAATCAGAATGATGCTCAGGTCGGCAGTACTAGCACCCGTTACCATGTTGCGGGTATACTGAATATGTCCCGGAGTATCGGCGATGATAAACTTGCGCTTCGGTGTGGCGAAATAGCGGTAAGCCACATCGATGGTGATGCCCTGTTCACGCTCAGCACGGAGACCATCTGTGAGCAAAGCCAGGTTCACTTCCTCATTACCGCGGCTCTTGCTAGCAGCCTCCACCGCCTCCAACTGGTCTTCGAAAATCGACTTGCTGTCATAAAGCAATCTTCCTATCAAAGTACTCTTTCCATCGTCCACGCTGCCCGCAGTAGAGAAGCGGAGCAGCTCCATATCTAAATAACCTCTTGTAGATTCCATCTTGTTCTCTTTTAAATGTTCAAAATAAATGTTGAATAGACTTTTGTCTCAGAAGGTGTCGAATTCTTCACTCTTCACTTTTCGTTCTTCACTTCCTCTAGAAGTATCCCGCTTTCTTGCGGTCTTCCATTGCCGTTTCGCTTCGCTTGTCATCGGCTCTTCCTCCACGTTCAGTAACGCGTGTAGAAGCAATCTCGTCGATGATATCCGCTACGGTTGTCGCCTTCGATTCCGTGAGTCCGGTGCAGGTAATGTCGCCGATGGTGCGGCAGCGAACCAACTTCTTTATCACTTCTTCTGTAGGCTTGCGCTTGATGCAAGGCAGGGCTGCGAGCCATTGTCCGTCGCGGTTGAATACCTCTCTTTCGTGGGTGAAGTAGAGCGAAGGCATCGGGATGTTTTCCAGGAAGATATACTGCCATACATCCATCTCCGTCCAGTTGGAGATAGGGAACACACGGAAGTGCTCGCCCATGTTCTTTCTGCCGTTGAAGATATTCCAGAGCTCAGGGCGCTGGTTCTTCGGGTTCCACTGTCCGAATTCGTCACGATGACTGAAGAAGCGTTCCTTGGCACGAGCCTTCTCCTCATCTCTTCGTGCGCCACCGATGGCTGCATCGAATTTATATTCCTCCAGGGTGTCGAGCAGGGTAGTGGTCTGCAGTTTGTTGCGGGAAGCATAATAACCCGTTTCTTCCTTCACTCGTCCCTTGTCGATGCTTTCCTGCACGCTGCCCACGATGAGTTCGGCTCCGAGTTTCTTCGCCAGTTCATCACGATACTGGATGGTTTCCTCGAAGTTATGTCCTGTGTCGATGTGTAACAGCGGGAATGGAATCTTTGCCGGATAGAAAGCTTTGTAGGCAAGATATGTAATCACGATAGAATCCTTGCCACCCGAGAAGAGGATGACTGGACGCTCGAACTGGGCAGCTACTTCGCGGAGTACGTAGATAGATTCTGCCTCCAGTTCCTTGAGATGTTTGATAGTCTTATTGTCCATAATCTATGTCTTTTTTTATTATTATTTTCTGGGTGCAAAGGTACTGCGATTTCCCCACTTGGGCAATACCACATGGGGTGTAAAAAGACTACCATACAGGGTGTAAAGAACATACCATACATTTGGTATAAGACTGCCAAACGTATGGTATGTATGATGGATTAGGATATGTGTCCTATATATAATAAGGTGTAATTACGGATAGATCTCAATATGGCTGCTGCCGGAGTTGCCATTCTTGATAATCCTTATTTGGGTGGTGATGCGCTCGCTCATCGTGTCGGTATGACTGATGACGCCCACCTTCTTGCCTTGCGAACTTTGCAGCATGGCGAGGGAGTCGATGACGGTGGCTAGGGTGTCAGGGTCGAGGGTTCCGAAGCCTTCGTCGATGAACAGGTTCTCGAAGGAGATGTTGCGGGAGGATAATGCCGACAGGCCCAAGGCGAGACCGAGACTCACGATGAAGGTTTCGCCACCTGATAGGGAGGTGGTGTCTCGGATATCGTCGGCACGGTCGTGGTCGATGACTCGGATGCCCAGCGAATGCTTTACCTGCTGCAGTTCGTAACGGCTGTTGAACTTTCTGATTTCCTGGTTGGCGTGCGCTATCAGGAAACTGAGCGTATAGCATTGGGCTATCTTGCGCAGCGTCTTTCCGTCTGCTCCGATGGCATCCGTAATGGCTGTCCAGTCGTCCTTTTCCTGTGTTACGAGATTCAGAGCCTCAGCCTTGTCACCCAACTGCTTCACGGCTTCCTGATGGTTCTGCATCCTGGCGTTGGCAGCAATCAGTTCGTTGCGCTGGCTTCTCTCCTGATACTCCTGCTGAATGGTCAAGAGAGCATCACGGGTTTGGGCAGGCTGATGTTCCAAGTGCTGCTGATGCGCCTTTTCTGCGCTCTGGTAAAGGGCGGTAGTTGAAGCCACGGCTTTCTCCTTTTCGTCCTTTTCCCGACGGATGGCATTCCAGTCTTCGGCGGAGTGAAGCATCTCTCGGATGGTATTTCGGTCGATAAGGCTTGGTTCGATACTTCTTTCCTCGATGCCTTCCTCTTCGGAGTCTTTTCCTTCGATGCTCTTTTCTTCAAGCTGCTTGTTGTATTCCTCTATCCAAAAGTCGAGTTCCTTTTCCTTCGCCAGCAGATTCTCTTTCATCGTCTTGTTCTGAGACAGCATGGTTTGATGCGAACCTTTACTGTTGGCGAGTTCCGCCTTCAGTTTGTTGATATTCTCGTTCTGGTTATCTGCTGCTTTCGTAGCCTCATCCTTTGCTGCTGTCAGTCTTTGTTCAGCCGCATCTGGTTCTTCGCCATTCAGAATTTGCTTATATGTCTCCTGCCATTCCTCCATTTCCTTCTTGGCGCTATTCCATGTCTGAAGGGCTTTCTCGTAAGCCTCCTCCTTGCTCTTTTGCTGTGAGATAAGATTGGTGGTAAGTGCTTTTTGCTCAGCCAGTTTTGTGGTGCAGGTTGAAGTGCTTTCTTGGGCTTTGTTCAGTATAGTAGAAGCCTTGCTTTCATAGGCAGCTTCATCCTTTACAGCCTTATCCTTGAGTTGGGTCAGCCGTTCTATCTCTTTCTGAATCTTGTTAAACAGGCTCAGTTTGCTGCTCGCATCTTTCGCCTTGTCTTCATAGATAGGCAAGAGCGATTTCAGTTCTGCCTCTGCCTTTGGAATCTTTGGATACTGGGCGATGAGCACCTTCCATTCCTCTTCGTAAGTTGCGATTTCTCCCGACAGTTTTTCCTGCTGCTTCTGGAGCGTCTGTACTTCGCCGTCGTTCTGTTTTCTTTCGCCGGAAAGGTCCTTCTCCTGTTTCTGCTGCAGTTTCAGCAGATCCTCCTTGGCTTTCAGAAGTTGCGAGAGTTCTGTGGTGGCTTCCTCAAACTGTCGGTTGTCGGTATGATAAGGATGGGTCGTGCTGCCGCAAAGCGGACAAGGCTTGCCTTCGGTCAGGTTGGCACGATGAATCTCCCATTTCTCACTCACCATGAGGGTATAGGCATTTCTTAACGTCTGGGTCTCCTGAGTCAGAGCCTCGATGGTCAACTTGCTCAGCGCCTCATCTATCTCGGCGTTTCTCTTGCCCAAGACCAGAATCCGCTCCTCATTCTTCTTTTTCTCTGCTGTGGCAGTATCGAGATGAGCCACAACCTTGATGGCTTGCTGGACATCCTGCAGTTTCCTGTCGGCTATGGCCTTGCTGTTCTGCAGTTCCTCTATGTTTTGTCCGGCAGTCTTATTTCTTTCCGTCTCCCAAGCCTGTTCAGCGGCTTGCGTCGCTTCGTGCAGAACCTGTTTCTGCTTGGCAATCTCTTCCTTGGTCGTTTTGAGGGCAAGGTTTGCTTTCTCCGTTTCTGCTTCCCATTTTTGGATGTTTCGGGCGTTTTCCTCCACGTCTTTCTGGGCAGATTGATTCTCTTTCTGAGCCAACTCCAATGCCTCTTTCTTTTCTTTCAGATTCGGCATTGCCGCTTCCATTTTGGTTTTCAGCGCTCTTGCTTCAGCGATGACCGGCAGGGCCTTTTCCAGCTGTTCCTGTGCCTTGCCGACTGCTTCCTTCAGACTGGCGAGAGTTTTCTCGCTTTCGCTGATGGCAGACTCTTGACTTTTGATGTTTCCTTCCGCTTTCAGAATGTTTTCTTCCTGCTCGTGGATGCTTTGCGTCTGTCGCTCTACTTCCTGCAGCAGGTTGACGGCTGGCTGTACTTCATCGTGCAACTGCAGACGGAGAATCTGGGCTTGCATCGCTTTAATGGCATCTGCTGCTTGCTTCATATCAGTCTGGCAGATAGTGATTTGCTTGATTTGCTTGTCGTTTTCCTCAAACCATTGCAAGTCTTTCGTGATGGCTTTCAACTGGCTGTCGAGTTCCTTCTCAGCCTTTTCCAACCGGGTGATTTCCTCCTGCAGTTGGGCGAGTTCTTCATCGTTCAGCAGGTTCTGTTTTACGGCTTCCACCGATGCTGCCATCTGGTTGTAGGCATCCGTCGCCTGGTCTTTCGCCTTCTTGATTTCAGTAGCGATGTTCGTATAAGTTTCCTCGCATCCGATGAGTTTTTCCAGGAGTTCGTACCGCTCGTTTTCCTTCGCCGTCAGAAAGTTGGCAAACGAGCCTTGAGCGATGAGCACGGTACGGAGAAACTGGTCGTAGTCGAGTCCGATGATGTTCGGCAGCTCGTTCCAGTCGGCTATTTCTTCTGTCAGTTGTTCTCCGTTTCTCGTGATTTTATAGAGAGAAGTCTTGGCATTTTCATAGCGTACTCTTTGGAATCTGACGTGCCATTCTGCGCGGTAGATACTGCCGTTGTTGGCAAGGAAGGTGAGTTTACTGTAACCCTCTTTCTTGCCACGGGTCAGTATGTTTCGACTATCTGTAGGAGCTAACCGGTTGTTTTCATTAGCATCAGCTTCTCCGAAAATCTCTATGTTCTGATTCTTGTCGCCTTTCTTTCTTGGGTAGCGAGGGGCGCGGTTGTAGAGGGCAAGGCAGATGGCGTCGAGTAGGGTGGATTTGCCACTTCCCGTCGGACCTACGATGCTGAAGATGGTACTCTCGCCTAAGGCACCTTCTTCAAAGTTGATGACCTCGCCTCCCTGTTTGTCAAGCGAAGCGAGGTTGAGTATTTCGAGTTGTAGGAATTTCATAATGATGATGTCGTTAATAAATCGGATAACATTTTCTCCTGTCTTTCGTTCATCGGAGCGTTATGCCTGATGGCGAAAGCTTCCTTCAGCGTGTCGAGCGGAGGACGGTTGATGATGTCTTCTATGCTGGTGATGTGCTGGGAACCCTGGATGGTGGAGAGGTCCAGCTGCGGGATGATGCGCTGGATTTTGCAGAGCACGGCATCCTTTTCGTTGACGAGTTTCTCCAGTTCCTTGATGTCATCGCTGGTCAGTTTCTCCTGTTTCACCTTCAGCATCACGTAGTCGAAGTGGTCGCTCAGTTCGCCGTCTGTTCTCTCTGAAAGTTCAGAATTGATGAGCTTCTGCCATTTCTTGAAGGTCAGTTCTTCCTCGTCTTCGGGCAGGATGCGGAGGGAATGCTGAGGCTTGTATTCCAGGAAATCTACTTTCCATTCCTTACTCTTGCCGGTTTCCTTTCCTTCCTCCTCTTCTCCGTGTTCTATGGTGATGAGGTCGATGCCGTGGGTGTAGTCTTTCTCGGCAAACGACATCGGGAGGATACTTCCCGTGTATCTTGCCCAGTCGGTATTCCAGATATGTTGCCGCTTGTGGATATGTCCGCAGGTCATGTAGTCGGGGTGGTCGTTCCATCCTTCCAGATCCACTTCCTCCTGTCCGCCGATGATAATCTTCTCGCTCGCATCCTTTTTGGCGATATCCGAACCCTTGGCGTACATGTGTGCCATCATGATGCACTTCCTGCCCGGGTATTTCTTTCGAGCCTCAGCCGTCAGTTCTCTCAGAAAGTCGTTGACTCCCTGCGAGTAACTGGCGTTCTGCACCACATCGCTTCTTAGGAAAGGTACGGCGAGGATGATGACTTCTTCTCCTTCCTCGTTGGTTACGGGGATGATGAGGTCTTCGAAGGAATAGATCCAATGTCCGCCGGTTTTAGCATCGTCCTCGCTTTCTCCCTGCTTCCAGATTTTCCTTACGTTTCCTCTTATTTCCACGTGGTATCGGGTGAGCAGCGGACGGGGAGCCTCCAGTCGGCTGGCGGAATCGTGGTTGCCGGCGGTAATGATGACCTGCATGTTAGGGCACAGTTGGGTAGCATCGGCAAGAAACTCGTAATAAACGGTCTGTGCCGCTGCCGATGGATTTCCGTTATCAAAGATGTCTCCTGCGATGAGGAGAGCATCGGGCTTTTGTTCAGCGATTTGTTCCAGGAGCCATTTCAGGAAATGCTTGTGTTCCGGCAGACGGTCGTTGCCGTGAAACAGGTTGCCCAGGTGCCAGTCGCTGGTTGCTAATATCTTCATACTCATAAGAATGTCTAATCTTAGTCTTTTTCTTTGTCTTTGGCTTGCAATCCTTTGGCCTTTGGTTTGCAATCTGACTACAAAGTTAACACAATTATTTGGGATACGCAAAGAAATAAGCTCAAAAAACGAAGAATTATGGCCGGAAAAGTAAAGATATTCAGGAAAAGTCTTGTTTTATATCTGATAAAGTTGTATCTTTGCAAGGTAGAAATCTTCGTTCATAAACATTGAATGTCCGTTCAGTGTCTTTGAACGGCGGTTCATAGACTTTGAATGTCGGTTCAGTGTCTATGAATGGAGATTTCTCCTAGGATTAAATACTTTTCTTCCTAGGTTTGTGGTCTTTTCTTCTTAAGTATAACAATAAATACTATAGGATGTAAAGGCTGTTGCAATTAGAAATACTAATAAACTAAAGTAGGAAAGGAAACTGATATGGCTAAGTACAAATTGCAGGAAATGGGGGATATGCGCTATGATGGCAAGCGCAGAGTTTATCCCAAGATGGTGACCAACCGGACACTATCCCGAAAAGAGTTCGTCAAGATGATGCAGAACTACCATCGCGGTATTTCGGAAAGTACCACGGAGGCTGTATTGACCGATGTGGTTGATATGCTGACAGACATGCTCTCCATGGGTTACAACGTGAATCTGGAAGGTTTCGGCACCTTCTCCCTCTCCCTCGCTTTCGAGGATGAGAAGCCTAGGGAAATTCTGAATCCAGATGATAAGATGACGTACCGCAAGGTGGGCGTGAAGGACATCAACTTCAAGGCGTCTCCTGAGTTTATCAAGGATGTGAAGCGTGAAACCGACCGTGACCTGGAACGTGATATGGGTGGTGTAAAGGTTATCCGTAAGCAGCTCTATTCCAAGGAAGAACGCATCGCCCGTGCCATGGAGATGATAGAGAAGAACGGAGTCCTCACCCTAGGCGATTATGCCTCCATCAACAACCTGAGCCGTACTTCCGCCTCTATGGAACTGAAGGAGCTGACCTGTGATAAATCTTCACCGATAGATTCACTAGGCCGCGGCAGCCATAAGGTTTGGGTGAAGAGAAAAGAATAAATGCAACGATAGTATTAAAATAGATGTTTAATTTAAAGTCCAAATAATTATGAAGCAGATTACTATAGATTTTAAGAACGCTTTTGATTGTTCCAAGAAGGAAAACTCGAAGGTTTGTCGCTCTGGCTATGTACGTTTGGTTCGTTTTATGGATGATAAGAAGCATACTAGACCACAAGTGTATGAGGGCGATTTGTTGGAGGCTATTATGGGTGTAAAGAGGGGGAATGTCAAGAACTTCGATACATTGGAGGATATGATGAACTATCTGGAAGCTTAGACATGAGTATAAAATGCCTGGTTAAGAAGTAAATCATTGAACTTTTGCATGTGGTTCAGCCCGTTTCAACCATACAGTTAGAGCTCTTTTCTTTATAATTTTCTTTTGAATTGTCTGATCAGATATCTGGGGCTTCTTCTCATATCCCATAAATCTACGAAAATGATGAGGTCGTTGGCTTCGTCGTAGCGATAGATAATCTTCCAATTCTCCTTGATGATTGCACTATGGTAAGGGCGGTGGAATCGCTTAAGCAATGGCTCTCTAGGTGAAGAAAGAGGATGAAGCATCAGGCGATGCTTGATGTCATCAAGCTCTTTATTAAACCGTTTTACTGAAGTAGCTCCAAATTCGGCTAGTGTGTAAACCACCATATCTCGAAGTTCCTTCTTGAAAGGGTCTAGTAATTTTATATGAGCCATAATCCTTCAGATTTAAGTTCTGCTATAAAATCATCAAAATCTGTAGCCTTGCCTGTCCTTTCATACTCCGCCTCAATAGCTTCAATCCTAGCCACGGCTTCTTCTTCATTAGCCGGATGCCAGCCAACAGGAATCTTGTTCCAATCAATATCTTCTTCTGCACATTCATCCTCGGGAAGTGCTATGGCGGCATTTCCGTGATAGGCTGGTGCAGGCTCTGTTGCGAAAGCTGCATCTTTCTGCTCTTCTGGCAATGTATATCTTTTCTCTTTCATAAGCTTGCGTATTTTATCTGCTGCAAATTTACGATTATTATCTGAATCATGCAAGAAAAATGGGAGAAAAGTTTTTAAAGTATCTTATAATCAAGGTTTTTGCTCTTTGTTGGGCTTTGGGGTGTTTCTAAAAAAAGTCACAATACCTAGCTGATAGAGCTGGGTATTATGACTTTGCTTTTTGTTATATGTGTTTATTCGATACTCTCTTCTATCGACTTCAATACGTAGTCGAGAATCTCATCGGTGTGGCAGAGGGAGATGAAGTTGCCCTCAAACTGCGATGGACTTACGTAGATGCCACGGTCCAGCATGTTGCGGAAATAGCGGGCGAAACGTTCCTGGTCGCTCTTCTTCGTATCCTGGAAGTTGCGCACAGGCTGGTCGTTGAAGAATATCGTGAACGAATCTTTCTCAGCGATAAGTCGGGAGGTGAGTTCCTCTACGTATGGATAGACATCAAACTCCTCTTCGGCGGTGAGTCCGCTCCGGTCATCCACCATCATGTTTCTTACGGTGTTTCCACCGCCACCTGAGCTGGAGATGCCCATAGGCACGCGGTTTGACTTCAACTGCCCCGCCTGAATCTCGCCCGCCTTGAACTTTCAATACCTTGAAGGAATTGAGGTGAATCTTTCCGTCACTACATCGTCCTTGCCCAGAAGGAGGCCGCAACTCTCGATGGGAGCGTCCTTTTGTCTTGCTCGATAATAACCTTGATTACGTTGTCGTTAATCTTCATAAGCTATAGCGAAAATAATCACTGATAAAGAATCACTAAATCTTAGTGGTGTTTCAAATCACACGCAGCCTGCTCATAGTCGATGAGATGATCGATGGTAGGGTGGTCGCCGCAGATTTCGCAGGATGCACGCTTCTTTACCTTGATGGTGCGGAAGTTCATCGTCTTGGCATCGAAGGTGAGCAATCGGTCGGTGAGCAGTTCGCCTACACCGAGGAAGTACTTCAATGCTTCGGCTGCCTGAATGGTTCCGAGCATTCCGGCGATGGCACCCAAAACGCCTGCCTGGCTACTTGTAGGAACAGCGCCTGCTGGAGGTGGCTCCTTGAAGAAGCAACGGTAACATGCTGTGCCTGGGAGATGGGTAAAGGTCTGTCCCTGGAATCTCTGGATGCCGCCATGCGAGAATGCCTTGCCCAGGCGCACACAGGCATCATTGATGAGGAACTTCACCGGGAAGTTATCGGTGCAATCGATGATGAAATCCCATGGCTTGATGATTTCCTCGGCATTGTCTGAGGCGAGGAAAGTATGATATGTTGTCACCTCTACATCAGGATTGATGGCAATCATCTTCTCCTTGGCGCTTTCCACCTTAGGAGTATTCAAGTCTTTGGTCTGATGGATAACCTGGCGTTGCAGGTTACTGAGGTCTACCACGTCAGCATCCACGATACCGATATGTCCCACGCCAGCTGCAGCGAGGTAGAGGGCGACTGGGGAACCCAATCCTCCCGCACCCACGATGAGTACCTTGGCATCGAGGAGCTTTTCCTGCCCCTCGCGACCTACATCCTGAAGGAGGATGTGGCGACTGTATCTTTTTATCTGTTCTTCTGTTAAATCTATCATTTTATTGTACTTTATGT
>ERZ1026870.153-NODE-153-length-42660-cov-13.440230_pt1 | contig 42660 bp, 28 predicted proteins | sample MGYA00380165_ERZ1026870 | MGnify/ENA primary metagenome ERZ1026870 (study PRJEB33269, sample SAMEA4719801) | human gut metagenome | biome: human-associated habitat; feature: organic feature; material: feces | place: Cameroon | collected 2013-10 ...
GAAGCACACTTTACTTGCGAAGCAAGCCTAATTTCCCCAAGGGGGAAACTTGCGTCCCCCAAAAATATACGTCTTGTGATATGCGTATCCTATGAAAACGGCTATTCACCTAGGCCCAATCTCACCCATAACAGGGTGACCCATTGGATGTGATGGCATACGTAAACCAGGCATGAGAATTCGGGTAAAACCCTCATTCACATACCTGGCTACCTTATCTCACCCCTAACGGGGTAACCCATTTAACCATGCTACTTATCGACATCAAAATTCTACAAAATCGTGCCGGAAAAAAATCATGGATTTTGAACACCCTACCTAACGGGGTGAGGTTGGCGCATGAAAATTCTTGATAAATCTATAATTTTTTCGGCTCACTGAGAAATTTCTGTTTTTGACTAATTGAATAGAATTTAATTAATGTTTCGCAAATTTTCTCATTTAACTTGTTGAGAACTTGTTAGCAGAAACAGAAAAATAGAGAAATGTAAAAGAACATTTGTTTCAAAATATCAGCTAAAAAATAAAAATAATGACATTTTGTAAAATAATTATGCAAATTACTTGTCGTTTTTTCGTAAAAGCATTACCTTTGCCTCCGTTGTAAGAAACTATAACTATTATTCAATAATAAAACCAAAATAACCAGCAGCTTATGAGAAATTTTTACGTTGCTATGGCAGCAGCACTCATGGCAAGTGCCGTTGCAAGCGCACAACCCGCTTATAAGGGTTTGCGTTTTACTCCTACTAAAAAGAATATAGTAGAAGCTAAAAAGTCGGGCTACGTAGCCGTGCTTCCTTTTGGACAGCAGCAAGCACAGGGCAGACACAAATTGCTTGTGAAACGTGCCGAAAGCACCATTGCACCGCTCATAAGCGAGCAGCCTGAGGGTGTTTTACACAGCAACCTCTATCGTTCGGGCGAGAGCTTTGTAACCATGATGGGGGGCGTAGCACAGTTGCCCTTTGATGGTGTGCGTGGTTCGGTAGTTGTAGGCACCGACAATAAGACCATTTATTTTAAAGATCCTATTGGTGCTTATTATAGCGAAGGTTGGATTAAAGGCGAACGTGCTGAGGGCGATACCATTGTGGTAAAACTTCCGCAGCAGTTTGTACACGAAACATACGAAGATGGCGACCAAGATGGTTACCTCTTTAAACTGAAACCTACCAAGATGGAGGAAGACTTGGGCGATACCATCGTAAGTTATACCACCTTTGTGCCCGATGCCGACCAAACAGTGAAATATGTGTGGAAAAACGATACCATTCGAATGATTAACACTACCCAAGACAGCAAGTTGGTTGGTATGTGTAACGAAAATGGTGAGTGGTATGGTTTTGGTGACTACGTGTCGCGCTACGAGGTGTTCGACCAACAGCCTGTTGCCCCCAAAGATGGTAGCAAGGCACAAACAGTAGCTGTGACTTATGCCGAATCAGGACAAGATTATGGTCGCGTAATGATGATGGTAAAAGAGGGTAACGACGTGTTTGTTTCAGGTCTTAACCAAGCTATGCCTTCACTTTGGGCAAAGGGTACAATTGATGGAAACGTCATTAGCTTTAAGGGACATCAATACATGGGTATCGACACGTTGACGCAGTCGTATACTTTCTTTGAACCTGTGGCACACAAGCAAGTGTGGTTCGACTATGGCGATGGCACAGGCGAATTTTATGACGACCCTTACATGCTCGATAAAATAGACTTTGAATATGATGCTGAGAGCGGTGTATTTAAGTCGGATAGCACATTCTACGTGAACCAGGGTTACAAAAGAGTAAATCAGATGTACACCTACGACACACCTATGTTTGCTCCTTGGACAGAAAAGGCCATCACGCCAGTAGCTGTTGATTCGACTGTCATATATTATAGTCCTTATACCGAAGAGATGGGTTGTGGCTATTTGTCGTTTGCACCCAGCGAATTTGACGAAGACGGCAATTTGCTCAACACCGAAAAGCTCTATTATAGCATTTATCTTGACGATATGCCCATGACCTTCGATCCTGAGGATTATCCTATGTTGAGCGAAGAAACTACAGAAATGCCTTACAATTTTAGCAATCAGCAAAACATTGTGAACTATGCGGGCATGTTCAATATTAATATTTACAGTACAGGTTTTGATAGCTTAGGTGTGCAGCTCATTTATAAGGGCGGTGGCGAAGTTCGCAAGTCTCCTATCACTTATGTAAGTGCTGCCGATGTAACTGACGCAATCCATAATGTAGGTTTGGCTGGCAAGAAGGTTGTTGCTACAGTCTACACCGACTTGAGTGGTCGTCGTGTGAACCGTCCTACAAATGGTGTGTTTATTCAAACCACACGTATGGAAGATGGCACAGTAAAGAGCACAAAGCGAATTTTTAAATAATATCTCCAAAAATAAGAGGTGACCGTACATATTAGGATGGCGTGTTGCCTCTTATTTTTAGGACTTTAAAAAACTTGTTTTCAGAAAAAACACTATAAAAGCAATATGAAATTTTTCGCAAAATATGTCACCATTTTGTTTGCGCTTTTTGCATTGTGGCAACCCGCTACGGCACAAAGAGCCACAGAAACAACAAGCATAGACTATGCCTATGGCAATGGTAACGATGATTTGGCAATATGGGGTACAGGTAAAAAAGAAACCTACGATGTTGCTATTCGCGTAAACAATCCTGCTTTGGTGGGCACAACGATTAAAGGTGTGACGCTCTACATTCCTCAAACTCCCGCAGTGAAGGATTTAAAAGTGTGGATGACCAAGGAGTTGACGCTGAATGCCCAAAAGCAAAATGTGGCAGATATAATCACACAAGATGTGGATACCGCCAAAGCGTTCAACGAAGAATACATCCCTTTTGAACATCCCTATACGCTCACTTCCGAGGGGGTATATGTAGGCTATTCATTCACGGTAACTGCTGTTGGTACAGATAAAAATGCAGCCAATCCTGTGCTCGTTTGTTACAAAAAAGAACCCGGTGGTTTTTACATTCACAGTTCAAAGAAGTATTTAAAGTGGATAGATAATTCAAGCATAGCCAACTTGGTGCTTCAGGTGCGTGTAGAGGGTGTAGCTGCTAATGGTGCAAAGGTCGAAGCGCCTGCCGTAGCTTATGTTGTGACAGGTAAGGAAGCTACTGCCAATGTGAATATTGTGAACTATGGTGCAAATGGTGTGCAGTCGGTCGACTTGTCGTATAGCGTTGAAGGTAAAAACTATACACAACACTGCGATTTACCTACTGAAGCACAGATTGCAGGTGAGTTTGGCAAAACAGCTCAAGTGGCAGTGAAGTTACCCGCTTTTGCCACCGATGGTGTTTATCCCACCACAATGCGTGTAGACAAGGTGAATGGCAAGGAAAATGCGCTTGCTGATGCTGTGCAAAAGTTTAGCGTAGATGCCCGTGCCTATGTGCCCGTACATCGTGCTGTGGTCGAAGAGTTTACAGGAACTTGGTGTGGCAACTGTCCGCGTGGTTTTGCTGCCATGAAAGCCATGAAGCGTTTACATGCCGAACAATTTGTGAGTTTGGCATATCACAACAAGGATAGTATGATGGTAATGGATTGCGAGAATTTCCCTGTTAATATTACAGGTTTCCCCAGTGTAACCATTGAGCGTGGTGATGTAATCGACCCTTACTTTGGTTCAGACAAAACAGGTACACGTCCTTTCTATTTTGAAAAAGAATGGAATGCTGTGGTAGCACAACCCGCATTGATGGATGTAGCTGTAGCTGCAAAGCTTTCAGCCGATGGTAAAAAGGTTCGTGCTGAGGCTCGTATCACTTCGCCCCGTGCAGTGTCAGACGCTGACTATAAAGTAGAATTGGTGCTTGTAGGTAATGGAATGAAGGGTACAGGCAGTGGTTGGATTCAAACGAACGACATTGTGTCGGCTACGAGTGATGAATTCCCCGAACCTGAATTTGCACCTTTCTTGGGTACAAGCAGCAGTATCAGTGGTTTGGAGTATGACGATGTTGTTTTAGCAACAACCCGTTTGATGGGTAACGACATAGAGATTCCTGCGGCAATGGAGGCTTACAAGGCATATAGTGCTGAGGCTGAATTTGATTTGGAAAAAGTGGTTACTTCCGACAAAAATAATCCTATTAAGGTGAATAAAAAGAAGTTGGACGTTGCTGCATTGCTTATCAACCGCACTACGGGTAAGGTGACTAATGCTGCGATTGCTGCAGTCGATGTTACGGATTATCTTACAGGCGTAGCGCAAGTTACAACTACCAAAGCACCAACAACCACCTCTTATTATGACTTGAGTGGTCGTCGTGTAAGTGCTACCGCCAAGGGTGTATTTGTTACCAATACAGGTCGTAAAATTGTACGATAAAATACGTTTCTGAGGTAAGATAAAATAGCCAGGTATGTGAATAAGAATTTATTCTGAATTCACATACCTGGTTTTTCGTATGTCGCCACATCAAACAGCGCACGTTTTTAGTTGTGCGATTTGTGGTAGACAAATATATTTTTCATTGATATGTTTTGTGTAGGCATAAAATCTCCTAAGTATGCGAATTTTTGTAGTCTATAATCTGTAAATAATTATTCTACAAGTTTTTCTCATGGTGCGTGTGAAAATTTTGCCTCATTTTAGCAATTCTGACCCTTCGGGATGATATCGGGATGTCTTCGGAATTTCATCGGGATGTTATTTGGATGCCATCGTCTTTAAATCTGTCGAAAATTTGGATACTAAAATTTGCTTGCGAATATCAAATTACGAGATGAAAAAGTGAGAAGCAAAAAACGTGGGCAAAGAAACTCTTTTTGAATGATTAAAACGGCAGAGTTTCCTAGTGTTTATTGAGAATCATTATTTTTCTCTGCCAAAAGAAACTGTGCAGATTCTAAAAAAGTCACTTAAATAAAAGTGACTTTTCAACAAAAAAGTGACCGAAAAAGTGACTTTTGTTATATGCGTAACTCATTGATAATTAAATTTTTATGAGAAAAATTAGACAAAAGTCACTCGGTCACTGGTCACTTTTGAGAATGTATAACCATAACAGGGCGCCGCGTTGGGTGTGGTGGCATACGTAAACCAGGCATGAAAAGTGGAACAAGTTCCCTTCACATACCTGGCTACCTTATCTTACCCCTAACGGGGAATTTTCTTTAAATATGCTACCTATTGACGTCAAAAATTCGATAAAATCGTGCAGAACATTTTTCGAATTTTTGCGCCCCTACCTTTTAGGTATTTAGGAAGTAACGAAGGGAGTTGCAGAACAAGAGGTTGTTCGTTGTATACAACAGCAATTTTTTTATGAATAACAACACTCCCTTCGTTTTATTGTCTCATACGATTATTCATCGTCCGATTTATCCCAAGTTATTTGCTCTTCCCATCCGTTGGACATAGGTGCAATTTCTTCATCAGCGTTACCTGGTTTTACGTTGATCTCAGGACCTGAAGCACAAATAATGGGCATTTCGCTTGCCAAATCAATAATGCTTATAGATGGTTTAATATATTGTCTCATCTTACTGTTACTCTTTTATTGTTTACTACATAAACTCCTGGTTGCAATCCTTTCAATGCGTCCTTAGCCTTGACTTTTGAACGGATAAGAATGCCCGATACACTGTATACATCCACTCTTTCAGAGTTTTTACCTACAATGTCATCAATTCCAGTAGTTGCGCCAAAGTCAAATTTTAATTGGCTGAAAGCTACTTTCTGTTCATTTAGATAGCAGCGGTAAGGATTGATTGTAATGTTTTGTCCTTTAGCAACTTGATAGAATCCTAATCCGTCAATCTCTTGGTTTTGCATTACGTAAGCGCCTTCAGGTACCTTTGAGTCTACATACACTCCAGTAAGATAGGGAGTTGAATAAGAATCATTCAAACCGCAATAATTACCATTCAGATGATAGGTTCCAGGTGTACCACGCACGATGTAAGGAGTGTTAGCTTGAGCTTCTTCTACCTTTTCAAGTTGAATGCTCGAACCATTTAATCCCGTACAATTGTACACTTCGAATCCTGATTGCGGAACAAAGCTAAAAGGCACTATCAAGGTTCCGATACCTAAAGGAGACAACGTATAACTTACTCCAGGAAAATCTGTACCACCTGTTACGGTAACTTGAGAATATTCCACATGGTCTAAGTCGTCTGCACTGATTCCACTGGCATCTTTCTTTACGAAACGAGCACCATCCATCTGAATAGCATACGTACCATTGTAGGTTTCTGGGTCAGCCACAAGACCGATAGTGAAAAGTTCAGTACATTCGTTGCCATCTTCATCATCGGGATAATAATTCTCGTTTTGCGATGAGGTACTGATGATTTTTAGTAAAGTGGGGTCAGGCATATTACAGTTAATGGTGTGTGTGCTTGAGGCACGCACTGAAAGATTGATATCTTTCACCCATTCTCTACCTTTCTTTACCAAGTTAATGCGAAAACCGCGAGGTAAGGTAAACTCCATATTAAATGCCGTGTAGTCTACATCAGGATTTTTTTCGTAAACGGTCATGTATGTAACCGTTTTTCCGTCTGCTGTAAACTTCATTTCAGCGTCTGTCCACACTTGCAGTTTGCTTGATTGCGCAAAAGCAAGGAAAGGAGTAAATGCCAAAAGAAGCATAGTCCATTGTTTTATTTTCATTTTCTTGTTTTTAATCGTTTTCTAATTGGTCTTTTTTTCGAAGTCGATAAGTATACTTCTTGCATCATCACCACATCAAGTGCGTCAATCTTACCATCGGCATTCATATCGGCAGCAGTGGCATTGATGTAAGTTTGTTTATCGCCCAAATAGTAGTTAATAGTAAGCACAGCATCGAGTGCATCAACCACTTCGTCTGAATTAGCATCGCCCATTTTGCAAGTGTTGAGCGAGGCTTCAGCTATCAAGTCTTTAGTTTCGACATTGCCAGCAGAGTCAGTTGCCAAGGTGCAGAAGGCATATTCCATTCCAGGATAAATTCGGAAGTCTATAGCTGAAGAATCTGTTTCAGCCACATGTTCCCAAGTAGTACCCTTACCATACTGCACATAGAGAGCTTGTTTCCAAATGCCCGACTTTTCGTCTTTTCCTTCAAAATGAATAGTGACAAGTGTGTCGCATTTTGAAACAACTTCTTTCACACGACTTTGGGGCTTTATATCGTCCACCACATTCGTCCACGTTGGTGTAAGAATAGGATCGTTTTCATCGAACACAATAGATGCTCGGTTGGCTATTGCAGTACCATCAGCAAACGTATTGTTTAGTGCGATGTCAAAGGAAACTTCACCAATACCCGATATTCCATCGTAATTAACAGGAAGGAAACCTTGCATTACATCATTGGTTGGCTCCATGGTCATGGGGTCGATAGAGGTGAAAGTCCAAGTGGCGATACCTTTGAAACTGTCGTATTTTCCTTCCACCTGTGCAATGGCGTTGATAGATGGACGCATATCAACAGTTTTAACAAAACGTTGTTCACCATCAAGCGTTATCACCTTTTCGCCAATTTTAATGCTTGTAGGTTTGTAGCTATTTAGGTCGAAATAGTGAGCATTGAGTGTATCTTTCACTTCAACAACGTGAGCTGATGCCGTAGCAAATTCAGGATCGTTTTCAAATTCAATTCGATAGTTCATGTTTTGTACTTCGGCAGTCATAAACTTGCTTCCCGATTCCGCTGTATAACCATAGATATCGTTCGGGTCGAGAGAATTAACAGGCTCTGAAGCACCTCCTCCTGGAGGTGGAGGACAATTATTGTTTGGACGTATCTTATCGCAGTCTTTTACGTTATAGCGGTAGCTAACATCCCATTCTTCAAACAACTCATTTTCTTCGCACTTTCTTGATTTATAGCTCAGAATTGACTCGAACGGAGTGCAGTGTCCTTTCGATTTACTTCTAACCGCACGAAGCTTTGATGAGGATGGAGATGATACGTCATCCAAATTATCAGGATACCATACGTATAAATAAGCCTTAGATGCAGCCTTCATTGAAATGGAAAGTACCTCTTCCATGCCAGGTCGCAGGTTTACTGGAATTTGAAGCATGTACAAAACAGGATAACCATCAATATAGTCATTGTCTGTACTTTTAACAAAGAACATCTTATCACCCGAAATAGGTGCATTTTGTTCTTTCAAATCCTCAATTTGCTTCAAATAGGGCTGCGGTATCGTTTTACGGAAATATTGCATCAGGTCAGCACCCTCAACATCCACTCGAATGAGGTCGTCTGGCGTTTGCGTATAGATACAAACAGGCACATTCATGTCATAGACAGACATGTTTCCTTCATTCTTTAGTTTGATGGTATAGGTGTTGCTGGTTGTGCGTAGATAGTTAGAGGCAAAAGTCACATTTCCCTTAATAGTAATAGGAAGTGCTTTTTCTACCTTGATGCATTGGGCTACCGTTTTAGCTTCCTCCTTGAAATTGAACGTCAAATCATAACTTCCAATAGGTAGGTCTTTGAAGTCGAATCTTGCTGCCAAGCGAGAATCACTAATATGAGTAATGCTGTCAGCCAGAATCTTTTGTGCTGCATTCAGTGTAACGCTTTCCAGTTGACTGAAGCCATTACCTTGGAATGTTATGGTACTTGGACCTCCATTTCCTACCACATGCACGTCTTGACTCACCACGTCGTATTTGTCCAAATGGATATAGTCGAGGGTCATATAACGCTGTGAACCGCTCACATCATGCACGCCCACATAGTAAGTACCTTTTTCCCAAGTGTGGCAACCATCATAGTTGATGGATTTATCGCCTGAGGTAGCATAAACTCCCTTTCCGCTGGGTGAGAATACCTGTATAGAAGTGGCCTGACTGCTTCTAAAAGCAATGCTATCACCTTCTTCGGCTTTTAGTTCAAACCACTGGATAGCATTGTTTCGGGGACTTTCAAAGGTTTGCGAAGAACGGATGGTTTCCACATCTGTAACCTCTCTACTCACCTTATAATCCGTAAAAGCTGCAGATGATTCCGTGATACGTCCTGCGGCATCAAATGTGCGGAGGTGAAAATCATTTCGTGCATAGAGCATAGGAACACCTGTTTTGTCCACCTCAAAGGTGAACGAACTGCTGCGGAATGGCTCTGAGGTTACAGGCAAAAGTTGCATTAGTTTCAGCGGGTCAACACGTTGTGACAAATCGGTGCGTACTGCGTTTCCTTCATTATCATTGAGCCAATAGTCGTAGCGAGTGATGCCGTTACCACCTAAGGGTGTCTTCATGAAGAAAGCAGAACTGGCTTTTGAGGTAATGCCATTTTCGGTAATCATCATAAAGCTAATTTGGTGCAAACCATCTGCGAGGGTGGAAAGGTCAAGGTCGAAGTGGAACAAACCATTCTTGTAAACTCCTGCTTCATTTTGGTGACTGCTTCCGTCCACAGAATAGTAGCATTTCATTGAAGCATACTCCTGTGGTGTCATTGTTCGATAGAAGTAGGTTTCGCGCATGCCTGTGGCTGCACCACTGGGTGTAACGGTTAGTACTTGTAACTTGTGGATGCCAGGTGTCATGCCCGCTGCGTCAAGCTCCCAATGCAAAAGTCCATTGCGAGTTGCCACGGCTTCTTGCTTATAAAGTTCTCCGTCCACAAAGAGCATGCAGGTTAGGCTGTCAATGCCCTCTGTTTGCGGAACCTTGATAAACATTTGCGAACTGGGTGACGAATAAGCATCATTACCCACTTGTGTATGAAGCAAGTGGACACCTTCGCTTAGAGCGCTGGCATCGAACGTGAGAGGTTGTCCGTTGAACTTGCCACGTTGCAAGGTACTGCGGTCGTTGTCTACCCATAATTCATAGTTGCCTGACTTTTCCGTCATTGGCAGTTTGTAGAATAGACAAGAGCGTGTGCTGCTCACATTGGTTTTGCTCTTATCCTTGTAATAGAAATGCAGGGTATGCAAACCATCAGTGAGTTTCGACACATCGAGCATGGCTACGGCATTTCCTCCCGAAAAAGCTTGTTCGGCTTTGTCGTTATCATCCAACCAATAGTAGAGTTGTCCTTCCGCTTGGTTAGGTGTCTTGATGAAGTAGGCAGTATGTGGCGCACTCCATACTCCTTTTTCATCCTTGGCTTGAAAGTGGAAACTGTGTAGCATACAGTTCAACTGACTTACATCAATCTCCTCTTGCCAATGTGCGTTGGCAGAAGTAAGGAGTTGGGCTTGCGAGTCATTTCCATCAAACCAGTATTTATAATCAAAGGTGGCTTGTCCCCTTGCTGCCCAATGGACACAAAGGAACAAAGCCAATAACAATAGTTTTCGCATAGTTTCTTACGTTTGAAAGTGGTAAGAGGCAGTTGTTACTCGCCACTCTTCACTTCGATGTCCACACTGAGTTTGCCGTCGGCAGTCGTCTTCGATGCCACATTAAACTTCGTTATTTGCGGATTGGTGGGAATGACAGAGTAGGGCAAACTTCCACCATAGATACCGATTTCTCCACCATCGGTGGCTTTCAACACATCACGGTTTTGGTCGGTAAGCTTATAGTCCTTCGAGTCATCGTAACCTCTGAGGTAAGCAAAGCGTTCATCGTTTGTAGGGACTCTGAGGTTTGTATTGTTGGGGACATCACTTAATATGTCAGTTTTGTCAGAAATAAAGAGGTTGTTGTATGCGGAGGATGAAGAAGAAAAAGTAATATCTGGATTAACTCCTTTGCATATTATGCAGCTTTTGTATTCGTTGCCACTCTGATTCAATTGATAAGTATCCAAAATAACACAATGAGAGAAAGACATATATCCTGATTGAAAATTAGTCACCACAGAATTCAAAAACTGTGCAGAATTGCCACCGCCTACATCGATATATTTTGAAATTCTACAATTCAAAACAGTCAAATCCTGTACTTTGCAAGCAGTATAACTGCTTATACTCTTAAATCTCGATTTAAGGAACAAAGCATTCTTTACTTGTCCTTCAGAAAAATAAATATTATCATTATGATAAATTCCCTCCAAAGTCAGTCGTCCCGTATCTTCTGCGGGAATCTTAATATAAAAATCACCTGACAAGATAGTGGGTTCGTTTACAATGTCGTTGACTTTGGTTACATCCATACCCGCACCACGAATGGTTACGGCTTTAGTGATGGTGGTACTGAGGAAGGTTCCGCTTGAAAGCGTAATCACGTCGCCACTGACTGCAGCAGCATGTGCTTGTCGTAAGGCAACAGTTCCATAAAACGTGGAAATGGTACCCTCATGGTTAAGTGTTGCCATTAAAGAGGTTTGAGCGAAGCTCGACACTGCACATACAAGCACAAGAAAAAAAGAAAGAAGCTTCTTCATAGCAAAAAAAATTGGGCGGAACTGTTCTGTGTCTTTTCCGCCAATCAGGTACCGCCAAGCACCTTTACGTATAGAAAAGCACGAACAGCTCACGCCCAAAAATAGGACATGAGCCTTCGTCTGCTTGCTCTCATACGTTTTTGAAATTGGCGGTTTCGATTGGTCGAGAAACAAGGACAAAGTCCAAGAATATTAAATATGTCTGCCCAACTAACAGACTTGCTGAAAGTGGGCACACGTGATTGAATACTGAGTCACATTCCAGTCACGCGAGGTGAATAATGAGTTTAAGTTAGATTTTTGCAGCAAGTTTTTTTAATAAATGGGGAGAATCGTTTGTCGTTTTAGTACGTATTCCCTTACCATATAGTCATCATTTGGCAAAATGCTGCAAAAAATTCTGCCATTTGAAGGACCACTGCGCAAAGTTAGTAAAAAAATGTAATTCCAACATTTATTTTCTTCAAATTTTAAAAGGTCGAATAAAAACTCTATCCTATTATCCCCAAGAACTATAGAAAAAAGAGCCATATTCTCTTGCGTATTTCAGATATTTTTCGTACCTTTATACCTATGAAAAATCAAGTTATAGACTTATCAAATGTGTTGCAAAATATGGCTGAAGATATGCGATTGATGCGTGAAACCATCAATCAGCAGTATGCTGAGATTGCACCTAGGCGAACAGCCGTTCTTTTCGTTAGTCATTCTTTAGTTACGGGCTTGCCTTGTGCGGAGCACACTTTCCTTGCGAAGCAAGCCTAATTTCCCCAAGGGGAAACTTGCACTCCTCCCAATATACGACTTGCGATATGCGTGTCCTATGAAAACGGCTATTCGCCTAGGCCCAATCTCACCCATAACAGGGTGACCCGTTGGGTTGTGGTGTAACATATAACCAGGCATGAGAAGTGGAATAAATTCCCTTCACATACCTGGCTACCTTATCTCACCCCTAATGGGGTGACCCATTATAACATTACATGAATTGTGGTATTCTTTATGTTTATTATCGTTGAATATCAATAATTTACAACATTAGAATATCATCAAACCCATGCAGAAAAATATTATGAATTTTGAATACCCTACCTAATGGGGTGAGTCTGGCGCGTGAATATTAATCTAACTCAAATAATCAAACACAGGTTTTTACTAGTGAGCCAAAATTTTGATGTAAACCAAAATTTTCAGGAAACTTGGTACGAATGTCTTCTGAAACAGACGTGAAATAAATAAGCCAGATATGTTAGAAAGGGTTTGTTACCCAATCTCTCATATCTGGCTTTTTTTGTGTACCTCTGCCTATACTATAACATCAAACACTAAGACTGTGACACATTCTAAATTGAAAATATCCTTCAATTCGAAGGTTTGTCAGAATACACTTCCATCGTCTTCCTTAGCCACTTACACAACTCGTCCCGAAGACTCTGTGGTTCCATAACCTTTATCATATTGCCGAAACTCATCAACTTCATGTAGAAGTCGTATGTTGGGCGAAGATGCAGTTCAAAGTCGGCATACTTGTCGCAAGCGAATATCTCCCTCTGCGATGGATGCAAAGGCAACGTCCGCATGTAGTTTTGATGGTATTCGTCGGCACGCAACACAATCCGTTGCACAGGCACTTTATCGTTGAGCATGATACCAAAGTATTCCGAGAAAAATTCCTTGGCATTGAAGCTCTTCGGCAAGTTGAACTTTGCATCAGTCATCTCTACACCAATCAGTCTGTCCAAGGCGTAAAGGCGCAGATAGTTTTTGTCCACATTACGTGCCAGCAAGTACCAACGTTGCGCCGACATCTTCACGCAATAGGGTTCTACGGCAAAGGTCTTGGTTTCATTCTTCCCGAAACTTTGGTGGGTAACCTTGAGCACGCTGTTGGTTTTCATCGCTTCCAATACAGTGGTCAGGAAATTTTGGCTTGAAGGAACATCCTCCGTCAGTATGCGGTCATGTATGGACAGGCTACTCGACAGGGCATCCACCGTTCCGTAGGTGTCGAGCAACCATGTGCGCATCTCACCTCTCTCCAATACTTTCGGATTGGCAATGAAATAATTGTACCGACCGCACTGCTCGCAGTCTATAATAATGCCAAAAATGTCGAGAATACTGCCCTTCCATCTGTCGAAGGTCTGGCGTTGCAAGTCTAGACCTCCGCTAAGGTCAACATTATCCAGCCACTTCTCGTTGAGTTCCCTCAGCGTGATGCGTCCTGCCCGATGAATGGTCTTCACCACCCAAATATATTTCTGAATGAGAGACATAAAATTAGTCTTTCCAAATATTTTCCCAACAATTTTCGCAAGACACGCCATTCAACGGATTGTGGAAAGCTACATGATTTTTTGTTTCTTTCTCATCCTTGCCTTCAAGCCATTCTACCTTCATACACGCTGGACTTTCTTCAGAAATGGCTTTTTCTCTGTGATAGCCATTCTTGTACCAATCATGTGCAGCGTATAATAGTTCAATAAATTGTTGCCGTGATATGATGAAGTAGCGAAATGACCATGTCTCTTTGCTTGTGTCTGCCAATATGAAAACGTAAGGGCCTTTCACTTGCTGTTCAAGCGTGTCCTTTTGAAGACTCTCCTTTATCTTGAATCCTGCTGGTATTGTCTTCTGCACGCTTGTCTTTACTTGTATAAGGGAAACTTCTGGCATCCATGGTTTTTCCAGATTTTTCTGAGCACTTTTCAAGCATACAATATCAATAGATTTGTAATTTTTCAACGTACAGTTTGCATTGAAAGCATCCCATCCGTGTTGCATAAGTTTTGAAACCACCTCATTTTCGCCGATGGCTCCAATTCGTGCTTTTTCTGCTTGAGATGAAGCACTTGATTGAGTTTTGTTGTTCATTGTCATCGTTTTTTGTTTTATTTCCATTCGAATTCATCTATGCCGAGTATCTCATATCCAAGATATTTCCATAACTCTTGATCGTAGTTCGGGGTATATCTCGCCATAACGAGATGGTTCTCGTATTCCTCTTTCGACCATCTGTTATTGTTGAACGTCAAAGCCTTTTCCCATATTGGTTCGGGGATTTCGCTGTTGTCGAGCTGATAGAAGACCGTGCCAATACGCCTCAAGTAATAGCCCTCTTCCTTGCACATCTGCAGTGTCAAACTATGGTTGTCTAATGGGAATCCATAGAAACCTTCTCCATCTTCACCCACAATGGATGCTAAACACAATGCACCCATTTCAGAACCATCGGGATACGTCACTTGCACGATGTCACCTGTAAACATACGGCTCTTCTCGTTATCGTCAAAGCCTGTATCTATACCGGCAAAAATGTGCCGACAGGTATAACCTCGCCCCTTGCAGCTGTGTCCGAAGAAGTCTTCCACCACATCAGGATTATGGTCTTCGGAAAACTCCTCTTCTTTGTGCCAAACATATAGTCCGTTATCCACCCAGAAAAAATAGTCACCAAAGTCAGCGTAGCCAAACTTCTTGTTGTCGAGGACATAGCGGATGCGTACTTTTGGTAGCATCTTATCCAATCCGTAGCCTATCTCCACCCGATATTTACGGCAGAGGTAAAACAAACTTTCATCGTCCATCACCCTCGGAATCAAGTCCTCATCTGTACGTATAGGATAAACCTCGTAGTCATCTAGGGTCATCAAATTCATAAGTTCATCAAACCATTCATCAGACAACTGCACATTGGGTAACTTGAAAGCATCCTTGAACAAAGGAATGATATCTTCCTCATTAATCAACGACCGCTCGCAACGTATGCGGCTGACGATGAATTTTCGTTCATCATGCTGCTTGGCATAGGCAATGAAGTCTTCTACGATCCAAGTAAACTCGCCCTCTATGGTATTGAAGTTAGTCGGGATTGCGTAACTATTGCCATGTCTACCCACGCAAAAACCATCAACCGCTCCATATTGTTCCTTTGCTATCTTCGCATCGCCATAGGTATGAGTGCCACTGGGGTGACTCTCGTACACAAAGACTGGAGATGGAGGTACACACGTCTCTGCGTTGCTAATCTGTATATTCTTTTCTTCCATAATCTTCTCGTTTATGATTCGAGTGCAAAGTTAGAAGTAGGGTGTAACAATACGCGTGACAGGTTTTGAAAAACTGCAAAATGCTACTCAATAAAGCTATATTTTGTAACATAAATCGATTACTTTCAATTAGGAACATAATCTCTTATTCGCGATACTTTCAGTCGCTTGCTCCGAACCTTGCACTCCTACGAAATATTTAACAGACTACCTAACGGGGTAACCCATTTATCATGCCCCTTATCGACGTCAAAAACCGATAAAATTGTGCACGACTTTTTGCGGGTTTTGCCCCCCCCTTCTAACAGGGTAATTCCTTATAACGACACTATATTTTTATCGCTTCTAAAATATTAAATTCCAATTTCGAAAGTGGTAAGCGAAATTACTTTTTTGGCTTCTCCCAAGATGATGGGAGCAGCAGCAATGGGTTCACATACGTGATTCTTGTTATAGACGGTTTGTTGTAACTTGCCATCCACAAAAATCTTGATCATGCCATTGTTCTCGCGCAAGCATTGAATGTCGTGTGGTTTGCCATCGTTTACTGCGACCTCGGAATTTGCAGTGAGGTCACCCAACTTGAAACGCAATTTGCCACGCACAATGTAAATGCCATATTCATCGCCTTGACGCATGATTTGCGTGTCGCCCTCGGTGGTGGTGAGCGTAAAGTTTACTCTGAAACCACCCTTGCCCACGATGCTTTTTTGAGTGCCAAGATGTACTTGCTCGCGAATGTCGACGGGCTTTTCGATGCGTACAAAGGTGCTATCGGGTGCAAAATAGAATATGGGAGATGAGGCTTCGGTGATGTTTCCATTCCAATCTTTTAGTCCCTTGATGCGCACGCTATACTTTTTAATGTCATTGAGTTTAGCATGGAACTTCAGTGTGAGGGTGCGATAGTCGGCAGCAGTGGTTACGCTTTCAGCCTTAGCCACACGTTTGTTGCCTGCATAAAGCTCGAAGTTGGCTGCTTGTGCCACAACGGGTTTATCCATTTGCAATAAAACTTCGCCTTGGGCAGTGCTCTCAGCCTTGAAAGGTTGGGCAGGTTGCACGTCTTTGGCACCAAAACGCACCAAGCGAATTTCGCCAGGTTGCAGGGTAAGGGTGAGCGTGTCGGCATACGCCAATAATTTGCCTTGGTTGATGTCGGTAAATTGTGTGACCGTTTCGGTGCTATCGGCGTCATTGCCTGTATATTCCATAATCAAAGAGGCAGTAAGGTTGGCTGCATCCTCGGGCACGCCCACGGTATTGTTGAGCGTGAAAGTGTAGGTTTGGGCATGGGCTGAGGGGTTGCGGAATGACACAATGCCTTCAGCTTGATTGTTTGCCTTGTTTTTTTGCCAGCATGAGTAACCGTAGACTTTGCCTGCAAGAGGTGACTCGCCAAAGTAGAGCGAGTGGCGTAGGGTTTCGTAGTTTTTTTCTATGAAATTGAGCGCCTCGGCATTGATCATCCATTTATTGCCCTCGTTCATGAGGTTGTAGCTATAGAGCATTTCCCAAAAAGCGGTGCCGCGTGTTGCCATCATGTAGAGGTAGGCGCGGAATTCGGCATCGGTCATAGCGTTGGGTGAAACACCACCTGTTTTGCCGTAAACGGGGTCGTGGTTAAAGATGTGGGCTTGCGGAAATTGCAACTGCTGGCGGTTTATGAATGTGTAGTAGCGGTCGTCGCGATATGAGAGTTGTTGGTCCATTTCGTGGTCGCGACCTTCTACAACTTCGTGCCACATATCGCGTGAATTTTGAATCCACACGGAGTTGCTCCATTGCAAAATCCAAGGCGATGGATTGACGTAGCAGGTAAGATTAATCCACAGGTTTTGGTTGCGACTATCGGCATCGGCATACATGGCAGAGAGGGTGCGATACCAACGCTCCCAATGCTCGGTAAAGTAGTAGTTGCCATTTTTACCACCTGTGATGTAACGTCCGTTGGTTGAAGCCTGCGGTTGTTGTGTGGCAAAACCATCGAGTTTCCAATAATTTACACCATAGTTGCGCTGTTGGGTGAGGAAGAAGTCTTTGAGTTTAGACACATAGACAGAGTCGCCCGTTACGGCATCGTAGGTGGTGGTGCTATAGGTGCCATTTCCATTTTTCTCGAGTAACTTTCCCCATTCTTGGTTAAAGTTATATCCGCCACGTGGACCGAGCCAAATGCCGAAGCCCGAACCAAAGCGGTGGGCTATGTCGCTGGCACCCTTGAGACCTGTGGGGAATTTTGAGTTAAACTCCCAGAAGCCCGTTTTATTGGGTGTATCGCCCGACTCGGGTGTACCTATTTGGCTATAGTTGTTCCAACCATCGTCTACGACATACGAGTCCATGGGGCGTAAGCCGTATTTGGTAAAGCCGTGTTCCATCTTTACGAACGAGGAGTTGATGCGCTCTTCGGTGATGTTCATCATCCAGTCGTACCATGAGTTATACTGCATGCGAGCTTGGATGGGGCGTGCTATGGTGTTAATGTATTGGAAAAAGTCTGTGCGAATGACGTTTTGGTCGGTAGCTGAGCGTGTGGCACCAATCACATTATTCCATGTGCGGAATTGACCCTCGGCATTAAGTCGATGTTCGTTGAGGTCGAGTGTTTGCAACGATTTGCCACTATAATAGCGTGTGTGGTATTGCCCCTTGTCGTCGATTTCGTTTTCGGCTTGTGGAAATTCAGAGCCAAAGAATAAACCATCTACATACACGGGTTGCCCCAATGTGATGGTGTAAGCCGACATGCCACCTTCGCCACCTGCAGCTTGTTGGCGTGTCCACTTGTTAGTGGTAGCCACTTGCTGAGTGCCTAAATTTTCCATTTCGATGTAGTCGATGGGCAGTTGGCGGGTTGTGGCGTCTGCAGCCTTTATGAGCAAATATTTGCGCATAAAGTGATCGTTGTCGTTCATCTCAACCACCATGTCGATATCCCAAGTAGATGTAATGCCATCGGCGGGGTTGGTGTAGGCAGTGGGAGCAAGGTCGAAAATAATGCGCTTACCACCTTGCATGTTTTCGGTGCGCACGTCGTTGAGTTTCATGGCAGATGCCTTGAGACCTGTGGCTGGGGCATTGTTGGTTTTAACGGGTTCGTTTGTAAGGTAGAATTCGGCACAAGCTCCAAATTGACTGCCATTGGTTGAAGAGGTTTCGATAAGTTTTACGTACTTAGCCTTATACGCTTTGTCGAGCGCCACCCAAATGGTTTCTACGTTGGTGTATTTGAGTTCGCCTTTTTTGACAAGCGTCCATTTCTTTTTATCGTTAGAGATATAGAACTCGTAGCCCTTGATGTTGCCATTCGACATAGCACCGTATGCGCCAGAGCGGGGTAAGTAGCCAAAGCCACGGAAGACACTCTTTTTACCCAAAGAGATGATAAGGCTGTGTGGCAACTTGTTATTACCTTTTTTTCCACCCTCTTTGGGGGTTGCATACCAAGTGTGCCACATGGTGCCGTTGTCACCATCGATGGCGAGAGAAGGATTGCCCACCATGTCAGACTCTACGCACCATGAGTCAGCCTCTGCTGTCCATTTTTGTCGGTTGAGGGGGGTGTAGTCACGCTTTTGCGGATTGAGTGCAAACTCCTCGCTACCAGCAGAGGGTGTAAACACAATGCCTCCTGCACGTTTATTGGTGAGTTTGCCCGGTGTAAGACGTCCGTTAGCAATGTGGAATGTGCGCGAAAGATAGGCATTGCCAATGGTTATTTGGTCGTTAGTTTTAGTTACCTGCACCTGTGCTTGTGAGGTTTGCGCACAAGCCGCAAGAAGGAGGGAACACAACCATGTATTTTTGTTTATATTCATAATTGTAGAATGTAAAAAGTTGAATGAGTTTAGAGGGGACAAAATATCCCCCTAAACTCATTTCACTTAGAATTTTAAAGTTTGGGTCCAAACGATAAATCGCCAGCATCGCCCAAACCTGGTACGATATAAGCATTTTCGTTGAGAATAGGATCGACTGCTGCCACCCAAAGGGTTACGTCGTCGGGGAATACACTGCACAAGTGGTCGATGCCCTCTTGTGCAGCAATGGCACAACAGATGTGGAGTTTTTTGGGTGTGCCGTGTGTGAGGAATGCCTTATACGAAAGTTCGAGCGAACCACCTGTGGCAAGCATAGGGTCTACCATCAAGAAGGTGCAATCGTCGAGTTTTGGTGCGGCAATATAGTCTACGTGAATTTTAATGTCATTGCGTAAACCTTCGTCACGGTGTGCTGCAACAAAGGCAGAGTCAGCCTGGTCGAATGTGTCGAGAAAACCTTCGTGGAATGCGACACCAGCACGTAGCACAGTGCCCACTACAATGCGGTCGTCGTAGGTGGGAACCTCTTTTGTGCCGAGGGGGGTGGTGATGGTTTTGTCTGAATAATTGAGTGTGCGACTTACTTCGTAGGCTATGGCACGGGCAATGCGTTGCATGTTGCGACGGAAGAGCGTGCGGTTTTGTTGAATATCCACATCGCGTAATTGTGCCATGTATGAATTTATAACTGAACTGCGTTCGCCAAGATTAATTACTTTCATAGATAGATGGGAATTTTTATGGAAATAAGAAAAAACTCCCACGCATCTTGTGGTGAAACAAGATGTGTGAGAGCTTTTTTAAGAATTATAAAATTGCTAATATATGTCTGCTGCAAAGCTTTGTGCTATGAGCTTTCATTTATATCAAAATTTTAAATGGATCGAAACTTTATTTTGCAATGTGCTTTTTGCGGTCTGAGGTGATGTAAATGCCTTGACGCGGTGCCTTGTTAAGACGACGACCTTGGAGGTCGTAGATGGCAGTAGGTGCCTTCTGTGTGATAGCCTCTACTGTTTTGATGTCGGTTACAATGTCAGTGGGTTCGATATACCAAAGACTGGCACTGGCATCTGCTGTCCAAGGCACAATGCGTGTGCAGTCACCAGCAAGGTGCAAAGCAGGGTAATTTGCAGCAGCAGGAGTGGTGCATACCAATGCGCTAAGACCATTGCTCGAAGAGTTCACCTTATAGGCAGCAGCCTCTGCCACGGTTTTTACCACGGGAGTTTTTGTTTCTGTCTGACCTGTTGCACCGAGGTAAACACCTTCGCCTTCGCTTGTAATCTTCCAAGTGCTATTTTCGGCAGGTACAAACGAGAAGAGTTGGCTTTGGTCAGACTCGTTGAGTGTGGCAGCAGTGGTGCCATTAGCGTTTGCTACAAGATAGAGTGTTGCATTTTTGCGTTCGCTGTTACGAATGCGATATTTAATGCCACGTTCAATTTGCAAGCGAGGAGCATTTGCAATGGCAGCATTTAGGACTTCGTAGTTCTCTTTCGAGGGTGCTTCGGTGTATGCTTTGTAGGCTGTTTCAATGCTTTCTGCACCTTCCTTGCTGATGCATCCCACGAAACCTGAATTTTTTTTTACACCATCTACTTTTTGGTTGATGCCATTATTCACGATTTCGTTGCGCAAAGCCTTGAGTGCAGCTTCGTCTGCTTCGTAGAAGGTGTATGTGCTATCGGTAATCTGCTCGAGTGAGTAGTTTTTGTAAACGATAGTGTAGTCGTAACCCAAAGTGCTTTCTTCGTAGAGGAAGCCTACTTTGTTGTCCTTTTGTAAGGTCATAGTAGAGTAAGCAGAACCTATGTAGCTGCTTTGGTGACGACCATCCCAGTTAGCAGCGAGGCTATCGGGGGTGATAAAGTCGTTGAGCGAAGCCAATTCCTTGTAGTAGATACCCACATTGGTACGTCCACCACCGAAGGGAACAGACTGAAGGAAGAGAAATACGTTTTTGCCATCCGCCTTGCGTGTGGCAGGTACAATCATTGTTTCGCCATTGCAACTGTTGGATTCGGCAATAACACCATTGTTGCTTGCGTTAGAGTCGGCACGCTTATCCCAATAACCTTCAGCCTTCTCGCTGTTAGTAAAGTGGAAGATGTTGTAAGCACGTCCGCCATAGATACGTGAGCTACAGAGGATAGAGCCATCGGGCAATTCTTCGGCCTTAGGTTCATCGGCACCACTGGGGATAGGTGCTACGTTTACACCACCCAAAACCTTCCAGTTCATACCGAAGTCGTCTGAATAAATTACATAGTTCTTGTTTGTACTATTCACATCTTGGAAAAGTATAGAGCAATAGATGCGGTAGTAGTCCTTAACCTTTACAGTAGAACTTTGGAAGATACGCCCCGAACCAATAAACATAGACTTGGCAGTGCCAATGGTGCAAGTGTCGAACTGTGCATAGATGCTTTCTGAAATTTCAACGGGCTTAGACCATGTTTGACCATTGTCTTCGCTATAGAAGCGAACGATACCCAAGTGATTGTTGCGAGTACCGCTGGGGAATGATACAGAACCCGTGCAACTCATTAACAATACACGGTCGCTTTCGCGGTCAGCAACAAGGCAAGGGTCACCAAAACCGGTGTTGATATAGCCCACGGCGTTGGCACTGCCCTTTTTATAGTCGGCACCATTTACAACAACAATGGGTTCTTTGCTCCAAGTTGCGCCATTGTCTTTCGAAATTTTAGCGTGCAAATCGAGTTGTCCGCCAAAACCAATGTCACCACCATTGTGACGGTAGTCGGCAATGGCAATAATATCGCCATTGTGTGCCTTAGTAATGGCAGGAATGCGGTAGCAAGGCAACTTGGTGCAAGTCATCAAGTTGGTTTGAGGCTCAGGCTTGATAAAGGTGCGTTCAACTTTTACAACGAAGTCTTTGAGCAATACGGCTTCGCTTGCACCTTTAATTTCAAATTTTGCAGAGTTTGATTCCAAACCTTCTACGCTTACTTTTTGGGCTTCAGAAGTTACATCGTATTCTTTACCTTCTGCAACAACTTTGATTGTGTTTGCGCTTGCAGTATTCTTCTCGGCAGTAAAGCTAAAGCTTACAATTTTATAACCTACGGGAACTGACAAGGTGTAGGGAGAATTCATCTTACCAGAGTAAACTGAGACGTATTCACCTTCAGCCTTCATGTTCTTATAGGCATTTGTAAGGGTTAAGTTGGGATTAGAATCATTCGAGGTCCACTTATTGGTAAAACCTGCATCCATGGTACCCGTAGAAGTACTCACGGTAAACTCAGTGTTAACCTTTTCAATGCTGACAACCGAACCGTCATCAAAACCGCCTACCCAAAAGGCAAGTTTACCACCACGATTGTTCAAAATGTTTGAGGTGTGTCCGTGTTCGTTTACAAAATATCCGCCTTTAATGTTAAGATTTTTATCATTGCTTGTTTTGGTGGCAGCCTTAAAGTCCCAAAGGTCGCACTGCGTGTTAGCCAATCCTTCGACAGTTTGCAGATAGGCGTAAGCTGTACCATCAGATTGGCTATTCATAGTGGCAGGTGCAGCAAGTACCTTTGTGATACCTGTTTTTTTATTGTAGATTTTAAAACCATCGGTTTCATTACCCACAAAGCACCACATGTTTTCGTCGTCGGCAGTAATAAAACCGCCAAGTGTGATAAAATTGTCAGTGCCATTGTCGGAAATACGGAGTTTCGCAGCACCAATACCAAGGGTATACCACTCGGTGTCGGTTGCAAACTTACCATCGGTAATGGTGGTAGGCTTAAACGGAACGTCGGCCCATGTAGAAATAGCTATTGCAGCCATTCCCAACAGAGTAGAAATTCGTGTAAAAATACTCATGTAGATGTAGGATTATTAAATTATAGAAAGATATTTTTTTGCTTAGGGTAATACCGGCTGCAAATATACGATAAAAACGTAATACGTTTAAAACAATTTCTTCGCTTTTTTGTTAATAATACTTATAAATTACGCCTATATGTGCGCATACGTGTGCGTGTATGCGTTGTTTCTTTGCATGTTGTTTTCTGTTTTATTCGTTGTGTTTGTGGGTAGAATATAATTTTCACAAGGAAAAAATTAATGTTCCGAATTAATTACAATTAATATTTCCCCATCCGCAGCGTAAATGTAAACATCAATTTACTGGAGTTACTGACTTAGGCAGGGGTGGGCTGAATCCGAAACTTTGAACACTTGTCATAAGGACTATCAAGTTGTATAAAAAAGCAATATGGAAATTTCATATAGAAATGTCCATATTGCTTATATTCAATGCTTTAAGCTATTTACATAGCTGTTTGAGCGATTAGTATTCGTCCTCGTTGAAGAGGGACAATGTTTACTGAGTTTTAAGTGGTTATATTGCTGTACCTTTTCGATCATTTTATTTCGTAGTGAAAGACTGTAAAAGTCGGTATGAATCGCCGTTATAAGATATTATTATTTGTTCAACCATTTCATAGCCCACTCAGCTAAAGGCGAGGGACAAGCCAACATTCCGCAATTTTGCTGTAAATTGAGAAACGAGAAACGTATGCGGTTCTTGGGCTGGTAACGTTCGTTATAAACAACAATACTTCTTCCACTGACACAATTTTCGGCCTTTACCTCTACAGGGATTATCTCATCCTCTCGCTGTAACAGAAATTCAATCTCTGCCTTTCCTTCAGAAGACCAATAGTAAGGCATTGAACCATACGATGGCAACAGGCTTTGCAGCACTGCATTCTCCGCCATTGCGCCTTTAAATTCTGTGTAATTAACAGTCGAGTCAATGACAATGCTTCCCGGTAGTCCGGCCAATCGTCGCAACAGTCCGCAGTCACTGGCATAAATCTTGAATATGTCTGGTTCTTCGTAGGCACTTAAAGGCATTCCCGGTTTCGACACCGCATTCACACGATATATCATACCAGCATCTTCAAGCCACAACAAAGCGTCTTCATAATCACGACTTCTTGCTCCTTTCTTTATAATCTTATATATGAACTTTCTATTTTCCTTGGCAAGTTGAGATGGAAGTGAATGCCAAATAGCATGGATACGCGGTATCTCGCGAGGTTCTGCATACTTGGCAAAGTCAAGCTCATACAAATCTAATATGCCTTGCAATATGTCGTCCACAGCTTGCATGCCCTGATTTTCAAGCATACTCACGGCAGCTTCTGGCATTCCTCCAGACACCATATATCTGCGGTATTCAGACTTCAACTTGTCAAGTATAATAAGAGGCAATTTCTCTGGCTGTTCTATCTGTTCAACAAAATTGAATGTCTGGGAATCGCTGGCTCGCAGATACTCCTTGAACGTAATCGGATACATACGCATAACCTGCACCTTTCCTACTGGTACGGTCATTCTCCTCCTTTTAACAGCCACTCCTAACAGCGAACCTGCTGCAATAATATGCCATTCGGGAGCATCTTCACAAAAATACTTTAACGAGTTGAGCGCTTCTTCACATTCTTGTATCTCATCGAATATGAGCAGTGTCTTGCCTGGAACAAGTGGCACTTGGCTATAAAGGGCGAGTTCCTTTATTATGCGTGCCGGTTCCTTTGACTCAGTGAAGGCAGACAGCAACTCTTTCTGGCGGTCAAAGTCAAATTTCGCCGTATAGTCGAAACATTCTCTTCCAAACTCCTCCATAGCCCATGTCTTGCCAATCTGACGGGCTCCTTTCAGCAGGATTGGCTTATGCTTTTCAGCATCTTTCCATTCCTTGAATTTATTTATTATGTCTCTTTCTATCCTCATGTGTGCACTAATTACTTCTGTTTTGTGTCAAATATAACACTTTTCCGAACTTGTCAAGTGCAAATATACAATATATAGAGGAATACTACAATTTTTCTGAAAGTTATTTTTATTCCAATAATAACGAATCAGCTCATTGCATTAAATTCTTAAATACGGACTTATCGCAAGGATAATCAAGTGGTACCAAAAAGCGGTATAGGAATATTGTCTCACAATTCCTATACCGCTTATATTCAACGCTTTAAGCTGTTCGTGTAGCTTTTTTGAGCGATTAGTATTCGTCCTCGTTGAAGAGGAAATCCTCTTTTGTGGGATAGTCGGGCCAAACATCTTCAATGGTTTCGTATATTTCGCCCTCGTCTTCGAGTTCTTGAAGGTTTTCTACGACCTCCATAGGAGCACCCGAACGCATAGCATAGTCAATAAGTTCGTCTTTTGTTGCGGGCCAAGGAGCATCTTCGAGCTTCGAGGCCAATTCTAATGTCCAATACATAGTTATTTATGGGTTATAGATTTTACAATGTGGTTTATTTTTTATACCGTTATAAAATTACTTTTTACGGTTTTATTCTGCGTTTTGGCGGCAAAAGTACGTTTTTAATTCAATAAAGCAACATTCAATGTGCTTTTTTTTCGTTGAATCCCGTCAAATAGTTGATTTTTTTGGCTATGGCATATAAAAAGTCGGATAAGCGATTGATATAGGGCAATGTTTCAGACTGATTAATGTGCAGAAATTCAGCTTGTTTCATTTGTAGCATGGCTATCCATTGACGTTCTACACGTCTGCATTGTGTGCGTACCACATGAGCATGTGCAGCAAGAGAATGTCCACCAGGCAGTACAAAGCCCTTAAATAGTCCGTCCACTTCGGTATCTATGGTTTTTATTTGTGCTTCGAGTGCTTCAACGTCAGTTTTTTGTGGAGTAGGAAAATTTTGTTGGTTATCACTATTGCGGTCTACAGCCAAATTAAAGAAGAGGCGTTGTGCTTGTTCTAATAGTTGCAGTTCGTGTTGAAAGGGAATGGCAAGTTCGGCAGTAATGTCAGCTGCAAGCCATCCTATGTGACTACTTAGTTCATCGAGAGTGCCATAGAACTCAATGGCTATATGGTCTTTGTTTACACGTGTACCATCGGGAAGTGAGGTGGTGCCGTTGTCACCTTGTTTAGTAAAAATCATGGTTAAGTGTGGAATTTAACATTCTAAGGAGTTAAAAATAATTTATGATGTAATGTGCTCGCTGCAATTCGGGTCGGTACATTATGATGCCCCAATCATAGAGGTTAAAGGTAATTTGAGCTTGGGACATACTAAGTAGCTCTTTCCAATTTGATTGTTGAATGCCATGGCCAACACCTTGCATCACTAACATGCCACCGGGTGGTAGAGCAAGTAAGTGAAGACGGGCAGTTTCGAGTGTCCAACTGCTATCCATTACTACCATGTGGGCTGAGGTTTGCAATGATGGGTCTAAAAATAGTGTGTGACAACTGCCTGCGTTGAGTAGTGCCTGTGCCAATCCGTCAGACCCAAAACCTTGTAAAAAAGCAGTGGTAGGACGCTGAAAGTTTGCCAATCTAAACAGAAATTTGGCATCCTTCCATCTTAAACCATGTTTGCAAGGTGTGAGGTCGTAGCGTTGACGCAAAGGTTGGTAGGCATAATATGTTCCCGTTTCGTAAACTACGCCAGTTACAAAGTTAAAGGCAAAAGGAGAGTGAATGCCGTAACCACGACGGTGGCGGAAACGTTTAATCCACGTGGCGCAGCGCCTGATAGGGATGAGTTTGATGGACATAGGCAGTGAGATTGCAATAAGATAGCTATGAATAGGTGGCGAAGTTACACATTTTCTTGTCATATCCCCTTGACACACAGCAGTTTGTTTGCTCAGAACCCAAAAAAGTAGTAATTTTGTGCCCAAAATAATATATAACGGCGGTTCTAATAATCGTTGGTTGCTTAGTTTAGGAGATTAAGCGTGATGAGAAGGGCTAAGTTTGTAAAGCTTTTGTCATAAGTTTATTATCTAAAAACTAAACAACTGGCATTTACTAGCAGTTGCCCATAACAGATCAACTATAATCAATGAAGAGATTTTTTTCACTGACAATGATGCTCCTTATCACTGCTGTGATGGCAGTGCAGGCGCAGGTAAATTTCAGCGTGAAGTACAAGCGCGTGAATGCAACCACCATCGACATCGTCTTTACTGGTACAGCACAACCAGGTTGGCACATTTACTCTACCAATATTGGTGAGGGTGGTCCTACCCGTGCACAGTTTGGTGTAGACAAAATTAAGGGTGCTAAACTTAAAGGCTCGCTTAAGGCAGGTCCTGGAGCCAAGACGATGCAAGACCCTATCTTTGAGATGCCCGTAACCTTCTTTGAGGGTAGCGCTACGTTTACGCAGCGCGTGGAGTTGCTTGACAAAGACTATGAATTGAAAGGCTACCTTAAATATGGTGCTTGCAACGATGAGAATTGTCTTCCTCCCACAAGTGTAGATGCTAAAGTAAAGGGCACAGATGGTCCTGCACCTACAGCCGAAACTAAGGCAGAGGAGGAAAAGGCTGCACAAGAATCTGCGCAACCTCAAGCAGTAGACACATTGGGTAACCCTACTGCTGCGGCAGATACTGCCGTAGTGCCTGTACAAGCACTTGATAGCACTGCGGTTCAAGCATTGTGGACCCCCGTAGTGAAGGAATTGAAAAGCTTTGGCGAAGACGCTAACGATGTGAGCGGTAAGGCTTGGTATTACATATTCTTCCTTGGTTTTATTGGTGGACTTATTGCACTCTGCACACCTTGTGTATGGCCTATTATCCCCATGACGGTAAGTTTCTTCTTGAAGCGTTCAGGCGATAGAAAAAAGGGTATTCGTGATGCGGTGACTTATGGCATTAGCATTGTGGTGATTTATGTAGCTTTAGGATTGATAATCACCACTATTTTTGGTGCGAATGCACTCAACGACCTTTCTACCAATGCGGTGTTTAACATCCTCTTCTTCTTGATGTTGGTAGTTTTTGCTGCCAGTTTCTTTGGTGGTTTTGAAATTACATTGCCCAGCAAGTGGGGTGATGCTGTAGATAGTAAAGCTGAAAAGACTACGGGTTTGCTCAGTATCTTCTTGATGGCGTTTACACTTTCATTGGTTAGCTTCTCGTGTACAGGTCCTATCATTGGTTTCTTGTTGGTAGAAATCAGTACTACAGGTGGTTCAGCACTTGCTCCTACCATTGGTATGTTGGGTTTTGCCATTGCCTTGGCATTGCCTTTCACACTCTTTGCGCTCTTCCCCACATGGCTTAAGAGTGCGCCTAAGAGTGGTGGTTGGCTTAACAATGTAAAGGTTGTTCTTGGTTTCTTGGAATTGGCTTTTGCTTTGAAGTTCCTTTCGGTAGCAGACTTGGCATATGGTTGGCACATTCTTGATCGCGAAACCTTCCTTGCACTTTGGATTGTAATCTTTGCGTTGTTGGGTGTGTATTTGCTTGGTGCGATTAAATTCCCACATGATGATGAAGATGAACAGCATACTTCTGTGCCTCGCTTCTTCTTGGCGCTGATATCATTGGCTTTTGCAGTTTATATGGTACCTGGTTTGTGGGGCGCTCCTGTTAAGGCTGTAAGTGCTTTTGCTCCTCCTATGTCTACACAAGACTTTAATCTTGACCCTGTGAAGATTGAGGCTAAGTTTACAGACTATGAGGCAGGTATGGCTTATGCTCGTCAAACAGGTAAACCTGTGATGGTTGACTTTACGGGGCATGGTTGTGTGAACTGTCGTAAGATGGAGCTTGCCGTATGGCATGATGCAAAGGTGCGCGATTTGCTCACTAAGGATTATGTGCTTATTTCGCTCTATGTAGACGAAAAGGCTCCGCTTCCTGAACCTATTGAAGTAAACGAGAATGGTCAGACTACTACGTTGCGTACCGTGGGTGATAAGTGGAGCTATTTGCAACGCTCTAAGTTTGGTGCCAATGCCCAACCTTTCTATGTGTTGCTTGATAATAATGGACAACCCCTTAATTCTTCATATTCGTATGACGAAAATGTTGATAAATTTGTGGACTACTTGAAGAAGGGTTTGGAAAACTATAAGCAAGACTAAACTCTTTATAAATGAAATTAGTGCAAATCGAGTGTATGACTTGGTTTGCACTAATTTGGTTTGTAGGAGGATATGGATGGAAAAAATAAAAACAAGTTTTTCTCTTTGTACTACACTCAGTTTGCACTTTGCTGACACGAAGTTAGGCTGCACCTCGGTAGTCCAAAAATAAAAACAAGTTTTTCTCTTTGTACTACACTCAGTTTGCACTAACTTTGTTTCACGAATTTAGGCTGCACCTCAGCAATAAAAATAAAAATCCAAAGGCTTTTTATTTTGTATTGCATTCGGTTTGCACTAACTTTGCACTTGTTATGAATCTGACATCAATCATACGCCCCGTGTTTAATAGTCGATTACGTGCTATTGAACAATACGAAAGTCGTGCCGAAGATATTCAGCGCGGCGTTCTTGAGCATTTGCTTAAAGCAGCTGCGGATACAGAATGGGGAAACCATTATAAATATAGCAATATTAGAAGTTACGAGGAATTTGCTGCTCAAGTCCCTGTAAATACTTACGAGGAATTGAAAGGGTATATAGATCGTATGCGACATGGTGAACGTAATGTGCTTTGGCCCGGATGGGTAAAGTGGTATGCAAAGTCATCGGGTACGACCAACGATAAGAGCAAGTTTATTCCTGTGAGTAAGAATGGGCTTCATGATACACATTATCAAGGTGGAACAGATGCAGTAGCACTCTACCTGCATAACAATCCATTGAGTAAACTCTTTGATGGTAAAGCCTTGATATTGGGTGGTAGTCATGCACCTAACTATAATGTGGCTGGTTCGTTGGTAGGTGATTTGAGTGCAATTCTCATTGAAAATATCAATCCGTTAGTAAACCTTGTGCGTGTTCCTTCTAAAAAAATCGCATTGCTTAGCGACTTTGAGGAAAAGCGTGACCGTATAGCCGAAATGGCTATACACAAAAATGTTACTAATATTTCGGGTGTGCCGTCATGGATGATGGCTGTGATTACTCGTATGCTCGAAATTAGCGGAAAACAATATCTCGATGAAATTTGGCCTAACTTGGAGGTATTCTTCCATGGTGGTGTAGCATTTACTCCTTATCGTGACCAATATCATAGATTGATTCGTTCTACGCACATGCATTATATGGAAACATATAACGCATCAGAAGGCTTCTTTGGCTTGCAAAACGATCCGCTTGATGCAGCCATGTTGCTGATGATAGATTATGGCGTGTTCTATGAATTTATTCCGCTCGAAGAAGTGGGAAAAACTAATCCTACAGTACTTCCGCTTTGGGCAGTGGAGAAGAATAAGAACTATGCCATTGTGATAAGTACTACTTGCGGTCTTTGGCGCTATCAGATAGGTGATACAGTGAAGTTTACATCTACTAATCCCTATAAATTTATAATTAGTGGTCGCACGAAGAGTTTTATCAATGCCTTTGGTGAGGAACTAATTGTAGATAACGCAGAGAAAGGTTTGCACGAAGCTTGTTTAAAGACAGGCGCTTCGGTGAGCGAATATACTGCAGCTCCTGTGTTTATGAACGATGAAGGTAAATGTCGTCATCAATGGGTGATAGAATTTGACAAAGAACCTGCTGACTTAGAACAGTTTGCCGAAGTGTTAGACCAGGCTTTGCAGCGAATAAACTCTGACTACGAGGCAAAGCGACATAAGGATATTACCTTGCAGCGCTTGCAACTGGTAAAAGCACGCAAAGGACTTTTCAATGATTGGCTTAAAAGCCGTGGTAAACTTGGCGGACAACATAAGGTGCCACGACTGAGTAACAATCGAGAAATTATTGAACAAGTTTTGAAACTGAATGCTTAATGTCCAATTTATAAAGTAGGTGGTCATCCTATTTATAGAACAAACTTTGAACACAATATGCTCAAACTTATTAGCAAAATACTTACTATATTAACCGCTGCGTTACTCATTGTGGCTTGTGCCAATCCAGGTTCAGGTCCTGATGGTGGACCTTTCGATGAAACTCCTCCGCGCATCGTACATATGTCGCCTGCATTAGGTGGCACAAATGAGCATACCAAAAAAGTAAGCATTGTGTTCGATGAACTTATCAAGGTAGAAAATGCACAAGAAAAGGTAATTATTTCGCCTCCGCAAGTGCAAATGCCCGAAATTAAAGTAGCAGGTAAGCGTATAACTGTGCAACTTGCTGACTCTTTGAAGGAAAATACTACCTATACAGTGGACTTTAGCGATGCGATTGTAGACACGAATGAAGGAAATGCGCTTGGTAATTTTACTTATTATTTTAGTACAGGCGCACAACTCGACACGATGCAGGTGGCAGGAAATGTGCTTAATGCCGAAGATCTTGAACCTGTAAAAGGTATCTTAGTGGGTTTGCACAGTAACTTGTCTGACTCAGCGTTTACAACATTGCCCTTCGACCGTGTGGCACGCACAGATGGAAATGGTCACTTTAGCATTAAAGGAGTGGCGCCAGGTAAATATCGCATTTATGCGTTGAAGGATATGGATGGCGACTTTAAATATGTGCGTGGCGAAATGTTTGCATTTAATCGCGAAGACATTGTGCCTTCGTCATTCCCCGACATCCGTCACGATACACTTTGGGCAGACACTGTGCGCATTGATACTATAAAAAGTGTGCGATATACGCACTTCTTGCCCGATGATGTGTTGCTTCTTGCTTTTACAGAAAAAAACACCACTCGACAGTTGCTAAAATCTACACGTGAGCCCGAAAAGTTTACTACTTATTTCACGGCTCCCTCTAAGCATATTCCTGAAGTGCGTGGTTTGAATTTCGATGCCACAAATGCTTTTATGGTGGAACGTTCTGTGGGAAATGATACATTGACATATTGGCTACGCGATACAGCTCTTGTGAATCAAGATACTTTGGCAATAGCCTATACTTATGAAGCAACTAACGATTCGACCTCGCAAACTTATATGCGGACTGATACGCTTGAATTAGTGCCACAGTTCTCGTATGCCAAACGCCAAAAGTTTGCAGCCGAAGATTTGGCTAAATGGCGAAAAACTCTCGAAAAAAGACATAAAGATGGTGACTTTTCGCAAGAAACTCCACCTGTTAAACCCTTGGCATTAAAGTGTTCAGCGCGAATGGACATGAAGCCCGACCAAAACATTCACTTTACACTTGCCGAGCCAGCTATAAAGATAGATACTACCGCATTCCACCTTTATGTGAAGGTGGATAGTACCTATCAAGAGGCAAGGTTTAAACTTGAATCAGACTCATTACGCTTGCTCAATTACACACTGAGGGCTGAATGGCGACCTGGACAAGAGTATGTGCTTAATGTTGACTCGGCTTCCGTAGAAGGTATTTCGGGAAAGGTAAACAAGACGTTAGACATGAAATTTCGCATCAATACATCCGATGCTTATGGTTCTCTTTTCCTCGTGATTCCTGATGCTCCTACGAATGCTGTGGTACAACTGCTTAATACGAGTGGAAAGTTTGTAAAGCAGATAAAGGTGGAGAATGGTCGTGCAGACTTCTTCTATATATCGCCTAACGATTATTACGTGCGACTCTTTAACGACCGTAATAATAACGGAAAGTGGGACGAAGGATGCTATTCTGAAGATCGCCAAGCAGAGGAAGTATATTACTATCCGCAAAAGTTTAGCGTACGTGCTAATTGGGATATTGAGCAAAATTGGCAAATTAAGGCTTTACCGCTCAACGAACAAAAGCCACGCGAACTTATTAAACAAAAAGAACAAGAAAAGAAAACACCCAAAAGTCGCAATGCTGAACGCTTAAGAAATAAGCAAGGCTAAAAAACTTTATGTTTCTATTCGCAATAAAACAGTGCTACTTAGGGGAAACCACAAAAACATTTAGCGCTTATGAAAAAAATAATGCTTTTATTGCTGTTCGTTCTTTCGGGACTGAGCGCAAGTGCACAATGCTCATCGAGCAATAGTGCTTTTAAGAGTGGTGAAACGCTTATTTACGACCTCTATTTTAACTGGAAATTTGTTTGGATAAAAGTAGGTTCTGCTTCAATGAACACCACACAAACAGTGTATGGGGGGCATCCTGCTTATCGCAGTTATCTTATTACGCGTGGTTCAAAGACTGCAGACAATATCTTTGTGATGCGCGATACCCTAATGAGTTACATGGGGCTCGACCTTGTGCCCAAATACTACATAAAAAAAGCGTTAGAGGGTAAAACCTATCGCAAAAATGAGGTGTGGTATAGTTATCCCAATGGGCAATGCAAAATAAAAATGCGTTATCAGCGCGACAAAAATCCTGCTAAGTATTCAAACCACATAAGCAAGTATTGTGGTTTTGACATGATAAGCATGTTGATGCGTGCGCGTTCTTTCTCTGCCGACAAGATGAAGGTGGGACATCGCATCAACTTCTTAATGCCTGACGGTCACACTTGTGAGTGGAAGAGCATTATTTATCGTGGAAAAAAGACGTTTAAGATGGAGAATACAAACGTGAAATATCGTTGTCTCGTTTTCTCTTTTGTTGAAAAAGAAAAAGGCAAGGAGAAAGAAATCGTTACGTTCTATATTACAGACGATAAGAACCATATTCCTGTGCGTCTTGACATGAATCTTAACTTTGGTTATGCCAAAGCTTTCTTAAAGGGGGCAAGTGGACTACGTAATCTACAAACGGCTAAGATTAAGTAGAGGGAACAAAATAAAAACCTAAAAAAACAAGCTAACTATGGCACAAAAACTGGAACAAACACAGGCGGCAGTGCAAACGCAACAACTGTCGACCATGCAAGTGGCAGTGGCCAAGTTGGTGGAATTACCCATCACCGAACTTGCCACCCGTGTGCGTGACGAAATGGTGGATAATGCAGCACTTGAAGAGAGTGATGCAGACCATTTTGCCGATAACACTGCTGACAATTCTGCAGATATGGGTAACGATATGGGTGCCTCAGATGCTAATGATAAAGCAAATGATGACATTGATGCACCCAATGCTTACGAAGAAACTGAAAACTATGGGCGTGAAGCCGATGCTATGGGCGACTATTTCTCGGCTGACGATGTGCCAAGTTATTTGCAACAACGTGCTGAGGCTGAACGTGACCGCACTGAATTTCAGTTTGCAGGTAGCACTTCCTTCTACGAAGAACTGCAACGTCAAATAAGTGAGCACAACTTAAATGAACACGAGGAGCAGGTGATTGAATATATCATAGGTTCACTCGATGAAGACGGACTCTTACGCAAAGATACCGAAGTGATTGCTGATGAGTTGGCCATTTATCATAATGTAAATACAAGCAAAGCAGAGATAGACCATTTGCTCAGTGTGCTTCAAACCTTTGAGCCTCGTGGAATAGGGGCTCGTTCATTGCAAGAGTGTTTGCACATACAACTTACAGATTCTGAACAACGTAGTCCTTACACCCCCTTGGCGCTTGCTGTGGTTGACCGTTGTTTTAAGGACTTTGTAAATAAACATTGGGATGTGGTAAAGCGTCGTCTTGAAATGGACGATGAAACCTTTGAACATGTGCGCCATTTATTGGTACACCTCAATCCACGTCCAGGCAGTGCACTTAACGAATCGACTGTAGCCACAGCACCAACTGTGGTGCCCGACTTTTATGTAAGTGTAACCGATGATAATGAATTGCAGGTATCACTCAATAATGGTGATGTGCCAGAGTTACAAGTAAGTCCTGCCTTTTGTGATAGCATCAAACAGTATGGTGCCAATAAAAGCAAGCTTTCGCGCGAGCAAAAAGATGCCTATACTTATGCTCGTCAAAAGGTAGATGCTGCACAATCGTTTATTAATTTGTTAAAACGTCGTCGTGAAACGCTTCTTTCGGTAATGCGTGTCATTGCTCACAAACAAAAAGCGTTTTTTGTGAACGATGATGATGAAAACGAATTGATACCGCTCACCCTTAAAGAAGTGGCAGAGGTGGTTGGTGTCGATATTTCTACAGTTTCGCGCGTTACTAATAGCAAGTATGTGCAAACTCTTTATGGCACCTATCCTCTAAAATTCTTTTTCTCGTCACAATTTACGACAAGCGATGGTGACGAACTCTCTGCACGTAAAGTGAAGGCTGCTCTTCGAGATCTTATAGAGGCAGAGGATAAAAAACATCCTTTATCAGACGAAGCCCTCGCTGTGCAGCTTAAAGCCCAAGGATATAATGTGGCACGACGCACTGTAGCCAAATATCGAGATATGTTGGGTTTGCCCACTGCAAGATTGAGAAAGGGATAAGTAAAGTAACAAGTAATATGGGATTGAGAATATGAAAACTCCTCCCAATAAAAATAATTCAATGACTGAAACGATTACACATACAATGCCGTCTCAACCCTCCATCAAAAAGGGAAAAGGTGAGGCTGGAAGCACCAAAGTAGACAGTCGAATGCTTATTTTGGCAGCCCATTTTGTGTCGATGCTCTACGCACCGTTCTATCTACCAGTAGTGGCGTTTATGGTGTTATTCATCTTCAGTTATCTAAACTTGTTGCCTTTGCAAACCAAGATAGTACTTACACTCATCGTGTATTTTTTCACCATCTTGTTACCCCACTTTACCATTTATCTCTATCGCAAGTTTAATGGTTGGACCCGACATCAAATGAGCAAGCGCGAACGTCGTTTTGTGCCTTACATACTGAGCATTATCAGCTATGGTGCTTTGCTATATTTGCTCTATAACATACACATGCCTCGTTTTGCAATGGGGGTGGTAGGCGGTGCCTTAGTCATACAAATTGTATGTGCTTTGGTCAATAGTCGCATAAAAATCAGTACACATGCAGCGGCTTCAGGTGGTGTGATAGGCGCACTTATGGCATTCTCTTTTATTTTTGCCTTTAACCCTATAGGGTGGCTTTGCCTTGCCATTTTGCTTTGTGGAATGGTTAGTACAGCCCGCCTCATATTGCGTCAACACACTTATGCAGAGATAGGGTGGGGAGTCATTGTGGGCATTGTCAGTGGTTTTGTAAGCATCTTACTCATATAAAGAAAAAATATTGCCGAAAGGCATAGCATATTAACTAATTAGCAATTTTAAAAATATGACACCTATAGTAAGCATCATCATGGGTAGCACTAGCGATCTACCCGTTATGGAAAAAGCAGCTAAGTTTCTTGAAGAAATGCAGATTCCCTTCGAGATGAATGCCCTTTCGGCACATCGTACACCTGCCGAAGTTGAAGATTTTGCTCGTGGAGCCAAAGAACGTGGCTTGCGTGTAATTATTGCAGGTGCAGGCATGGCAGCAGCATTACCTGGCGTAATAGCAGCTAGCACCACATTACCCGTTATTGGTGTACCTATTAAGGGTATGCTCGACGGACTTGATGCAATGCTTTCTATCATCCAAATGCCTCCTGGAATCCCTGTAGCCACCGTTGGTGTTAATGGTGCGCAAAATGCAGCTATCCTTGCTGCAGAAATGCTTGCTTTGAGTGATGAGGCTGTAGCACAGCGTCTTGTTGCATATAAGGAAGGACTCAAGCAGAAAATTGTTAAGGCCAATGCCGATTTGGCTGAGGTGAAGTATCAGTTTAAGACAAACTAAGGTTTATAAGGGAAGTTCTAAGGTTATAAACTTATTTTGGTTACTTATTACTTCCCTTTCTCTATTTCTTCCTTCTTTCTTAATACTTCTCAAACATGAGCATATTCAATTATAATCCGCGTCATTCTCATCATGTAAACGTGGGTAATCGTCCCTTAGGAGGCGACAATCCTTTGCGCATACAGAGTATGACCACAACTGCTACCACCGACACCGAAGGAAGTGTGCGACAGTGCATTGCTATTTTCGATGCTGGAGCAGACTACGTGCGACTTACCACACAAGGTACAAGAGAAGCCGAAAACTTACGCAATATTAAAGCAGAATTGCGTAAATTAGGTTACGACCGTCCACTTGTGGCAGATGTACACTTTAATCCCGCTGTGGCAGATGTGGCAGCTACTATTGTAGAAAAAGTGCGCATCAATCCCGGAAACTACGTAGACCCCGCCCGTCAGTTCAAGCAACTTGAATATACCGACGAGGAATATGCTGCTGAGTTACACCGCCTTGAAGAACGCTTTACTAAACTTCTCAATATTTGCAAAGAACATCACACAGCTTTGCGCATTGGCGTAAACCATGGTTCACTTTCAGACCGCATCATGTGTCGTTATGGCGATACTCCTTCGGGCATCGTGGAAAGTTGTATGGAGTTCTTGCGTGTATGTGTTAAAGAGAATTTTACAGACGTTGTTATCTCTATTAAAGCTTCAAACACACAAGTAATGGTGCGCTCCGTACGTTTGCTTTGTGCCAAAATGCAGATGGAACACATGGATTTTCCCTTGCATCTTGGTGTAACCGAAGCAGGCGAAGGTGAAGATGGTCGCATTAAGAGTGCTGTAGGCATTGGTGCATTGCTTGCCGATGGCATTGGTGATACTTTGCGTGTAAGTCTTAGCGAAGCACCCGAGGTTGAAGTTCCTGTAGCTTATAAACTTGCTTCGTATGTGGTGAAACGTGCGGGACATCCCGAGATTCCTGCTACTGAGGCTCCTCAGTTTTGTTACGAAAATCCTGTGCGTCGTCGCACACAGCCTGTGGGAAATATAGGTGGCGACAATGTGCCCGTAGTCATCTCTACACGTTTGGATGGTAACACTGCTATTGCAGAGAATCAGCCCACCCCCGATTATCTTTATCTTGGTCGTAATCTTCCCAATGCCGATAAGCGTACACCGGGCATAGGTTATATTGTAGATGCAGATGTGTGGAAGGGTGAAGAGGGTACATATCCTGTATTCACTTCCAAGTTCTTGATGGCCATGCCTTCGTGTACAGCCAAAGTTAAGTTCTTGTTTCTCACTTATCTCGACCTTACAGACGAGGTTAAAGCCTTATTGCGCACAGTTCCTGGCATCGTAATCATAGCACAGAGCAATCACCAAAATCGCTTGGGCGAACAACGTGCTTTGGTTCATGAACTATGGCGCGAAGAATTGCCTGTTCCTGTTATATTCTTCCAGCAATATCGTTTGGGCGAGAACCAAAAGGAAGACTTTCAACTGCAGGCTGCAGCCGATATGGGAGCACTTATGTTTGACGGACTTACTGATGGCATTATGCTCTTTAATCAAAAGCCTGAAGACGATCGTTCTTTACCCATTGATGTGCAAGACGCTACCGCTTTTGGCATATTGCAAGCTGCTCGTTTGCGCACAACCAAAACTGAGTATATAAGTTGCCCTGGTTGTGGTCGTACTCTCTATGATCTTCCTGGTACCATTGCACGTATTAAGGCTGCAACAGCGCATTTAACAGGCTTGAAAATAGGTATTATGGGTTGCATTGTCAATGGTCCTGGCGAAATGGCTGATGCCGACTATGGCTATGTGGGTGCTGCTCGTGGCAAGGTGAGCCTTTATCGTGGCAAAGTGTGTGTAGAAAAGAATATTCCTACCGAACAAGCTGTCGATAAATTGCTCGAACTCATTGAGAGCGATGCTCAAAAGCGCGAAAATATTTAATAAAAAGAATACTTTTAGTTCATTCATGTAAATGCCTTCTAAACATTTACAAACTTTGTGGAAACAGTGTGTCTGTGAAGATGCGCTGTTTTCTGTTTTTTGTTATAGTATCATGGATACCTTGCACATTGCTAATTTGTGGATGTTATTTTTCTATGTAATAAGCTATAACTTCTTATTTCACTCTGCGGTTCAACTGATTATTTGCTTTTTGCGGTTTAGACTTGCCTACGCGTTTGCCCGAACCTTTTTTTGTTGCCTTTGCTTTAAAGGCAAACGGATTGTGAGAATCTTTTTTGCGTTGTAATGTCATAAGAGAATATCAGATTGTTGAATTCAAATAAAGAGGCGTACGCCCAAGTAGGCGTCAACTACAACTCTTAGTGCAAAATTAAAAACAAATATTTGGCTATGTTGAAAGTAACACCTATTTTTGTCCGTGCTAACCCCTAAATTTTAGAATATCATGGAAATAATAAGCAATTTGACACAACTATTGGCTTCGCCCGCAGGGCAGATAGGCATAGTGGTGGTCGTGTTTGCATTGACAATCATTGCATTTATTGCCGACAAAGTGCGTAGCGACATTGTGGCACTCTGTTCGTTGGCATTGTTACTTGTAACAAACGTGCTTACTCCCGCTGAGGCATTAGCAGGCTTTTCAAACTCGGCAGTAGTGATGATGATTGGTCTCTTTGTTGTGGGAGGTGCCGTGTTTCAAACGGGATTGGCTCGCATCATCTCGGGACGATTACTTAAATTAGCTGGCACAAGCGAGATAAAACTCTTTTTTCTCGTAATGTTAGTGACCAGTGTGGTGGCTGCTTTCGTAAGCAACACAGGTACTGTGGCATTGTTATTGCCCATCATCTTAGCCATGTCGAAGTCAGCAGGCATTAGTCCTGCCAAATTAATGATGCCCTTGGCATTTGCCAGTTCTATGGGTGGTATTCTTACCCTAATTGGCACACCGCCTAACTTGATTGTCGACGGATATTTGCGTGATAACGGACGTGAAGGTTTTGCCTTCTTCGACTTTCTACCTATCGGAATTATCTGTTTGGGTGTAGGACTCATATTGCTTTATCCCTTGTGCCGCATATTCTTAGGCAAAAAAAGTCGTGTAGCAGAAGAAAATGCAAACGATGATACGTTAGCAGCTTTGCTCCACGATTATCATATAGCAGACCTCGTTTTTCGTTTGCAAGCACAAAGTGGTAGTTCACACTTGGTGGGAAAAACCGTGGGTGAATTGGGTATCCGTCAGCAATACGGAATCACAATTCTCGAAGTACGTCGTGCCAATCGCACCGTCTTTAGCTCTAACATACAAGAGTCGGTAAGTGCCGATACCATCTTGCAGGCAGACGATACGTTCTATGTGCTTGGTCACCGTGAACAGGTAGAAAAGTTTGCAGCTGAACATAACCTTTCGGTTTACGAAGACGTGGAACGTGAGGGAAAAGGCAAACTCGATTTTTATGAAATTGGTTTGGCTGAAGTTCTTATTTCGCCCGACTCTTCACTTATCAATCGTTCATTGCGTAAAGCTAACTTTAAGGAGCGCTTTGGTGTGAATGTATTGGCTATCAAGCGTCAAGGCAAATACCTTTTCGACAACGTGCTCGATAACGTGGTTAAAAATGGTGATATGATATTGGTGCATGGCGAATGGAAGGGCATTGAAAGCATGGCAAAGAAAAATCGCGAGTGGATTGTAATAGGTTCGCCCACTGAGGATGCCGAGAGTGTGGCTCTCGATCATAAAGCGCCCCTTGCAGCAGCCATCATGTTGCTCATGGTGCTGTTCATGGTTTTTGCCGACCATATAGGTGTGAAACCTGTGGCTGTAGTTATTATAGCAGGCTTACTAATGGTGCTTACGCGTTGTGTGCGCAGTGTGGATGCAGCCTACAAAATGATAGGGTGGGAGAGTATTGTGCTCATTGCTGCCATGATGCCTATGAGTACAGCTCTGTCAAAAACAGGAATCTCAGCGTGGATAGCCACTTCATTGGTTGAGGGCTTACATGCTTATGGTCCTATTGCTGCTATGGCAGGTGTCTATGTAGTAACTTCTGTGCTTAGCACGTTTATCAGCAACTCTGCCACAGCTATTCTTGTAGCGCCTATTGCTTGGGCTGCTGCAACGCAATTAGGTGTTTCGCCTACTCCATTTATGATGACAGCAGCAGTAGCTGCAAGTGCATGTTTTGCCACACCTATTTGTACACCGCCCAATGCGATGGTGATGAATGCAGGACATTACAACTTTATGAATTACGTAAAGGTTGGTCTGCCCTTGCAAGTCATTATGGGCATTGTGGCTATCTTGGTCATTCCACTATTCTTCCCATTTTAACATGGAAGATGCTGCGTGAATAGTAGTAATAAAAAATACAGAAAACCCATAAAACACAACTAATATGAAAAAGATTTCAACACTTTGTATTGCTTTGCTGTTGGCCTTTGTAGGCACAGTTGTAGCACAAGCACAGTCGTTTAGCTATGGTATTGTAGCCGGTTATAACTTGACTAAATTGACGTATTCGGGTAGTGCCAAAGAAAACTTTAGCTCAGACAATAAGTCGGGTTGGTTCATTGGTCCTAAGGTAGAGTTCAACACCGTTATCGGTCTTGGCGTGGACGCTTCTTTGCAGTATTCACAGCGCAAGCTCAATATTAGCGAAGATGTGTACGACGAGTCAGACGAAGTAGTAGGTGAACTTTCTCACTCAAAGACTTACCGCACCATCGAAATTCCTATCAACGTGCGTTACAACGTAGGTTTGGGCAAGATGGCAAGCGTGTTTGTTTACACAGGTCCGCAGTTTGGTTTTCCCTTACAGAGCATGAAGTGGGAAGACTTTGGCACAGGTTCAAACTTTAGCAAGGAAAAGATGAACACCACTTGGAATATTGGTTCGGGTGTACGTTTGCTCAAGCATCTCGAAGCCAGTGTAGGATATAACTTTGCACTCAGCAAGGCTGGTTCTGCCATCTTGAATAACTTTGGTATGGAAACAGGTTCAGGTTCTAATAAGGAATTGAAGTATAGAACCAACACCTTCCAAGTACAAGTAGCTTATATGTTTTAAATAAAGATTAAGGGTGAAGGGTTAAGTAACTGCATGGTCGCTTAGCATTTCACCCTTCATCCTTCTCACTAAAATACTTTTTAAAAATGCTTAGATTAAATTGTTTCTTCCAGGCAAACGAGGGTAAGTATGAAGAAGCCCTTCAAGCCGCCATTGCCCTTACTGCAGCATCGCTTAAGGACGAAGGTAACATTGCTTACGACACATTCGAAAGTGCCACACGTCCCGACATATTTATGATTTGCGAAACTTGGCAAGACGAAGCTTCGCTCAAAAAACACATGGAAGCCGAACATTTTAAGCTTTATGTAGGTCAACTCGAACAACTCGGCACACTGAAGCTCGAACAGTTTACTTTCCCCGAAAAGTAATTGCAGATAAGTTTCGCTTTCTATAAAAGCAAACACTACAGTCTATGATAATCCGTTAACATTTGCTTAAAATGCTTGTAAATAAAGGAATTCTCACGTTTTCCTTCACTCAGAGGCTTTAAATAAGCAATCTCACTTGTGTCCACGAAAATAAATTAACATTTTCGTGGACACAAGTGAAAAGCAAAATATCTGCCTATTGGCAGAATTAAGTATGCACTAAATTAATTCCGCCAACAGGTAGGGTGTTCAAAATCCATGATTTTTTTTCTGCATGGTTTTGATAAAAAATTGATATCGTAAATAGTTGAGATTCATTCGTGTATTATTTTAATGGGTCACCCCATTAGGGGTGAGATAAGGTAGCCAGGTATGTGAAGAGAACTTGTTCTTCTTCACATGCCTGGTTATATGTTACGCAATAACCAAACGGGTCACCCTGTTATGGGTGAGATTGGGCCTAGGCGAACAGCCGTTTTCATTTGTGTATGATTTGGCGTGTGATTGGTGGACATAATCCTACATAAACATATTATGTATTCCCAACG
>ERZ1026870.158-NODE-158-length-42285-cov-147.952048_pt1 | contig 42285 bp, 41 predicted proteins | sample MGYA00380165_ERZ1026870 | MGnify/ENA primary metagenome ERZ1026870 (study PRJEB33269, sample SAMEA4719801) | human gut metagenome | biome: human-associated habitat; feature: organic feature; material: feces | place: Cameroon | collected 2013-10 ...
TCGCCAGCTACATCCCCGCTTCCTGAGGAAGAGGGGCTTGGGGAGAAAGTGGAGCCCTCTTTGGAAAGAGGGACGGGGTGATTCGAAAAAAACATTATCATTATGAAAATAAGAAGTTACAGCAAACAAGAGCTTGCCATGCTCTACTTTCCCGACAGTGACCCTCGTACGGCAACCTGCCATTTAATGCGTTGGATCAACCGCAACCCCACGCTCCTACAGGAGCTGAAATCAACCGGCTATTACCGCAGCAGCAAGTATTTCACCACTCGCCAGGTATGCATGATCCTCGATTACCTCGGCGATCCATGATAGAAAAGTCACAAAAGTACCTAAAAGTACACATAAGTGCCAGAAAGTGCCAGAAAGTGCCAGATGCCCCATCCCCGATGTTGTATCTTTGCATTGTCTTAAAAAACAAAGCGTATGTTAAGAATTTCATTGTATCAAAACAACAACGAGAAAAGTCAGGCTTACCAGAAGTGGTATCCTCGAGTAGTGGCAGAGGAGACCATCGGGCTTGACGAGTTGGCTGAGCACATGGCGAGCCACAACACGCCATTCAGCAAGGGAGCCATCAAGGGCATTCTGACCGATGCCGTAGTCTGCACCAAGGAGCTACTCCTTCTCGGCAAGAACGTCAAGTTCCCCGACCTCGCCATCTTCTCCATTGGTCTAAAGGTGAAAGGCGGAGCCGACACCAAGGCAGACTTCAGTGTAGCGAAATACATCATTGGCTTGAAGCTCCGTGCCAGAGCCACCGGCGAGTTGTCATCTGCCAACCTTGACACATCTATCAAGCGAGTGGATGCCGTAAAGAGCAGCAGCACCCAGAGCCCAGGCGATGACAGCACGCCTGGAGGAACCCCTCCGAGCGGCGGAGATACCACACCAAGCGGCGGTGGCACTACTCCGAGCGGCGGTAATACCGGAACAGATTCCGGAACCGGAGATAGTGAAGATGTAACCATTTGATAGCATCTGAAGACAAGGCAGGGTGCAGTCCGGAGTATTCCGATGACGCCCAAGGCTGCCATCAGCAAACAGTAAAGAATCCCCGTCATGAACGGATACTTGCTCATCCTGCCCATCTTCAGAGTTATCAGTATATTGTCAAACATTAAACAAAAAGAATGAACATAAAAAAAGAGAATTGGAAAGCCATCATCAATTTCCTCATCACCATCCTCACCGCCGCCCTCAGCGCCTTCTGCGTACAGAGCTGCGCCCACCTTTAAACAAATTAGTAGAATTTAGTAACAAGAAATTTGAATGCTCAATAAAAAAAGAACAATAAATTTAATCGTAATTCATTGTAGTGCAACGCGTGTAACCCAAGATTTCACAATCGAAGACTTGACCGCCTGTCATAAATCAAGAGGCTTCACCACCATCGGTTACCACTACTACATTACGAAAGATGGAGTAATCTACCCCGGTCGTCCCGAGAGTGAAGTCGGCGCACATGCCCGCCACTACAACTCCCACAGCCTGGGCATCTGTTACGAAGGCGGTCTCGACAAGAACGGCCGTCCAGCCAACACGCTCACTCCAGCCCAGAAGGAGTCCCTAGAGGCTCTCCTCTACAGCCTAGCCATTGACTATCCCGATGCCGACATCCTAGGCCATCGAGATCTCCCCGGCGTCCGCAAGGAGTGTCCCTGCCTCGATGTCAAGCAATGGCTGAAGGAAATCAACTTCCATCTCTAGCAACCATTCTTCATCTCATCTCTTTTCTTTAATATTTCTCCTTTGTATTTGCCCAACTGGCTGATGTGACATCACCCGGTTGGGCTTTTTCTTTTAAGCCCATCAAGAATATAAAAAGAAATTAGTCATGACTATTAGGTTTTACCCTAAACATTGCCACTGTGTTAGAAAAATCTGCAACAATATCTAAAATATTCGGATTATCTTTTCGAATAATTAAAGCTGCAAAATTTTCAATTCCCTCCATATCTTCGATACTGACAGGCATCAAAATAAACTTATCTTTCATTTGATAAGAGGAAAACCAATATTCAAACAGACGGCTTCGCATATGCTGCTTACCATCCCCACTTTCACAAATATACAAGAGAGCTGCTTCGTTCATATTAAAGAAGTTCTCTATGATAAGCATCACCGTATCACGCATTTTCAAGTCTCGTGGAGAAGGTATTTTATTTACATTGATGATAGAAAAGACATATGATTCTGCATTTTCAATTATGTCATCATCATCAAAGCCAATAGCAAGTACCACACCAAAATCACTTTTAAAGCGATAAGTTCGAGACTTTTCATGCCAATAAACCTCATAAGGAGCAGAAGCATTAATTATATCCAAAGAAAGTGGTTTCATTACCAAACATTTATATATTTAGGATATACCCCCGTTCTTTCCTTATATTCCTCACAAAGGCTCTTAGTAATTTCAGCTACACGAGCCTTTTTACGCTCTTTTGCCGCCATAAATCTTTTCATAGCAGCTTCACGTTTTTCCCAAAATTCTTTATCCAATGTATCCATAATAGTTCTCCTTTTAAATTCTTTGATTGCAATCTGCCGCAAAAATACGCTTTTTTCTCGAAACCACCAAGAAAATCGAAAGAAATCTGCAAGTTATCAGCAAATTAGCCTCAAGATCAGTGATCTATAACCCCATTATAGCAAGCTCACCCCATACTGTCTCCACCTTTCCCAAAGCGGTCCCATCCCGCAAAACATGGCGAGGGCTTTGATGCCCCGCCAACCATAAAGCGCAGCGGTTCCGAGCACCGGAGGGCGGTTACATCCTCTCGTCCCTGAGGGAAGAGAGGCTTGGTGAGAAAGGTGGAGCCTTCCTTAAGGGTAAGGAAGGTTTCTGTCCCCCACAAATGGGGGAACCGAAGGGGGTGTAAAGACCATTGAGGGTAGGTTTTCGAAAAAAGTAGTTTAATTAAAAAAAGGGGGAGAGGGGAACCCCATTCATCCATATAACTATTATTCTATTCCATGAATCTTCTTCCACACAGCAAACCACGTTCTGAACAATGGTTCACTCAAAGCCTCAGCAGGATAATGCTTCACGAATCTGAGATTCCTGAGATTCATCCTGAAGTAACGATGAATCTTACTTTCACCTACCTTACTGCCCATTCTATCATCATACTGTCCAAAGTTTCCTCCTCGCATGATTTCATCAAGCAGAAACCTACCTTCCTTTTCATCCATCGGCGCAATCATCCTATCTTCTGATAGCCCGAATACCTCCTTCATCACGAACATCACAGCCTGGGCAAACTTCCATAATCCCAAATGCTTCAATTCCCTCTGCACCACACCTAAAGCAACAGAAGAACAGGCAGTGAAAGAAGAAGAGCCGGCATCCAAAGAACAAGCCGAAGTCGAATCCCCACTACCATCCAGGCGGTCCCAGCCCGCACAACCTGGCGAGGGCTTTGATGCCCCGCCATCCTTATAGCGTAGCGGTTCTGAGCACCGGAGGGCGGTTACATCCCCGCTTCCTGAGGAAGAGGGGCTTGGGGAGAAAGTGGAGCCCTCTTTGGAAAGAGGGACGGGGTGATTCGAAAAACTGACTGGCTGATTCGAAAAATTACTTAGATGATTCGAAGAGATTTGATAGACTTTACAAAAGTCGCAAACCACATAATAGTAATCCAGAAGCTGCCTCAATCCGATACCCTCCGTAAAGATATGCCGATACAGATGAGAAAGGATATAGATAACGTTGAATGAAACCTGAGGCACATGAATCTCCCCATACCCATCAGGCAATGAAACCCGATGATTACACTGTTCACCTATTACCTCCTCAAACCACTTCTGCATTCTCCTATTATGAATCGGACAGAACATATACGAAGGAGTGAAATGCACCTCTATTGCTGTCTTCATCACAGGAAAATCCACATGATGATACCGCATCACCTGATTCGGGCACACTTGATCCACATACTTCATGATTTTCTTGCGACCACCCGAAAGATAGATATCGATGTCACCGGGAGTACGCATATAAGGGTCAGAATAAAGCAACGCATTCCCCTGCCCCTTCAAGATGCAGTTAGCAAAGCCCTCGTTCTCGAAGTTCTGACAAACCTTTACGGAATCCTGAAACAGTTTGATGTTCTGCTTCCGAATCATTTCCGCCATTGCCATCCATTGCATCAGCAGCTTCTGCTCTGGTGCCAACTCCTTTGGCAATCTCCGGATACCATAAAACAGTACACCAAGCAAAGCCTGCTTCTTGGCAATAGCATATAGCTCCTTCCAATCCGCTTCCTTCAAGGAAAAAGGTATTTCCTTGAAGGAACCAATGCAGAATCGCAAGAAATCAAAGAAAATCTTTTGTTGTTTCAACATAAAGTTGTACTTTTGCACGCATGAAACAAGCCATACGCATCATATTATCCTACATAGCAGCTATCATCCTCCTACCGATAGCCTTGCTATGTAACTTCTTCCGAAGAAAGTAATCCTACTTTTTTCGGAAAGGATCCTTGTATATCCCCAAGAGCTGCTTACCGAAGTAATAGAAGAATTGCATGTCATCCACGAAGTAGCGCTTGAAGAGGCGCTTTGGTTCCTTCATGCAACGATACAGCCACTCCATACCAATCTTCTGCCAAATCTTAGGCGCACGTTTCAATGTACCAGCTTCGAAGTCGATAGTAGCACCCAGAGCCATGAACACCTTAACTCCCGGCATCTTATCACGATACTTCATAATCCATTTCTCCTGCTTAGGTGCTCCCACTCCAACGAGCAGTACATTTGCACCACTCTCGTTTACGATGCGAACCAACTCCTCACATTCATCCTCGTGCTTCTCGAAGCCAAAAGAAGGAGAATGAGCACCGACCACCATCTGGCGACCTACCTTCTCATTGATGCGCTCCATCGCCTTGGCTGCAATACCCTCCTTAGCACCAAGCAAGAAGATTTTGCAGTCTGCATCATCCTTATGATACATATAATAAGAGGTGAAGAAGCTGGAACCCGGAATCGCTTCCTTGATTGGAGTCTTCAACAACTTACCGAACAGGTAGAGAATCTTACTGTCACACACCACCCATTCCGACTTCTGATACACATCATAAAACTCCTTGTCCTTCTGAAGCTTAATCAGATGATCAAGATTAGGAGTCACAAGAACACCCTCCTTCAGGTTCTCCAAGAGTTCCAAACGAGTAATGTTCTGAATATCTATATTTAATACTTTTACAGTATCCATATTTTCGATTTCATAAATGTATAAAAAGGAGGGATTTGTGGTAGGCCCCCTCCATAGCCCAAAAGGAAGAATAGATTAAAACAACTTCTTTATATCGTCGTCTTGCTTCTTCATCGTTTCTAAATCAGCATAAACTTCATTTAAAAACTGTTCTGCCTAATAATGCAGCTGCCTATCAAGAGAACACACCAACCAAGAAGTCCAAGCTACAACAACTAATGTAAGCCCTAAGAGCAGATTTTTAAAGAAATTACCCAGCCTCTTCCTCCAATGTAAGAGGCTGCTCTAAAACATTTTAATATTCATGTTTTGATTTTTTAAATTTTGAATTTAATTTATCTATTACTCGGCAACTACCTACTCTCCCACAATATACTGTAGTACCATCGGCGCAAACAGTCTTCACTTCTCTGTTCGGAATGGGAAGAGGTGTATTCCCTGTCGTTTAAACACAACAAAAAAATCATGACATCAATACAGACGTTTTGATCTTTCCAAAAAGGCAAAAAAATTATGATAAAGCCTTCTGGATATACTCCAAAGAGTGGAGACGTTCCTCCTTCAATTTTTCTGCAGGTATTGTATAATCAACATCACTAATCTTTGGAAGAGGACTACCTACAGGCAAGATTCTATTCTCTAAGTTCAATTTCTTCAAGATACTAGTCAAACGACTATTTGTTGAATGTTGACTTTTGATAACCGAATAAAAAGACTTGGAAAAATTAATAGAGAACACGGTTCCATGGAATGAATTGGTAACAACAAACTCTGCATTAGCAAACAAGCCTACAAAATCTGATGGACCCGCTGTCAAAATTTCCTGTACATCATTTCCAGAATGTTCTGGGTAAGCATCACGACAAATTCGAACTATCTTAAGATTACGCTCCTTAGCTATATGTCTTGCAACCTCTAAGACATAATCACATGGCTTAATAGTTACAATATATACCAAAATATATTTTTCTTTTGGACACATATCAAACTTAGCCACTTCCTGCCATTCCTTATTATCCAAAATAAGAGTTGGATCTAGAACCACATCCACATCTCTATCCAGCAAATTCTCCAATAATTCAGATGCTTGCTGTTCTCTTACTGACAAATGTGAAAAGCCTGATAATTCTTTCTTAAAAACACGTTCGGCTTCTTTTGAGAGAGAAGATAGTCCAATACTAGAAGCATACGAAATCTTCTTTGTGCCATTTTTGTCAAAACAAGCAAAAAAAGGTTCCAAAGAATAGCCTTTTTCATAATTCCAGACCTGATCACTGCCTATACATAGCACATCATAATCAAATTTTGCATCATATAGAGATCTTACAGAAGGATAGACTGATGATGTCAGATGATTGTATTTCTCATGAAACTCTTCAAAACGTTTATTTCTCAGTTTTTTATTTTTCTGATGAAACATACAGAAGAGATTTTGAACTATAGGCAACAAACTCACCTTCACTTTCTGTTTAAGAGAAATTGGCACAGTCAATTTCTCTCCTCTGAAATCATGACTAGGATTGATGCCAAATAAATAATTGATAACTTCAGCATTATATCCCATCTTTGTTAATTTTCGACACAAAGCGCAACATTGAAGTTCTGCTCCATAATTATTAACATTTAATATTGTAAGGATTCCTATCTTCATCTCATTTAAATTTTCTTAAGTTCTTCATAAATTCTCTTGTTCACAACATTATAAGAGAAAGCAGTCTTTACTCGATCTCTCATCTCTATAGAGAGCTTCTTCAAGTCATAATTTTCTCGAATCTGTATAATCTTATCAGCATACGCTTGCGGATCATATCCGTCAACAATCATTCTGTCATCACCAACTATGGCACGATTAAAATGATAATCACTAACAATCGGTACTAATCCTTGCGCCATAGCTTCGTTCAAAGAATTAGAATGCCCCTCGCAACGCTCCTTAGAAGGAAATACAAAGAAATGCTGAGACTGCATGATTTCCTTGATTTCAGCAAAAGGAGTCAAACCTTTGCGCACGATGTGGCTCCTATATGGAGAATTGTCTATCATCGCATCAATGTCTTTCACATATTCCTTACTGAATCCAGATCCTCCAATAATGGTAAGAAAGACATCATCATATTTTTTACACAGTATGTCGAAAGCCTTGATAACCACATCTACTTTTTTTTCAGGTGTTACCCTGCCAAAATAACAAAGGTTTATCCTATCCTTTGGTCTTTCGGAAACGACATTAGCGATATTTTCTTCTACCACATAATTAGGGTAGTAAACAAGATGAGCGTTGCTGATACGCTTCACAATATCCAAGGAAGGCGTACCTTCAAACCACACCTGAGTTTGCATATCCATGTTTTTCTTGACAATCCAACGATAAAACTTAGAACCTCGGTTATAAAAGTCCATAAACTGCCCTCCTTTCATATAGGTTACAGACTTGTATCCCAACATTCGAACGACCCAAGTAATGATAAGTTCATAAGGAGCCAATTTTCCGCCATAGGTAAGCATCAAGAAGGCACTACGCTTGCGGTTTCCAAACAAAAGATGCTTAATGATTTTACCCAAGTCAATGATAGCAAACGATTGTGTTTCGAGAAAATGAATTAGTTTTCCCTCCATTACACAACGTCGTCTTACTATAGGTTCCATCTCATAGCCCATATCCTCCAATCCTTTTATCACCCTTCGGGCAGAGGACTGTCCACCGCTCTTCGGAACTTCCGACATCTTACCTATGTTTCCAAATACAAAAAATTTCTTCATCATATGTCTAACTTATTTTTTCAAAATCTTTCAAAAAAACTTCCTCTAAACAAGTCGTTTTAGCAATCGTGTAAGGTCAAACGGCAAATACCAATTGATGGTCTTCAATAATTTCTTTGCCTTTAAGATAAGTCCTTGCTTACTGTAATACAAATCAACGACATCTTTCAAGTTTTTGTTGTCATCACGCAAGGCATCAAGCATCTTATTGCGTAAATCAAGATTAGGATGATATATCTTACCATAGCTCTGCTTTACAAGGACTTCCCCCATATCACTATCTTCTGTTTTAAATTCACCTTTTATCGCATCAAACAGTTTTTTCCCTCTTTCAGAGGTAATTGCAACAGCAGATACACCCTTTCTATCATTCAAGAAACGCTTTCCCCAGAAATCACCCAACCTTATGTCTGTATATTCCATCGTACTACGAAGTTTACAATCAGAACAAGCATCATTGAGAACATGATCGGAAAAGAAAAGTGAATAGAACTCATCTTGCTTAGGGCTACTAATAAAAGCTTTAACACCATCTACTACTACTACTACATAGAATGTACCCCATCCACGAACCTTGCTACGAAACTGTACGTCATCAAATTTCTTGTAATTGACTTGTTTTTTTATATTCTGTTCGTACTTATTCCAAACAAGCATAGAAGGACAACCATGACAGAACAAATCTATAAAGATACAGTTTTCACGTTGTTTACGCAAAGACAGGAACTTATGTGCTGCATAAATATGGCAAGGAAGACCAAAGATTGCAAACTTAGTTGTTCTTGCGTTTTTTACAAGTTTCTTAAACGCATCAAAGCTATATGATTGAATGTATTTAGAGCCTCGAAATGCATCACTCTCTGAGACAGTATAAGCAACTTTATGTTCAGCTCGATGAAGTTCATCATTATAAGTAACACCAATACAAACGTATCCGCGGCTTATCAGTTCTTTGGCCAAAGCATCTGCTACACCTCCAGATGTAACCTTTTCTAATATGGCATCAGATTTATATTGCGCAGAATGAACATCTATTTTATTGATATCTTCAACACTTGTTACTTTTACATCATTATCAAACTTGTAGCATACTTTCGTACACAATCCACAATCAACACATTTATCTTCATCCAAATAAGGACGATAAAAACCATCCTCATTCAGACGAATTTCAATTGCATTCTTCGCACATACCGCAGCACACATCTGGCAACTAGTACATTTACGAAGAGCTGATTTATCATTAATATTCATGTCCACTAGTGTCCCGTTAAAACGTGACGATTATTAAATAAGTTATTAATACTCAAAAAATTACGGACTTTTTATAGTGTATTCGATTTGATTTTGTATCTTTGCACGCATATTTAAAATACGTGTGCGATGAACAAAGGCAAAACTATATTCTCTCAGATTATGTCACTTATACCAGAACGTGATTTCAAAACTTGTGTAGACCGTTATAAGGGAAACTACAGAGCAAGAAACTTCTCTTGCAAAGACCAATTCCTAGTAATGAGCTATGCTCAATTAACAGGTCGTGATAATCTTCGAGATATAGAAATTATGCCAAAGACAAGTTCAGATTAGACCTAGACAACATGGTATATGCTTTTGATACTTGCTTTTAGCTTATGCAAAGAAAGTGATGCACATAGATCAATCGCTACACACTATTTCAAAGAACGTGGGTCTATTCCTTACGGACAAGACTCCTTTAAATGAATTGTTTAACAAAGCTGTTCCAACAGAAGAGACGGAGGATTGGCTATATCCTAGCCTTTTCAGGCCCGATGATTTCTAAACGGGACAGCTGTGATTTTATTTATTAAAATAACGTCTGTACAATTCAAAATACTTACGAGCACAAGCTACCATTGAATATTCTGCTTTATACTCATCTTGAATTTCTTTAGAGGAGACATTTCCTACATTAGTTATGGCATCCATTACCGTATGATAATAATCATCCTCTGTATGCGAAGCTGATAAATAGCCATTTTCTCCATTTCTAATCACATCGCATACTCCACCAGCAGGAGTAGAAACAGGAATTACTCCCATAGACATAGCCTCCAACAAGGAAATAGGAAGTCCTTCCATCTTAGAAGACATAATAAAATAGTCAGAAGCAGCCAAATAGTCACCAACATTTCGCTTTTCACCCAAAAGATGGATTCCTTGATGTGTACTATATTTTGCAAATGGTTCCTTATCATATCCCTTTCCTATTACAACAAGAAGAACGTGCTCACCTTCAGAAATTAATCTATCGAATGTTTCAAATAGCAATCCTTGATTCTTAACAGGATGTACACGTGCAACATGCAGAAACACCTTATCGTCAGAGTGAAATTTAAAGGAATCTATTTCAGCTTTAACATGTCCAGCTTCGCTCGTCGTCTCAATAGGGGATCTTCCATTATTAACCAAGGCTCCATTTTCTAAGTGATATAAGTCCTCATACGATTTTTGACATATTTTGGAAATCGTCACCGGTTGTACCTTATTCTTATACAAATATTTAAAAACTGGTTTCAACCATTTTTTATCCAAACAACGATGAGCCAAACTATGTAATGTATGGAAGTATTTAGCCTTAGGATATATTATAGTAGCTAAAGCTAAAGCCAAAAGGGAACAATGTGCATGTACAACGTCTGGCTTATACTTAACTATCGTTCCATATACTTTCCACAGAACCTCAAGAGACAATCCCTTGCTACTTTCTAAATTTACATATTTAATTCTCTTTGAAACATCAGGCAGATAATGAGCGTTCAATTTATTATTATTTGATAGAATTTGAACTAATATAACCTCATTATTCTTACTCAGCTCATTAGATAAGTCAACAACGAATCGCTCACCTCCACCAGAAGTCAGAGAATATGTTAATTGTAATATCTTCATTGCAATCTAATTAAAATATGTTCCTTATTGATTCTAGCATTTTACCAATCTTCGGATAACGATAGCCTTTAACATCTATAACAATCAAGTCATTATAATGGTTTAGAGTATGAAAACCTCTCTTCAAAATCGGATGTGGACTTGTCATTCTTCTAACAGATTTAAAATGCCATTTACCGTTTGAGTCACAAGATGCTTCCTGAATAATCACAGCATTTCCATATTCTTTAACACAATCTTGCGCAGGTCGATATAGCTTACCATTGACTTCAAAAAAATCGCCAGCCATTCTGGCTATTCTGCTATCAAAGGTAACCTCATCTACCTTATTATATTTCAAATCGTCTCCTTTACGCTCGTAAATAGAAAGAGTATTACCATTCGAATCCGGAATGAAAGTTGAAAACAATAAGTCATGTCCTTTATAGTTCAACATCACAGAGTCGGTCAGAGGAGAATCTGCAATAACCTTACCATCCACCAAAGTGTCTTTCTTGCTATCATAACGATACAACGTGTGACAGCCACTCTGGCTATTTTCTGGATGGATAAAGATTTCTCCATTCTTTCTAACCACACGTGGAAAACTAAGATGAGTAGGTAGATCAAGTATGATTTTCCACGACTTTAACTTGTAGGTCTTTCTATCAACAACAAGTTTAGCGATTCTACCACGAAGCAATTCATCAGAATATTCCTCGCCAAGAACTATGATTTCCTCTTCATTATAATCCAAGATATATGGATCAGCAAACCATCTATCTCTAAAAGGTAACTTTACCCAATGAACCTTTAATGGTTCTCCGTTAACCAAACCGGTGAAAGAATTATCAACAAATCCTATCTCCCAACGCCAGTTAGTGAACTTTCTATAAATTTTCTTCAAAAAGAACATAATTTAGTCTATTTTATTTGTTTACACATTTTATCTCCAAAAATGTTAAATCTTAAACCTTTTCCTCCCTATACTTCACCAATGCCTCACTTAATATATGTAAAGCTCTTTGAAGATCCTTCTTTTTCAACACATAGGCTAGGCGGACCTGGTCTTTTCCTAAATCAGGATTAGAATAGAAACCGGCAGCTGGCGCCATCATCACCGTTTCACCACTACACCCCTCTGGAGTCTCTGTATCCTTATAAACGAAATCAGTAAGACACCATGCACAAAAATCCTCAGCATTATCTACAGGGAGTTTGGCAACAGTATAGAAAGCACCCATTGGCACTGGCGTATAACAGCCAGGAATGCGATTGACGCCATCAATGAGACATTTGCGACGCTCTACATACTCATCATATACATCACGAGAATATTGCTCGGTTCCCTCTATAGAGGCTTCAGCAACCAATTGTCCTATCAAAGGAGGACTTAGTCTTGCCTGACAGAACTTCATCACCGTCTTGCGAACAAGCTCATTCTTGGTAATCAATGCTCCTATACGGATTCCACATTCAGAATATCGCTTAGATACGGAATCTATCAATACCACATTCTGCTCAATACCTTCAAGATGCATTGCAGATATATAAGGAGAACCTGTATAAATGAATTCACGATACACCTCATCAGAGAAGAGATAGAGATTATACTTCTTTACCAAATCTCTAATCTGATTCATCTCCCTCTGAGTATAGAGATAACCCGTAGGATTATTCGGATTGCATATCAGTATAGCCTTGGTACGCTCATTGATAAGTTCCTCAAACTTCTCTACCTTTGGGAGGCAAAAGCCCTCCTCTATGGTAGTTGCCACAGTACGAATCACGGCACCAGCCGAAACGGCGAAACTCATATAGTTTGCATAAGCCGGCTCTGGAACGATAATTTCATCACCAGGATTCAGACAACTCATAAAAGCAAAAAGCACAGCCTCCGAGCCGCCTGAAGTAATGATGATTTCATCAGCGTTGAGCTTAATCTGATAACGCTCATAATACCCCACAAGTGCCTGTCGCAAAGAACCATATCCCTGTGACGGACTATACTCCAAGGTAGTTCTATTTATATTTTTCAGGATATCAAGCGCCTTCTGTGGAGTCGGCAAATCAGGTTGTCCGATATTCAGACGATAAATCTTTACGCCTTTATCCTCGGCTTTATAAGCCAAAGGTGCCAATTTTCTGATAGGCGACTCCGGCATTTCTATGCCACGCTGTGATATTTGTAGCTTCGAATTTGTCATCATATATTAACACAAGATAATCTTTCAAGAACGGATTATATACATTATTTAATTACCTTCCTTATTCCCCGACCAATATATTGCTTCAATGCTATCCAAAAAGGCATAGGATCTTTACTATCAAATTCCATAAAAGCATCAGTTGCAGATACATCTTTGATCCACTTCCAGATACTAATCTTTCTTTTTCGAACAAAAGAATTGAAATCATCCAGTTCAGGCATCACTAAAACCTCTTTAAAATTGCATTTATTCAATATAGCTTTATAATCAAAACCGGTATTATAAGCATACCACAAATAAGGTAAGTTATATCCTGCTTTAGTTACACAAATAGAATTTCCATCATTTCTAAAATTCATTTCCAAGAAATAGTCTGTTCCAACTTTATCTCTCAAAAATTCAATACTAAACAAACCAGAATATCCTATCTGTGTTATAAAGTCCTTACACTTGTCTAAAGGCAATTCCATCGTATTCAAAGATTGATAACGAAGGAATCCTGTATTCGTACCAGGACAAGGACGAATACATCTAGAGAATCCAGGAATGATAATTTCTTGCCCTTTGTTCAACGACAGTCCTATCAGCTGATATTCGAAATCTTTTTCTACGAACTTTTGTACTTGATAGCGATAACAGGAACCATCTTCCAAAACTTCAAGAAGTTCATTTTTATTCTGGCATACTTTTATATCAGATTTATGACCATCTTTACTGAGAATTGGCTTAGTAATACATGGGTATTCTATTCCATCTATATCCTTCTCACTTTCAACAACCCACGATTTGGGAACATTGAATCCTACAGAACGCCCCAGTTCTGCCATTTTTTCTTTGTCCATAATCTTGGTAAGTAATCCTTGTTTTGACGAACCTGGCAAGATATAGTACTCTGACAATTCTTCACAGTGCATATCAAGTAAACTCGAGGTACCATCACTGCATGCTATAACAATTGCCTTATCAACAAGTTTTTTAGAATAATCTCTAAGTACCTGTAGTACATTCTCGACAGAGGAAACCAATTTTATTTCTTTAATAAAGCAACTATGTGCTACATACGGATCATTTTCGTCTCCAATATGAAGAATGACTATTGGCTTCACTCCACCGAATCCAAGTCCTCGAATCACTCCTAAAGTATTATGGTGATTTCCACCAACAACAATAATTTCTCTTTGAATCGACATAATATAATCTTTAATATCCTAACAGAACAGAACTAAAAAATTCTGTAGATTATTTGTCCTCTAACGCTTCTCTTAAAGCCTTGATATACCCATGACCAAAGACAAGGTCTGGCTCCATATAATTACCTTCTGCCCACTCATTCCAAGAACGAAGAAAAATAATTTTATGTTCATCTTCTTTATCTCTTACAGAATTCAAAGCATCTTTAACATGTTGCTTAAAAAGCTCAGGAGTCGAATTTGTATATATTACAGCACGTCTTCCACTTCTTGGAGATCTATCCCAATTTGGTATAATGGTTGGATATACATTTTCTTCTCTATCTGCATCATTGATTAAATATTTAATTATTTTTTTATATTCAAATTTAGACAGAGGGGTAATCTTAGGAAAATATTTTCCTAATTTGGTAAGCAATATTCTCCATAATTCTCCTTTAACCATTGATTCTGCAATCCATGCATTCGAGGTATTGATAGCATCACACCCAGATTTAAAGACAGTTTTCTGCTTTTCTATACTACCACCAGCCATTCCTACAAAATGGAAACCATTCAGTCCGTTTGCTATAGCCAATTCATTCCAAGTCTTAATGAATTCTTTAAGATGTGGTATTGCTAATGGATCCCAAATAACAAAAAGCAGCTTACCATCTACTTTTATATATCTTTTATCCTTAAATGCTGGCAAAAATGCGTTGAAATGTGCAATATCATCTTCTTTTCCTGGATAAAGCTGTTCGAAAATAAATGGACTTTTATTTATTCTTGTTTTAGCATCTTGCCAATGATCCGTTCTCCAAGAATGATTTGCCCATCCCAAGCAAAAAGGAAAATCAGGAGAACCTGTTGCTACAACTTCATTAAAAGGACGCTCTAAAACCTGTTTTCCATTCCCAAACCAATAATGCCAATACATAAAGCCTTCAACTCCTGCTTCTTTAGCTAATTCTGCTTGAGCTTCTCTCACTTCTGGCATTCTTAAATCATAGTAGCCCAAATCTGCAGGTACTCTTGGTTGATAATGCCCCTTAAATAAAGGCTTAGCTCTTCCTACATTAGTCCACTCAGTAAATCCCTTACCCCATACAGCATCATTCTCAGGTACAGGATGATACTGTGGTAAATACATTGCAATTACTCTTGCTTTCATTTTTTTATAACTTATATTAAAATATTATCAACTATAATAATTTTTAAATACTATATCATTTTCTGATTAAGTCCTCATAGCATTCTAACAACTGCTCAAGAATATGATCAGGATTATGTCTCTCTAATGCATGCTGACGAGAATGCTCTGAATAAGATTTCATTCTACTTTGATCTTTTGCCAATTCAACGATAGCATTGGCAAGCTGCCAAGGATCATTAGCTGGAAGCAAATCGCCTTCAACACCATTTCGAACCAAAGTAGCAATACCTCCTACCATCGTAGATATGATAGGAATACCAATCATCTGCGCTTCACAAATGGAATTTGGACTATTCTCAATATACGCAGTATGAACATACATGGTAGATTGACACATTTCATTAATTAATCTTTCAGGAGAACAGAAACCAAGAAACTGAATGTTATTCTCTACATACTTCAACTTCTCTTTAGACTCTACTATTTGCTTTAGTTCCTCACCCAAGCTGCCAGCTACATGCCATTCGAAATCAACACCAGCCTCCTTCAATACATGAGCAGTCTTAAGCATCACATCAACTCCTTTCCAAAAAGAAGAACATCCTGTAGTTAACAATCTTAATTTTGCATTAGCAGGCGGAACTTTCCATAATTTCTTGGAATGAAGAAAATCTGGACGCAACGCTTCTTCTACATGATGATAGGTTGCATGCTTAGTGAGCATATTAACTAAAGCTTTATCCCAACATGTCCTGCCCATGAAATGGTGAACAGTTTTCCAAATTCGACGTTCCATCTCAAGACGCGATTTATCCTTATTGAATCCCGTAAAACGATGCCAATCTTTACGTAAGTTTAGACCAGCAGCTTTCACCATAGTATATCCATTATACTTAGGAGGATAAAGCGCATTATCATAAGGAATAATACTACCCTGAATATGAACAACTAGTGGAATATCTGTATATTGAGCCAACAAACCAAAAGGCCACTCATTGCCAAATACGTGAATCACATCAGGCTTGTATTGCTCTATCACTTCCCTTCCTTTTTCTATTACTTTCCGCTCATTGATACTCCAAGTATGCTGTCCTATCTTTTTTTCCAAAAAAGAATAATGCGTAATCATCGGAATATAGGCAATTCCATTTATTACTTTCACTTCTGCAGGAACTTGACTTTCAAAGGCAATATATAATTCAATGTCTTTACAATTTACAACGATATCTTCCAATGCATCTTGCCAACCTAAAGTTACTTGACCTGTATTACGATACCGTGAAGGAGTAGATATTTCAAACCAAAGTACTTTCATTGTATATATTTATTTAAAGTATTTAATAGAAGGATGTTTACTATAATCCTCCCAAATAAATTGATATGGGTGCATTCGAGCTGATGATGTCAAGTCTATAACTGAGTCCATGTTGTTTTTAACATACGTTTGCGAGAAATAAAACAAAAAAATGACCAAGGCCAAATTTGTTACTCTTCTTTGCTTAAAAGAGGACAAATAATTATTTCCTAATATCCATGAGAATGCAACTACACCAAATATAACAAAACAACCTGTCAAACGTCCAATCATCGGCACTGATATAAACAAATTACCTATAATTATACCTAAAGCATAAATCACAGAAAACCAATGATTCAGTTTTTCTTTATCCATTAAAGAATATATAAAAACAGCAATAATGGTTGGTCTCAGACTCATAAATATAGAAGTGATTTCATTTACATCACCATTATCTTGCATATAACCTTCAATTCTTTCAGTAGCTTCAACATTCATGCTTAAGAAAAAATTAAATGCATCCATAATATTGAATGATTGCAAAACTATACCAAATACAGCACTAATGACTACGCTTGATATAAGGATTGTTCTACTCTTAAAGCGCAAGAAATAAGCAGCAAGGAATATAGCGGCATAAACAACAATCGTAGTATGAAAACTATATCCTAAAGCAGCACACAAAACGAAAACTATCCACTTTTTCTTTTTTTCATCCAATACATAGATCAAACCCATCAAAAGAATGGCGAAGCCTAATATTTGTCGGAGACCACAAAAATATACGTAATAAAAATCAAAAATAGACAACATTGCTAATGTAAGAGGTACATTATTAGAGTATCTTTTTATTATTAAGTAAAGTGGATAACACGATAAAAAGCTATTAACAAGCATAACCACAAAGCGGTTAGGATGCAAAGCCAACAATACTTGCCTGTAAATTACAAAACCAGCTTCCAATGGGCGTGGATCATAATTATAAAAATTACGTTCACCATCCAAATACCTCACATAATTCCATGTATCAGCTCCAACAACAGGAGCTCTAAAGGCTATAAATACAAACTCTAAAAAGAAAGCCCACTTAACTAACTTTGGATCGGGCTTCTTCCAATAGAGATATGCCAATATAAGCAATATAAAATAATTTAAAATATAAGGATAATCCATAAGAATAAGCTTTTAAAAATTGGTAAATTTAAAACCATGTCTATTTTTTCAAATTTATTTCTCTAATCCATATTTCCCCAAATACCTCTTCATGTCAAGGTCTTCGGAGATTTTTAATAATAACAAGATAAACAATACAAGAAGCTGCAAATAGTTATGCAAATGCTTCTCTTTAGAATAAGAAGGCGTAGTACCATGCGCATAGTTGTTGCGAATGGCAGGACCATTCGTAAACTTCTCATTGTTCAAGTAATAGCTGAAATAGTCTCTTTCCGCAGGAGACAAAAGATGGGCATCAAACTCTATCCACCCTTTGGAAACCATCTCATCAAGAATTGCACGTTCTTTCTTTGGATATCCCCAATAAGAACATGCTCTATACTCATATAGATGTTTTAAGACTTCTATCTCTTGCATCTTCCGGCATCGCAACACTCCGTCTTCCCCCTTTGTGAGATAGCCTTTATCCAACAAACTGTCTATATAAGGCTTCTGATAGTTCTCATAGTCATCATATCTCACATCAATACCACTTACCAAAAGCTCATAATAATTTTTGAAATGCATATCCTTGCATGGCTCTACAAAAAAGAGCATGCTCTGACTTCCGAACAAAATATCAAGAAGATACCAAACTTCATTGTTATCTTTATTCAAGACACAATATCGACGGGTTATCAAACTCTTAGTCTGGGTAAGCTTTTTAGGAGGAGTCAATTCAACAATATCCTTGTCAATTGCTCCATATTCCACATAGCAGTCATACTGATGAGATACTGCATCCATCTCAATGACAAGGCTCCTTATCTTCAAAATCTGTTCATCACTTTCTTTTGGTAAAGTCAGCGGCAGACCAGCATAACCATATTCTTCTTTCAGGAAACTCTCATAGAAATCTTTGACAACGCCTTCTAAATCTCTGTCATTTGCTTTCAAAGCCTGTTCCAAGACAAGCAATTGTAAATGTGACAAGTTTTCCCTCATACGAAACACCATATCTACATCATATGTGTTTCGAGCATGAAAACCTACCACTTTCTCCATGGTATTCTTCTCCGCATCTTTGGATATGAGGGAGATAAAACCATATTTTTCTGTAAACTCAAATACTTGTCCACAATAATAGACAATAGTAGCATTCTTGCATTCGTCTATCACACTTTTATTATACACGAACATGGTACGACCTTTTTCATCTACTTTGCTTTCCTTCACCGGAGCATTCTCTTCTTCTGTGAGAGCCACACCATAACTTGCCAAATGAATACTTCCCAATTCGAAAATAGCCTTATTCAATATCTGTTCCTTCTTTCTTGCATCCTTGATAGTTAAAGGATGAAGAGGGAATTCAGGACTACGCTTTGCAACAAGTACCAAACGCACATAATTGAGATTAGCTTTATCGGAATTTACATAATTGCGAATAATCGTATCTTTATCTGTGCCAGTCAAAGACTTCGGAAAATAGAAGACTCTATGTTGACCAAATCTGTCATCCTCAACATATTGTTCAAGTAGCCATTCTGCCGTATGCTCATTTTCTTTAAGCAAAGCAGTCAATAAGATTTGGTTTTGCTCCACTATCCAACGATGCTCTAACAAGTCTTTCAAGAGCCAGCTCTTTTCCTTTAAGATTTCACGCAATCCGTTCTCTGTTATAAGCCCCTTGATTCTGAACTGGTCGATAATTTGCCAAATAGTAGATTCATAGCCTCTTTCTATCTCTCCAAAAATAACAGGAAGGTCGTTTGATTGCAAGTGAGAGAAATATGCAGCCACTTTCCCTTTGTATTGCTTGATTGCTGCAATCTTATTCTCGTTCCAATCCTGCGGATACTTCCCATGCTCAATGAACTGCACGATATGATACATCTCTAGATAGTCGTTGATGCCATCAGGTTGTTTACCTTCCTCATAACCTCTAACGACATTAGCCATTCGTTCAATGTGCATTGGAATAGACATATCATAATCACTATAATAATGTACACGCTCCATTACCTTGTTATATTTGATTTATAAATTCCTTGCTTTGTTTTAATTTTAAAAGCAAATTTGAAGAAATCTTTTTCCAATCTATGGAATTGTCTATAATATCTTCCGAATTCATTCTATCCTGCAACCCAATTGTCGAAAGAAAATCCAACATTCGAGAAGAATTGTTGTGTCCTTTGAGATTAAAGGTATAAAACTCCTTCTCAAATATTACAGAGAATGCTGTGGCATGGAATGAACTTGCTACAACACAAGCCGCATTGTCTATCAAAGATAAAAATTCTAAAGGACCAGCATTATTAATATTTATGTCAGCATAACCTCTTTCAGAAAAATCGTTAATTGAAACAATTTTCAATGATTTTTCTTTAGCATAGGCTTTTACAAAAGAAATCATGTTATCATCATTCCCTAAGAAATCATATACAAGAACATAACTTTCATGGGATAATCCATAGAGATTACCTTTTAAAGATAATTGTTTCCACTCACTTTTATCCAACAAGAATACAGGATCAAGTACGACAGATATATTATCTATACCTAAATCTATCAGTAACTTGGCTCCGGTTCTTTCCCTAACAGAAATTGCGTTAAATCGAGCAAGTTTTTCTTTAATAAACACCTTATATTCTTCCTTTATCGTGCTTGTCGCCAAACTTGCAGCGTAAGAGATACGTTTTATAGACTCCTTACCAAAATCGAGATAATAACCAGGTTCCTTACCATTCTCACTGAATGTATTCCATATCTGGTCGCTTCCTGCCACATAGACATCAGCTCTAGGTGGTTTTTTCTGTAACTGTTCAGAAGAATAATACTTAATTGGTGTAAGATGATAATATTCCTTCTCAAACTTATCAAATGCAGCCTTACGTCCCCACGTCTTGAACATTCCTCCTTTATAAGCTTTATATGGATACCAGACATAACGCATAAATGGGAATATCTTAATAATTTGAGCAGCCCTACCTATAGCATTCTTTGGCATCCAGAAAGGATTATATCTATCACAATGGAACCAAGGATTAAAGTCTATGATTTCAACCTCATGCCCCAAAGTTTCCAAATAATGCTGCAAAGCATAAGCTTGCAAACTCGCACCATAATTATATACATGATGACAAGTGATTGTCTTTATCTTCATTTTACTATCTTCTTAATAATGTTCTTAAAACTTCTTACAGGATGTTTTATACGTTCTAACTGTCGCTGTTGTTTTCTATAAGTTGTTAATATATGGCACGCATCTTGAATATTCTTAGAATCATTTTTCAATGTTTCTAATATCTTATTATATGCTCCAATTCTTTGCGGACAAGTCTTCATCTGACCCTCCGCAACAACATCAAAAGAATGTTCTACTAATTCACAATTACATTGCTTCAACACCTCATTGCCTTTTTGGGTAAAAGCAACAGCTCCACTAACACCATCTTCATCATCATTATAAGTCTTTCCCCATAAGTCACCGATACGCATATCAGCAGAAGAATGGTTATACTTATACTTACAATGGTCATAGCATTGTTTTCCTAGACAACAGTCACCAAGGAAAAGCTGATAGAACATATCACCTTGTGACAATCGGCTTTCTATATAACTTTTTTTTTCCCTTATTAACATATCGTAAGAATCATGCCAATTTATCTTCTCGCCATGTTCCTCACCATCAATGCCCATTGCCCAAGAGTCATGCCAGCCCGTCCATTTGTTACGCCACGAAGCATAAGTTATCTTACCTACTTGCTTCTCGGCCCATTCTGTATATTTTTTCCATACCAACATAGACGGTACTCCATGACAGAAGAAATCAAGCAGTAGAAAGTTGTCTTCACAACGGAATTTTCGAATGTATCGACGGAAAGAATCTATTTGGCAAGGGGAACCAGTAACAAGATACTTTTCCTTACGATTGATAGCTTTAAATCCGTCAACAGTATAGCTTTGAATATATTTACTACCTGCACTAGGAATCAATTCTTCTACATTTGTTGCAATATAATGCTCAGCTCTGTTCTTATCGGCATTGTAACGTACACCGCAAACCTTATAACCTTGTCCAAGGAGATATTTTCCTATTTCAAAACCAGCACCACCTGATGAACATTTTCTTCTTACTAAATGATCTTTACTCCATGCTGCATAAGGATGGATTTCCTGGTTCTGCAATGACAAATCTTCATGGAGATAGGCACATACTTCTGTACAAATACCACAATTAGTACATTTGTTTGGGTCAGTGATATGAGGCTCATAGAAGCCTTCCGCATTTAGACCAATCTCAATTATCTTTCGTCCACATGCTGTAGCGCAAACACCGCAACCATAACAATCGTGGACATTGCTTATATTATTCATATTATTTATCTTTTCAATATTTTTGATTTCACTATTAATATCACTTTTGATTTTAACATATTCCGATCTGCTTTATTGAATCCTAAATAATATCCAAAGCCAATCGTTGACATAAAAGATAGGATACAAACCATAGTAAATCTTAAAAAGACTGTATCCACCAGATGATAAGTAAGTACCGGCAAGACAAGCGACATAACAGTTATTATCAAGACTCTCAGAGTAACCTCCCTCAAAAAGTCAATCATCGGGAATTTTATACTTCTAACAAGCATATACAATCTAGCAAAGTGGCAAATAAATTCAACAAAGAATGCTATTATCATCGCCATATATGGAGCTGCACCCATTTTCAAAGCTACATAAACCAATGGTAATGTTAACAATGATAATAAACCTACCACTATTTGGTAATCACGAACTTTTCCGGTAGCATGCATTGTAATTATCAAAGGATTAGATAATGTATTAAGCAAAGCCGTAAATATTGTTATCTGCAAGAATATAACAGTATAAGCAGGAACTTCCTTCAACCATAAATTCAAAATCAAAGAAGACTCTATAACTATTGGCAAAGAAAGTGTCAAAAGTAACAAATAGGAAAGTTTTGCCCCTCTGAACACTAACTTATACATATTCTCCAATTCTCCAGAAGCATAATTTTTAATAATCTGTGGATTCAATGCCATTTGAAAGTTGGTAACAAAACCATTCAATTTACTAAGCACTTGGTATGCTATACCACGAGCTGCATTCACAGCAGGTCCAAAGAACATATTCAAGACAACATTAACACCTTGCTCTTTTGCTATACCGGCAAGCGAACCTATCAAATTCCAACTGACAAACGAACCAACATTACGTCCATATTCCTTATTGAATTTTCCTGTAAACTTACATTCTTTAAACTTACTTTTACAATAAAAAAAGTACATAAGTAATAATGCAATCTGAATAAGAGTCATTAATGCGGCATACACGATCAACTTATCAAATGGCGTCAATGTTATGACATAACAAATAGCAAGCTTAAAAATAGCATCAAAAATGCTAAAGTAGGCAAAAGCCGACATCTTCTCGTATGCAATCAACGCTCCATTATAAGGCACATTTATGACATTCAAAATGAAGACCAACAAAGATAGTTGAAAAACCCAGTTGGCTGCATCGTATCTCTCTACAGGAAAATTCATGTGAGCATTCAAAAACCAAACGCCAACAACTTCTCCTAAAAAGAGTATTACCAAAGCCAAAAATAGGTGTATGTACACCATCGTACTGAATATACCTTTTACATTACCTTCTTTACCTTTTCCAATTTCAAACGATAAAAAACGCTGTGTGGCAGAAGTCATAGCACCACTGATCACAGCGAACATAGTAACAAAACCACCAACTACATTATATATACCAAAATCTACTTCTCCCAGCTTGTCCAAAATGACACGGCTTGTATATAAGCCGATAACCATCATGAAAAGCATTCGGACATAAAGAAGAAGCGTATTCTTCGCTATTCGCTTATTATTATCTGATGTTTGATTTAACATTTACTATTTCTTCTCTATTGATTCTAAAAACTCGTTTCTATCATTCTCCCAAATGGTATCATCCTCAACCTCCGGTAATTGAAAGAACTCTATCAAATGATCCTTCAGCTGATTCAACTTACCGTTTACTCGCTTTGAATCATCTAGCATCACTGCCATCTTTCTAGGATTAACAGCTCCTTTTATCTCTGGTACAGTAAAGCCCGGGCAAACAATGGTTGAATACTTTGCTTTCAGTACCCACGTTGCTCCCATCTCATTCAAACAGGCTACACTATCATAATAGTTCTTCGACAACAAGAGGATTACGTAAATATCATACTCCAGGAACTTTGTTGCAAGAGTATCATAAATATCTTCACCCTCTGGAATATCGTACCCAGGAACAGAACTACAAAACAGGTTTCTCTTATTGAATCCTAATGTTCGCAACATAGTAACTAAAGAAGAGGCTATTGCTTCATCTTCAGAAGAATGACTTATAAAGAGCATTGGCTTCTTTGCTTGCGACTTTTCTTCTTTCTTCTCATTCTTTTCTTGCTGTCGTAAGATTTCTGATCCTTCTTGAATAAGCTGTCTGGTGACATTGGACAATTCATTATCGCACAAAATGTTTTTCCTAGTATATGGAATAAACATTTGGTTTGCATAATTCGCCTCATCAACAGTTTGCTTTATCGACTTCTCTGTTTCATAGATTTCTACTTTCCTGATATTTTGATCTCCTATTTTTGCGCCTGCAAAAATGAACAAATCTCCTTTTAAGTATGGTAAAATTACATTTTCCAAAACTTGTTCTTTTGATTGGAAATCGTACTCAAACAGAGTCCGTATCCCCTTAAACTTTTCATCAAAACAATCTATTCTTATCTGATACATATTCTCTTCCTAAATAGTCATTCAAATTTCTTATATCCGATTACTTTTCCTTGACTCCTTGACAAACGCTCAGCTAATTGCTTCACGTAGTTTTCATCTGCATGGTTACAATCTATCAACTGACATAACTGCAAACCAGCATCTGTCAATGAAAAGCTATCTATACTAATTTCATTTACATCATTATTCAATGCCACTAAATTGAAACCAGATATTTTCATATCGTCCAACGTCTTATATGTAGATGTTCCTTCACTAGAATTTACGATTCCACAATCCATCAATGTCTGTAAATCATTATACTGGAAGAACTCATTGTCCTGAAAAATAAATACAGGAACAGTCTCTTTTGCAATTAACAAAGGAACCAGTTCTACAAAATGCTTAGCCTCTACAGACTCCATATTTTTCAATATGGATAAAGTTCTTTTGTAAAACTTACCATGATGAGCTACTTCACCAGCAAGAATTTTTCCCCATAGCACTTGTATTTCTTCATCAGATGAGTCTTTTGCAGAATCATAGAAAGCTGTAGCCCAATCAGGGGCTAAATTCTCAAATCCTACTCCAGACAACTTCTTAAGTTCGTAAGCGTCCAAAAATGTCACAACGCCCCTATTTGCGAGCTTTTTGCAAAGCCCGCAAATTTCATTTTTAAATTTCTTTCACTAAAAATTTCATTAATCCAAGCAGATTGTCATTGGAAGCAGGTTCTCGTAGTCCGTTCTACCAGATTTCACAGCCTTGAGCAAAGCCTTGAAATATTGCCTGAACGAGACTCCGACTTGCTTGCAAGTCTGGATAAAGGTATTGTACATTGCCGATCTCAATGCACCCTGAACACTACCAAAGAACAACGAGCCCTTGCGCTGTATGGTCTGGGGACGTATCGCTCGTTCTGCAGCCAGGTTATCTATGGAATATTCACCATCATTTCGATAAGCAAAGACTTGCTTCCAAAACTTATGGAGATAGTTCAGTGCTTGCTGCATCAGTTTAGGCAACTTATCCATCTTGTTCGCCATCAAGTCGAACATCTCATTCTGAAGTTTGTCTACGATACCTCGAGTATACTCATCATTGCGCATCTCCTTGATTTTTTCGGCATCATAACCTTTCTCTACATACAAGTCCTCACGCTTATAAAGTTTGCGAATCTTACTCATAGGTGAAGAAGCTTCTTTGCAACCCATACGTTCCGCACGTTCTAGCTTGGCACGAACGTGGGCAAGACAACATAGATGCTCTATGTCTATCAAGTCATCGTCGAGATACATGTAGCAGATATAACCATCACTCTGAAGAGACTTCAACTTGGCATCACCCAAGAAGTCCTTCAAAACAGCACGGTTACGGCCACCACTCTTCTGATTGCCATACTTGTCTACCGTATCCTCATAGAAGAATATCACGATGTTGGCCTTGCGATTTACCAAACACCACATATAGGTCTTACGATGACCGAAGTGGGTCTGGAATCGCTCCCATGTCTCATCTACGTTTACGTTGGAACCAGGAGCCAAGGCTCGGTCCTTCAATGCCGGAAGCACTAGCTTCAATATCTCATAGCCTTTATCCGCATAGTTAGCCAGATTCTGGCGATGAGTCTTCAATCCCATCTCGGACAGCCTGTTTTTCACCTCACGATAAGCAGGACAGGCCATGTCATACATATTCGATGTTTCTTCCGTCAAGAAGTCTGAAGTTACATGAGTACCAGGCACAATCTCGTCATAGAGGTAGCCATCCTTATCATTCTCCTGAGGCATGAAATACGTTTCCTTATGACCATCAGGATAAGTCAAGACAACTTCCTCGAACCAATGTTCCTCTACTTTTGTTATTGTATGAAGTACCTTCTTCGGATTCTTCTTGATATGATAAGTTACGCCTTCTGGCAAGTGACTCAAATCGCACTTGTGGATAATCGGCGTACCAACTGTATGCTTATTATAAGTACGACCCTTACGAGAAGGACCATGATATATTGTCTTAGGAGTTGGAGTTTCTGGAGTGCCTTTATCAGAATCCCTATCTTCCGAAGAGTTATCAGGCTCTTCGGATTGAGATTTCTCAGGTTTCTCGCCATCAGAGTTTGCCTCTGAGGACACATCATCCTTACGATTAGCCTCTGGTAAAGATGCATCCGTACCATCGAAGTCATCCCTGCCATCATTAGCTCCTACCTCTTCTGCAGAACGACCAGACTGCTGGCTCTTTGTTCCACTGTAAAGATCAGAACGAAGGAGAGCGATATCATTCTCCAAGTCCTTACGCTCCTTGGCATCCTTCTCTCGTGCAGCTTCCAACTGACGGTTCTTCTCTTTGGCATCTGCCAACAGGGTCTCAGCAGTTTTCAGCTTTCTCTTTGTATCAGTAAGCTCTTGCCTGGTTTCTTGTAATTGCTGAAGCACAACATCCAACTTTTGAGAATGGCTGGCACTTGCCGCCTTGTTCTCATCATTGTATGTTTGCTGTTGAAGACGTGACAATCGAACCTCATCCGTCAACTCTTTAATATTGGCGGTAAGGCGGCTTATCTCCTCATCCTTGGACTGAATCTGCGAATACAAGAATTTACAAAAGTTATGTAGTTCTTCTCCTGTCATACCTTGGGACGGGTCATAGTCAGCAGAAGTCCGAGACTCCTGCTGAATTTGATCGAGACAGTTTTGTGCCTCTATATCTATGCCTAATTCGTCTAATTCCATAACCTTTGTATTTTAGTGCAAAGATACAAAAAATATTTGAATTATGCAAATTTACAAAGCACATAACTATCTGATTATTAGTTAATTATACTTAAATACGAATTATACTCTAATCTGCTTTATAACAGGCGATTCCAATACTATCATCACGGTCTTCCAATCCATCTTATAGGTAGGAACTCCTTCTCGAAGTACAACTTTCTTAAATCGATATTCATTGCTGAAAGTACGTTCGTGAAGGTCATAGACATGATGCTTATATTGAAACAACCTTATCGTTCGTCGATCACGAGACATATAGATATAGATGTCACCATTGAGAGGGTCACGATGATATATATTACGTATGATCTCTGAGAGACGAGGCCCCTTGTACCTCATATCATGAAGCATGGGTAAGTAGTAGAAGTTGTCAAGACCTGAGAGCCTTAGCATAATCCCTCCAATCTAGACACCAAGTCCTTCATTCCGGCATAGTCAAGCCCACTCTTCTTAACAAACAATCCATCCATTGTTTGGATGGTAATAAGTATGCCACCCTTCGACTTCTTTGTCTTTGGCTTGGATGCAGGCTGAGGTGTGGCTTCAACATCATCTGTCTCTTCATCTGTAGGTGCTCCCTCTATCTCAACAGGGATAACAGTATCCTTGGCATGCTTCTTGAACCACGCATAGAATTGCTTGTATGGAACACCTTGGTTAATACAAAAGGAATTAATTGAAATTCCATGTGGCTCCCCTTCCGTCTTGTAGCGGAACCAGAATGTCTGAAAGTCTTTGTCGCTGTACATTTTACTTACGTTTAAAATTACTGGCGACAAAGTTACATCTTCTTTATCAAATCACCAAATCCGTTTTTGGACGCTTACCTTAAGTTCATTGATAGCAAAAGAATAAACTGAAACTATATTTGAAATCTCCCTAACATCCCTTCGTGAATGTATCACTTCATTGATTTCCTTAGCACATTCGTTTTTCAGATAGGCTATGTTAGTTATATCTGTTTGGGCAACCAACAAACGCTGATCCAAATTAACGAACCATTTCTCCAACACATCAAGGTGGTTGCCAGGGCAACTATCCAACAAAGCATTCTTCAGAATATCTAAAGACTTTCTTATATCTACAATATCATTCATTACTTTATTCAAAATCATCCCGTCCTTCTTTACCATTAAAGATGGCATTTTTCGAAAACCTACCCGTCCTTCCTTACCGTTAAGGAAGGCTCCACCTTTCTCACCAAGCCTCTCTTTCCTCAGGAACGTGAGGATGTAACCGCCCTCCGGTGCTCGGAACCGCTACGCTATAAGGTTGGCGGACCATCAAAGGTCTCGCCATATTGTGCGGGATGGGACCGCCTGGGGAAGACGACAACTGCTAATGCGACAACGAATTAAATGTTTTATCATTTGATTTGGGAGTTTGCATCTTCTGTTCTTTCTGCTCCTTATTGAACTTTGGAGACTTCTTTCCTTCCAAATTAATGGTGGTAATACTTACTCCAAATATCAGAAGAAAGACTATTCCTAGAACAAAAGTACCTAACATCCATCCAAACTTCTGCCTACTAACCGTTTCATTGATGCCAAGACGTTTAAAAGCCAAAGCTGTATTTCCTTGTCCAATAAGCGCATATCGCCCGGTAATTCCAAGTATATAAAAGAATCCCAAGATTATTGACGCAAGGAAACATAACCAAGACAAGCTTAAAAACAACATACTACAAAAACAGATTTTACTTATGAATAGTTTAAGAACAGTTACACTCAACGTAATAATCGTTGTCGATAATGTTATTATCAGCTTGGTGGTATCAATCGCCAAATCTACAGCCTTTGCAAAAGCAGTTTTCTCATCAATCATTTTTGCAAGGATAGGTTTTACAATAACTAGCTACTGTTACGTTAAAAGAACGAGTTGTTATATAACTATTTACTGCATTACGCATCAACTTTGCAACAAACTCATTTTTCCTTTCAATCATCTCAGAAACATAAGAAGGTGTCTCAAAATCCTTATCATTCAGACTCATGACATACTGATGGACTCGGTTTTTTATCTGCCGCTTCACTGAAGGAAGAATATGATAACTATGTTTTGTTATCCCGCTATCAATATCTTCCATTATATTATTTTCGAAATACGATTTATTCATTGCCTAACTTCCTTATAAAATTATCAAACTGTTGTTCCAACTCATAATTTATCTGCAAAATCAGAAAAGACTATCCTCATCTTGTTTTTCCAATTTCCTGGTACATCACTCCAGGAATTCCATTCCTTGACATTTTTATAAGCCGTGAATGGTTTATCTTTATTTGGTGCTGGATAACCAAGCTCATCTTCCACACAATTATGCATCAATAATCTTTTGGCAGAATCGTTACCTAACGCCTCCAAAATCGGAGCATTCAAATACTAATGTTCTTTTGTTTCCATCATCCTCTTATAAAAAGGATAATTTTGCTCACCCTTTACTGGGAACTTTCGTTGTTGCGCTTTTACAAAAGCATTAGCAGTTTGCCTTGATGCTGAAGGTAACAACCCATTATGCATTCCACAATAAACTACCGAATCATAATCCAAAGGGACATTATAATGAGCCAATGCATTTGACATTTCATGTAATCTCTTTTCGTCATTCGGATGGTGATAACCTTCATTTGGATAAGAGGTTGCTTTCAACCAATTAATCGCATTTACAACTCTTTGGTCAATGTTATAATTAGTCGTTATCAACTCGTTTGTTTCTATATTTATTGCCTCATGGAGATTCAAAAAACTTACATTTTCATCCAAGAGCCAAGGTATCACAATACACGCATAAATATCTGATTTATCCTCATATTTTTCTAACTCTTTTGGAGGAACCCCCACAGCTATTAATACTTCGTGTTGAGGGGAACCTACAAATTGATAATCAGGATTATACGTTTTTATTGTATGTATTTGAATGTGAACTCCGTTTTGGGCAACAAATCCATGATTTTTATAATGCTGTTTTGTAAAACCCATTTCTGACAAAAAAGCCTCATATTGTCTTTGTTGATAAACTAAGAATGTTAGAATCTTCAAATTAGGATTCTTTAGAATTAACTTTTTTGCGAATTCAAAAGCAATCTTAGTATCATCTTTCGAGAATCGTTCTCTATTTAAATAATATACTTTCATTGTATTTGTTAGTTTTAATGTTTATATTATTCTGGCATCGTATTATCTATATTTTGATAATCTTTTAGAAATATAGACATCAAATGAGCTAAAAAATCTGATAGAAGCATCATTTGTATAAATCTACGTTGATGTCGAATGGACTATCAAAATCCTTCAGCATTGCATGCTTTGTATCTTTCTCTGAGAGATTGGCATGTTCTGTTGGAATCTTCCAATCGATACCGAGGGTATCGTCGAGGATAGAGATACCTCCATCTGCCTCTGGGTGATAGAAGTTATCACACTTGTATTGGAAGACGGCTGTTTCAGAAAGGACGGCGAAGCCATGAGCAAAGCCCTTTGGGATGAAGAACTGGACATGATTGTCTTCGGTCAGTTCTACAGCCACATGCTTGCCATAGGTTGGTGATCCTTTGCGGATATCTACTGCTACATCGAGTACTCTACCTTTTACGCAGCGTACAAGCTTGCTTTGGGTATAAGGTGGACGCTGGAAGTGCAGGCCTCGCATCACACCATAGCTGCTCATAGACTCGTTGTCTTGGCAGAAGTGAACACTATGTCCCAGGATTGGGGCTACCTTCTCTTCAAACTCTCGCTCGCTGAAGCTCTCGAAGAAGTATCCACGAGCATCACGGAAGAGGCGTGGCTCTATAATGAGTACGCCATCTATTTCAGTTTTGATTATATTCATCGTTTTATATTTTAAGAAAGGCAGGCTCCATACCAAGAGCCGAAAAGTAGCTTATAAAATAAGCCCCAGGCATTTCACCTGCCATAATTATTTTCTGCTTAAAATTCTAAATTCTTTTTTAGTGTTTGATTTTTCTCTTCAAGAATTGAAAGGAGATACTTGCCATAGTCATTCTTCAGCATAGGCTGAGCATTCTCTCTCAACTGTTCTGCGGTAATCCAACCCTGACGGTATGCGATTCCTTCCAAGCAAGCTACCTTCAAGCCCTGGCGCTTCTCCAGGACCTCAATAAAGGTGGATGCCTCTGAAAGGGAATCATGGGTCCCGGTATCGAGCCAGGCAAATCCTCTAGCCATGGTCTGTACCTTCAGCTCCTTATCCTTCAGGAACTCCTGATTAACAGTGGTGATTTCCAACTCACCACGAGCAGATGGTTTGATATGCTTAGCTACTTCCACTACCTTGTTAGGATAGAAGTATAAGCCTACCACAGCATAGTTACTCTTTGGATGCTGAGGCTTCTCCTCTATGCTGAGACAATTTCCTTGCTCATCGAATTCAGCGACACCATATCGCTCTGGATCACTGACACGATAACCGAAGACGGTAGCCTTGTTGTTCTGCTCTGCATCTACTACTGCTTGATGAAGCATCTGGTTCAATCCTGCACCATAGAAAATGTTATCGCCTAATACGAGGCAAGCAGAATCATCGCCAATAAACTTCTCTCCGATAATGAAGGCTTGGGCTAAGCCATCTGGTGATGGCTGCTCAGCATACTCGAACTTGACGCCGAACTGGCTGCCATCGCCTAAGAGGCGCTTGAAGCCTGGCAAGTCGAAAGGGGTTGATATAATGAGTATATCGCGGATACCTGCCAACATCAATACTGAAATAGGATAATATATCATCGGTTTATCAAAGATTGGAATCAGCTGCTTGCTGATTCCCTTTGTGATGGGGTACAAGCGTGTACCGCTACCACCTGCTAATACGATTCCTTTCATATCATTATTATTTATTGATCAATAACATGTTTTCTAAAATCATCCCGTCCTTCTTTACCATTAAAGAAGGTATTTTTCTACCTCTCCGTCTCTCCTGCAAGGAGAGCTCCACCTTCTCCCCAAGCCCCTCTTCCTCAGGAAGCGGGGATGTAACCGCCCTACTCGGTGCTCGGAACCGCTACGCTCTAAGGTTGGCGGACCAATCAAAGGTCTCGCCAGATAGTGCGGGATGGGACCGCCTAAATCATTACCTTTCATTTTGTTTTATTAATCTTCCTGATTCTATCATCCCTTTCTTAAATATCTTGGCAATTTCATGTACAGCTTTATCTACACTCTCTTTTGCCACATATTTCTCTCGTTCTGTAAGAGATGAAACCTCAATATTTTGCTTAGCACATTCTAAAGCAGAGTCTCTGGTTTCATCAAAGGTATATTCCTTTATATGACCAGATTCAAATATCTCTTCTATGAACTTTGCTACAGCAAAGTCTGCACGTTGCTGTGCTAAAACTTGTTCTTTTGTCATAATTCACCAAAGCCCTTGATATTTGACATTTTAAACTGTATAATCATAAATTGCCCTGTTATCTAAATATATGATTATACTCTAATAGCTCAAACACTACTATTTCTAGTAATTTGCCCAATTCCTCAATTTCCCAATCTTCATCAGTAGGTTTCAATTTAAACGTACTATCGGGAACTTCACCATGAAACAGTTTGCAACGAAGATAATATATTATACAGATACCGCCATACGGGCTAACGGTGATTTACCGATGTTTTAAATTAATTTTCAATCATTTAGACTACCTAAACCGAATTTGATCCGGACAGTAGGCTATTGTCTATAAACCTTTTAATTAAAACTTCCGGGATACATTCGACGATATTCCTCATTCAAATAAGCGACTTCCGCATCAGTATATGCAAAAGGTAAATAATCAACAAAAGTACATCCTTCATTTTCCATTATTTGTTTTGCATGTTGCAATGAATCTGCAAAATTAGAATTTGAATTATAGACCTTTTCTAAATTTTGTAAACTATAGATTCGTTTCTTCTTCATTGCTAAGATTTTCTCAACCATAGGATCATAGGGAAAAAACATGGTTCCTCCTTTGGTCATTTTCCACACTTTTAAAGAAGCTTCTCGGCTATGCCAAAATCTGAATGATGCCATATCAAAATTTGAATCTTTATCCATAACCATAGCAAAGGCACGCTGCTCACCAGGTCGTTTTAAAGCTTCCTGTCCAATAGGCCATATACGATTCTTCTCAGAAGTATTTAACAAATCTCCCCATGGAGAAAAATAGATTATTCCCATTGATACATAATTTAATATCGGAGAATACGTATCAGTAGAAGCATCATAACATGTTGTTGCAAAAAATGCAGCTACTAAAGGACTGTTTGTCATATCCATCATATTGGTAGCAATACCATAATGTTGTGCTAATGCCTCATAATTAACAATCAAACCGTCTTCCTCTAAATCCTTCACTTGAGGATTTTCCTGAAGTATAGATTTGAAATCTGCCAACTGTAAAGAACGCTCAAACAATCTTTCTTTTGTCCATTCCCCTCTATACAAAGATGGTTTGCAAGGCTCATAAATTGCATTTTGTCCTCTATAAAGAGGAGTTATTGGCATAGGACATGCAACTAACTGTTTATCGGATAACTGCATGACTTCAAACTGCGGTGCAGTATGATATAAACCTCCCCATCCCTTAGACTTGAGATAATCAAATACTGCAAATACGGAAGGGAATATTTCTGTTTCCATCTCTATTAATTATAAATCAATATGAATATCGAATGGGCTATCGAAGTCTTTTAACAACGGATGCTTCATATCTTTCTCTGAGAGATTGGCATGCTCTGTAGGAATTTTCCAATCAATGCCGAGGGTATCATCGAGGACTCTACCTTTTACGCAGCGTACCAACTTGCTTTGTGTGTAAGGTGCGCAGGAAATGCAAGCCTCGCATCACGCCATAGCTGCTCATAGATTCATTGTCTTAGCAGAAGTGAACACTGTGTCCCAAGATTGGGGCAACCTTCTCTTCAAACTCTCGCTCGCTGAAATTGTCGAATTTGGTATCAGGGATAGCATATGGGGCACTTTTGCCTGGTTCCGAAAGCATCTTATAAACATCGGAGCGGAAGCGGATTTCATTAAGATTTTTGTCCTCAACTCTCACAAAGACAAAGGTGGTAAGAAAACAGCCTCACGGACAACACGTTTACCTCGACTGTTTATCATGATACGTCTTTCCAAAGTGCGTCGGATCTGTTGCTACAAAACCATTTTCAGCTACATATCCTTCACTTTTTGCCATGGCTTCGCCGTCGTCCCCTGCAATAGTGGACGTAACCTGTGATTGTATATTTGTCTCTTTCATCATGCGAATCAAGTTCGTTTTTTGATGTCGTTCATCTGAATCTCGATATAAGAGACACAGAATCTCCTTGCAAAAATACGAAAATTGTTGGAAACTAGCAAATTATGCGTGTTAAAAAATTAATATCATTCTACGAAAATCAACATTATTTTACTATTCTTTTCGTACATAATTTCCTAAGTCGTTGATTGAACGAATGTTTCCGGTTTTTCTGTATCTCTTATGTAAAGATTCTGAAAAATTGGTTCATTTTGGTTCATTTTACAAAAGCCCTCTTTTTATTCTTTTTTGTGGCTTATAGGGCTGCCCAGTATTTTGGCGTTGGCATCATCTACTTCTGAGCTTTTGATAGAATTGAGATAGATTTGTGTGGTGGTTTCGGAATGATGTCCCAATGCCTTGCTGATGACAGATACACCTGATACAATTGCCTCTAAACGAACAAAGGGAAACAACCAGTCTTTGGTCGTTCCCCTTTGTTCGTTGTATTCATTCTGATTACATCACATGATTGTCAAAATGGCTTTGCATGCATATCCAATGGCTTGATATCATCATTCGTTTCATGTATCCAATTGCTCACATTATAAGATAAATTATATCTGTCTCGGATAAAATGAGTAAAAGAATTCCTAAAATCATCCTGTCCTTCCTTGTTGATAAAGCGAGCTGCACTCGGCAATTTGAAAGCGAGGTTTCATTGCACTCACTGGCATCGCTTTTTCCCATTAAAGAAGGATTTTTTCGAATCCCTCCGTCTCCCTTTCCAAAGGGAGCTCCACCTCTAACCAAGCCTTCCTCCTCAGAAGGAAGGATGTAACCGCCCTCCGGTGCTCAGAACCGCTACGCTCTAAGGTTGGCGGACCATCAAAGGTCTACGCCATAGCCTCCGCCAGAGTTTTGGTATCGTCAGCGGAGCCTGTGCCCTAAAGGGCTGCCAATAAGTGTCTACGCAACAGATTTGCGATTATTTGTCGGCTGGCGCATCATCAAGATTCTATCAATCTGCCGCTCTCACGCAAACGTTTCTTGAAACCCTGCATCACAATATCAGCCCATTCATGAACGTTTTCTTTCATCACCTGCTTTTGCTTTTCATCAAAACTAGAATAGGCGATCTGTTGCTCCATACATGTCTGAGCCGTTTCCTTAGCTAAGTCCAGTGTATGTTCTGTCACTTTACCATTTGTAAGCTTCTCGCCTAATTGGGCGCAGAAGTAGCCTTCACAAAAGGCCATACAATATTCTTTTGCTATCATAACGCTAAATTGTATCAATTAATGCACTTAGAAAACAAGTTTATATAGGAAAACATACGATAAAACAAGTAATCCTTTCATGATTTATTTCTTTGCTTAAACTGAAGTTTTTTTTAAAATCATTGATTCTCAGTTTCTCTTTCAAAGAACAAACAAGCAGTTGCCCATTCTTCTAACTAAGCTATAGCCATCCAAGCCTTGAATTACCACCTTACTTTCATCGGCTGCATGAACTACGCAGTTCTTGCATTCATACTATCGGATGTCCTTGCCTACGCTGCCGGCCATGATTATGATTTGTGTATCTTTGTACATCTAATACTTGTAGATTTCATTTTCCAATTAAAGAGCCCACTTTAAAAAGGGAGCAAGTTTATTATATATTTATTCTATCCTAGACTCTCCATTCGCCCTTCTAATGGATTTATCCAATCCCTCTATCAATCCATCATACGACCATTTCTCTATCGAGACTTTCGATTTAGCTTTTTCTTTAACCAAATCTCTCAGTTCTACCAATACTTCATAGTCTGGCTTAAATGTATCTGAAAAATCACAATTCACATGGAATTCATAATGGTATGCAAGAAATTGACTGAAAGCATTACGCCCCCTATTACTCATCTTGCACAATGAATCAAAGAGCTGATGCGGATCCTCCTTAGCAAAGATAGGACACATTCTAAAACTCGTAGAGTTATCTGAATAATTGCCTGAATCTATATAAGCTAAACTCTCAACATTCTCATCTGATAGTTGGCGCAGAGCTAATTGCATATCATCGGGCAAAGCTTCCTTCTTCCTCTCAAAAAGTTCTGTTATAGATTCAATGATACATTTTGTTTTCATTTGGTCTTTGTCACGTACCCTTATAAAATTGTACCCCTGGATAAATTGATAGTGACATTTTAATAAATCCTGCAAACTGGTACAAGATTGATAGGTATCCAACAATCTGTTCTTTATATCAGAGATGGCTTTCTCTGGCAATTCACGAAAATGCATAGCATCGAAATATCCTAGATAGCCTACAGATTTACCAATATTTGCTGGCTCGGATATAGTACCATCCTTCAATTCCATAACCAATGAGTCAAATAGTTCATCGAATTCTTCATTTGTCTTATCCCAATATGAACCTAATCTTTCCAAAGCCGTGAGCTTTCTGGATTTATGAGATAGAGTATTTTCAAACATTGGAGCCAGACTAAGTCCTTTTTCTATATGTTCTACGATCTTGGGAACCATTTCTATGCTCAAAGCTTCAAATTGATTAAGGCTGTTGACTTTGTTGTATTTCCCCATCAGATTCCTAATCTTCTGAGATTCTTTATCCTTTGTATCTACATAAGCCTTCACAGAACAGTTTTCCCAATCGACAATATAACCACGATTGTCTATATTCCGGTATTCTGCATAAACAGCAATGTAGCATGACAACAAAGAACGCAAATATTCATGATTATTCTCTACCAGACTGGTTGGCAAAGCCGAGATTAACGAACTGAAATCCAGAAGTGACTGACGCAACAACCTCAAATTATGAGTTGCGGTACACTCAAAGCACAGTTGAATCATCCCAGTTTCTTTACTGAGGAAATCAGTTGCCATCATAGGTTCTGAAACAAATAGCTTTATGGCAGCTTCTATATCAGGGAGTATTTCAAACTCTCTACCAACTATCTTTTCCTTGAATTCGAGCAAATCATGCTGTGTCTTATCATCCAGATATTTCTCCTCACCTATCACGACAACATGACAATCACAATGCTCCACAAAATAGTTTATGAAACCGAGCAATTGCTTCATCGGTATCTGACATCGTTCCAAATCATCAAAGATAATAAACTTTACACCCTTAACTTCATCTTTATTATCATTCTCAAAAATGGTTAGAGAATCCAACGCTCCAGAGAATGATGTTTCACCCTTTCCATCTTCATCTATATCAAGTTCTGTCTTGAAGATTATCTTGCTTGCAATGCGTCCGGCAATCTTCAGTATTTTGCCAGGCTTAGAATAGAAGAATGGATTCACGCATCTATCAATGGCAGATTTGATATCTGAGATTTCTCTCATACCAAAAAGTGAAACATATATTGGCTTCAGTTCGATGCTGTTTTCATTGGCTGGCAACTTGTCTGACTTATCAAATTCTTCAAGCCAATGCTTAACAAAGTAAGTTTTTCCGCATCCCCACTTTCCCCTTAGCAAGACTGCATACTGGGGAGATGGGAGTTCTGCATATTCGTTCAAAAATCGTATAATGTCTTCGTTCATATCCTAACCTACCATTAAATTTTTAATATCTTATGATAATACAAGGCTGCCATGCTCCTTGCTCTATTCCCTATCATACCTTCTTCCCATATAGGATGCTTATCGGTAAACTCATGGATCCATTGAATAAGCGATACGTACGCACACACAGCTCCCCTTCTGAAGATGGTTCTTGCTTTACTGCTTTCTCTTTATCTTGTATATTAATAGGAGAAATAGGGATAACGACTCTCGGTCTTGATGATACGGACTTCATTTCCATCATCATCACTGGTCATGATATAGCTGAAAATCAGCTACTAAATTCCAAATTTGGCACTAAGAGTTTGACCATCTGTGGTATCAAGCACTGCATCTTGTAACCTTGGGGCACCACCCCCTCCAAAAAGCGATCCTTTAATCCGAGCATATATATCCTTTATCAGCATTTTTGCCCCGACAGGAAATGTTATAGCTCCTGCAGAAGCTATAACTTTAACTTCTACATCTTTTAACTTCAAATTAGCACCAATGACAAAAAAATCCCATTGCTCTATAGGAGTAAAAGTTAAGCTTACAGAATTTCCAGCATTAGCTAGACTCAATCTGTATTTTTTGCTATCCGCTAATGCCCTACCACAAATTATGTTCTTGGTTGCAGCAATATCCTTATAACCTTGCATATCCATCAAACAATTCTCTAATTCATCCCTATAAATTTGGACATCCTTATCATCATGAGACAATGGATTTAACAAACGTTGAAGATAATTGGTCATATCAGGAAAATCTGTAGAAGCAAAATTATAGAGATTAAGAAAAACGCTCTTATGAAGTTCGTCATGAAGTTCTTTGAACATTCTCTGTTTGTACTCTCCTCTTGAATCAAACTTTCCGTGGAAATTCAGAGGAAGAATCTTTTTAAAAATACTCTCACCATATTTTCTCAAGCAATTCGCTGCTAACGGATAATTGTGGCTTTCCAAAGCAAATTGCACTTGCTCATAAAGATCCTTGCCTTTCTTTATAATTAAACGGGGTTCTTGAACGGCTGCAGTTTTTCTGCTTTGAGCATACATTTCATATTTCAGCCATTTTTGACTAATGTGTCTGTTTTCTATTATATTACACCAAATCTTATACAAGGCATAATCATGCGTAAAGATGATCAGTTGATGCGTATCACGAACTGCATAATCCATTAATGTTTCCAAAACGGGCATTCTGTATGCCATGTCAAGACTTAGTAATATGTCATCCGCACAGATAATTGAAGGAAAAGCAGAACTTGTTGGTTTCATATCAATCACCGCCAATCTTATGGCTAGACCTATGCACATTAATTTGGCTTCATTAAAAAATGAACGCAAATGATTAATTTCAGTCACATGAGCTCCAGGTAATTGGTCGTTATGCAAAGTCGCTTTCATGACTACTTCATACTTATGAAGTCTGTGATCCCTATGCCTACTACCATGAGCAGTAGGTAAGTTAAACTCAATTACAGGATTGGGAACGAACTCTACTTCTACTTCTGACAGATTGAACTGATTTTTCAAAATGTTATTAGTACGTTGAGCCAACTCATTCAAATAAAAACTAAGCTCCGACACAAATAGGGGAAGCAATGTTTCATAATTATGATATTCGGCAGTGGTACTATTAAATTCATTCCTCCTATTACCTGTCTGTTTTGGTAGGTATTGTAATGCGTCATTAATATAATGCCATAATTCTGCAGCATTGTGCGATGTACATGGTGTGCCATCTATTTTGGTAAAACCAGTACGGAAGTTTGCATAAGGCAATATCTCTGATTCTATCAAGTCAAATATCTCATTAGTCTGGCTATTCTTAAAATCTGTAAAAGTCAGCAAATTTCTATGATTAACAAAATCACACGAAGCTTCCGTCCTCATAAAAAATATATCACCAGGAGTTTGCGTATTAAGACTAATATTGGAAACTTCATAAAGTTTATGAGGAATTGTTTCGTCATCTAAATCCATGAAATCAACCTCTACTTTGGACAAGTCTCCTGGAGCAGAATATTTATTGCGTAGATTAGCCTCATTACCCTCAATAAAGTACTTTTGTACTTCAAGAGCATCCGGCTTATGCAAACTTTGAAACAATGTATAAAGAGCCCAATAGAAGGAACTTTTTCCACTGCCATTTTCACCATAGACCAATATATTCTTACCACTCAATGGCAATGTATACGCATTATGTATATACTTGAAATTTTGCAATGTAATGCTATTGATTCTCCATTTCATGCTTCTCAAATTGTTTTTCTATTTCATCATTGATAAATCTAAAAAGCTTCACACTATTGGTGAGTTTATTACCAGGCTGGAGTACATAATTGCCAATTTCCTCTTGCTGTTGCTCCATACTAATATCCTTGTTTCCCTTGCAACAAATACCAATAACTTCTAGCCATTCTGATAAGATTCCAATATGATTTTCTTCGAAAACCTCTGGTATCAAAATCTCTAAAGCAATATCATCGAGAACCTCTTGATAAAACTCTTTGCGAAATTGAAGATTTCTATCATCACTTCCAGAAAGAATCATTTCCTTAACACATAATACCAAATAATATAAATAAGCAATGCCAGATTGCTGTGTATCGGAAATCAATCTTATTGGAAGAGAACTCAATGCTTTCATTGTTATAGCCTTCCTTCTTTTAAGATTACCAGCAGATAGATATATTCTGCCAGGAGTAGAGTCTAAGATTGCAACTAAAAACATAATATTACAACCATCCTTAGGGGTTATAACAAACCCTTCTGCAAACGATGTTTCTTGAGAAACCATCGCCAGCTTCATTGTCGGCTCATAAAATTTGCTGCAATATATATAGTGACTGACCTCTTTCTTATCGCTAATTTTGCTAAAGCCATGAGCCGTATATATGTGCGCAACATCTTCAAGATGTCCCAATTTATAATCAGATAACTTCATGTCTAACATTTATAATGTTTTTATTATTTGCCTTTCGACAATACTTTATATTTGCAAAGGTACAATTATTTATTCAAACAGCCAAACTTTTCAAACGAAAACTGTCTCTTTAAGTACGTTAAGCCTTAATTTCAAACAACTTCCAGACTCTACTTGCGAATTGGATATGCAGCCCCCTTCCCGCCAGCTTTCACCAGCAGGAAGGCGGCGCCTTAATAGTTCTGATTCAATCTAAAAAATGAAATTATTGTTTTCCAATCTCGTCCTGGGCCTTCTTCAAGGCGCGGATTCTTAACTCCTTCTCTACTCGCTTCTTCACTTCCTTCTCTATCTTGTCCTCAATAATCTGGTTGAGAGGACGGGAGAATGGATGCCAACCGTAATCGGCGTTCTCCTTCGTGTGACAGAACATCACCGTGCCAATTTCCAGCAATGCCTCCAGGCGAACCTCCTCGCTAGGATAATGGGTGAAAATCCAATTGGTGAAACGAACAAACTCGGAGAGCAACAGTAAATCACCGTTAGAACGTAACTACTGATTTTCAGCAGTTAGCACATCCAACATTTTTCAAAAAAAGCATATTATTAATTGGTATTGCCAAAGCTACCTATTAGGCAGCCTTGACATTCACCTTTTTGTTCGAGTTATAATTACATGGGATTAGGGACATGAAGTCTTGCTCCCCCTCCATCAGTCGGGTGAGTATATCTTCTATATAATCGCCAAAATTAATGTCATTCAACTTGCAGCTCTCAAAAAGTGAGAACATAAAAGCTATGTTTTCCGCACCTAAATGGCTACCAGTGATTTACGGACAAATTATACATTGCGTGCAAAGAACCCCTATTTTAAAACAACATTAGCTTGCAATAAGTCACAAAGAGAACGTAACGTTTTTAATGTATAAGGACGAATCGTCAAGTCATCACAGATTAACTTCTTATCCTTACCCAAGAAAAACATACCACAATGATCATTAAGACCTGCTTTAACAGGATATATTCTTAATCTATCATGTAAGTTTGCTAAATACCTTGGAGTAAAAAGAGCATAACCCACATAATGGCTTTTGGGACATTAGGCTATGTTCTTTAAGACTTCCAAAAATTTAGGGAGTTCTGAAAGAGGAA
>ERZ1026870.171-NODE-171-length-40513-cov-15.168570_pt1 | contig 40513 bp, 41 predicted proteins | sample MGYA00380165_ERZ1026870 | MGnify/ENA primary metagenome ERZ1026870 (study PRJEB33269, sample SAMEA4719801) | human gut metagenome | biome: human-associated habitat; feature: organic feature; material: feces | place: Cameroon | collected 2013-10 ...
GCCCTGGGCTAGGAGCTTTTGGGCCTTCAGCCCGTACTTGAACCACTTGCGAAAGTTCAGTTTTATATAATCTACAGGCTTATGCGCTGAATGCGCTTAGCCCAGTCGAGCACACCAACCGAGAGGTTTACGTATTGCCACTCGGTTCCGATGAGGAAGAAGTCGAGGCGGTAGTCGTACTCGCGGTCCAGGTATTCCTGAATGCCATAGTTTTGCGAGGCATAAGCGTCGCGTCCTTGCTGCAGAATGTCTGGCAGGTTGATCAGGGCAATGGTCTTGCCCGACACCTTATTATATATATGCAGCATGGCGTTGCGGTTGTTCTCCTCGGGTGGGAAGTAGACCAGGCGCGAGAGCATCAGTCCGGCATGGGCAGTACGTTCTTTTACGTTTCCAGCCTCGTCGCGGAACTCGGTGGTCCATGTATGGAAAGGCGTGTAGCGAAGCTTAGAGTCGCTTGCCAAAGAGTTGTCGTAGTTAATCAAGCCGTTGTCGGCTATTACCTCGTAGCCGAAGTCGTCGGCAGAGATTTTCTCGGGTGCGTCAATCTGATGCAGCGAGATAGTGAGCTGCTTGGTGTCGCGCACCAAGGATATGGTGTCGTGTGTAGCCTTAAGGTCGTACACGGTAGTAAGGTGTTGCGAGCGACCAATCCACAGCGTGTCGAGTGGAGCCGAGCAATCCACCTCGTCAATATCGCCCGCCTCGTTGCGGTCGAGCATGGTGTTGAAGGCAGTCATGTCCTCGCCTTCCACATGGTTGTGGATGCGGAACTTGGCACCAGGCGTAGCCAGAGCGTCCTCGTAACGTTTCTGCTTTGCGATGGCGAGAAATTGGTATTCGCCAGGTTGCAGATTAAGATGTACGGCAAAGTCGTGACGGCGGATAGGAGCGTCGCTATTGGTATTGAAAGCGTCCTGACGGAAGAGGAACTTGCCGTCCTTATCGTACACCATGACAACAACGCCTCCAACATGGTCGTTGAAAAGGTCGGCGCGCTGCGTGTTGTAGTCGTAGCGGAAGTGCAGGTAAGCGCCATTGTCGCATGGCTCAAGGTCGTCGTGCATCAGCGAGCACGAAGCCAGCAATGGTGCAAAGGCGAGGAGTGAGCATATAGATTTAACCAGTCCGTGAAACATAATGTTTGCCGTTAATTTAATTAGAGTTGTTGGTAAATAATGTAAATATTCAAAATGAATGTATCAAAGGAAGTACGGCTGCATGAGCCGTACCTCCTAAGATAAGTACGTGTTCATTTTTAGCTTTATATATGAGTGGCAATCTGTAGGAGGGTATGGCATCCCTGCCATACCTACTCTGTAATGAGTGTCCTGCTGATTTAGTGGGTATGGCAAGGATGCCATACCCTCCTACTATATGTAAAGATAATTCTGAACTGTTACTTATTAGGGTTCTTGCGGTCCTAAAGATAGGACGGGCAATATTGATTAGAGGTCGATGCTCTGGCTGCGCTTAGCCCAGTCAAGGATCTTAACCTCAACGTTGATGTACTGATCGTTCTCGTCGTCTGGAACAGTAGGCTTAACCTCAGGAACGTCAGGATATCCAAGACCGCTTACCTTGTTTACAGAAAGCTCGTACCAGTTGTTGCGGAGCACACCGTAACGACCGAGGAATGATTTATTGTCTGTATAAGCCTGACCAGCTTTCCAAGGAGTCAACTCGTTGAAGTGCTTGATGCGGGCAATGTAGTAAGCCTCACCATTGAGGTATGTAGAGATACCGGTTTCTGTCAAACCAAGCTTCTCATTAATTTTATCGATATTAGCAGCAACCAGTGAAGTACCCGTTCCTTTGTATTCAATATTGTCTGCTGTAATTTTATGCAGACCAGCTGTAGCACTAATATTATTTGTTGATGCATCAAGCTTTACTTTATAATTTCCCTGCTCGGTAGCATCTGTAATACCCATAACTGTTACAGCAACGGTATGAATCTGATTCTCAAGATTTTCTTGGCTCCAGATAGTGGTGTTGTTACCAATCTTATAGAATGTCTTATACTTACTTGTAAAGTCCTTAGGAGTGAAAACAGCCTTAAACACAACACGTGTGGTCTGACCCTGCTTCATGTTGTCAAGGTCGAAGGTGTTCTCAAGGCAATACTGAGGATTGGCTTTACCTGCCACGCCCGTAACATCTTTATTTTTAATCATGTTGAAGGCATTTTGGCAGTTTGCCAAAACCTGATATTTAGCCTCATTATAGTTAGGGTCTACGCCCCAATATACACGCTTGAAAGTTTTGTTATCACCATCATAGAAACGAGGAGTACTCCATATATCAGCCCAAGAGTCCTTCAAAGTACCAGTCTGATGAACTGGGAATGTAGACTTATTGGTAACGTCGAGCTGCCAATTCTCTATTTTCACATTGCCGCCTTCGTATGTACCGGCACCAACAGAGTAACCAGTTTTACTAAAGTCTTCCATTGTAACCTTAGCCAAGCCACGCTCTACGTAAACCACAGTAGCAGCCTTTGCCTGTGCTTCCTCTGGTGAAGCGCAAACATGATTAATCTTTACAAGAGTTGTAGGTTCGGATGTTGCACTATACTCTGGAGCATTTGCCATAAAGATGCCATCTGTCTTTACATATTCAGAAGCATCTGTATTATCAGCATTCGCACTCCAAGAAGCATATGTATCAGAAGTTGTAGGCATTTTTACCTTAGGATTAGTTTTTGTATTATTGTTGAGGAGCACCAGTGCGTTATAGTTGCCATTTACCGATACATTCGAAAGCTTTACAGTAGCAATAGCCGATGTAGTAACACCATCTTTCTTAACGTCTGTCCAAGGGTTCATGGTTCCAAGGTCGGCACTTGTAACAAACTTATCTGTTTTAGCATCGAAGATAAGAATTGTACCGTTCTTAACCTCATACTCAGCAGCAGTACCTTCAGCAAATGAAGGTGTACCATCCTTAACTGGCTCGTCTCCACGAGTACCATTACCAGTAGTTGTCGGCAGATTGATCTTAAATGAAGCATAAGCTTCACCAGTCTTGCCACCATTGTCGTTAGCATTAGGATTAAGGTTGTCGTTGCTTGAGCAACCTACCAAGGCTGTAGCCATAACAGCCATTCCGAATAGATTTTTAACATTCTTCATAATAAAAAAGAATTTAGTGAATATAATTGTTTAACTTAAAAATTTAAGCGTAAGTGGGTTGGGAAGGGTGCTTTTTGGCGGCACCCTACCCTCTTTTTTCTATAGATAAATTTTTGTTTGTATTATTTGGCGTTGGCTATGCGCTTTGCGTTAGCCTTTGCGTCCTCCGAACCGGCGGCAGCAGCATCGGCAAACAGCTGGCGAGCCAACTGATAGTCTTTTTTCATTACAGCCAAAGCACCACGCGCGTTAAGTGCGGCAGCCGAGTTGTCGGCCTTTTGCAGATGCTTCTCTGCCGACGCGATGTCGCGGCGTTGAAGGTCGGCACATGCGGCATTAAGGTTGGCAGTTGGGTCGTCAGGGAACATGCGCACGGCAATATCGAACACCTCGTTAAATTCTGCCGAGCCCGGCTCCATTGTCTGTGCCACCAGGAACATCTCCTGTAGCGACAGCTGCTGCGGATGGGTCTTAAGTATCTGTTTGGCTTCCTCAACCGAGAAAGGCCTTACCGTATAGCTCACGGTATAGTCGCTATGGCGCAAGCGCGGATAGATGTCGCTCATTATCACGGCGTAGTCGTGCGGATAGAGCTGTCGGATGCGCTTGTCCTTGTCGTCGGGCGCAAGGCTCGAGTTCGAAATCTTTATTATCTCCTCCTTATTAGCCAAGTTCGACTGCTGCACCTTGCGGCGGAATCCCTCCCAGTCCTCAGGTGTAGAGTTTGAGCTGAACAGCTTGGCATTGATAGGATAAAGATTAGCCACATAATTCTTAAGCGATGCGGCACGCTCGCGAGCCAGTCGCTCGTTGTTGGCGTAAGGACCGTCGGGCGAGGCAAAACCATGAATGTTGATGCCCGTAATCTGCACGTTCTTGTCCTCGCGCACAAGGTCGATGGTCTTTGTAATCTTTGCCAATTCGCGTGAGTTGTCGAACAGGTCAACCACGATGTCGGTCTTGTTAACGCGGAAGCTTAGGTAAGCCTCGCCTTTCTCGGCGCGTTGCTTGCGTGCCTCGGCTGCCGGCTTAACAAATGCAAGGGCTGGCATCCAAGCGCCAAGGTTGTCGATAGTGGTGATAAGCGTGCGGTCTTGATTTTTAAGGTCGCCACATCCGCAAAGATCCTGTGCGGCAAGCACCTGCAGCTGATCAGCCTCAACGGGGCGCATACGCTCTACCGACTGACTGTAGATAATGCTCTGCTCGGTACCATTCTTGCGCAACACAACGATGGGCTGCTCGCCCTCCATGTTCTTGGCGTTGAGTTTGCCGGCACGCTGCATGCGAATCTGCTGCGAACGACCGTTGATGATGATAGGCTGCAAAGCAGTAGTGTCGCCGTCGGCGGCAAGCAAGGGAGTAAGTATAAGTTGCTGCTCGGCCTTGAGCTTAAGGTTGTTGAGGTTCAGTCTGAACGCAACATCCACCCGTTTGTTCTCTACATTAGTCTGCACGTTGTCAATAGTCACGGCACCCGAAGCAACGGTCTGCGCCATGGCAGAGCTGCAAGTGGCTGCTCCCATGAGACATGTCAGAAAAATGCGTGTCAATGAATTGGTCTTCATAACTCCTGGGTTGTTATATATTGTCTATTGAAGATTCAATACTTAGAGTTTTCTCTGTAAAAGCCTCTGGCTTTAAATCTTTATTCTTAATTCTCTATATTAAAATATGTACGCAAAACTTATTGCCGCCTTGGTAGGTCCCACATAGTTGCGGTGTGTGTCCTTAAGACACTTGGCGCAACGTCCGTAGAGCTTGTACGGACTGTAGGCGTAGCCCACACCAAGCGAAGCCTCGAGGTTCCAGTGTCGCGACAGCAACCATTGGTAGCCGTAAGTTACGCCGGCTCCCACGTACCATCCCTCGTAGTGGCGTCCGCGTTTGGTCTTGGCCAGGGTGCCGAAGGGCAGGTCAACATTCTTGACGTTGTACTCGCCTACCAGAGCGTGCACACCAAAGAAGCTGCCTCCAAAGCGTTGGCAAGTCCACCAGCGATATTCGGGCTCGATGTTCCAAATGCGCACCCTCTTCTCTCCTGAGAAAGTCCACGGGTTGAGCGTAGCAAACACCTGTGCCGTCTGCTTCTTGGCTGTACCTATCTCCACACCAGCGTTGAGCGATGTTGTAGCCCAGCCCAAGAGATTGGTCTTCAATGCCACGTCCTGTGCCTTAACTGTGCCAGTCGTTGCAAGTAGCCCCATTGCCATTCCTAATATGTATGAATGCTTCATCGTTTTAGGCTTTTTATTTTATCTAATTAATTATTACTATCGGTTTAAGTAAGATATGAATTCCTTATTTAAAATGTCCATGTCACATTGTTGTTGTATGAGTCACATTTGTTGTTTGTTTTGTGAGAATCAAATCTTATTTTGTCTTGTGCGTTTGCAAAGATATTAGGAAATTTAATAGGTCGTATAAAAAAATACGTGAAAACCGTTACATTTTACATGAAAACGTTTACATGGACAAAAATAAGAGTACATTTGACACTAATCTATCTATAGTTACCCCCCCCGATAGGTATTTATGACGATTAAACATGTGTAAAGGCTATTAATGGGTTTTATTTACACTAAGAGTAGGAGGTACGGTCTCCGAACCGTGCAACGCAAGTGGCGTTAGACAGAAGAACATGTTTTTTGGGGAAGACATGAGAACAGAAGAACATGGTTTTTGGGGGAGACATGAGAACAGAAGAACATGGTTTTTGGGGGAGACATGAGAACAGAAGAACATGGTTTTTGGGGAAAGACATGAGAACAGAAGAACATGGTTTTGGGAAGACAAGAGAACATGGTTTTTTGAAAGACAGGAGAACAAGAGAACATGAGAAGAAGGGCAAAGGATTGCTTGAGCAAAACGAGAACATGAGGTTTGGTTGGGTGTTGCCCAACACTTGTTTCTTGCGGTATCATCACTTAAACCATTTCACTTTTCACTCTTGACTTAAACCATTGGATTTTTCACTCTTCACTTTTCACTTTTCCCTTAACCATTGGATTCTTCACTTTTCACTCTTCACTTTTCACTTAACATATGGATTCTTCACTCTTCACTTTTCACTTTTCACTTATAATATATGAACGCATACATTACTTTTATAAGACAAGGAAATGTTAAAAAATGAGCAATGAAATACAATTAAGGACTTTTTGTTTCTTTTTTATGAAACACAATGCCTAACTTTGCAATAAAAGAAAATGTATGGTACAAAATATCTTCCGACTTGTCTTAACAGACGAGGCACATAACTTTATAGAGAGCTTACCCGAAGCGGTATCCTACAAAATCTACTACAACATCAAGCGTGTTGCAGGTGGTGAGCGCAACAAAGAACTTTTCAAGAAATTAGAGAACTCGGAGATATGGGAATTTCGTACATTATACAACAAAACTGCTTATCGTTTGTTCGCCTTTTGGGATAAGGATAAAGACACATTGGTAATTGCCACTCACGGCATCATCAAAAAGACTCAAAAGACCCCAAGCAAGGAAATAGCGAAAGCAGAAGCAATAAGAAAAGAATATTTTAAAAATAAATAATTATGGCACAGATGAATCTAACCCCATTGGACGATGTGCTTGACAAGCACTTTGGAAAAGTAGGTACTCCTAAACGTGACGCTTTTGAAAGTGATGTAGATGAAGCATTGCACGCCTACCGTTTGGGAGAGGCCATCAAGAAGGCTCGTATAGAGCAGAACTTGACACAAGAACAACTTGGTGAGCGTATTGGTGTAAAAAGAGCTCAAATTTCCAGATTGGAGAGAGGCTATAGTATAACTATACCTACTATGCGCAGAGTTTTTAAGGCTCTCGGTGTGGTAAATGCAACGATCGATTTGGGAGTTGCCGGAAAAGTTGCTCTATGGTAATATGAACAAGATAACTATGATTGGCACGGGCAACGCCACAGTATCCCACATTTACAACACTTGCTTTGTGCTCGCTACCTCTACCACACAGTTGCTTGTCGACGCTGGCGGAGGCAACGGCATCCTTGCACAACTGCGCAAGGCGAACATCTCTATTGACTCTATTCACCACCTATTTGTAACCCACGCCCATACCGACCATATACTGGGCGTGATATGGATTGTGCGCATGGTGGCACAATGCAAGGGCTACCAGGGACGACTGCACGTCTACGGCAACGACAAGGTGATGAGCGTGGTGCGCACCATCATCGACATGGTTCTGGCTAAGAAACAGCTGGACAAGGTTGACGAGCGCGTGGTGTTCTACCAACTGACGGATGGCGAGGAGTTCGACGTGGGTGACATGAGACTCACTTGCTTCGACATCCACTCTAACAAGGAGAAACAGTTCGGTTTCCGCGCTCTTCTGCCCCACTCCGTCTCGCTGGCGTGCCTGGGCGACGAGCCTTACAACCCTATCAACCGACCTTATGTGGAACACGCTGACTGGATGATGTGCGAGGCGTTCTGCCTATACGCTCAACGCGACACCTTTAAGCCTTACGAGAAATGCCACAGCACGGCTCTCGACGCGGGCAAGCTTGCCGCACAACTCGACATCAAGAACCTTATCCTCTATCACACCGAGGAGAAGACTATCGATACGCGTAAACAAACTTACACCCAAGAGGCCGCTCAATTCTTCAAAGGCAGGATTGTTGTGCCGGATGATTTGGAGGAAATAGGAATTTAAGTGAAAAGAGAAAAGGGAAAAGGGAAAAATCCAATGGTAAGGGAAGTGTAGGAGGACGCAAGCGGGTGGTAGACAGAAGAACATGGTTTGGGGAAAGACAGAAGAACAGGCTTTTTTTGGGAAAAGATGTTCTCATGTCTTAAAAACATGTTCTTATGTTCTCATGTCTTAAAAACATGTTCTTATGTTCTTATGTCTAAAAAACATGTCCTTATGTTCTTATGTCTAAAAAACATGTCCTTATGTTCTTATGTCTTAAAAAACATGTCATTATGTCTTAAAACAACAATACACCTATGGATATAGAACACGTAAGAGACTATACTTTGTCGCTGAACGGGGTTACTGAAGACCAACCGTTTGGCGACGACAACATTACCTTCCGCGTGAAGGGCAAGATTTTCTTGTGCCTATGGCTGGGCACGGGCAATTATAACGTGGACAACGACAACCTGAGATTTGCTTGCAAGCTGACGCCCGAACGCAACGAGGAACTGCGCGAACTATACGAAAATATAACGCCCGCTTTCCATTGGAACAAGAAACATTGGAGCGACGTGTACTTCGAGCAAATGGAACCCGACTTTGTAATGGGGATTATAAGGGAATCGTATGGGGGTATTGTGGGGAAAATGAAGAAGAAAAACCCAGCCCCTCCACAATAGAGAGGGGAGAGCTGGGCAAGAAGAGCCTCAAATTAGGAGTTAGGAATTAGAAGTTAGGAATTGGTGCGCTGCGCGCATTTTGAATTTTGAGTTTTATTTCCCACAGAACGCACAGAAGACACAGAAGCCTACGGGGATAAGCTTATGGAATCCACAGAATGGCCTACGCTTCGCGAGGCAAGAATCCACAGAAATGAAGGGTATATATTACAAGCAATCATTTCTGTGCACTCTGTCGTATGACGCGCAGCGTCTATACGCTCTGTGAATTCGAAAAAACTAAACCCCGTAGGCTTCTGTGTATTCTGTGCGTTCTGTGGGAACTAAACTCAAAATTCAAAAAATTCAGTAAATACCTTAACGCAATATTCATGGTCGCGCACGCTACCAGTCTCTCTACAGCTGTGCATGGCAAGAATGGCATTGCCCATATCTACGCCACGCAAAGGTATAGACGAGGCAAGAATATTGCCGAGGGTGCTACCACCTGCCACATCACTATGATTGACAAAGCGCTGGCATGGAACACCTGCCTTGGCACACAAACCTGCAAACACGGCTGCAGAGGCAGCATCGGAAGCGTACTTCTGTGCTGCATTAAACTTGATGACTGGTCCGCCGCCAAGCATAGGATGATTGGTGGGGTCGTACTTCTCGGCATAATTTGGGTGCCATGCGTGGGCATTGTCTGCCGAAATCATAAAGGCACGCTCTACAGCCTGATAGTAGGCCTCCTCGGTGTGGCTCTGCGCCAAGGCTATGCGCTTGAGCATATACGAGAGGAATGGGCTGCCTGCTCCCTGCTTAGTTTGCGAGCCTGTCTCCTCGTTGTCGAAGATTGCAAGCACTTGTGTGGTGTCGGTGTCGTGGGCAGCAAGCATGGCCTCAAGACCGGCAAAGCACATAGAGAGGTCATCGAGACGACCTGCTGATATAAACTCATTGTGCACACCAAAGGTACATGCTGGAGCTGTATCGGCAAGGTATAGGTCGAAGTCGAGAATGTCGTCTTGTTGGATAGGGCGCTGCTTATTTAGCTCTTCAACAATAACATTCATAAGCAAGTTGCCAGCTTCAAGCTGACTTGTAATTTGTCCGAGCAGCGGAAGCACGTCCTTCTGTTTACTAAGCTTTACACCATCATTCACTTGACGATTAAAATGTATGGCAAGATTGCTTATCTGCAGCAAGGGGCGCTTGATATGCAGCAGCATGGTCTGCGGTTGCATAACGTCTTGAGAGCGCACAATGACACGTCCGGCAAGGGTGAGCGGACGGTCGAACCAAGTAGACATAATAGGTCCGCCATACACCTCGGTATTAAGCTTTACGAGTCCGCCCTCGCATAGCATCTCAGCATTAGGCTTGATGCGGAACGTGGGCGAGTCGGCATGTGCGCAAATCATGTGGAAACCAGCATCGGCAAGCGTTTTGGCGCCAATGCGGAAGGCAAATATAGACGAGTCGTTCTTGGTAACAAAGAAGCGGTCACCCACGTTAACCGTGCCAATAGGCAAGGCTGGGTTGAGGCGGCGGAATCCGCCAGCCTCAAGCATATCAGCGATGTTCTTAACAGCCAGAAAATTAACTGGCGAAGCATCGAGGAAAGATAACAGTCGATTTATCATATTTTTCACTATTTAATTTTTCACTTACATGTTTTTAAGTTTTTATTAAGACATGAGAACAAGTTTTATTAAGACAGGAGAACAGAAGAACATGGTTTTGGGGGAAGACATGAGAACATGGTTTTTGGAAAGACATGAGAACAGAAGAACATGTTTTTGGGGAAAGACATGAGAACAAGAGAACATGATTTTTTGGAAAGACAGGAGAACAAGAGAACATGAGAAGAATGGCAAAGGATTGATTGAGCAAAACGAGAACAAGAGGTTTGGTTGGGCTTTGCCCAACACTCCTTTCTTGCGGTTTCCTCACTTAAACCATTGGATTCTTCACTTTTCTCTTTTCGTTCTTGACTTAAACCATTGGATTCTTCACTCTTCGTTCTTCACTTTTCCCTTAACATATGGATTCTTCACTCTTCGTTCTTCACTCTTCACTTAACTATTGGATTCTTCACTCTTCGTTCTTCACTTTTCACTTAACTATTGGATTCTTCACTCTTCGTTCTTCACTTTTCACTTAACGAGCCTTGGGCAAACACGGGGGCAGGCATCTGCAAAAGTGCAGAAGCCAAGCCGAGGGTAAGGATAGTTCGGTTGATGTTCATAATAGCATTATTTTGTTGTTAGTTTATTTTTTTTACTTCTATGACTTTGAATTTCTTTACATTCACAACTTGCGCAAGCAGAGTTGATTTATAATTGAGACAAAGCGTAAAGAGGGAGAATTGTAACATGTCTGACAACGTCGTTGTCGGCATGATCAACATATTCGAAATGTCCAAAATTCTCTAAAGAGCATCGCAAAGCTTCGGTGAGATGTTTCTCGCGCATAAAGAGCCACAGACTCTTCATTCCCCCCTGCGTACCCGATTTTATCTCTATCGGCGTGATTTTGAGATTGAGGATTTCCAGATAGTCGATCTCGGCAACACTATTGCCTTTCTTTTCCCAATAAAACATTTTCTGACGCTGAACACAAGGTTTATTACGCATAATCTCAAGTCCAGCAAGCATTTCTGTCAGCCCACCCTTATTAACCAACTCTTGTGGTGTTCCGGCCATAATAAGCTGGACGAGAGTTTGCGCCAAATTGCCCTCAAGCTGCAAAACAGCAAGCAGCAGACCGGTGTCGAGAAACAGCATCTTAAGACTCTTCTCGTCGGCCTCGGCATCAAGCGGAATGCCATTAGCCGAAGTAGAGACAACGGGAGTGACTATTCCCGCAAGCGTAAGCAACCTTAACGCCTCTCTGATTTGGGAGCTTTGGAAATCGGTGGAAATCTGTCGGTATGTGATTTTCTCGCCCACTTGGTGACAAACACCCCTCATGGTAGTTCGCAACAAATCGGGATTGGCGCGTCGCTTGTATTTTGCGAAATCGTCCTCATAGGTAAGAACAATATCTTCCTGAATGCTGCGACAAGCATTAAAGTCGTGAGTCTTAATCCATGCCATAACAGCCTCGGGCATTCCCCCCACAAGCATGTAGATTCTGAAGTATTCTATCAGCTTGTCGTGAAAAGCCGTATCAAGCGGATTGTCGCTATCAGCCTGATTGCGCATTTCCATTAGCCGTTGCTCTTGATTGGCCCCTAAAAACTCGTCGAAAGTCATAGGATACATAAACAAGGAATGGATTCGGCCGACCCCAAAAGTTGGAAGTTCTTGAAGCGTAAACTCGAGGAGCGACCCTGCAGCAACAACATGCAGTTCGGGATAATCCTCCTTGAAAAACCTTAAGGCCATAATGGCCTCAGGACACTCTTGTATCTCGTCCAGAAAAAGAAGAGTCTTGCCTTCCTCAATCGGGACATTAATATAACTGGCAATTTTTTGGACTATGAGATGCACATCAACATCGCCCTGAAAGAAACTCTTGACAGCCTTATGACGCTCAAAATTAACCTCGGCAAAATACTTAAACTCCTTGCCGAAATGCCTGATGGCAGACGACTTGCCTACCTGTCGGGCACCTCGAATCAAGAGAGGCTTACGCATTACATCCTCTTTCCAAGATAGGAGCTGAGCGTCTATGTTTCTTTGTATGTATTCTCGCATAGTTATAAACGTTTGATTTTCAGACACAAAGATATATAAAAATACTCAAATACGACTAATAATCGAGCATAAAATACTCAAATACGACTAATAATTGTGGCCAAAATACTCAAATACGACTAATAATCTAAGACAGTATCTAAGCAATACCCAGTAATTCTATCTCGAAAATAAGCGTTGAGCCGCCGGGGATTCCAGGCTGCGAGAACTTGCCGTAGCCCATGTCGGCAGGGATGTAAACCTCCCACTTGTCGCCAACACACATCTGCTGCATAGCTATGATCCAACCCTCAATAAGGTCGCACAAGCGCACAGCCAAAGGAGCTCCACCACGACTGGAGTCGAACTTCTTGCCGTTGATGGTGCGGCCCGTATAATGAGCGGTTACGATACTGCGAGGTGTAGGATGCTTGCCGTCGGCATTGCCCTGTGACAACACCTTGTAATAAATGCCACGAGGAAGAGCCATTACGCCCTCCTCCTGAGCTTTGGCAGCAAGCCATTCGAGGTTTGCCTTAGCGTATTCACGTTTGTTCATATTGACAGTTGATTAGTTTTTACTTCTCTCTGTGCACCACAGTTCCGTTGGCCTGATGTGTGGCAAGAACCAACACGTCGGCTATCTGAACATGCTCGGGAGCACTTGCAGCATAGAAGGCAACATCGGCGATGTCGGCACCACGCAGAGGCTCGATGCCCTTGTAAACATTGTCGGCACGCTGGTTGTCGCCATGGAAACGAACATTAGAGAAATTGGTCTCTACAAGTCCCGGCTTAAGATTGGTAACACGCACACGTGTGTGGGCCACATCAATACGCAAGCCATCGGTCAAGGCCTTGACGGCAGCCTTTGTGGCACAATAAACACCACCACCTGCATAAGCAGCGTCGCCAGCCACACTACCTATGTTAATAACATGACCATGGTTGAGCCTTACCATCTCGGGCACAACAAGACGCGTCATGTTGAGCAGACCCTTTATGTTGGTGTCAATCATCTCGTCCCAGTCCTGAAAACTACCTTCGTACTCGGGCTCAAGACCGCGCGCAAGACCAGCATTATTGATGAGCACATCAATAGGCTTGAAACTATCGGGGATGCTATTGACAGCCTCGCGAGTGGCATTGCGGTCGCAAACATCAAACGCAAGAGCAAGAACAGAAACGCCCTCGGTCTCAAGCTCGGCCTTAAGCGCCTGAAGCTTGTCGGCTGTACGGCCCGTAATTACAATATTGTAGCCACCATTGGCAAAACGACGTGCACAAGCCTCGCCTATTCCGCTTGTGGCACCAGTGATAAGAGCTGTTTTTCTTTCCATGATTATTGATATTTATTAGAGTTTTATATTATTTGCTATCGAATGTTAGTTTATTCGCTATTTGATTGCAAAGTTAAAGAATAAATACGTAACTTTGCATTGTTTACAAATAAAAACATACATACAATAATCCTTCTATGGAAGTAATAAAAACAGAAATAGATGGCGTGGTGATAATAGAGCCACGTATCTTTAAGGATGCAAGAGGCTATTTCTTTGAAAGCTATTCGCAACGCGAGTTTGAGGAGAAAATAGGCAAGATAGACTTTTGTCAGGACAACGAAAGCATGTCGTCGTACGGCGTGATGCGCGGTCTGCATTTCCAACGTCCACCCTTCACACAGAGCAAACTTGTGCGCTGCGTAAAAGGGCGCGTGCTGGATGTGGCAGTGGACATACGCAAGGGATCGCCAACTTACGGCAAGCATGTGGCTGTGGAGCTGACTGAAGACAACCACAGACAGTTCTTCGTTCCACGCGGATTTGCACACGGATTTGCCGTGCTAAGCGATGTGGCTGTGTTTCAATACAAATGCGACAACTTCTATCATCCTGAAGCAGATGGAGGAATTTCAATACTTGACGACTCATTGGGAATAGACTGGCGCATACCTACCGACAAGGCAATACTGAGCGAGAAGGACACCAAGCACGAACTGCTGAAGGATTTTGACTCGCCATTCAGTATAGACACGCCATTGTACTAAACGATGTTTGAAACAACAAAAAAAACAATACGATGAACATTCTTGTTACTGGAGCCAACGGACAACTCGGACACGAGATGCAACGTGTGGCTAAAAACAGCCAACATACTTTTACGTTTACTGACGTTGCCGAGGGCTACAAGAAACTCGACATTACCAATATCGACGCCATACGCGAGATGGTGAAGGAGCTTGGCATAAAGCTGATTGTAAACTGCGCCGCCTACACTAATGTGGACAAGGCTGAATCGGACTACGACACGGCCAATATGCTGAACAATACAGCTGCTGGCAACCTTGCAGCAGCAATGAAAGAAGTGGACGGAACGCTGATTCACATCAGTACCGACTATGTGTTCCAAGGCGACCGCAACACGCCTTGCCGCGAGGATTGGGCCACAAACCCTCTGGGTGTTTATGGCAAGACAAAACTGGCTGGCGAGAAGGCTATAAAAGCTACCGGATGCAAACATATCATAATACGCACGGCGTGGCTCTACTCGCAATGGGGCAAGAACTTTGTGAAGACAATGCAGAATCTGACGGCTACAAAGGACTCGCTGAAGGTGGTGTTCGACCAAGTGGGAACGCCAACATTTGCAGGCGACCTGGCCGACGTGATTGCACACATCATCAACACAAACCAACTGGAGAAGACGGGCATTTACCATTTCTCCAACGAGGGAGTGTGCTCATGGTTCGACTTTGCAAAACTGATTTGCGAAATGTCGGGCAACACATGCGATATACAACCTTGCTACAGCGAGGATTTCCCCAGTCCGGTAGAACGTCCGCACTTCTCTGTGCTGGACAAGTCGAAGCTGAAGAAAACATTCGGCTTTAAGGTGCCATACTGGACCGACTCGCTAAAGGTGTGCATCAAGCAACTAAACGACTCTACAAACAACTAATCGTTACACATTAATAATTAAATTTTATGAGAAGTATCATTATCACAGGTGGCGCCGGATTTATTGGTTCGCACGTAGTTAGACTCTTTGTGAACAAGTATCCCGACTACCGCATAATAAACCTCGACAAGCTGACTTACGCTGGCAATCTTGCCAATCTAAAGGACATCGAGGACCGCGAAAACTATACATTTGTGAAAGGCGACATATGCGACTTTGAGCTGGTGATGGACCTTATGAAGAAGTATGAGGTGAATGGCATTATTCACCTTGCAGCCGAGAGTCATGTAGACCGTTCGATAAAAGACCCGTTCACATTTGCACGCACAAACGTTATGGGAACACTAACCCTGCTGCAAGCTGCAAAACTGTACTGGGAGAGTCTGCCTGAGAAATACGACGGCAAGATGTTCTACCATATTTCTACCGATGAGGTGTACGGAGCTCTTGAGCTGACAAATCCAGAAGGTATAGAGAGTCCGTTCACTACAAAGGCTTCGTCGGACCACCATCACGCTTACGGCAAGGACTTCTTTACGGAGGAAACAAAATACAATCCACACTCGCCCTACTCTGCCTCAAAGGCTTCGTCAGACCACTTTGTACGAGCTTTCCACGACACTTACGGAATGCCTACCATCGTGACCAACTGCTCGAACAATTATGGACCGTACCAGTTCCCAGAGAAACTGATTCCGCTATTCATTAACAACATACGCCACCGCAAGCCATTGCCAGTATATGGCGAAGGACTGAACGTGCGCGACTGGCTGTATGTTGAGGATCATGCACGAGCCATCGACTTGATATTCCACAATGGCAAGGTGGCCGACACTTACAACATAGGCGGATTTAACGAGTGGAAGAACATCGACATCATACATGTGCTGATAAAGACCGTAGACCGACTGCTGGGACGCAAGGAGGGCGAGGACCTCAACCTTATAACCCACGTAACCGACCGTATGGGACACGACATGCGCTACGCTATTGATTCGCGCAAACTACAACGCGAACTTGGATGGGAGCCTTCGTTGCAATTTGAGGAAGGCATAGAGAAGACCGTACGCTGGTATCTTGACAACCAGGCATGGATGGACAACGTAACGTCGGGCGACTATCAGAAATACTACGACGACATGTATCAGAACCGTTAATAGGAACGAAATACATTATATAATAAGAGGCTATGACAAAATTTTGTCGTAGCCTCTTATTATTATTATTAGTGCAAGCACACAAAAAAGGCGGTGCCAAATTAATGACACCGCCTTAAATATCTGTAGTTGTAAGATTTCTAAAAGAATTACTTCTTGAAGAAGTCCTTAACAGCCTCGTTAGGAACCATACGCTCGTCAAAAATATAAGCGCCGGTCTTAGGGCTCTTTACCATCTTGATAACCTTTGTATATGCGCGACCGTCCGATGAACCTTCATGGAGGGTAGCGACCGCTTTCTTTGCCATATCTTAAACGTTATTACTTAATCTCCTTGTGAAGAGTCATCTTCTTAAGGATAGGGTTATACTTCATTAATTCCATACGGTCCGGAGTATTCTTACGATTCTTGGTAGTCACGTAACGGCTTGTTCCAGGCATACCGCTGTTCTTCATTTCAGTGCACTCCAGAATAACCTGTACTCTGTTGCCTTTTGCTTTCTTAGATGCCATTTACTTATTCTCCTATAACTTTAATGTCACTCCAGTCACAATAGCCTTTAGACACAGCCTGCTTAAGGGCAGCGTCCAAGCCCACTTTGTTAATAAGACGCAGACCCGCTGCGCTAATCTTGAGGCTAATCCAGCAGCTCTCCTCTACATAGTAGAACTTCTTGCTGAACAAGTTCACATCGAAAGAACGCTTTGTGCGATGCTTTGAGTGTGATACGTTGTTACCTATCTGGGCTTTTTTTCCCGTAATCTGACAAATTTTCGACATTTCTATCTTCTTTTTTGTATTCGTTTTTGATACCTATTCCAAACAGGATGCAAAATTAGCGACTTTTTCTGAAATGACAAAACATTCTCTTAACTAATATTGTTTATTTAATGTTTTTTTTGTTTTCAGACAGTATAAAGTGCTATTGCATTGACTTTTACCTATTTAAATACATATTTTTGGGGCAGACACGGGGCTTGAGTTGCTATTCTGTAACAGGGATTACCGGAGCCTTGCGATTGTCCTCGTGCTTAGGCATATTGTCTTTAAGAAAATCGATAAACATCTGCAGAGCCTTGCTGGTGGCAATGGCAAGATTGATGTCGCGGCCATAATCCTCAGTAAGCTTCATTGTAATGATGTTGTCGGCATTGCCGCAAGCCAGCCATATAGTACCAACCGGAATGCTTGGTGTTCCACCGCCAGGACCTGCTGTACCAGTAGAAGCTATTGCAAAATCGACACCAAGAGTCTTTATCGCTCCCTTAACCATTGCCTTGGCAACATCCTCGCAAACGGCTGTCTGCTCCTCAAGCAACTGATGGTCAACACCAAGAAGTTGCTCCTTAATCTCGTTTGTGTAAGAGATTACGCCACCCTTGAAATAGGTAGAAGCACCAGGAACGGCAATTATCGACTCGGCTATACGACCGCCTGTGCAGCTCTCGGCAGAACCAACTGTAAGTCCTGACTCGTAGAGATACTGCTGAATCTCACGGCTAAGTATTTTCTTTTCAAATTCCATATATTATCTGTATTTATTTTTTTATTGCATAAAAGTCTCGACCAAGCCCATCTCCACAAAAAAGAAACGGGCTTGTTGGTTCTACTTGAACGTAACCTTGCTGAATGCAGGTTTGTCGATTGAGCAGAAGTCTTTGTCGAGGAACTTATAGTATCCCGTAATACCAATCATTGCCGCATTGTCGGTAGTATAGCTGAACTTAGGAATATAGATAGTCCAGCCATAACGCTTGGCATGATCGCGGAAAGCATTGCGCAGACCATTATTGGCCGAAACGCCACCAGCCACAGCCACATGCTTTATGCCAGTCTGCTTTACAGCAAGACGCAACTTCTTCATTAGAATATCAACAATAGTGTGCTCAAGACTTGCGGCAAGGTCGTTCTTGTGATGCTCGATAAAGTCGGGATCGTCCTGAATCCACTTGCGTAAGCTGTAAAGGAATGAGGTCTTAAGTCCACTGAAGCTATAATCCAAGCCTGGGATGTGTGGCTCGGCAAATTTATAGGCAAGCGGATTGCCCTGACGTGCCAAGCGGTCAATGATAGGACCACCAGGATAGCCAAGTCCCATAACCTTAGAGCACTTGTCAATTGCCTCGCCTGCAGCATCGTCGATAGTCTGTCCAAGCACCTCCATATCGTTGTAGGCATTAACCTTAACTATCTGCGAATTGCCACCCGACACAAGCAGACATATGAACGGGAACGGAGGCGTAGTGTCCTCGGGCTTCTCCTTAATGAAATGAGCCATGACATGGCCTTGCAAGTGGTTTACATCTATCATAGGAATGCCCAAGCTACGGGCAAATCCCTTGGTAAAGCTTACACCTACAAGCAACGAACCCATAAGACCCGGACCACGTGTAAAGGCCACAGCCGAAAGCTGCTCTTTGGTAATACCGGCACGCTTCAAGGCAGCGCTTACAACAGGAACGATGTTTTGCTGATGAGCACGCGATGCTAGTTCGGGCACTACGCCACCATATTCGAAGTGGACATCCTGCGAAGCTGTAACATTGCTAAGCAATATGTTGTCGTTGAGCACCGCTGCGCTTGTATCGTCGCAGCTGCTCTCAATACCTAATATGTACATATTATATATAATATTAATAAGTCAATATCTCAACACCATGTTCGGTCATTACAAATGTGTGTTCCCACTGAGCGCTTGGTTTCTCGTCGCCAGTAATAACCTCCCATCCATACTCGTCGTCAGCATCGATAAACACCTTCCATGTGCCCATGTTTACCATAGGCTCAATAGTGAACACCATACCAGGAACAAGCAACATGCCTGTACCCTTATGACCATAGTGCATTACGTCTGGCTTCTCGTGGAACTTAAGGCCAACACCATGTCCGCAAAGGTCGCGCACAATACCATAATGATACTTGTCGGCGTGCTTCTGGATAGCATGACCAATATCGCCAACAAACGAATAAGGCTTGGCTGCCTCCATACCTATCTCCAAACATTCCTTGGCAACACGCACAAGCTGCTCCTTCTCGGGAGTGGTCTTGCCAATAATAAACATGCGCGAAGCATCGGCGTAATAGCCGTCAAGGATGGTTGTGAAGTCAACATTCACGATGTCGCCCTCCTCAAGAATATCCTCTTCCTTAGGAATGCCGTGGCACACAACCTCGTTGATACTTGTGCACACGCTCTTAGGAAAGCCCTCATAATTAAGGCAAGCCGGAATTGCACCATGCGATGTGCAATAATCATAACAAATCTGGTCGATTTCAAGAGTGCTCATACCGGCACGAATATGCTTGGCCACCTCGTCAAGCACACCAGTATTCACAACACCGCTGCGGCGAATACCTTCTATCTGTTCGGGAGTCTTGATAAGATCGCGCGATGGCACCTCCTTACCCTTGTTTTCCCAGTACATTACTTTCTTGTCAAGTTCGGTAGGCTCCTGACCTGGAAGGCAGTGCCACACTCTCTTCTTTTTGAATACCATAATAAAGATATTATATTAAAACAGTTCCAATTTATTCTTTCTTGCCTCGTCGAGCGACGAGAGTTTACGCTGATGCGCCGCATATTCTTCGCGCAATTGTGCGTAGCGTTCCTTCAGTTCAGCCTCAAAGGCTTGGCGGTCGGCTGGGTTCATCAATCGCTGTGCAATCATAGGATTCTGCGCAGCATCCTTAACCCATACCACAATACCACTATATATAGGTGCAATCTTCAAGGCAACGTGCATCTCGGAAGTTGTAGCGCCGCCCACCATTATAGGCAGACGCAATCCAACCTTTTCAAATTCGGTAGCCACATGCACCATTTCCTCAAGACTCGGCGTTATCAGTCCACTCAGTCCTATCATGTCCACATCTTCCTCAATAGCCTTCTTTACTATCTGTTCGGCAGGCACCATAACACCAAGGTCAATAACATCGTAGTTGTTGCACGACATCACAACATCAACAATATTCTTGCCTATGTCGTGTACATCGCCTTTAACAGTAGCCATCAGCACCTTTCCTGCAGCTGTAGAGCCTTCCTTCTTGTCTGCCTCGATATAAGGCTGAAGTATGGCAACAGCCTTCTTCATAGTGCGTGCGGTCTTTACCACTTGCGGAAGGAACATCTTGCCACAACCAAACAACTCGCCCACCCTATTCATGCCAGCCATCAGCGGACCTTCGATAATATCGACAGCCTTGGGATAAATATCGAGAGCTTCCTTAAGGTCTTCCTCCATATAGTCGCCTATGCCCTTCTGCAAAGCTGTGGCAAGACGCGACGCAACATCAGCGCTACGCCATTCGGGTTCGGCAGCTACAGGATTGGCGGCTCCATTGGTTGCAGTTCCATTCTTCAGAGCCTCTTGCTTTTGTTTTATATCGTCGGCAAGCTGGATAAGTCGCTCGGCAGCATCCTTCTTGCGGTTTAGCACAACATCCTCGATAATCTCGAGTTGGTCGTCAGGAATGTCGCTGTAAGTAACCTTAGCGGCAGGATTGACAATACCAAAATCCATACCCTTGGCAATGGCATGATACAGGAAAACCGAGTGCATTGCCTCGCGTATGTAATTGTTGCCACGGAACGAGAACGAGAGATTGCTTACACCTCCGCTGACATGAGCTCCAGGCAGATTGGTCTTTATCCAATCTACGGCACGTATAAAGTCGACAGCATAATTGTCGTGTTCCTCCATACCCGTAGCAATGGCAAGAACATTAGGGTCGAATATAATGTCGAGCGGGTTCATGCCCACCTTCTCTGTAAGCAATTTATAGGCACGGCTGGCTATCTCGATACGGCGCTCGTAAGTTGTGGCCTGGCCTTGCTCGTCAAAGCACATCACCACTACAGCAGCTCCGTAACGCATAACATCGCGCGCATGACTGAGGAAAACCTCTTCGCCCTCTTTAAGAGATATTGAATTGACAATGCACTTGCCCTGAACACATTGCAGACCAGCTGTAATGACATCCCATTTAGAAGAGTCGATCATCACCGGCACCTTTGCAATATCAGGCTCAGAGGCAATGATATTAAGAAATGTAACCATCTCCTGGCGTGCATCTAACAGACCGTCGTCCATGTTTACGTCTATCACCAATGCGCCATCGGCAACCTGCTTGCGTGCTATGCTTACAGCCTCGTCATAACTCTTCTCCTTTATAAGTCGCAAGAACTTGCGCGAACCCGCAACATTGCATCGCTCGCCAACATTAACGAATCGCACATCGGGTGTAACGTCAAGCAATTCGAGTCCGCTAAGCCACATAGTCTGTGGCTTAGGCTGAGGCACATGCGGTTTGGCGTTTTCGACGATAGGCACATACTTGGCAATAAACTCGTCGGTAGTTCCGCAACATCCGCCAATGATATTGACAAGACCATCGTCCACAAAATCCTTAATCAGCGGAGCCATTGTCTCGGCAGTCTGGTCGTATTGTCCAAGACTGTTTGGAAGTCCGGCATTGGGATAAGCACTAATATAATAAGGTGCACGTCGGGCAAGCTCTTCAAGGAAAGGTTTCATCTGGTCGGCACCAAACGAGCAGTTGAGTCCTACAGAGAACAACGGATAACTGCTTACGCTTGCCAGCACAGCATCAAGAGTCTGTCCGCTGAGTGTGCGTCCGGCAAGGTCGCTCACGGTAATGCTTAGCATTATAGGCATCTGTCTGCCCGAACGTCGTTCCACCTCCATAGTGGCATCGATGGCAGCCTTTGCATTAAGAGTGTCGAAGACGGTCTCTATTAGTATTGCGTCGGCTCCGCCCTCCTCAAATGCGGCAATCTGCTCAAGATAGGCATCATACAATTGTGCATAGGTAATGTCACGAGTTGCAGGATTGCTTACATCCGGACTCATCGAGCACGTCTTATTGGTAGGACCGACAGAAGCAGCTACAAAACGTGGCTTTTCCTCTGTAGAGAATTCATCGGCAGCCTTGCGTGCAAGTTGCACACCAAGAAGAGCCATCTCGCGGGCAGATTCTTCAAGATGATAATCAGCCTGACTTATACGTTGCGAACTAAAGGTGTTGGTTGAAATAATATCCGCACCAGCACGCAAGTATTTGCGGTGAATATCGGTTACAACGTCAGGACGTGTGATGTTGAGCATGTCGTTGTTGCCCTTCATCATACCAGGTGTCTTGCGGTAACGATAACCACGGAAGTCTTCCTCCTCAAGCTTGTACTGCTGAATCATAGTGCCCATGGCACCGTCGAGTATTAGTATCCTGTCTTTTGCGGCTTCTCTTAAAGTCTTTCCCATTTAATTCTTTTTACCAAATAATGACTATATTCTCCCTATGCACCTATCTCAATTTAATAGTGCTTCATAGCCCTATCCATTTCACGACGGTCTTCTTTCTCTTTCAGCGTCTGTCGCTTGTCATACTCTTTCTTGCCTCGGCACAGAGCAATGTCTACCTTGGCGCGTCCATGCTCGTCAATAAACACAAGCGTAGGCACAATGGTGTAGCCAGGCTGCTTGGTTGCATTCTCGAGTTTGTAAATCTCACGTTTAGTAAGCAGCAACTTACGGTCGCGGCGCGCCTCGTGGTTGCTGAACGAGCCATAGAAGTAGGGCGAGATATTCATACCCTTAACCCACACCTCATGGTTGTTGATATAACAGAATGTATCGACAAGACTTGCCTTGCCCAAACGTATCGACTTGATCTCTGTGCCCGTAAGCACTATGCCAGCCGTGTAGGTCTCGACAAAGAAGTACTCGAACGAAGCCTTCTTGTTTTTTATGCTTACCGGACTTTTCTTTCTTTTAAGTTCCTGTTCCTTGTTCATCTTATTGTTCTCCCTAATCTTCTATAACAACAAAATCGTCGATATGCTCGTCCACATAGTGTGCCACTTCGGCAGTCCAAGCCTCTTCGTTCTCGACAAACTCGTCGTCATAGTCGTCAAACTCGGGATATTGCTCGAACATTGCCATAAACTCCTCGTCCGAGCAGTTGCGCTGTATTTTGCCACCATACTCCTTGTAGAGCTTGCGCACAGAAAAGAGCATCTTGGCAAGATCGCGCAAACCCCAGTGGCGCAACACCTTTGCAAACGGGTTATCAAAGATAAAACCTCCATAACCGTTGTATATCAATTGGACAAATCCGCCGTCCATAACCTCCTCATGCAGAATGTCATAGGCAAGCAACGTTATTTGCGACACGCTCAACTGCTGCATGTTGTCAGCATTAAGCTCGCCGCCAATAGCCTCCTTCGTAGCGTCTATAAACACCCGAAGAAAAGAATCCATATCTTGCATCGCTGCCTCACGTAGTGCAGCGTCTTTAACCTTTACCTGTATCATAATCTGCAAAGTTAGTGCAAATCGAAGACAATACAAAATAAAATGCTTTTTATTTTTATTGTTGATACTAAGCCTATCTTTGCAAATTAACTTTACATGGTGCAGATAATATATGCGTGCGGTTTCGGCATAAGGCTAAATGCATCTATGCTTGCTATCAAACGTATCTATGCTTGCTATCAAATGTATCTATGCTTGCTATCAAACGCATATATGCTTGCTATCAAATGTATCTATGCTTGCTGTAAAATGCATCTATGCTTGCTGTAAAAACCATAATTGAATGTAGAGATGTGGCTGTAGCATCACTAAAAACGAAGAATAAACCTTTTTTATTTTATTATGTCCTTTCTCATTTATTTGTTGTACCTTTGCACGAAACATATTAAAAAGAAATGGAAAATAAAACTAACAAGCTCATAGCAGCTCACTATCAGCTCTTCACCATCAACGACAACGGAGAGCGTAAACTTGTAGAAGAAACTTCTCAGGAGCAACCATTTGTGTTCATCACTGGCTTTGGTGCCGCTCTCGACGCACTTGAAGATAAGCTTCAAGATTTGGAACGTGGCGCCAAGTTCGACTTTGAACTTGATAAGGACAAGGCTTTCGGCGAATACGAGCCAAAGAGAGTTATCGATCTCAACAAGGAGATGTTCTGTATAGACGGACACTTTGACAGCAAAAATATATTCAAGGGAGCTCAAATTCCTTTGAAGAACGAAGACGGCAACTTCTTTATCGCTACTGTTCTCGAGATTGGCGACTCAAAAGTTAAGGTCGACCTCAATCATCCTCTTGCAGGAAACCGTCTAAACTTCAAAGGCTACATTATCGAGAACCGCGAAGCTACAAAAGAAGAGATACAGACCATGCTAAACCATCTCAATGGTGGCGGATGTGGCGGCCACTGTGGTGGTGATTGCGGCGGATGCGAAGGCGGTTGTGATAGCCATAACCACGAAGGTGGATGCGGACACCATGGACATGGCGACGATAAAGGTTGCTGTGGTGGACACTGCCACTAATATATACTTGAATTAAAGCCCACACTCTAACTCGTCAACTAATTAATAATGAGAAATACCTTCGGAAACCTTTTCACCCTGACAACGTTTGGCGAAAGCCATGGGCCTGCAGTGGGCGGCGTTGTAGACGGAATGCCTGCTGGCATTGACATCGATATGGAGTTTATACAAAACGAGCTCAACAGACGACGTCCTGGACAAAGCAAGATTACTACATCACGAAACGAGGCCGACAAGGTTGAATTGCTTAGCGGTGTGTTTGAGGGCAAGTCTACAGGATGCCCTATTGGATTTGTTGTGCACAACACCAACCAACATTCCAACGACTACAACAATATGCGCGACTTGTTTCGTCCATCGCATGCCGACTTTACTTACACAAGCAAATACGGCATACGCGACCATCGTGGTGGCGGACGCTCATCGGCTCGCATTACAATTAGCCGCTGCGTGGGTGGCGCTCTTGCCAAGCTTGTCCTTAGACAATTGGGCGTAAGCATTACTGCATACACATCGCAAGTAGGCAACATCGAGGTTAGCCGCGACTACTCTACTCTCGACTTTGCAGAGATTGAGCGTAATCCGGTACGCTGCCCCGACCCTGAGAAAGCTCGACTAATGGAGGAGCTTATTTCAGATGTAAAGAAGGAAGGCGACACTATTGGCGGTATCATAACTTGCGTTGTTAAGGGTTGTCCCATAGGTGTTGGCGAGCCAGAGTTTGGCAAACTGCATGCTATGCTCGGAGCTTCTATGCTCGGCATTAATGCTGCAAAGGGTTTCGAGTACGGCGAAGGTTTTGATTGTGTCAATTCACGCGGCAGCAAACAGAACGATGTATTCTATTCGGAGAATGGCAAAGTATGCACTCGCACCAATCACAGCGGAGGCATTCAAGGCGGCATAAGCAATGGTGAGGACATCTACTTCCGTACCGCCTTCAAGCCAGTGGCAACCATCTTGCAAGAACAGCAAACTGTAGACAAGGAAGGTAATGCCACTACGTTCTGTGCACAAGGACGACACGACCCATGTGTGTTGCCACGTGCAGTTCCTATAGTGGAAGCCATGACAGCTATGACTATATTGGACTATATTATGATAAACAATGGCACATCTTTGCGATTTTAACGAACATTATGACAATTATCCATTTCATTAGGTAAAATTTATATCTATACATTGGGTAGTTTAAACAATTATCATTAACTTTGCAAGTGATAATTAGGGACTCGTGAGAGCCTCAAATTAGCTTAGTTAAGTCTAGTTTAGTTTTTGTGTTGGTTGTGGGCGGTCAATTGGCTGCCCACAATTTTTTTCATGACTTCGTCACCGTGTCACCCAAATCATCTGTCAGCAACGTCATAGAGCTCTCACATTCTGAGCATAATAAGAGGGTGATAGATGTCTCTTGAAAAAGAGACATCTATCACCCTATATATCAGTATTTTTCAGTTATCTATCAGTTTTTATTCACAGCATTGCTGCTGCCGAACGTATTTTGCTCAAGATCGTAGATAAATGAGAGTCTTGTCTTGCTGTCTGAAGGTTATATTCACTCTGCATATTTACGAGCATATACGCCTTTATGCCAAGAGCAGCCTCAATGCGCAAAGCATAATCGGTAGTCATGGGACGTTTGCAATTAAGAATTTCATTAAAAACAGTGTAAGAACAGTCAATTATCATTGCAAATTTACGCTGAGATATTCCACGTGCCTCAAGCTCATCTTTTACTATCTCGCCTGGATGTACAGGGATACTGTTTTCTATCATAATATTATAGGAAAGCAAATTTATCTACGCTTGCCTTTTCTGCTATTGTCATTACGGCTGTTATTACCACGGCCATTGCCATATTCATTACGGCTGTTATTGCCACGGCTATTGCCATATTCACTACGGCTGTTGTTGCCACGGCCATTAGCCTTGTGATTATCTTTACGGCCCTTACCATATTTTGTTCCAGCATTGCCACGCTTCTCCTCATATTCGTCTCGCTCAAACTCAGGGCGACGGTTATTACCAAAGTTGCGTCCATAGTTAGGCATAGGAACGCCAGCATATAGTTTCTGTATAAGATCCGAACGGCCAATGCGGCGCAACTCCTGCTCTATGCCACGACGTTCCTCAGGCTTATACCAAAAGAAGAATTGGCGCTGTGCAAGTTTCTCACGTGGTGTCTTGGCAGAGAACACTGGCTCTAATGTATATGGATCGTAGCCCGTATACCACGTCTCGGTACTTACAGTCATAGGTGTTGGCGTAAAGTCTTGCACCTGCTCAAGATGGAAGTCAAGGCGCTTGGTTATCACGGCAAGCTCTGCCATGTCCTCCTCGCGACATCCAGGATGCGAGCTTATAAAATAAGGTATAATCTGCTGACGCAGATTCTGCTCGGTATTTATCTTGTCGAAGATACGCTTAAACTCCTCGAACAAGGCAAACGATGGCTTGCGCATTAGCTTAAGCACAGCATCTGATGTATGCTCAGGTGCCACCTTCAGTCTACCGCTTACATGATTGCAAATCAACTCGCGTGTATACTGGCGTGCTGCCGCATTCGACTTTTCGTCCTTGCTCTTATGCAAAAGCAAGTCGTAGCGCACACCACTGCCTATAAAACTCTTCTTTATGCCAGGCAACGCATCTACGGCATGATAGATATCAAGCAACGAAGTATGGTCGGTAATAAGGTTTGGGCACACCTGTGGGTTGATACACGATGGACGCTTGCACACAGCACATGCCTTAGGATTGCGTCCATGCATACCATACATATTAGCCGATGGTCCGCCAAGGTCGGACAGATAACCCTTGAAGTCGGGCATTTCTATCACCTTCTTCACCTCTTTTAATACACTCTCCTTTGAGCGGCAAGCAATGAACTTGCCTTGGTGTGCGCTGATTGTACAGAAAGCACATCCTCCAAAGCAACCACGATGCAGATTGACCGAGAACTTTATCATGTCGTAGGCCGGAATGCGCTTGCCCTTGTACTTAGGATGAGGCAATCGCGTATAAGGAAGATCAAACGAATGATCAAGCTCCTCGGTTGTCATCGGTGGATAAGGCGGATTTACAACAGCATACTTGCCGTCAACAGCTTGCAACAAACGTTGCGCATGCATCTTATTCGACTCTTCCTCTATATGACGAAAGTTGTCTGCCTCTGCCTTTTTGTTGCGCAGACACTCTTCATGACTGTACAACACAATGTCGTCCGACGTTATTCCTCCAGGAATATCACTCTCCTTACTAAGATATACAGTCTGCGGAATGTCGCGTATATCCTCCACACGCTTGCCTTCAGAAAACTGTCGGCAAAGTTCGAGTATAGGTTTCTCGCCCATACCATATATTATCATGTCGGCTCCCGAATCGCAAAGTATACACTTCTGCAATCCGTCCTTCCAATAGTCGTAATGGGTAAGTCGACGCAGCGAAGCCTCAATGCCTCCAAGTATAACGGGAACATCAGGGAACAGCTGCTTCAGAATCTTAGTATAAACAATGGTGGGATACTCAGGACGACAGTCGTGACGTCCATCCGGACTATAAGCATCTTCTGAGCGAAGACGCTTGCCTGCCGTATATTTGTTAACCATTGAGTCCATACAACCGGGCGCAACACCAAAGAAGAGATTAGGACGACCGAGTTTCTTGAAGTCGCGGAAGTCTCCATGCCAGTCGGGCTGTGGCACTATAGCCACACGATAGCCGGCATATTCGAGTGTACGACCTATCACGGCAGCTCCGAATGACGGATGGTCAACATATGCGTCAGCAGAGAACAGAATAACATCCACATTATCCCATCCTCTAAGTTCGATTTCTTTCTTGGTAGTAGGCAACCAGTCGGTGAGCCTCAATTCTTTCATTATCTGTTTGTTTTTTTATTACAAATTAATTTATAAGGGTGTGTCAAAAAGGAGTTATCGGAATTCAACGGACGAAACCTAAACTTCCTTTAACTCCTATTTTACCCCAGAGTTAATGAGTTTTTATTGATCTTCTGTCTCACTCGGTTGCTTAGTTTCCCACTCCTTGTACAGAGCCACGAGATTAGACAGACCCAGAGCCTTCATATTATTATTGTATATAACGTCAAGACAGAGGTCGAGCAAATTCTTGTCGCTAACGCCCGACGATTCGAGCAGCGAGCGTACATTTAGTTTTAGTTTGTCAAGCACCGGCTCGTCTACAATACCATTACTGTCGACAAGGGCATCGAGTAGCGAATACTTTGCCAGTGTCTTAAGGTGCTCATCACTTACTTCTATACTTCTTGTGCCTGAGGCATTTGCTTGAATTTTGTACATAGCCATATAAGTTTTAGTTATCAATTATTTTTTTGTTAGGAAATTCATCACAGCCTTCATTACCTGCTGACGTGCCTTAATACTGTTAATGCACTCAAACGGGAATCCCATTACGAAGCATTTGTAGTCGGCTCCATCATAAGCCACAGCAGCATCAGTTCCGTCGGCATATTGCATTGCACAGAACGACGAAGCGTTTGCCGGACGCATAACATTAACATTTGTCGCAGCATAATGTACGGCATTGGGATGACGTATCAGGTCGAAACTTATGCCGAGACCGTTTACTGTATTGTTGGTCTGATTGCAGTCCGAACCGCCATACGATGTCTTAAATACTTCTGAAAGGAAGTCACGTTCATCACCTCTCTGCATATCGCTGCCGATATAGGCACCGCTCACAAACATACGTCCGCCACCTCGTATAAAGGCCATTACCTGCTTTTGCAAGGTAGAGGAGAATGTCTTGTAGTGCACAAGCGAGTGTCCATCGTCCTTCTGCATACCAAATGCCATATCTATAACACTATAATGCGAAGGCTTGACAAAGTCGTTCTCAAATGCCTCAAGCGAACTGCTCAACACATTATACGAACCCGAACGTGCAATGTTCTCAACATGACACACCGATGCGTTCTGCTGATTGCCCATTACAAATGTTCCGGCGAGCTCATCGCCACTATATCCTAATGCATTAGGACCTTCGCTACCTCCTCGCGAACGGTTAAAACACTGCTGACGTCCGTTCCATCCAGCTGCCAATCCAAGTGTTACACCCATATCGGCGTCAAGATCAAAACCAAGACGTGTATTATCATCAACAATAGCCGGACCCGAAAGACGCTTGAATCCATCTACTACAAGTATGTCCTTAGCATCGGCATCAGGCGAAAGATATGCTGCAAGTGTCTCGGAAGGAAAACTCTCGCCACCACGGTTCACGGCTGTCACACGAAACTTATACACAACTCCTCGACGTGCCTCAAAAACAAACGACGTGCCTTGTACTATACGACCGTTGTCAAATCCGCCTCCATTCTCGGATATATATATATTGTATGCTGTCGGTACGGCTGTAGGCTCTTGTTCGTCTTTAACTGGGAGCCACGTCAAACGCAACATGTGGTTGTCTGTTCGCTCAACACGTAGGTTGTTCACCGGCAATGGTTGTACAACAAACGGGCGTTCGTGTCCTTTGCTTACATAACGCAGAATGGTTTTGTACAACGACCTCGCCATGGTAAACCTGAAGTTAGGATCAAGACCATAACGCATATCACCAAAGTTCTGGTGCGACATGGTCTCTATAATAGCCGATGGCATCTCAGGTTTTCGGGTCTCACTATAATTGCGATCCCATAGATATCGACGCGACCACTTGCCATACTTTGCCGTAATGTCATGCTGCAATCCTGAGAGCAAAGCCTCGGCAAAATCATGTGATACCATACGCGACACTCCACTGTTAAGACGTCCGTCATTAAAGTTGGTGGTGCATATAGCCAACGAACCTATTATCGAATCAGTACGGTTAGCATAGCCAGCATCGCTGTGCACAGCAAGCGATAACTCAATAGGCACCTTCAGTCCGTCAAGTGTCGGCACATAAACAGAACCACCTGCAAGCCAGTTGGTCATATTCGAGCGGGTGTTTATATCATCTGCATAATCGTCAGAACCTCCTCGTCCTCCATAAACACTATATGGAGCGCCAGCCCATTGTGCCGAATAACGTGCTCCCTCAATACAGCGTGGCATTCCACTCATGGCACCGCCACGCTGTATATTGCCCATACCGCCACCAAAACGAACAGCATCGGTTGTAACTATTCCACGTTTCTCCGACAAATTGGTAACGACAACACGGTTGTCATCACTATTACCCTTGTCAAAATCAAATGTTCCGAGATACACCCACGTGCCACCTCCCATCTTCTGGTTCACCTTGAAGATGGTGCGCTCGCCTTTATGAAAAACAATGTACGTGGCATCGTCAATGCTGTTGTCCAGGGTCTGATAGCTCACGTATACAGCATATCTGCCAGCCTGTGGTATTGTTGGCTGATAAGAAGCCCACGATTCGGCACCTTTCTTCACAGCCTTCACCTTACGTGCTGTACCGCTTACAAATGGATTTTCTCCGTCACGATAAGTACCGGTATGAAAAGCGAATCCCTTGCCTTCTGTGTCAAGCCACTTCTCCTTACCATTATCCTCAACATATCCACGCTTGTTGTCGTTGTCCACTATCACCTCGTTCTTCTGCCAGTCGCGCTCGCGTGGCGTATAAACAACGGCACCTGCGTTCTCAAGCATCGGTATAAGATATGGCACAACTATAGTCTGCGTGAAGAGGTCTTCGGTAGTACAAAAAAGATTAGGGCGTTGCCACTTCCATCTCGACTTCTTTTGGTCGTAATAAATGCCGTGCGAGGCCCATACAGAAATATGTCTGTCAAAGAGTCCGTGCGACACAAAGAAGGGTTTCGACTCGTTCATTACCCAAGGTTGTCCACTATAGTCAATGTTTCCCCATATTGCCGCAATCCCGTTATCATCGGTCTTTGCGCCAGCTACAAGCTGTTCGATAGGCAGTCCGGCACTCTCTATTGTAAGATTGTAACGGCTGTATGGCTTTGGCAGCGAACTGGCAAGCTTCTTATAGTAGAACTTAACCGACTTTGCTGTAAAGTTCTGCGTGGCAAAAGCTGGACTAACAACAAGTCGAAGTTGTTTTTTCGAGTCGTCTACATCAAACGACTCCATATACGGTTGAGTAGGATAAGACACGTTCTTAGCCTTGTTCTGCAAGACATAATTCTTCAGCAGCACACCTATTTTCTCTTTAGGTAGCGTCTTCGTAGTGCCCGCATTAGCCTGGAGCACCATCAAAGATGTTGTACACAAAAAGAAAGATAGAACCCTTTTTCTCATTTTATTCGTTTTTTAAATCTCTCCGACAGTGAATTTCTCTGGATTCTTGCCCTTAAAGTCCTTGAAGTAGGTCTTTATAGTCTTCATGTCGGCCTCTACGTCACCAGTAGGTGTAATGATATGTTTGCACTCTATGAGCTTGCGCTCAAAATCGAGTCCATACAGCAAGATTGGAATTCCTGCTTTCAGGGCTATAAAGTAAAAACCCTTTTTCCAGTTAGGATTAAGCGAGCGTGTTCCCTCTGGTGTCACACACAATCTGAAGTCGGGTGCCTTGCGTGCCGCTTCTGCCATTGCGTCTGTCATGCTTGTATGCTTGCCACGATTTACCGGTATACCGCCAAGATGGCGGAACCATACACCAAGAGGCCAGAAGAACCACTCCTTTTTCATAAGGAAATTTATCTTCATGTTCTCGGCTCTCGAATAAAGCAATCCTATAATAAAATCCCAGTTGCTTGTATGTGGAGCAAGACACAGTATATACTTAGCGGGGTGTTCCACTTCAATACGAGTGGTCCACCCCATGCGCTTGTAAAGTATTGTCTTGCAAATGCGTTGCAAAAATGTCATTCCGTTTTTTTGATTTTTTATCTATTGTCTGTCATCAGTCCTACAATCGGGTTATCCGAGGTTTGATATCTGGTCTACAATCTCGGATGCCTGCTTATTGAAGTTTGTGATAAGGCTCTTAAAGAACAATCTTGGAGCAAGTCCTGGCTCCACATGCGACACGCGGCGCACATAATCGTTGTGTATCACAAGTATGGATGTAAGCAATGCCTTAATGTCTTCATCATTTGCGTCTGTTGTGTAAGAGATAGCCACAACCTCTGAGAATAGCTCACTGCACACGTAATTGATATTGCGTTTCAAACTTCGTTTGTTTGCCATAATATAATATGTATTAATATGATTAAACAATAGTGTTTTACATGCCAAAGATAGAAAAAAAATTGATATGTGGCAAGCAATATCAATAAAAAATAATTTAATGCTACGATTTCCTGTATTTTTTTTCATCAATTCATAGAAAAGCAGTATTTTTGCACTTGCAAAAGAAGCGTCAATCGCGATTCTATTTTAACATCATACATTTTTAATTTTTTTAAAACACATGGAAATTAGTGCATTGCAGATTGCAAGAGCTGCTTACCAGCCTAAATTGCCTAAGGCACTTCAGGGTCCAGTAAAGGCAGTTGAAGGCGAGGCTACTCAGTCGGTTGGAAATCAGGATGAAATTAAGGCTTTGTTCCCAAACACTTACGGCATGCCTGTAATCACCTTCGAAGCAGGTGAGAAGAAAGAACTACCTTCATTCAACGTTGGTGTAATCCTTTCAGGTGGTCAGGCTCCTGGCGGTCACAACGTTATCTCTGGTCTCTTCGATGGTGTTAAGGCTCTTAACCCAGAGAACAAACTCTACGGCTTTATCCTTGGCCCTGGTGGCTTGGTAGACCACAACTATATGGAGATTACTTCTGAGATTATGGACCAGTACCGCAACACTGGTGGTTTCGACATCATCGGTTCTGGACGTACCAAGCTCGAGAAGGAAGAGCAATTTGAGAAGGGTATCGAGATTCTCCGCGAACTTGGCATTAAGGCTCTCGTAATCATCGGTGGTGACGACTCTAACACAAACGCTTGCGTTCTTGCAGAGTACTATGCTGCTAAGAAGTATGGTGTTCAGGTTATCGGTTGTCCTAAGACTATCGATGGCGACTTGAAGAATGAGCAGATTGAGACTTCATTCGGTTTTGATACAGCTTGTAAAACATACGCCGAGCTTATCGGTAACATCCAGCGCGACTGCAACTCAGCACGCAAGTACTGGCACTTCATCAAGCTCATGGGCCGTTCGGCTTCGCACATCGCTCTTGAGTGCGCTCTTCAGACCCAGCCTAACGTTTGCCTCGTTTCAGAGGAGGTTGAGACTAAGGAGATGTCACTTGACGATGTTGTAACATATATCGCTAAGGTAGTAGCCGATCGTGCTGCCGATGGCAACAACTTCGGTACTGTACTCATTCCTGAGGGTCTTATCGAGTTCATCCCTGCTATCAAGAAGCTTATCTCTGAACTTAATGAGGTTCTTACCGACCCTTCAACAGGCGAGTCTCGTGAGTTTGCTAACGCTGAGGAGCAGATTGATTTCGTTAAGAACAATATCGCTAAGGAGAACCTTGCTGTTCTTGAGTCACTTCCTGAGGATGTTGCTCGTCAGCTCTGCCTCGACCGCGACCCACACGGAAACGTTCAGGTTTCTCTTATCGAGACTGAGAAGCTTCTCTCTCGTATGGTTGAGAAGAAGCTCGACGCTTGGAAGGAAGAGGGCAAGTACAATGGCAAGTTTGCTGCACAGCACCACTTCTTCGGTTATGAGGGACGTTGCGCTGCTCCTTCTAACTATGATGCAGACTACTGCTACTCTCTCGGCTTCAACGCTTCATGCCTCATCGCTAACGGCAAGACTGGCTATATGTCAGTAATCAAGAACACAACTGCTCCTGCTGCCGAATGGATCGCAGGTGGTGTGCCTATCACTATGATGATGAACATCGAGCGTCGTAACGGTGCCAACAAGCCTGTTATCCGTAAGGCTCTTGTTGAGCTTGATGGCGCTCCTTTCAAGTTCTTCGCTGCTCATCGTGAGGAGTGGGCTAAGAATACATGCTACGTTTACCCAGGTCCTATCCAGTATTGGGGTCCAACAGAGGTATGCGACCAGACTACAAAGACTCTGCAGCTTGAGCAGGGCAAGTAATCAACACTTGCAATCTATAGCTTTCGAACAGAGTTACAGATAACACTGAGAGCAGAGTGGCTTACGTCATTCTGCTCTCTTTTGCGTTAATCAAAAACAAACAAACCAAACCAATGAACGTGAACAATCAAACTAAAAGACGCACAACAACAAGACGCAAGACACAGAAGAAGCGCTCTGGCTTTTCTGCCATACTCGCCCGCAACCCGCGCACCGCATGGTGGATGGGAGGCATTGCTGTAATATGTCTGTACGTATGGCTGTTCTATTCGTTCTTTGTAAGCCCCACGGGGTTCAGATGGCGTGCATTGTTTGGCGACCCTAATTATCCTGCCGGATACGAGATACACGGTATAGACATCTCTCACTATCAAGGCGAAATCGACTGGGACCTATTACGCAGCGGCATGATTGAAGGCTGTCCACTACGATTTATCATGATTAAGTCGACCGAAGGTTCTACACGTCTTGACGACCGATTTGCCGATAACTTCCAACAGGCTCGCGAATATGGCTACATACGTGGCGCATATCATTTTTGGAGCAACAAATCGTCTGCACGCGCTCAGGCTTATCACTTTCTTAAGAATGTACATCTTGAGGAGGGCGACCTTCCGCCTGTTTTGGATGTTGAGCACAAGCCTGCCGACACTTCTGTCGAGGATTTTCAACGCGATATCCTTACTTGGCTTCACATTGTAGAGGATCGCTATCATGTCAAGCCTATTATATACACATATTATAAATTTAAAGAGAAGTATCTCAATGCTCCAGTATTTGACGACTATCCTTACTGGATAGCCCACTACTATGTTGACAAGGTGGAATACAAGGGCCCATGGAAGTTCTGGCAGCATACCGATGTTGGCAGACTGCCAGGTATTAAGGGTTATGTCGACTTCAACATCTACAATGGGTCGTTCTACGACATGAAGAAGCTGACAATAGGCAACTAAATCTTCTCTAAAGTTTTAGCGTTAGCTCAAAACCAACTGGCGACACCGCCAAACTTAAGTCGTCATTTTTCTTGTCCTTACCAAGAATCGTGTTGCCTATAAGATATCCAGCCTCGGCAGATAGGCAACCTATAGCCGCACCTGCTACAACATCGCCCCAACGATGTCTGTTGCGGCGCACACGATCTACTGCAACAGTTGTTGCTACCGCATAACCAGCCACACCTATCCAAGGTGACACCTTATAATATTCGTGCATAAGCGATGTGGCTCCGCAAAAGGCTATTGAGGTATGTCCCGATGGGAACGAACGGTTGTCTGTTCCGTCTGGACGTTTTTCGTGTATACTACGCTTCAGAACATATGTCACGCCTGCGTTTACCGCAAACGATGCCACCGACACCGTCAGTCTTTTCTTCCACGATGTCTCTGTCTTTACGCCACACATCTTCAGTCCGAACACAGCTACTGTTGGCACATATTGCAATACATTGTCTATTCCGTCGCCATGATAGCGCTTATAGTTATTGACCGCTGTGGCATCTATTGCCGTCTGTCCATAAACAACACCCGACAACATCACAGCCACTGCCACTGCACATTGTCTTAATATTATAGTCATCCTGCCAATTATTTATTTACATTCAAACATAGCGCAGGCCCATTCTCCGTCTGTCACCACGTCTATAATAGTCAAACCATTACTCTGGGCTGCTTGTTCCAACATTGGCACATCCGTTTCGTAGAATCCGCTGAGTATCAATCTTCCTCCTGTCTTAAGATGACTTCTGAATGCTGGCATATCGTTTAGTAGGATGTTGCGGTTGATATTGGCTATCACAACATCAAACTCTTCCTTCACACCGTCAAGAACCGAAGCGTCGCCAAGCAATACATCTAAATTTTCAACACCGTTTAGAGCGGCATTGTGCTTGGCATTCTCCGAGCTCCATTCGTCTATGTCATATCCCAACACACGGTTGGCTCCCAATCGCAATGCTACTATACACAATATTCCAGTTCCACAACCACAATCAAGCACCGACTTGCCCGTCAAATCCATTCCAAGCAAACGACGCAATATCATCCTTGTAGTCTGGTGTGTGCCTGTACCAAAGGCGTTGCGAGCCTCTATAAAGATGCGCATTACACCGTCATCACCAGCAAACATCGACATGTCTGTATGCTTGGCATCATATATTACAAGATGGTCCGACACACCTATTGGCTCAAATCCCTGGTCTTCCCAACCTTGATTCCAGTCTTGGTCGGGCACTTCTTCTATATTATATGTAACTTGTGTGCCCTCTGGCATATAGTCGGCTATGGCTGCGTCAAGGACTTCTTTGTCGTAAAGCGGACGTTGCACATATCCTGCAATACCATTATCAGTATCCTCAAAAGCCTCGAATCCTGCCTCACATGCGGCAGCCGATAACAACTCTCGTGCTGGCTGAAGCATCTCTTCAGCACATTCTATATCAAAGTTTGCTACGTAATATTTCATGTTTATATTGTGATTTTTTGTTTTTACTACGCAAAATTAAGCATAAAAAACCTAACATCATAATAGCATGGCAAACTCAAATATATAAAAAACATAAAATTAGGGGAAAACCTATGCCGTTTTAGGGTTTTTCCCTAATTTTGCAACCAAATAAGCATTAATTTTGCATATATAAATAATGTAACAATAGTAAACCATTATGAAGACACGGTTATTATTTCTCTCAGTCCTTATAACGGCATTGCCAATGTCAATGGCTGCCCAGGACGACGACCTCTACTTCAAGCCGAAGAAGAGATCGAAGACTGAAATGTCCACACATTTCGATAAAAACATATACGACAGACCTGCCTATTACTGTGGCAGCAACCGTAACGTTGACGAGTATAACCGTCGTGGCAAGCTCAAGAGTTACTATCAAAAGATAGGTACCGACTCTCTTGGCAACGACATTCTTGAGTTTCGCGAGGGCGATGGCACTTATGGCAAAGCCGATCTCGACTCTACCATAGTCATCTATCCTGGCTCCGAGCGCTATTACGACGAAGATAACGACTATACTTATTCTCGTCGCATGGGTCGATTCGACGGTTTTTACGGCTATTGGGACCCTATGTTCTACGGTTCGTATTGGGGTTCTCCCTACTGGCGTGGCTATTATAGCTGGTACGACCCATGGTATGATCCATGGTACGGACCTTATTACACTGGTTGGTATAGCGGATGGTACAATCCGTGGTACTATGGTTATGGATGGGGACATCCATATTGGGGATGGGGCAGCGCTTGGTATCCATCTTGGCATTATGCCTATAACGGACCAACTGGCACATTAAACCACTCCAACCGTAAAGGTTCCTTCGGCAGTCGTGGCTCGTCTACAAGCCGCAGCGCCTTTGGCAGCCGCAACAGATCTAACGCCAACAACCGTTGGTCAAACGACAGCCGCAACGACCGCAACTCATTTGGTAGCCGCAACAACCGCTCTAACAATACCTATCGTCAGCAGCAATATCAACAGCCTACCTATACCAATCCTAACAGCAACTTTGGTTCAAGTCGCGGATCATTTGGTGGAGGATCTGGTTTTGGCAGCAACCGCGGTAGCTTTGGTGGCGGTGGAGGCTTCGGAGGAGGCGGAAGCCGTGGCGGTGGAGGAGGCTTTGGTAGTCGCCGATAACACACTATCTATATGTTTCTGGCTATGGGCTATACCGTAGCCAGAATACTGTATACAAACAACAATCCTAAAAAAATAAAGTACAGCAAACGCTATGAAAAAGATATTTTCAATAATGACAGCCGCAATGCTTGGCACTGTGGCGTCTGCTCAGGAAACCTACGACAACGCTCCTTTAGCACAGAAGGATCTTAACGGAACCGCACGCTACGTAGGTATGGGTGGCGCAATGGAGGCACTTGGAGCTGATGTTTCGACAATGGGAACTAACCCTGCGGGCATCGGTATGTTCCGTCGCAGTGTTGTCAATGGTTCATTTGGATTCAACAGTCAGTCGGAAGCCGAGTCGTTTAATGGTGCCGACAAGACCAATATGAGTTTTGATCAAGCCGGCTTTGTCTACTCTATGCGCACAAGCCGTAGCTCTTTCATCAACTTCGGATTCAGCTATACAAAGAGCAAGAACTTCGCTCAGATTCTCTCTGCTACCGACAAACTCAATGGTGCATCACAGAATAAATTGTCGGCAATGAAGAATCTCAATGGTGTCTACAAGTTTGATGGCAGCAATGGTCTAAACGCCAAATATGCCACATATAGCCAGGTAGACCATCTTTACAGCAATGTTCTGTTCAACCATTACGATGCCGACAACGCAAGCGACCCTAACAACGCCGTTCTTAATAATGGTGTTATCGTCAAGGAATCAAGCCCTACAACTCCTGTTTATTTCAATGCCACCGACTATCAATTCGGTCGTGCCACATCTGGATATATAGGCGAGTACAACTTCAACATCAGCGGCAACTCAAACGACCGTTTCTACTGGGGCTTGACATTCGGACTATACGACGTCCACTATAATGGCTCGTCCGATTATGCAGAAAATCTTGTTGACGGCAGCAACCCTATAGGCAATATACTTATGAGTGACGACCGCAAGATTACTGGTACAGGTTTCGACATTAAGGGTGGTATCATCTTCCGTCCAGTTGAGGAATCTCCTTTCCGTGTTGGTCTATATGTTCACACACCTACATGGTACGACCTCACTACAAAGAACTATACAACTCTCGACATAAGCAACCTCAACCAAGGCTATGGCTCTATCAACAAGGACAAGTCATACGAGTCGTACGACTTCAAGTTCTACACTCCTTGGCGCTTCGGCGTTAGCCTTGGCCATACCGTTGGCAATTACCTTGCTATCGGTGCCACATACGAGTATGCCGACTATTCTACCTGCGACATCCGTATCAACGATGGTGGCACAGTTGACGAATGGGGCTACTATTACGACGAAAGTCACAGCGATGAGGTTATGAAGCAGAGTATCAAGAACTCGCTCAAAGGTGTGCACACTCTTAAGCTTGGTGTCGAGTTCAAACCAGAAAAGAACTTTGCCGTTCGTCTTGGCTACAACTATCTCTCGGCAATGTATAGCAAGGATGGCTACAAGGATGGTTCACTCGATTCGTACGGCACATACTACAGCTCTACAACTGATTACACCAACTGGAAGGATACTCACCGCATAACTGCAGGTTTTGGTTATGCCTTTAAGAACTGGAATTTCGACATTGCCTATCAGTACAGTCAGACCAATGGTGACTTCTATCCTTTCATGAGCTACGTTGACCAGCCTACCAATGCCGAAAGAGTGCCTGCATTCGACAACGTATGCAACTCTACAAAGGTTAGCAACAAGCGCAACCAGGTGCTCATGACCATTGGTTACAAGTTCTAACACGAATCTGACAGAGCGATAAGCAACAGACAAAAAGTGGTGCAAAAGTTTGGCTCATTAAGAAAAAAGCCTTACCTTTGCACCGCATTAAGAAACAATAGGGTTGCCGATATGGCTCAGTTGGTAGAGCAACGCATTCGTAATGCGTGGGTCCCCGGTTCGAGTCCGGGTATCGGCTCCATAATTGCTTTCTCCTTAATTCGCTCTACTTTGCGGTAATAGCTCAGTTGGTAGAGCACTAGCTTCCCAAGCTGGGGGTCGCGGGTTCGAACCCCGTTTACCGCTCACTACTCCACTAATTTACTTTATATACATATATACTATATACAACGGTTCTCATTTCGAGGACCGTTTTTGTTTATATAATACTAATAAGAAATGATTATTTTTTGAGTGGAGATGGCAAAATAGAAGTTAGCTTATAAACAATCGAGTAGGAGGAAAACGAAGCAGTTTTCTTCCTACTTTCGTTTTCCGACCT
>ERZ1026870.176-NODE-176-length-40213-cov-8.977937_pt1 | contig 40213 bp, 32 predicted proteins | sample MGYA00380165_ERZ1026870 | MGnify/ENA primary metagenome ERZ1026870 (study PRJEB33269, sample SAMEA4719801) | human gut metagenome | biome: human-associated habitat; feature: organic feature; material: feces | place: Cameroon | collected 2013-10 ...
CTCACATCCCGCTTGCTCTGCTCTCCATGGAGCACTTCAAGGGCATCTGGCGCCTTGGCCCGGGCACCATCTCTGTGGAAGCTGCCGAACATCACGCTCCGCTCTGGTTCGAGCGTGACGTCGTCCGCACCAACATTGAAAAGTAAAAATCACGAAGATCGCCTGATCTGCAATGTGATATAACGGGAAGCAGTCCTCCGGACCGCTTTCCGTCAAAGACCGGATAAGCATGCTTGTCCGGTCTTTTTTTGCCCCTTCGGACTTGACAAACAATCATGGTTGAAACCCCAAAAGGCCTCCGCCTTCACATCGGCCTCTTCGGCAAGCGCAACGCCGGCAAGAGCTCGCTCATCAACGCACTGACCAACCAGAAGATCTCCATCGTCTCCGAGATCGCCGGCACGACGACCGACCCAGTCGAGAAGGCGTGCGAACTAGCTCCCATAGGCCCTGTCGTCTTCATCGACACGGCCGGGGTCGATGATGTCGGCACTCTGGGCCTCGCCCGCGTCGAACGCACAAAATCTGTTCTCGAATGGGCCGACATTGCACTTGTCGTTGCCAACGCGAAGGACTTCGACCACTTCGAAAGCGACCTTGTCGAACATGTGCGCAAGCTCGGCACACCCGCCCTCCTCGTCCTCAATAAATGCGACCTCTACCCAGCCGATGAATCCTTCCTGGCACGCATACACGCCTTCGGCATTCCCGTCGTAAAGACGGACGCCGAGACGCATACCGGGATTGAGGACCTCCGCAAAGCCATCATCGACCTCGCAGCCAACCGCATTCCCGAGGATCGCGCACTTGTCGGTGACCTTGTCCAAGAAGGCGACACCGTCGTGCTTGTCACGCCGATCGACACAGGAGCTCCGAAAGGTCGTCTCATCCTGCCTCAAGTACAGGCCATCCGTGAACTTCTCGACGCGCATGCCAAGTGCTTCGTCGTGCAGCAGAACCGTGTGGCCGAATGCCTATCCGAGCTTCGCCGGCCTCCCAAGCTTGTCATGGCGGACTCTCAAGTGATCCTGGACGTCGCCGCGCAGACACCGAAAGACATCCCCCTCACCACGTTCTCGATTCAGATGGCTTATTCGAAAGCCGATGTTGTTGAGATGGCCCGCGGCACTGCCGCACTCGCTTCACTCGAAGATGGGGATCGCGTGCTAATCTGCGAAACCTGTAGCCATCACCCTCAAAAAGATGACATCGGCCGAGTCAAGATTCCTCGCTGGCTGAGACAGAAGACCGGGAAGGATCTTCAGATTGAAGTTGCGGTCGGCAAGGACTTCCCTGTCGATCTGTCGCCCTACAAGGTTCTCATACAGTGCGGCGGCTGCGTCGTCACGCGCAGACACATGCTCATGCGCCTGCGCGCGGCACATGCACAGAACGTACCCATGACTAACTACGGCCTCACCATCTCATACCTGCAGGGCGTGCTTGAACGCGTATTGCTCTGCCATCCTGAAGCCCTCAAAGCCTATCGCGACGCGCTCGCAAAGTAATACCGGCCAGAATGCGCAAACGGCATCCGGATCACCCGAATGCCGTTTGTGTTTGAACGTAACGACAACAGAACTCAATCAAACGTTTGCTGCATTTCTCTCGTCGTGTGGAATACCACCTGAGGCCAGTGCTTCATCGTCGTCTCGAGGTTGTATATCGACGTTGCAAGATACACCGTGTTGCCGTTGACGTCGGTCGCCAGACGTGCCTCCTGCTCTTTGCAGAAATCCTTGCGGGTTTGCTCGTCAGGGAATGCAAGCCAACGCGCGGTGGAAACATCGGTTGATTCATAAACGGCATCCACCTTGTATTCCGTTGCAAGACGCTGAGCCACGATTTCAAACTGAAGTTGACCGACGGCGCCGAGAAGAATGTTGCCGAATTCACCGGTAAAGACCTGAATGGCACCCTCTTCGCCAAGCTCCTGAAGTCCCTTCTGAAGCTGCTTGGCTTTGAATGGATCCTTGCTTCGAGCCGCACGGAAAAGTTCTGGAGCAAAGCTAGGAATCCCCGTGAACCCCAGCTTCTCGCCTTCAGTAAGCGTATCTCCAATGTGAAGTTGGCCATGGTTGTAGATGCCGATGATATCGCCAGCCACAGCGTCCGTCATCACCACGCGGTCCTGCGCCATGAAGGTCAAGGCATTCGGAATCTTCATGTCGCGTTTTTCGCGCACGTGGAAAACCTTCATTCCCTGAGAATACCTGCCGGAACAGACACGGAAGAAGGCAATGCGGTCGCGGTGACGCGGATCCATGTTCGCCTGAATTTTGAAAACGAAGCCAGAGAACGGCGTTTCCGTCGGCTCGACTGCGCGAACGCCTGCGTCGCGCGATTGCGGCGACGGAGCCCACTGTACAAGGGCATCAAGAACATCCTGCACGCCGAAGTTGTTCACGCCGGAACCGAAGAAGACCGGGCTTTGTTCGCCCGCCAAGAACTTCTCGATGTCAAACGGTTCGGTTGCGCCCTGCACAAGTTCAATGGATTCGCGCACATACGGCATTTCCATCGGAAAAAGGCGATCAAGTTCAGGATTGTCAATGCCTTCAATCGTTTCCTGATCGCGCGAGAGCCGCTCTTCGCCGGCCGTGAACCTCACAAGACGATTCTTTAGCAACGAGAAGACGCCTCGGAAGGTTTTGCCCATGCCGATGGGCCAAGTGATGGGCACGCACTGGAGCTTGAGCACGTTTTCGATTTCGCCTAGCACATCAAGCGGATCACGCACTTCTCGGTCAAGTTTGTTGATGAACGTGATAATCGGCGTCTTTCGCATGCGACAAACTTCGAGCAGTTTGATCGTCTGCGCTTCCACGCCCTTGGCGGCATCAATCACCATCACAGCCGCGTCAACCGCCGTCAGCACACGGTACGTGTCCTCAGAGAAGTCCTCATGCCCCGGTGTGTCGAGCAGGTTAATGACATGGTTGTCATAATGGAACTGCATCACCGAACTGGTCACGGAAATACCACGCTGCTTTTCAACCTCCATCCAGTCGGACGTGGCGTGGCGGGCGGCCTTGCGGCCTTTGACCGCGCCGGCCATCTGGATGGCGCCTCCGAACAGAAGAAGCTTTTCCGTGAGCGTCGTCTTGCCGGCGTCAGGGTGGGAAATGATGGCAAAGGTGCGACGCATTTCAACGTCGCTGACCAATGCGGGGTTGGGACTCGTCATAACAGAGAACGTTCTCTTAACGTAAATTCAATGAAAATCGGCTTTACCGTCGAAGCGCCCGACGGAAAAGCCGATTATTGTAACAGAGAGCTCAGAGCGCTTCAGCCGAATCTGACAGAAGCCGAAAACCTTTACCGGCGAAGTTTGGCAAATGCCGCGGCCATAGCACCCTGCGCCTGAACTCTCGGCCGCAAAGTACGGCGAGCGGCGGGCGACTGACGCCGCTCACCTTCGCTTCTCATGCTGAGACTGATGCGCTCACGAACAAGATCCACCTCAAGAACTCGAACCTTGACGATGTCGCCCACCTTCACCACATCGCGCGGATCACCGACCCTTCGATCAGCCAGATGCGAAATGTGCACAAGACCGTCCTGATGCACACCTACGTCCACGAAGGCGCCAAAGGCGGCAACGTTGGTCACTACGCCTTCGAGCACCATGCCGGGCTGCAGATCCTTCATCTCCTTGATGCCGTCGGCAAACTTCGCCGTGCGGAACTCGGGCCTCGGATCTCGCCCCGGTTTCAAGAGCTCGCTGAAAATGTCCGTGACGGTCGGAATGCCGAAAGATTCGTCAACAAAGTCCCTGGCATGAAGCGATCGCAATACTGCCGCATTTCCGATCAGTCCCTTGATGGTGAGACCCGTTTTTTTCAAAATGCGATGCACCACCGGGTATGCTTCCGGGTGCACAGCAGAGGCGTCAAGCGGATCGTCACCGTCCGGGATTCGAAGGAAGCCCGCAGCCTGTTCGAATGTTTTGGCTCCCAGTCTCGGCACCGCCAGCAGATCTCGGCGAGTGCGGAAGGCGCCGTTGGCGCTTCGGAAGTTGACGATGGCGTTGGCCCGGGCCGGCGAAAGCCCCGCAACGCGGCACAACAGTGCCGGACTTGCCGTATTGACATCAACGCCAACAGCGTTGACGCAATCCTCTACGACCGCGTCAAGGCGGTGCGCAAGCTTCTGTTGGTCCACGTCGTGCTGGTACTGCCCTACGCCAATGGCCTTTGGTTCGATCTTGACGAGCTCCGCCAAAGGATCCTGCAGGCGACGCGCAATGGAAACGGCACCTCGATAGCTGACGTCAAGGTCGGGAAACTCTGCCGCAGCAAGTTCAGAAGCCGAATAGACGGATGCACCCGCCTCGCTCACAACCACGTGCGTAAAAGCAAGCTCCGGATGAAGGCGCTTGACCTCTTCCACAAACTCGACAGTCTCTCTGCTGGCCGTACCGTTGCCAATTGAAACCAAAGTCAGCCTGTGCTGACGAATGAGCTGAGCAATCATGGCAATCGCTTCCAAACGGCGCCCGTTGGACCCAAATGGAAATACGACTGCCGAAGCAATCAGCTTGCCTGTCTCGTCAATTGCAGCCGTCTTGACGCCCGTACGGATGCCGGGGTCGAGCCCGAGCACGCGCTTGCGCCCGGCCGGGGCCGCAAGAAGCAAGTCGCGAAGATTGCTGCCGAAGACATCAATGGCAGCTCCTTCCGCCGCTTCTCGAAGGCGATCGAAAATCTCTGCCTCTAGGCTCGCGCGAAGCTTTACGCGCCATGTCCAGCGACAACACTGCCAAAGCCATGCATCAGCAGGACGCCCCTGAGCGGCTACATTGAAATGAGCCGCAGTGCGTTCCACGGGTTCTTCAGGGTGCTCGGCGTCTACTTCGAGGCCCAGCGCGAGTATGCCTTCCGTCTGCCCCCGGAAAGCAGCAAGCGCTCTGTGCGAGGGCATTTTGGCAATCGGTTCCCGGTAGTCGAAATAATCGCGAAACTTGGAGCCGATCTCTTCCATGCCCTCAACTACCCGACTCGTCAGAGTGCCCTCATTCCAAAGCCAGGCACGCATGTCGGCAAGCAGTACGGGATCTTCACTCATTTTCTCAGTCAGAATGTCGCGGGCGCCATTGAGCGCCGTCTTGACGTCCGGAACGTTCTTTTCAACGCAGACAAACGCCGCGGCCTCGCTTTCGGGATCCAACCCGGGATTGTCGAAAAGCTTGTTAGCAAGTGGTTCAAGACCAGCTTCCCGAGCAATGGCAGCCAGTGTGCGGCGCTTCGGACGATATGGCAAATAGAGATCCTCAAGCTCCTGCTTCGTCGGTGCCGCAGCTATCCTCACCTCGAGTTCGGACGTGAGCTTTCCCTGCTCGCGTATGCTTCCGAGAATCACTTCGCGGCGTCTTTCAAGCTCTCTCAGATAACCTAGACGCTCCTCGAGAAAACGCAGCTGGGTGTCGTCGAGACCGCCCGTCACCTCCTTTCGATAACGAGCGACAAAAGGCACGGTACAACCGTCGTCAAGCAGTCCAACAGCCGCCTCAACCTGAGCGGGACGCGCCTGAATATCGGATGCAATGCGATCGAAAATTTTCTGTTCAGTCGTGGTCATGGCTTTTCATAAAAACGGGGACGCCGAGGCGTCCCCTGAAAGCGGTTCTTTCAATTTCAGGAGGGATTACCCTGGGAAATGTCCTTGAGGATGCTCTCAATCATGGCGGCGTCCTTGGACTCATAAGCCTGGCAACGCAACTGCTCAATCATCGGATTGAGCGCTTCAGCCGGTTCGTCGGCTTCGTAGGTGAAGCGAATGAATAGACTGCCGGGCTCAGGCTCCTCAATTTTCATAACGAACATTGAGGTTGGCCAAGACTTGCCGGCCTCCACCACAGTCTTCACCGACTCGCCTTGCTTGAGAATCACCTTGTCACGCAGACTGAAGCCGGCGCCGTAACTCACCTCACGCATGAGGTGCAGAGCCTCCTCCAAAAGATTCTCACTGAGAATCTCACAGCTCTCCATATGCTCGACGAACCTCTCAGGATGACGAACCGCCTCTTCCAGCCCCTTCCAGAGCTGTTCCCGCGTTACGAACGCTGGCATTCGGATGATGTGTTCATGTACTTTTCGCATGCAGTCTGCCTTTTGATAATTACATTTGTCATTTTCGCCGTTTACTCGACGGCGTGCCCACGCGCCTTTTCCCCCGTCAAATAGACTTCGAGCCATTGGCTGTAACGCGAAACGATGAAGCTGAAGAAGAAATACACAAGTGCAATGAAAACATAGCCTTCAATGAAGTAGCCGCGCCAGAGTGCATCGCCCAAAGCCAGACGCAGACTTCCCGTCAGGTCGTACATCGAGACGACCGTCACGAGGGACGTATCCATAAAGCACGACAGAAGACTATTGACGAAGGCTGGAATAATGGTGACAAGCGCCTGCGGCAGAATCACCGCCGTATAAACCTGCCGCTGAGATAGTCCAAGCGAAGCGGCTGCGTCGAACTGTCCTCGCGGAATGGTTTGAAGACCGCCGCGAACAATTTCCGCCATATAGGCCGCCTGAAAAAGCGCAATGGCAACGGAGACTCTCCAGAACGGATCAATGCGCACACCAGCAGGCAGGAGAAGCGGAAAAATGAAAGCCGCCACAAAAAGCACCGTAATGAGCGGCACGCCGCGAACAAGTTCAATATAGCCCGTAGAAACGGCTGCGACAGCCGGCATTTTGCTGCGACGGCCGAGCGCAAGCAGGATGCCTAGAGGTACGGATGCGCCCATACCCACAAGCGTAAGCACAATCGTGAGAGGCAAGCCTCCCCACATGTCAGTTGAGATGCTCTCTAGTCCAAAGACGCCGCCCAGCATCAGGACAAAGAAAACGACGACGGTCCCGATCCAGAGCATGCCGAGCGTCCGCAGATAGGGCTTGCGCCACATGAAGGGAAAGGCGCTTACCACCAACATGGCAAGCACAAGCCCCGTCGCCGCGGCAGCCCGCCACTGCAGATGGTAAGGATATCGGCCGAAAATGATCAGACGCCACTTCTCTGCGACAAATCCCCAACAGGCGCCCACCCCTTGGCTGCACGCGTGCACATCAGGTGCCCAGACTGCATTGACAAGCCCCCAAAAAAACAGTTTAACCACGACAAGTGCAATGACAGCAGATACGGCGACAGTCAGAATAGACGCAGCGGGCGAATAGAAATACCGGCGGCGGATGCGCTGCGCAAGAGAGCCGCTGAATGAGCTTTCGGTAATCATCCCGTTCTCCTTACTGAGGAGCCCGCATGATGCGGGCGTTAAGCGCATTCATCACAACCGAGATGACGAGATTGAGCGTCAAATAGACGGCCATGATGATGCAGATGACCTCAAGCGCCTGAGCGCTCACATTGATCACGGTATTGCCAATATTGACCAGATCCGGATAGCCCACCAATACGGCAAGGGAGGAATTCTTCGTGAGATTCATGTACTGGCTCGCGAGCGGAGGTATCACCAAGCGCATGGACTGCGGGAAGATGACATAGCTCACCGTCTCAGTCATCGTCATGCCGAGCGCAAGCCCTGCATCCCACTGCCCGGCCTTGACGGCAAGGACACCCGCACGCACGATCTCCGCAATGGAGGCTGACGTAAAAAGCGTGAGACCGAGCGACAATGCGAGAAACTCCGGCGAAATTTGACTGCCGCCCCTAAGTGCGAAGCGCGTCTGCACAGGATGATCCCACCCGGAGACGACGCCGCAAAGCACCCAGGCGACGGTGAAAACGACGGCAAAAACAATAATGCCGGTCGTATTGGCCATGAGCCCTGTCATGCGGCGACGAGCAAAAAAGGCCGTTGCACAACCAAACGAGACGCCTACTCCGGCAGCTATCCATACAGCCCAACCGCCGAGCAACGGCGAAGCGTACTGCAAGCCACTCTTCGAAAGAAACACCCAGTCGCCTATGTGCAAGGCCGTGCGGCCCGCTGGCAGAAGTTCCGTTACGGCAAGATAAACGGCCAACAACAAAACGAGAAGAGGAATGTTGCGGTAAAACTCAACATGCGCCGTACCTAAAAAACGCAGCATAGGATGGCGCGAAAGACGCATAAGCCCCACAACAATGCCCAATACCGTCGCAGCCATGATGGCCACTGCGGAGACCTTGATCGTGTTGAACATGCCCACTAGGAAGGCTCGCGACATGTGATCCGTGTTGCTGAACGGAATTACCGCCTCGCCAATGTCGAATCCTGCCGGATTGTTGAGAAAGGCAAAGCCGCTGTTGATGTGACGTTCCGCAAGATTGTCCGCAACGTTCATGGACACGGCGGCAAGAAAGCCTACAAGAATAAGAATCAATACAGCCTGAATCGTGTATTCGCGGCGTTTCCTGGCCTTTTCGCGCTCTTTCCAAGCAGCATCGCCATAAATACCAAAAGAGTCCCTGGATAGCATTTGAAAACTTATTGACTGACAAAAGGCTCCAGAGCATCCCCTGGAGCCTTTTGCATTTAACAATGGACTGCGAATTCGCAGCCAAGGGCATGGATCAGCGGATCGGCATAGCGTACATCAGGCCGCCATCGGTCCACAAGCGATTCAGGCCACGGGGCAAATTGAGCGGCGTCTTGGGACCGAAGAACTCAGTCCAAGATTCACCGTAATTGCCAACCTGCTTAATGATACGGTACGACCATTCCTTGTCGAGACCGATCAGCTTGCCCATATCGTCGCTCTGTCCGAGCAGACGCTGAACGTTCGGATTGGCACTCGTCTTGCGGAGTTCGTCGACATTGCCCTTCGTGATGCCAAGCTCTTCGGCTTCGACCATGGTGTTGAAAGACCAACGAACGATCTGGAACCATTCGTCATCACCACGACGAACGGCCGGCCCAAGAGGCTCCTTGGAAATCACTTCAGAAAGAATTTCATATTTGGACGGATCCTGAGCAAGCGTGCGCATGCCCGCGAGGTCGGACATGTCGGTCGTGTAGACCTGACAACGACCGGAAAGGAAGGCAGACTGAGTGGCCTCGGTCGTATCGAACACCACCGTCTTGTAGCTCAGCTTGTGAGAATTGAAGTAGTCGGCCAACGTCTTTTCAGAAGACGTCCCGGACTGCACGCAGATCGTGGCACCGTCGAGTTCCTTGGCGGTCTTGATGCCGAATTCCTTCGGGACGATAAATCCTTGACCGTCATAGTAGGAAACAGCCACGAAAACAGATCCCTGGCTGGCATCGCGCGTCATTGTCCAAGTCGTGTTGCGGGCAAGCATGTCGATTTCGCCAGCCTGAAGAGCCGTGAAGCGCTGAGGAGAGCTGAGCGGAACATACTTGACCTTGTCCGCATCGCCCAGAACGGCAGCGGCGACGGATCGACAGATATTGACATCTAGACCGCGCCACTTGCCTTGACTGTCGGCACTGGAAAAGCCCGGGGCAGACGTGTTGACACCGCAAAGCACATGGCCTCGCTTCTTGACGTTGTCGAGCGTGACACCGGCAACGGCGGGCATGGCAACGACACCGGCAGCAAGCAGTGCGGCGACGGACAAAAGCTTCATCTTCATTTCAATATCTTCCATTCAGGATCGAGTTGTTCCACCTGTCGCCCAACGCGTTGCAGGAAGGTCGCAACGGGACTTCGGGCGTCAATGCCTTCAAGTGTACATGCACTTCTGAAACAGACACGCAAAAAATGACCTTCATCGAATCCCGAACAATCCATCTATTTTGTTCTGCCTAGAAAACACGTCCAGACACCGAACGTACACGCATTCGCTCAAAAAATGCCCTGTAAAACACAGAGTTAGCCACACCCTCCATGTTACAATGGCAAACTTAGCAAACTCCCGATCAGTCTTATGTCTGTTTACACAGAACTGTTTTGCCTTTCCCTTCTCATCTGCCTTAGCGCCTTCCTAAGCTGCGCTGAAATTTCTCTTGCCTCCGCACGCCGTTCCCGACTCACCGTTCTCGCGGATGACGGCGACCGCCGCGCCAAGCTCGTTCTCGATCTCCAAGAGCATCCTGGCCAATTCTTCTCCGCCATTCAGATCGGCACGAACGCTCTTGCTCTTCTTGGCGGCGTCGTCGGTGAGGCCGCCTTCTCCCCGTTCTTCAACTGGTGCCTCTCCTTCATATTTACGCCCGCGCAGATTCACGGCATCGACTTCATCATATCCTTTGTGCTCGCCACGCTCCTCTTCGTGATCTTTGCAGATCTGCTTCCTAAGCGTTTGGCCGTCGCCAAGCCTGAAGAGACTGCCATGGCCGTTGTTCGTCCGACCTTCGTGATGATCAAGCTGCTGCGTCCGATCGTCTTCGTTCTGGAAAAGTTCTCGGATGCACTGATGCGCTCTCTCGGCTTTTCGACGAAGCGTCAGGACACCATCACGTCTGAAGACATTCTTGCAAGCGTCGGAGCAGGCACGGCTGCGGGCGTGCTCGCCCCTCAGGAAGAAGCCGTCATTCAGAACGTATTCGATCTCGAAAGCCGTCTCGTGCCCTCCGCCATGACGCCGCGCGAGAATATCGTTTTTTTCACACTTGACGATCCTGAAGAGGTCGTGCGTGCCAAAATCTCATCCGTTCCCTACAACCGCTTCCTCATTTGCGACAAAGATCTTGACCACATCGTCGGCTACGTCGACAGCATGCATATTCTGCGTCAAGTCCTCAACAACAAGCCGATTTCATTCAAGGAGCCGGGCGTCGTTCAGACCTGTCCCTTCATCCCGGACAGCCTGACGCTTTCGGAAGTCCTTGACGTCTTCCAGCGCTCCCGTGCCGACTTCGCAGTCATTCTCAATGAGTATGCGCTGGTCGTCGGCGTCATCACGATCAACGACGTGATGAGCACGGTGATGGGCGAACTCGTCGTCAATGCCGATGAGCTTCAGATTGTCGAACGTGAAGACGGCACTTGGCTTGTTGACGGCTCCACGCCGATCGACGATCTTGAGCATGCACTCGACATCGACGAGTTCCCGGAAGACACCACCTACGAAACGGTCGCCGGCTTCATGATGTACATGCTACGCAAGATTCCCAAACGCACCGACAAAGTCGTTTGGGCCGGCTACACCTTCGAAGTGATTGACGTCGACAACAACAAGATCGACCAGATTCTCGTGACACGCAACAAACGCCCGGCGCCCGCCGCCGATGAGCCCGCCGCCCGCGACTGATCAATCACAAAAGAGGAGCTCCCTTCGGTGCTCCTCTTTTTTCACCCGCTTGGGCGGAATTATTCGGCCTTGTCCTTCTTCGCGGAACGCCGCGTCGTCTTCCCGGACTTGGTCTCAACAGCCTCATCGGCTTCATCGCCCGCCTCGGCGTCCTTCTTGCTCGGCTGGAATTCAAACGCAATGCTTCCATTGCTCTTCACCACCAAAAAGGCCTTGAAGGCACGCTTGCTCTTCTTCGAGATGAACCCTGAAAGCAGCTGCGTACGCTTATTGGCAAGCAGTTCCGTAACCTCCTCAGGCGTAATGTCGCGAGAAAGAATTGTCTTACCGATGCGAAACGCGCACTTCTTTTCACCGCGTACATTCTTTTCACACTGGTAGGCTGAAGGCATCTCCAACACTCTAGCGCCGCAACACGGACATACGCCCACAGTGGGAGCGCCTTCAATCTCCTCGTCCGTAACTTCCGACTTCTCTGCGTCGCCGAAGTCGAACTGCATCTTCCAGAGTCCGTCGGCTTCATCCTTCTTGAGAATCAGCTCTGCCTCGAACGGGAAGCCGCGCTTGCTGATGAAGCCGGACAGCGGTCCCACCCGCCCTGTATGAAGAAGCTCCTCGACCTCAGCTTGTTCGAGCATGCGTCCGGAAGGATGCTTGGCGATCGAAAATTCGCAACCCGGTGTCGTGCAGGCAAAACGTCGATAATTTTCTACGATCTCGCCGCCGCATTGCGGACACGGGGCGTCAATACGCCTCGGATTATCAAGCGGTACGCTGTTGCCTTCGTATTGCTTGGCCATTTCGACTACGTTTTCGGTCAGGCCGCGAATCTCCCGCATGAACTCGTCACTCTTGAACTTCCCCTCCTCGATGAGGCGCAGCTTCTGCTCCCACTCAGCGGTGAGACGAGGTTCGCTTAATTCAGCGATCTTTAATCCCTTGAGCAGCGTAATGAGCTGGAAAGCCTTGGCCATAGGCTGCAAATCGCGCTCCTCACGCCTCATGTACTTCTGCTCAATCAGTCCTTCGATGATTGAAGCGCGGGTTGCCGGCGTACCGAGCCCCTTGTCGGCCATGGCGCCTCGCAACTCATCATCTTCAAGCTTTTTGCCTGCAGTCTCCATGGCGCTCAGAAGCGTCGCTTCCGTGTAACGTGCGGGTGCCTTGGTCTGCATGGCGGATACAACGACGTCCTTCACGGCAGCCGACTCGCCAGGCGTCACAGGAGTGAGCACTTCGCGCTGAGAACGCCCCTTGCCGGCCACTTCAAGCCAGCCCGGCTCAACGAGAACCTTTCCTTCGGTCTTGAACTGATGCGCTCCAACAGTCGTGATACGAACCGTCACGTCATGCTCAGCCGCAGGAAAGAAGACCGCAAGAAAGCGACGAACAACCAAGTCAAAGATCTTCTGCTCGACTTCATTGAGAGTCTTTGGAAGCTGCCCTGTCGGGATAATGGCAAAGTGATCGCTTATCTTGGTGTTGTCGAAGATGCGCTTGTCCGGACGAACCCAGTTCTGAGCCAAAATTCTCGCAGCAAAGCCGGCGTAGTCCGGGAGACCTCCCAATGCACTGAGGGTGTCACGCACGGTCGGCATGTAGTCTTCAGGAAGGGCACGGGCGTCGGTTCGCGGATAAGTGAGCACCTTGTGCTTTTCATAAAGCGCCTGCGCGATGGACAGCGTCGTCTTGGCGGAATAACCGAAACGACTATTGGCCTCGCGCTGCAGACTCGTCAGGTCAAAAAGCAACGGAGAAAGCTGGCGGGAGCGCTTTGAGGTTTCCTCAACTTTGCCCGCACCGTTTCGGCAGGCCGCTGCGATTCCGCGAGCCTCATCCTCAGTCCAAAGACGTTCGGGTTTGCGATCCGGCTCATTCTTATCCTTGCGAAAGTTCGGATCGATCCAAGTGCCCTCATATTCGCCGGCGGAAACCCTGAATACGGCGGAGACTTCCCAATAGCTCTTGGGCACAAAGGCATTGATCTCCTCTTCGCGCTTGACAACGATGGCAAGCGTCGGGGTTTGAACCCGCCCGACCGTCGTCAAGAAGAAGCCGCCCTCCTTGGAGTTGAAGGCAGTCATGGCACGTGTGCCATTGATCCCCACAAGCCAATCGGCTTCGGAGCGACAACGGGCAGCAGCTTCGAGAGGCTTCATCTCCTCATCCGTGCGCAAATGACGGAAGCCCTCTTGGATGGCACTCTTCGTCATGGACTGAAGCCACAGACGCTTCACAGGCTTCTTGCTTGCACAGGACTGCATGATGTAGCGAAAAATCAGCTCACCCTCGCGTCCCGCATCGCATGCATTAATGACCTCGGTCACGGCACGGCTCCGAATCTTCTTCGACAGGGCCTTGAGCTTCTCCTCAGACTTCTTGATCGGCTTGAGTTCAAAGTAGGGCGGCAGAACCGGAAGATTCTTGAAGGTCCAACGACCGCGCTTGACGTCAAACTCCTCGGGGGCGGTAATTTCGAGCAAGTGACCGATTGCGGAGCCGATCACCATGTCGTCGCGAACCCAGAAGTCGCCGTCGCGCGTAAAGCCTCCCAGGGCTCGCGCAATATCACCCGCAACGGAAGGCTTTTCAGCAATGACAAGAGATAAGGACATACGATGCAACTCCATGACCGCAGTTAACGAAAAGTCTGCGGGCACAGCAAACTGAAAACAATAGGATGACGGCTTGCGCCTGCGATGGACATCATTATGCAACATACGCCGCAACGAATGCCCTCGCATGATTTATACAGCGTACCAACGCAGCACGCCCAACTCAACCCGGTGCAAGTCGAAGTTCCGAAAGAATGTCATCCGCAGACTCAACGAGCTTAGCTCCCTGGCGGATCAATCTATGACATCCGCGAGCAAACGGAGAGTGGATGGATCCCGGCACTGCCATGACGTCCCTTCCCCAATCCGCCGCTGTTCTGGCAAGGCTGAAAAGGTGAGAGGCTGTGGTCGCATTCAGCGCCAGAAGCGCCTGTGCGCAAGCCATTCGGCAATAGGTCTGGCATTCACGCCCTTCGGGAGTGAATCCGCGACCGGGCGGCACTGGCGTCATGACGAGTCCATTCTTGTCCAACAACTCATGCAAAAGCCCTCGCCCCTCACTAGGCCATACCCGGTCAGGACCGCAAGGCTGCCAGACAAGAGCCCTGGCGCCCGTGCGAAGCGCACTTGCCAGAAACGCCGCTTCCGTTCCGGGAAAATGTCCTGTCGCCAACAACAGGTCGCTACGGGCTCCGAGAGTCTCGCCGAAAACCTCCGCATTGTACAAAGCTTCCTTGTCCGGATGCGTGCTGCCGCCGACCGTAAGTACAGGTTTTTCGAGAAGGCCTGCGTCACCGCGATGCCATAAAAGCACGGGAGCCACGCCCGCCTCAATCATGAGACGAGGATAGCGCGGATCGGCAAGCGTGATGAAGCCCACCCCTTCCTTGTCCTCCATCCACGACAGGATGCGTTCCACCTCTCCGTTAGAGTTTATTTCACGAATGTCCCTCGCCGCAGACTCTCCTGCGAGTTTGGTCAATGTCCTGAAAGACGCGTCGAAAAGCGCTTCAACATTGCCCGTCTGTTGGAGAAGCCTCAGAATCTCCGGCACAGAAAGCGCAGTAAGCAGAGATAGCTTGATCCAACATTCAGCCTCGCGGCCTGATTCAGGTTTCATGGTTCGTTCCGTCTGACTCCGGCCGTTCTGATTTAAAATAGGCGGCCTTACAAGTTCAACCCTTTCTAGGAGCGTCTCGTGGCTCTTCTGCCCATTATCCAATATCCCGATCCCGTTCTGGCCGCCAAAGCCGAGCCTGTCACCGAATTCAACGACGAGCTCCGCAAGCTTGCCGCCGACATGGCTGAAACCATGTATGCGGCCCCCGGCGTCGGCCTTGCGGCCAATCAGGTGGGCAGTCTCAAGCGAATCGTGGTCGTTGACATCACCGAAGAGAAAAACAACCTCATCGTTCTTGTCAATCCCTACGTCAAATCCCACTCGGAACAATTCATTGAAGGCGAGGAAGGCTGTCTCTCGCTCAAAGGGCTGTATGAAAAGGTGGTTCGCCCCGACAGCGTCATTGTCTGCGCACAGGATCTCGACGGCGAGCCCTTCGAAATTGAAGCCGACGGTCTTCTGGCCATATGCCTGCAACACGAGCTCGATCACTTGGACGGCACGGTCTTCATCGACCATCTCAGCCGCCTCAAAAAAGATCGTGCCAAGACGAAGCTGCGAAAACTCCGCAAGAACGCCTGACGCGCCGATCGCGTCAGGCCGGATGGCGATGGCAGTGCTCCGCAACAAGCATGCCGAGTCTGGGCACAAGCGCCTCAGGCAATTGATGCCCCATGCCTTCCACTTCCACAAGGCGGGAGCCTGGAATCAGCTCTGCTGTCTCTCTACCGGCAGCTAGAGGCAGAAGCGGATCCTCCGTACCGTGAATGACCAGCGTTGGTGCCGTCAGGCGGCGAAGTTGCCAAGACCTGTCTCCGCTCGCGAGAATGGCCAGCAGTTGTCGGGCTGTCCCGTCGGGATCGTAGTGAAGCCTGTTCACCCTGCTCAACATATCATCCAGCTCCTCTGCCGACGGCCTGTAGAGTGGCCCTGAGAGCGTGGTAAAGACACGGGAGAAGTAGTCCCTGAGGCCTTCCTGCGTATTCAGATTGTCCGGTTTTCTCAAAAGGGTCCAGACGGCATTCAGATGTCCCAGCCCCGTTTTTGGGTTTCCGGACGCCGATGCGATCGACGTGAGTGATGCCACGCGATTCGGCGACTGAACGGCGGCTACTTGGGCAATCATGCCACCCATGGAAATGCCGACAACATGCGCCCTGCGTATCGCCAGATGATTGAGAAGACGCTCCACGTCCAGCGCCATGTCCTCCAACGCATAAGCGCTCGTGACCTTGCGGCGCAGAAGCGCCTGCAACACCGCCACGGCAACATCTTTGCCGTCCGCTTTCATGTCCGCGCAGCGAGAGCTCTCTCCGCAGTCGCGATTGTCAGGGGTAAGAACTTGGAATCCTTCCCGCACAAGATATGCAATGAGGCCGGCCGGCCAAGCGGCGCTTGACATGCCGAGTCCCATGATAAGGACGACAGCAGGAGCGTCCGAAGCGCCGTAACGCCGATATGCCAGTTTGAACCCGTTGTAATAAAGTGCGTCCACGTCACTCCTCTCTTCGCGCCCGTCTTCCCAAAGTACCGTACACTAGTACCATCATCGTATTTTGACACCTGAAAACGCTCTCCCTCTAGCGTCGCTGGAATCCACGTATGAAGATTATTTTTGCAGGCACGCCCGACTTCGCGGCCGTTGCGCTCAAGCACCTTATTGATGCGGGACATGAGATCGCACTAGTCCTTTCGCAGCCCGACCGTCCTAGCGGCCGCGGCATGAAGCTCACTCCCTCTCCCGTCAAGAAGCTGGCCCTTGAACACGGCATTTCCGTCATCACGCCTGCAACTCTAAGTCTGAAGAAGGCCCCTGAAGAGTCGGCCCGCATCCACGAGGAACTCAAGGCGGTCGAAGCCGACCTGCTTGTCGTAGCTGCCTATGGCCTCATTCTCCCACAGCCCGTTCTTGACTGCGCCAAAGGTATCGGCCGCAATGGCGACATCCGCGCCATCAACATCCATGGCAGTCTTCTGCCCCGTTGGCGCGGCGCGGCGCCTGTTGCTCGCGCCATTGAAGCAGGCGACAAGGAAAGCGGCGTCGTACTCATGAAAATGGAGCTTGGTCTGGACACGGGCCCGATGATCCGTACCGTTCGCACCCCCATCACGACTGAGGACACCGCCGACACCCTCATGATGCGCCTTGCTCAACTCGGCGCCGAACTGCTTGTCGAAGCCCTCAAGACGCCCGATGAGCTCGGCTGGACTCCCCAACCTGAAGCAGGAATTACTTATGCTGAAAAGCTTCTGAAGACAGAGGCCGCCATAGACTGGAGTCTCCCAGCGGAAGTCATAGCCAACAAGGTTCGAGCATTCAACCCCTTCCCGGGAACGGTATTCAACAAGGACGGCATTCCCGTTAAGATCTGGCAGGCCGAAGTGCTCGGCCTCAGCGGCCGTCCGGGTGAGGTGCTGGACACGGCGCAAGGTCTCGTGATTGCCTGCGGCGTGGGCGCCCTTCGCGCAATGATCCTGCAAAAGCCCGGCAAGCCCAAAATGGATTTCCGTCCCTTCCTGCAAAGTTTGCCGTTCACCGTTGGAGAGGTCGTCAAGTGAGCATCACCGCGTCCGCGCCGCACAAGCAGGCGCCCTTTTCCACAATCGTGAGCGCTGTCGCCGCCGCACGCACCAAATTGCGTGCAGGCGCCTCGCTCAACTCCGTTATCCGTCCGGCGCTTCTTCATGTCCCGCAGGAAAGCCGTCCCGCAGCGCAGGCGCTCATCTACGAAAGCGTGCGTCGCCGTGCAAAAACGCATGCGATTCTCGCTCTGCTTTGCAGCCGCCTGCCCTCGGCCGAAGTGCTCTCCTTGTTGGAGACCGCCTTCGCCGCCTTCTCACTGGGTCGAATCGCGGTCTTCACCGTTGTTTCTGAGACGGTCACCGCAGCCAAGGCCAATCCACAGACCCGAACCGCCTCCGGCTTCATTAACGCCGTACTTCGGCGCTATCTGCGCGAGCAGGACGCTCTGGAGCAGACGGTTGCAGCGCAGGAAGAGGTCCGTTTCAATGCGCCCCGCTGGTGGATTGACCGCATTCGAGCAATCTTTCCGAATGACGCCGAGCGCATCCTCGAGCTAGGAACCCGTCATCCGCCGATGACGTTGCGCGTCAATACCCGCCTCACGACCGTCGAGAATTATCTTGACCTGTTGAAGAGCGCACAGCTTGAAGCCCGCCGCGTCGGCCCCGACGCCGTCGAACTTTCCACCCCCGTTTCCGTCGATCGAATTCCAGGCTTTTCCGCCGGCCTTAGCTCCGTTCAGGATGCCGGCACTCAGCTTGCCGCACATCTGTTGGACGTCAAGCCAGGAGAGCGCGTGCTTGACGCCTGCTCTGCGCCGGGAGGGAAAACCGCTCACATTCTTGAGCGCACCGACTGCATCATGACAGCCTTGGAAATCGATCCGGCCAGAGCTGTCAAGGTTCGCGAAACTCTTGACCGTCTCAAGCTCAAGGCCGACATTCAAACCGCTGACGCCGCCAACATTGAAAGTTGGTGGGACGGTACGCCCTTTGACCGCATTCTGCTTGATGCCCCTTGTACGGCAAGCGGCGTGGTTCGTCGTCAGCCCGACACGCCATGGCTACGCAGACCCGATGACATCAAAAAACTGGCCGCCGAACAGAAAAGGCTGCTCAAGACGCTCTGGCCTCTCCTTCGTCCGGGCGGGCGGATGCTTTATGCCACGTGCTCCATCTTCCCGGAGGAGGGCACCAGACAAATCAAGGCCTTTCTGACAGCAACGCCGGATGCCCGTCTTGTTCCGTTGTTTGCCGGCAATGAAGGCATGCTGACACTTCTGCCTGAAGAAGCGGGAGAATGGCACCCTGATGCCCAGCTGCCTTCCGTACATGACGGCTTCTTCTACGCCCTTTTGGAAAAACAAGCCTGACATGTACAACGCGACTCGACGCCGGACCCTGAAGCTTGCACTGTTGGCCGCACTCGGAACCTCGTCCCTGACGGCTCCTGCGGTATTGGCAGCAGATGCGACATTCATGCGTGCAGCCCTCACGATTGATGAACCAGGAGAGCGATCGGGTCTTTTTCTGAGTTCGTCTTTCGAATTTGATCTGCCTCAAGCTCTTTCAGAAGCGCTTCATAGAGGCATTGCGCTCTACTTCGCGCATGAATTCAGACTCTACAAGGAACGATGGTATTGGATCGACAAAGCCACGATCCGCTGCCGTTTCATGATCCGCCTGGCCTTTGATCCGCTTACGCGCCGCTACCGCCTCTCCTACAACGGACTTTCTCTCTCCTTCGATACGCTTGAACAGGCTTTGCCCTACATCAAGAACATCAGACGTTGGAGAGTCGGCCCCTCGAATGCCGTGCGCAATGCCGAGGACTACACGGCAGAGCTTCGCTTTTATCTGGACACGGACAAGCTTCCCAAACCCATGCAGGTCGTGAACACCGGCAGCAGCGACTGGACGATCACGAGCGACTGGATCGATGTGCCCATTCCGCCTGAAGTGGTCGTCCCTGCGAACTAAGAGAACCTCATGCCACGCTGGTTACGCTACAGCACATTGATCGCCATTTCCTTTGCAAGCGTTGCGATGCTCGGCTTGGCGATCAGTCTTTTCAACTCAAAACTTTTCGACAAGTACTTCCCTTTTCTTCTTGTCTTGAACGCGCTCATTGCAGCCGTCCTCTTCTGCGTCGTAACAACCCTGTGCCTGCGTCTTGCACGACGCCAGCGGCACAAGCAATACGGCTCTCACATGACGGCCAAACTTGCGCTCACGACAGCACTCATCAGCTTGGTGCCGACGCTCACCGTCTATTCGATCTCCACGGCCTTCATCAGCCGTTCGCTTCAGGATTCCTTCTCACCGCGCGTGGAGGCTTCTCTTGACGCCGGCGTACGCATCACGCAGGAAATGCTAGCCAAACAGGAGCAAACAACGCAGAAGCTTGCACGTGAATTTGCGGAGGAACTCTCTGCCACTCCTACTTCACTGATGCTGCACGACCTGCTCAAACTCCTTGAACCTCATCCCGGCACGGAAGCCCTGGTCCTCACTAGCACGGGGGCCGCCGTTGCAGCTGCGGGCTCTCGCATCAACGTGCTGATGCCCGACCTACCTTCTCAGCTTCAGCTTAAAACCGCTAAGACTGCGGGCATCTACAGCATTGTCGACGGCGACACGCTATTTGAGTCGCCTGACGCAACGGACGGCTCAAGCGACCTGCGCATACGCGTCATTATCCCTATTTCGACGCTTCACACCATCTCCCTTTCCGACTTCAAAACCACAGGTCTGCTTGCCAAGTTTGCCAACCATCAGCAGCTCTTTCTGCAAGTGACACAACCCGTCGACAATACGATCGGACTGCACGCGGCCACCCTCGTCGCCGGCTACCGCGAATACCAACAACTCGCCTACAGCCAAAACTCCATGGCAACGCTCTACGCATTGACACTCTCGCTCATCGTGCTACTGGCCATCTTCGCAAGCATTCTTGCGGCGCTCTCCTTTGCACGCCGAACGACGTCCCCCGTGATGCAACTCGCCGAGGGCACCAGACGCGTTGCCACAGGAGACTTCATGCCCATACGAGAATTTCAGGGCGGCGACGAAATTAACGTGCTTACGCGTTCCTTCAACTCGATGATCAAAGAGGTGTCCGAAGCCAGACGGGGGCTGGAGCTGCAGCGCCTGCAGGCCGAACAGGCCCAGGCCTTTCTCGAGCGCGTTCTCGGCAACATCTCATCCGGCGTCGTGGTTGTTGACCGCTGGTACACGGTCGTCACCGCCAATCAGGCGGCTCGGCGCATCATGGGAGACGAAAACGTAGCAATCGGGATTTCACTTCGCGAGACGCTTCCGGAATTCGTTGCAACCCTTGAAGAGCACCAACACCATGAAAGTCTCGATTCGACGCCCGCCCCGCTTGATTTCGAGCTTGAGCAAGACGGCGTGACGATTCCGCTCTATCTTAAGACCTCCGCCATGCCGCTCGGAACTCAAACAGGTTCCGTACTTGTTTTTGACGACGTGACGGCACTCATGAAGGCGCAACGCGCCACCGCTTGGGGCGAAGTTGCCAGGCGGTTGGCGCACGAAATCAAAAATCCGCTCACCCCCATCCGCCTTTCCGCCGAACGCCTCGCTTGGAAGCTTCATACCAAATTGACTGAAGAAAAGGATCTGCAGCTTCTTAAACGCACGACCGACACCATCATTGAACAAGTTGACACACTCAGGCAGATGGTCAATGATTTTCGTGAGTATGCGCGCATGCCGGCCCCGTCCCCTCAGCCTCTGAAACTCAACGAGTTCATGGACAGCATCCTGCAGCTTTATCACGACGCCGGACACGCCATTACCTTCACTCCGACGCCCGATCTGCCAGAAATCGACGCAGACCCGGCACAGCTCAGACAAGTGCTTCACAATCTGATTTCCAACAGTCTGGAAGCTGTCACTGGCGATGAACCCGCCAGGATTTCGATCAAAACGGAGGCTTTGAAATCCAAATACCATGCAGACGCTATAGGCGCTGTTAAACTCTCTATTGAGGATAACGGACCGGGCTTTACAGATAAAATTCTAGATGCCGCTTTTGAACCCTATGTCACAACCAAACCGACGGGAACGGGGCTTGGCCTGCCGATCGTGAAAAAGATTCTGGACGACCACGGCGCCGCCATAAAGCTCAAGAATCTCAAGGACGAAGGAACCGAAGGTATTCTCGGCGCGTCCGTCGAAATTATCTTCAAAGTCTCCCGGCGAGAGCACAACCCAATTTCCAACTGAGCCACAACATGCACACAGTCCTGATCGTTGACGATGAATACGGCATCCGCGACCTTCTCTCCGAAATTCTGGAGGATGAGGGCTACCGGGTCTTTACCGCCGAAAATGCACAGGCCGCTCGACAGCTAGTTCATGAGCGCGAATTCGACCTGATCCTTCTCGACATCTGGATGCCCGACATGGACGGTGTCTCCCTCCTGAAGGAATGGTATTCACAGAAAGCCGTTCTGTGTCCTATCGTGATGATGTCCGGTCACGGCACCATCGAGACCGCCATGGAAGCCACGCGCTTCGGCGCCAGAGACTTCCTTGAAAAACCAATCTCCATGCAGCAGCTTCTCAAGACGTGCAGGGAAACGATCATGTTTTGGGACCATGAAAAAACGGTGCGCGCCCGCGAACATGCAAAGGCCATGGCCACCAACACGGCCATGGCAGGATGGCAGGGCGCGTCTTGCATGCCTCAGACCGTTTCTCTTGCCAACCTAAACGACAAATCCAAGTACTGCGACCACTTTATTATCACGGACCTGCCCTCGCGCATCGGCCCCCAGGCTCGCCTGCCGATCGTTGAGATCCCTGATCTCTACTTCACGATCAACTACAACCTGCCGTTGCGCGAGCTTCGCGACAATCTTGAACGCGCCTACTTCACTCGTGTCGCCAAGTATTACGGCGGTTCGATGACGCCGCTCTCCAAGCACTCCGGCTTGGAACGCACCCACCTTTATCGTAAGCTGCACCAACTGGGCCTTGAAATCAAGAAAGCCGCCAAAAAGGACGATCCAGCCAAGACGGAAAATGCTGCCGACTCTACAGCTTCCGCCCCACAGGCCGCCTCCCCCAAGATGGTCGCTCACAGTAGCATTTGCGATTCTGATCATGCGACCGACTCTGAAAAGTCATGAAAATTTTGATTGTAGGCGCTGGCCGCATCGGCTGCTCCGTTGCCGAAAGCCTTGTCTCCGAAGCCAATGACATTACCGTCGTTGACCAGGATGCAGAACGCATTGGAGCTCTGCAATCGAGATTCGACCTGCGCGGGGTCGTCGGCAACGCTACGAGCCCTCAGGTGCTTACCGACGCGGGTGCAGCCGATACGGACATGCTGATCGCCGTCACCTCAAGCGACGAGACGAACCTCGTGGTGACGATGCTTTGCGCCCGCATTTTCAACATTCCCACCCGCATCGCACGCGTGCGCAACAACGAACTGCGCGATTACCCCCGCATTCTGGGTGAGGAAGGCTTTGAGGCCACCTCCATCATCTGGCCTGAACAAGCTCTCGTGAGTTATCTCATCAAGCTCATCGACTTCCCTGAAGCCATTCAAGTCCAGGAATTCGGCGAAGGACTTGCAAGCCTGATCGCCGTGCGCGCAAAATCTGGCAGTCCGCTCGTTGGACGCCCAATCCGAGAACTCTTCACGCATTTGCCTCAGGTCCCCGCCCGCATTGTGGCCATTTTCCGCCGCAACCGTCGACTTGAAGTGAATGCCTCCACCATTGTCGAAGCAGGAGATGAAGTCATCTGCCTGTGCGACACCAGGCATGCCAGGCAAGTCATGGCGGAACTTCGTCATCGAGAACGCCCCGTGCGCAGCATCATGATTGCCGGCAAACCGAGCTTCACCCTCAACCTCGCGCGCATGCTCAAGACGGGAGAAAGCCGTCCGGGCGGAGACTTCGACATTCGGATTCTGGAAAACAATCGAAACGTTGTGAAGCGCCTCTCCCGCGAGCTCGGCGACTCCGCCATGCTCATCGAGGGCGACTTTACGGATGAGGACGTGCTTGACGCAGCCGGCATCGAGACGTGCGACCTTTTTATTGCAGTATCCGAAAACGATGAGAACAACATCCTTGGCGCGCTTCTGGCCAAGAAGCTCGGGGCAGGCAAAACCATCGCGCTCGTCAACCGAAAAGCCTACGGCGATCTGATGCAGGGAAGCCAGATCGACATTACCCTATCCACCACCACCGCCGCGCTCGGCGAATTGATCCGACACGTACGCCGCGGTGACGTTGCTGCCGCCTACAGCCTGAGGCGAGGCGCTGCCGAGGCACTCGAAATCGTAGCGCACGGCGATCGGCGAAGCTCCAAAGTCGTCGGTCGGCGCATCGGCACCATTTCTCTCCCGGAAGGTTGCGCCATAGGCGCGCTGATTCGAGGCAGCGACGAAAATGCGCTTGTGCTGATGGGCGACAAGGATACCGTCATCGAAGCGGAAGATCATGTGATCGTCTTCGTGCCGTCCAAGAAGCTCATCCCGAAGATTGAACGCCTCTTCACGGTCAACGTCGGCTTCTTCTAAGGAGGCCGGAGCGTCATGTTCAACACGATCCGCTATCTGCTGTTGCCTGTACTCAATGCCTCCGGCCCGGTTTTCGTCTGGCTCGCAGCAGCGCTACTCATTCCGTTTGTACTCTCCGTCTCAAAGCAGGACGGCGCGGCAGGCAGCTTTCTGACGTGTCTTCTCATCACGCTCGCCACAGGCCTCGCCTTGATGTTTCTGACGCGCCGATGGCGTCGTGAGCTTACTTCAAGACACGGCTTCCTGCTGGTGACGCTCATCTGGACCGCTGTTCCGCTCTTCGGCACGCTGCCCTTCGTCATCGAACGCCCCGACATGAGCTTTGCTCAGCTCTACTTTGAGATGATGTCCTGTCTCACCACGACAGGTGCGACCGTCTTCACGGGACTCGACGAGCTGCCCGTCTCGCTCAACGGTTGGAGATGCTTCCTTTCCTGGATCGGCGGCATGGGCCTCATCGTGCTGTCCGTTGCCATTCTGCCGCTGCTCGGTGTCGGCGGATCACAGATCATCAAGGCTGAAACAACCGGCCCTCTCAAGGAACATCGTCTCACGCCACGCATTGCCGACACGGCCAAGGCGCTCTACATCATCTACCTTGGCGTATCCGTTGCCTGCGCAATCTCGTACCATCTGGCAGGCATGGAATGGGAGGATGCCATCATGCACATGATGACAACCGTCAGCCTTTCCGGCATCTCCACGCACGATGCGAGCTTCGGATACTTCAACAATCCAGTCGTTGACGCAGTGGCCATCGTCTTCATGCTGATCAGCGGCTTCAACTTTTCACTCCACTTCATTGCTTGGCGACGCAGGAACTTCCTGATCTACCTTCAAGATGCGGAGGCGAGAGCTTGGATAGCAACAGCAACACTGATGTCGGCCCTGACGATCATCGTGCTCGCCGATGCGCACGTCTACGACACATCGGCGGAAACAGTCAGGCACGCGCTTTTTTCCGTGGTTTCCGTAATCACAACGACAGGCTACGCTACTGAAGACTACGCCTCCTGGCCGCTCGGACTGCCTTTTCTACTGCTGACCGCAGCCGCGTTTGCAACATGCGCAGGCTCGACCGGGGGCGGCATCAAGATGGTCCGCCTTTTGATCATTCTCGGTATGATTCGACGAGAAATGACGAAGCTGCTGTTTCCGAAAGCTGTCGTGCCGCTTACGCTTAACAAGATGCCTATCGATGAAAAGGTTTGCGTCGCCGTGCTGGCCTACTTCATGGTCTGGCTCTCATCCTTCGTCATCGGAGGAGCCGTGTTGCTTCTGACCGGGCTTGCCCCCGCGGATGCCGTCAGCGCCGCTTGGGCCATGCTCTCAAACATCGGCCCCGGCCTCGGCAGCGTCGGACCAACCGGGAACTACGCAGCCTTGAGCGACATTCAGCTGTCGATCTGTTCATTCCTGATGCTCATCGGACGTCTTGAGATCTTCACCGTATTTGCGATTTTCACGCGAAACTTCTGGCGGATTTGACGTCGGCAAAAAGACCATCATTCCGGAACCGCCCTACGGACGGCCCCACATGATCGCGTCACCATGCTTGATGGCACGCTTGATCATGGACTGCAGGGGCACAACACGCTGAAAGAAATTGATTTTCTCGACGGCGCTCCTCGCTTCCTTCTCCTCCTCCTCGCGCATACGCAACTCCTCATCATAAGTGCACTCGCGCAGCTTGCGCTCACGCTCCGCCTCGATTTCCGCAAGGCGCTCCTTGTCCTTGCGAGCCTCCTCATCAAGGAGCTTCAGAAGCTCGGGTAACTCGTCGCAGGAAAAAGCCCCTGTCTCGGTCCACGGTCGATCAAGCACCTTGAAGACGCGTCTGGCCGTTTCCTCGAACATGATGAACGGTCCGGTGGCACGGCATGAAAAAAGCACCAGAGACATAGAAGACACTCCCGTTACAAGCTTGGGTTACACTACTTCGCGTAACATACTCTCTGAATTTTATCGTACCTACCGGAGCTTCCTGTGTCTGTCGGGATCTGCATCATCGCCCACGAACCGCTGGCCAGTGCATTGAAAACCTGCGCCCAGCACATTTTCAGCGTCACGGGCGACCCTTTCTGCGATTCCATCGCTACTTTCGATGTTCCTGGCAACGTTGACGTCGAACACGGCGAAGCGCAGGCCCGCAGGCTCATCTCGACCTTCGATGCTGATCAGGACATCCTCATTTTTACGGATGTCCTTGGCGCGACACCATCCAACATTGCTCATCGCCTTCTAGACAGACCGCAGGTCCGAGTCATCACAGGCGTCAATCTGCCCGCACTCATCACCGCTCTCAATCACCACGCGGAATGCGCGGCTCGCATTGCTGTCATAGCCGAGGGAGCTGCCCGAGGCGGCATCTCCACCTCCTACGGCAAGCCTTCCGCCACCAAGGACACCGCCCATGCAGACTAAGCAGCTCACAGTGCTCAACAAACTCGGGCTTCATGCCCGTCCGTGCGCCCTGCTCGCTAAAACCGCAGGCTGCTTTAAATCCTCCATCACGCTCACACACAACAATCACAGCGTAGATGCCAAATCGATTCTCGGCCTCATGACCATGGCCGTCCCCGCTGGCACAACACTCACCATCACCACGGACGGCCCTGACGAAGTGAGCGCCGTCAAGGACATCGCCGCCCTTTTCGACAACAAGTTCGGCGAGCAAGCCTAAGACGGAGAACCCACCATGAGCGACGAAACCCTCGTGACGTCCTCGGGCAGCGCAGGACAGATCACTCCTCCTGAAAAACTGACGGGCATCAGCGTCTATCCCGGCATCGCATTCGGTCTCTGCCAGCACTTTTCCGCCGGTGACCTGGAAGTGCCCCAGTTTGTCATTGAAAAGACCGGCACTCGAGGAGAAATACAGAGACTGCGCGCAGCCATCACTACCGTCGACAAGCAGCTCGGCGCTTTAATTGACTCCGCCGATGAGGACTTGCCGGCCGAGGCAGCAGCATTCATCGACGTCCACCGCACGATCCTGCGCGACCCGGCTCTCATAGAAGAAACCGTCGACATCATCAAGGAAAAGCTCGTCAATGCCGAATGGGCATTGTCCCTGCGCCTCGAAAAAACCCGCCGTGACTTTGAAGCCATCGAAGATGACTACATCCGCGAACGCATCAAGGACATCGCACACGTCGTCCTGCGCGTACAACGCGTACTTACGGGCAGACGCTCCGCCTCCAGCCTCTTGGAAGCGGAAGGGCTTGACGAAACGATCATTCTCGTAGCCGACCAGCTTGATCCCGCAGACATGCTGCTTTTGCGAGGCCGAGACGATCTCGACATCGCCGGCATCATCCTTGAAGAAGGCAGTATCACAAGTCATGCCGTCATTCTTGCGCGATCCCTTGAAATCCCGACGCTCGTCGGCGTAAAAGGCGCCTGCGAGATTCTCGAGACCGACATACCTATTCTGCTCAATGCCGATGAAGAGGTCATCGAGCTCAGCCCTTCCGCCGAAAAGCGCAGAAACGCCCGCCAGCGCATGAAGCTATTGACCGCCGAGAAGAAGCGCCTCAAGAAGCTCAAGCAATTCGACGCGGTCACGTTGGATGGACATACGATTCAGTTGCTTGCGAACATAGCGCTACCCGAAGACGTCAAGGATGCTCATCGCGCCGGCGCCGACGGTGTGGGACTCTTCCGCACAGAATTCCTCTTCATGAACCGCAATGATCTGCCTAGCGAAGATGAGCAATACACTGCGTACTGCCGCGTCATCCGATCCATGAAAGGACAACCCGTCGTAATCCGAATAGCCGACCTTGGCGGCGACAAGGTCATGTCATCGGATGCTCTCGGCAAGCTCACGACCGAACCCCTCGAGGAAATGAATCCCTCTCTAGGTCTCAGAGCCCTGCGATTTTGCTTCGCATATCCGAAGCTCTTCATCACGCAGTTGCGCGCCATTCTCCGTGCTGCGGCCATCGGTTCGGGCAACGTCAGCATCCTGCTGCCGATGGTCACCTCGCCGGAAGATGTCAATCGCGTGCGGGAGTTCATATCTCAAGCTCGCGAACAACTTGCAGATGAAGGTCAGAAATTCGCTGCGAACATTCCCCTCGGCGGCATGATCGAAGTGCCCGCCGCCGTCATGATGCTCAAAGATCTGATCCCGGTCCTCGACTTCTTCTCGCTCGGCACCAACGACCTTGTACAGTACACGCTGGCCGTCGATCGTACAAACGCGGCGGTTTCCAAGTACTATGACGAATGCCACCCGAGCGTGCTTCGCATGATTGCAGCTACCGTTCGGCAAGTTCATCAGGCCGGCAAGAGCGTGTCCGTCTGCGGTGAAATGGCCGCTCGACAAGAACTCGTTCCGTTCTTCATCGGACTGGGTTGCACGCGACTATCGATGACGCTCACCCAGATTCCCACCATCAAGAAGCGTATTCTGAAAACAGACAGAGCCAAGGCAGAAATCTTCGCCACCAGCGTGTTGCGGCGCCGTTCCGTCAAGGCAGTCCACCAATCCTTTATTCAAGAGGAGGAGGCCTTCCAGAATAGGAAGGTCGCTGATCCGTCCACCACCCTATGAGCAATTCCTACGAAAAACCTCTGACCGACGCAGAATTCGTCGAACTCGGCGAACTGCTTGCGGCCATGCCGGAACCGTTTGAGCCGATGGAGCCCGACTATATGGACGGCTTCTTGACCGCACTCTTGTGTCTACCCGACGAGCCGTCGCCCGCCGACTGGATGCCCTACATCTTCGACTCTCAAGCCCGAAAGGATGCTGCGCTTACTGATCCGGACGAACAAGATCGCTTGGAAGAACTCATCTATCGCCGATACCGTTCAATTGACTCGACGCTTGCCCGTTGCCGCCCCGCCGACCCAATCATCTATGAAATCGAGGACAATCGCGGCCGTCCGATGCGCGGCGCCGACAGCGTCGCCGCCGTCATCCCGTTTGCACTCGGCTTCTCTGAAGTAATCAACCGTTGGGAAGGCCTCAAGGACAGCACGGATGATCGCATCAACGGCGCTCTGCTGGGCATTCTCCGCCACCTGCCGGATGACGTGGCCGGGGACCTGTCGGAAATCAAGGCAGAGCTCGATATGGAAAGTCCGATTGAAAACCTTGACCAGGCGTTGGAAGACATCGCTGAAAGCGTCTCGGAAATTGCGGCTGTCACCCGAGGCTTCGAAAAACAAGAGGAACCTCCCAAAAAGAAATTCCCACAGAAGAATCAGCGCCGCCAACAGGGCAGTCGCCGTCGTTGACGCCAAGGTTGCCTCTGCATCCCTTTCTGCATCAAGGCTCGCGGGCCTGCCTGCTTACCCACCAGACGAGCAGAATTACAGGCAGGCCCATTGATGCCGTCAAAAAAAAGAAATTCTGATAGCCGATCGCTTCGACCATTACGCCGGAAAAACCTGCGATGAACTTGGGTAAAAGCAGCATCAAGCTGCTGAAGAGAGCGTACTGAGTCGCTGAGTAGGCTTTGTTTGTCAAGCTCGAAAGATAGGCAATGAAGGCCGCACTTGCGAGTCCGGCAGCCAGATTATCCGCCGATACCGTGAAGATGAGAAATGCCACGCTGTGCCCAATACCTGCAAGCGCGGCAAAAAGAAGGTTGGTAACCGCCGCCAGAACCGCGCCTACAGCCATGGTCTTGAGAATCCCTAAGCGCATCGTTACAATGCCGCCGACAAAGGCGCCTGCAAGCGTCATCACGACGCCGAACACTTTGGAAACCGTTGCAATCTCCTCCTTGGTAAACCCAGCGTCCGAGTAGAAAGGATTGGCCATCACGCCCATGACGATGTCGGAGATGCGGTAGGTAGCGATCAAAAGCAGAATGCCCGCCGCCGCCCAACCAAAGCGCCTGAAGAAGTCTCGGAAGGGAGCAACGGCATTGAGTGCGATGCGCTCGGGCCATGGCAGACGCACATTCTCGGCGAGCTGAGGGGCCGCTTCGGGCTCCTTCACGAAGAATACCGTCAACACGCCCACACCCATGGAGCATGCCATGCCCAGATAAGCAAACTTCCAAGCGTGCGGGAAATAGCCCGTTTCACCACCAGCGCTCCAGGCCGCCAAAGCGAGCGTTCCCGCGCCGGCCCAGATCATTGCCAACCGGTAACCCGTCTGATACATGGCCGCGAGCACCGCTTGAAGCTTCGATTCGGCGGATTCAATCCGATACGCATCCAGCGCTATATCCTGAGTTGCCGAAAAAAAAGCGCACGCAAGAGCAAAAAACATGATGCTCTTAAGATGAAACTGGGGATCCGACACTGCCATGCCTGCCAGCGCCGCCATCACGCCCGCCTGAGAAAGGAGGAGCCATGAACGGCGACGTCCGAGCAGACGTCCGAGCACTGGAATTTGCAACCGATCGACTACCGGCGCCCATACCCATTTGAAGCCGTAAACTAAGCCTATCCAGCTGAAGAAGCCTATGGTCTTCAAGTCCACGCCTGCTTCCCGAAGCCAAAAGCTGAGCGTTCCAAGAATAAGAAGCAAAGGCAGTCCCGAACTGAACCCCAGCAGGAACATCCTGACAGGTTGAGGCTTCAGGTATACCTTGAAATCGGATATCAGCGCACTGATGTTCATAGAAATTCAGCGCGGAAATCTCCGTCTATAACGGGAGAGAAAGCGCCGTTCGCCTTTCGCAGTTCAGTTAAACCAGATCGCTTTTTGTCAACCATGTCCACTCACCCGGCTTTAGGGTCTCGGGCATTACGTAGAGACCAAAAGCGGAGCGATGAAGGCCGTCGCATCGATTGGAACAAGCTGCGATCATGCGCTTGACCTGATGATATTTGCCCTGCACGAGCGTCATGCGAAGATGATGCTCATCAAGGATTTCCACATTCTTGGCGGCCACAGGCTTGGGGTCATCGTCAAGCACGACACCCGTCATGAGCTTTTCACGCGTCTTTTCATCCACGGGATGACGGCAGACGACGTCATAGACCTTCGAGACGTGACGCTTGGGATGAATGAGACGATGCTGCAATGCACCGTCGTCCGTGAAGATCAGCACGCCGGTCGTGTCGACGTCAAGCCGGCCGACGGGCTGCATATTGCGGCGACGAAGCGGACTCGGCAACAACGTCATGACGGACGGGTGAGCAGAAGGTTTCATCGAACACTCATAGCCAGATGGCTTGTGGAGCGCAATAATTGCCTTCTCATGATAGGGCCAATCACTTCCCAAGCAACGAAAAACGAGTCCGTCGAGCTCGACGTCCTCGTCCGGATCGTCATGAACGACGCCGGCAATTTCAACAGCACCAGAAGCCACCATTGCCGTGCAGTCGTAACGCGTACCGAAGCCTTGTGAAAAAAGCACATCTTTGAGCAGCATTCGTCAATTCTCTAAAACAAAGTCATAGTCGATGGTAAGGGGCGCGTGGTCTGAAAACTTCTCGTCTGGATAAATCGACGCCGCTCGGGCGGAGGTCGCCACATTTTCAGTGGCCAGATGATAGTCGATGCGCCAACCAACATTCTTGGCGCGGGCCTGCCCTCGGTGGCTCCACCACGTGTACTGCTCGGGTCTTGCGTCGACAAGACGGAAAACATCGCACCAACCATGGTTCTCGAAAAGATCCGTCAACCACTGCCGCTCCTCGGGAAGGAAGCCCGAATTTTTGACGTTTCCCTTCCAATTCTTGAGGTCAATCTCCTTGTGGGCAATGTTCACGTCGCCGCAAAGAATGATGCGTCTGCCGGAGGCCTTGAGTTCATCCAAGTGCTTCAAAAAGGAATCCAGAAAGCGATATTTCGCCTCCTGCCTCTCCTCCGAAGAGGATCCTGACGGAAAATAGCAGGAGATGACGCTTAAATGACCGAAAATCGCCTCAACATAGCGACCCTCAGCATCAAACTCGGGATCCCCGAATCCGTACCGAATCTCATCCGGCTTTAGACGACACCAAATGCCGCAACCGGAATAACCTTTCTTCTGCGCACAGTGGAAGAATGCGTGATAGCCAGGAAGTTCAGCCACTTCGGCGGGGATATCTCCCTCCTGAGCCTTGAGTTCTTGAATGCAGAGCACGTCCGCATCCTGATCCAAGAACCACTTGAAGAAACCTTTGGTCAGTGCCGAACGCACGCCGTTGGCATTAAAAGTCACGATACGGAACATCGGAGTCCTTTAGAAACAAGATTTGCAGAGCTAAGGATACCGAGGTTTAGCAGTACAATGCCACACGATCCCGCGAGGTCGTGCGACCTCTTTTTTCCTTATTGAAAAAACAGTCATGCAACCGATTCAAGAACAGTTCATCGAATTCGCTCTGCAAGCCAACGTCCTTCGCTTCGGCGAGTTCAAAACCAAGGCCGGCCGTCTCTCCCCGTACTTTTTTAATGCCGGTCTCTTCAACACTGGCGCCCTGCTTGATCGTCTCGGCGAGTTTTACGCAAAGACGCTTCTGGAAGCTCGCAATTCCGGCCGCATCGAGTTCGACATGATCTTCGGCCCGGCCTACAAAGGCATCCCGCTGGCCGCCTCCGTGGCCATGAACCTTGCGCGCCTCGGCTGTGACGTACCTTGGGCCTTCAACCGAAAGGAGGCCAAAGATCATGGGGAAGGCGGTGTGATTGTCGGCGCTCCGCTCAAGGGCAAGGTCGTAATCATCGACGATGTGATCTCTGCGGGCACTTCCGTGCGTGAATCCGTCAAGATCATTCATGCCAACGGTGCCGTGCCCTCCGGCGTGCTGATTGCCCTTGATCGACAGGAACGTGGCGGAAACGCCGTCGACATGACGGAAACTTCCGCCGTCCAGGACGTCGAAAAGACCCTCGGCATGAACGTCGCTTCCATCATCTGCCTCAACGATCTTCTAGCTTTCATGAACGGCGAGACGGACATGGCCAGAGCCGTCTCCTCCCACAAGGCAGCCGTGGCTGCCTACCGCGCTCGCTACGGCGCCTGAACAGCACGTTGAACACTCTTTTGCAGGTAACAAAAAAAAAGGAATCGCCTTCTGACGATTCCTTTTTTCATTAACCTCGTCAAGCATTGAGCTTCTGACGAAGGATTTCATTGACTTGGGCAGGATTCGCCTTTCCGCGCGTAGCCTTCATGCATTGCCCGACGAGGGCATTGAAAGCCTTTTGTTTGCCTGCACGGAACTCGTCAACCGACTTCTGGTTGGCAGCAATCACTTCATCAATGATGCCCTCAAGCGCGCCCGTGTCCGAAATCTGCTTCAACCCCTTGCCCTCGATGAGAGCATCAACGTCGGTACCCTCACCATCCCAGACAGCCGCAAAAATCTGCTTGGCGCCCTTCTGATTTACAGTATTGTCGAGCACGCGACCAAGAATGGCGGCAAGAATGTCGGGCGTTACGGGAGCTTTGCTGAAGGTCATGCCCTCAACGCCGTTGACGGCAGCAGAGAGTTCGCCCATGACCCAATTTGCCGCCATCTTGCGGTCAGAAACCTTGTTGGCGAGCGCAACATAATAATCAGCAATGTCTCGACTCGCAGTCAACATCGATGCATCATACTGCGGCAGACCGAATTCGGACTGCAATCGCTCACAGAGCTGATGCGGGAGTTCGGGCATTTCGCCGCGAACCCGCTCAATCCAGTCATCGCTGATTTCGAGCGGGAGAAGGTCAGGATCCGGGAAATAGCGATAATCCATCGAATCTTCCTTCGTGCGCATCTGACGCGTCTCTCCCTTGTCCGGATCATAGAGACGCGTAGCCTGAACCACTGTGCCGCCGTCCTCGATGAGTTCAATCTGACGACGAACTTCGTAGTCAATAGCCTCCTGCAGGAAGCGGAAGGAATTCAGATTCTTGATTTCACAGCGAGTGCCGAACTCCTTCTGGCCAACCGGGCGTACCGACACATTGGCGTCACAGCGGAAGTTGCCCTCCTGCATATTGCCGTCCGAGATCCCCAACCAGACCACCAACGCATGGAGCGCACGAGCATAACCGACAGCCTCGGCTGCGGAACGCATTTCCGGCTCCGTCACAATCTCAAGAAGCGGAGTGCCGGCACGATTGAGGTCAATGCCGGAGCATCCTTGAAGCAGACCGTGAATAGACTTGCCTGCGTCCTCCTCTAGATGAGCGCGCGTCAGGTTGATGGTTTTGACGTACGGATCCCCTTTTTTGGGCTGAACCGGAAAAGTCAACTTGCCGCCAACAACAACCGGGAGCTCGAACTGGCTGATCTGATAGCCCTTGGGCAAATCCGGATAAAAATAGTTCTTGCGGTCAAAAACCGAATGATTGGCGACGGTCGCATCAATGGCAAGACCAAAACGGATGGCTTTTTCAACGGCACTGTGGTTGAGCACCGGCAAGCTACCCGGGAGAGCCAAATCCACATAGCAGGCGTTGACATTGGGGTCATCGCCGAAATGGCGGGCTGCGCCTGAAAAAATCTTGGAGCGGGTCGAGAGCTGAACGTGCGTCTCAAGACCGATCACAACTTCCCACTGCATGTTTTATTTCTCCTGAGACCTCAATAACCAGCCGGATGGCGAAGATGCCAGTCCGTTTCCCGTTGCCAGGCAGCTGCAACTCCAAGCAAGCGCGCTTCACTGAACGTTTCCCCGAGCAACTGAAAGCCCAAGGGGCGGCCGTTGGAATGGATGCCGCACGGCACTGAAATACCCGGCAGGCCCGCGAGAGAGGCGGGAATGGTGTAGAGATCGGACAAATAGGCCGAAACAGGATCGGCGTTGGCGCCAAAATCATAAGCAGTCCCGGCCGTCACGGGACTGATGATCACGTCAACCTGCTTGAAGGTTTCGTGGAACTCCTTGGCAATCAGGCGACGAACCTTCTGGGCCTTCAGATAGTACGCGTCGTAGTAGCCATGCGAAAGCACATACGTACCGATCATGATGCGGCGCTTCGGTTCGGCGCCGAAGCCCTCATTGCGGGACTTCTTGATCATGTCCACGATGTCCGTGTACTCTGCAGCGCGATGACCATATCGAACACCGTCAAATCGCGACAAATTTGAACTGGCTTCAGCACAAGCCACGACATAATAGACGGGCACGCCGAGTTCGGCCATCGGCAACTCAATATCGACGATTTCCGCCCCCAGGCGACGATACGTTCCAATCGCCTCCTCGATGGAGGCACGAAGCTCGGAATCAAGTCCTTCGCCGAGCCACTTGCGAGGCACGCCGATGCGCAGGCCGGCCACGCCGTCGTTGAGGTGTCGCTTGAAGTCTTCGGCAGGCTTGTTGACAGACGTGGAGTCCTTCGGATCAAACCCGACCAAGCTGCCGAGCACCCAGGCGCAGTCTTCAGCCGAGTGACCAAGAAGGCCGGCGGTATCGAGCGAAGAAGCAAAGGCGATCATGCCGAGGCGGGACGGACGGCCATAAGTGGGCTTCATCCCTGTCACGCCGGTGAAGCTGGCCGGTTCACGAATGGAGCCGCCGGTATCGGTGCCGGTGACAATCGGGGCCAGCCCCGCAGCCACTGCACTAGAGGAACCCCCGGAAGACCCCCCGGGCACGGCCTTGCAATCCCAAGGATTGAACACTTTGCCGTAGGCCGAATTTTCATTACCGGACCCCATGGCAAACTCATCGCAATTGAGCTTGCCAAGGCAGACCATGCCCTCATCCTTGAGCTTGCGAACGACCGTAGCGTCAAAGGGGCTCATGTAGCCCTCGAGCATGCGGCTCGCCGCAGTGGAAGCCCATTCGCGAGTAACAAAGATGTCCTTGTGCGCAATGGGAATGCCGGTAAGCGGCGTGGCCGTGCCTGCGGCGATCCGCTCATCGGCCCTGCGAGCCTGTTCAAGGGTGACTTCCGGGCGAACGTCAAGGAAGGCGTTGAGATTCTGATGAACCTCTATGCGGGCCAGATAATGTTGGGCAAGTTCGACCGCTGAAACTTCACGGGCGGCCAGCATTCGGGACAGTTCGGCCACCGAAGCGAAAGTAATGTCCTTTTCCATTTCCTACTCGTTCGATTATTCAATGACCTGAGGCACCAAGAAGCAACCTTCCGCCTGCTCCGGCGCATTCTTCATGTTCTCGCTGCGGTTCACTTCTTCCGAGACGACGTCATCACGCAGACGCTGAACGCCGTCGTGAGGATTGGGCATGGGAGCAATGCCCGTCGTATCCACGGAGCTGATGCGTTCGATCATCTGAAAAATATCGTTAAGCTCGCCCTGAACGATCCTAGCCTGCTCATCGGAAATGTCAATACGGCCAAGGTCGGCAATACGGCGAATGTCGTCCATCGTAAGGGACATAGTCGTGCTTCTCTTATGCGGTTTAAATTCGAGGAATTGCTTCATTCCCGAGGAGGAATCTTTTTAAGCTTTGAAACACTCAAACACAAGAGAGCAAAGCTCGCGAGCCGATTTCATACTCCAGCGGGCGATCAGTTAGTTTATCATTAACAGATTGCTTCTGGGTCTCGCCAAACCCGCGCCGTCCGCGATTTTCAGCGCTTTCGGCACCGTTCCATCCCCTCCCTCGAAGCGGCCGCTTCGCCCTACACCAGGCAACAGAAAATGTTTGGATTCTTCCGCAATTATTTTTCCAATGACCTTGCCATTGACCTCGGCACCGCCAACACGCTCATTTACATGCGCGGCAAGGGCATCGTTCTGAATGAACCTAGCGTTGTTGCCATTCGCCAGGAAGGCGGTCCAAACGGGAAGACCACCATTCACGCCGTCGGGCACACAGCCAAACAAATGCTCGGGCGCGTACCCGGCAACATCAACGCCATCCGTCCGATGAAGGACGGCGTGATCGCCGATTTCACGGTGACCGAGCAGATGCTCAAGCAGTTCATCCGAATGGCTAGTCCCTCACGCCTTTTTGCACCGTCTCCGCGCATCATCATCTGCGTTCCCTGCGGCTCAACGCAGGTCGAACGCCGTGCGATCAAAGAAAGCGCCTTGGCCGCTGGCGCCTCCGAGGTCTACCTGATTGAAGAACCGATGGCCGCCGCCATCGGGGCCGGCCTCCCTGTTAATGAAGCTGCCGGCTCCCTCGTCGTCGACATCGGCGGCGGCACGACCGAAGTGGGCCTTATTTCCCTTGGCGGCATGGTTTATGCCGGCTCCGTGCGCGTCGGCGGCGACAAGTTTGACCAAGCCATCATCAACTACATCCGCCGCAACTTCGGCATGCTCATCGGCGAACCGACAGCCGAGATGATCAAGAAAAAAATCGGTTCTGCCTTCCCGGGCTCCGAAGTCATGGAAATCGAAGTCAAGGGCCGCAACATTGCGGAAGGCGTCCCCCGCACCTTCACCGTCCACTCCAATGAAATTCTCGAGGCCCTCTCCGAACCGCTCAACCAGATCGTGGTCGCCGTCAAGAATGCGCTCGAGAAGACGCCGCCGGAACTCGGCGCAGACATTGCCGAACACGGCCTCATGCTGACGGGCGGCGGCGCCTTGCTTCGCGACCTAGACCAGCTTCTCAAGGAGGAGACCGGCCTGCCCGTGCACGTTGCGGAAGAACCGCTCAACTGCGTTGTAAAGGGCTGCGGCATCGCCTTGGAAAACATGGACAAGCTGCGCACCGCTTTCGCCGCCGGCTGACCGACTCCCGGACTGCGCCTGAGGGATCGTCCCGAGCGCAATGTATGTTTCACTCGAAGGCAAGAATCCCGAGGACTGATCTTCATGGAATACGGCCCGCCACCACTCTTCAGACAGGGCATTTCTGCACGAGTCAGATTTTTGTTCTTCGTTCTGATCTGCGTCATTCTCATCTTGGTCGACGGGCGCCTGCGGTCACTCGACAATTTTCGCAGCGCGGTGATCCGCTTTACCACCCCCATGGTGCATTTCGCCACCCTTCCCATCACATTGCTCGGCGAGGGCGAAGGATATTTCATCAGCAAAGTCAAGCTCAAGACCGCCAACGACCAGCTGCTCGAAAACAATCAGAAGCTCTCGCTCGAAGTCGCGCGCCTGCGTGAAATGCGCGAGGAAAACGAACGTCTTCGACAACTCGTCAACGCTGTTCCGCGTGGAGCCGACCGCGTAGTCACGGGCGAAGTGCTCGGCCGCGTCTCCGATCAGTTCACACGCCGTCTTCAGATCAATCTCGGGGAAAAGAGCGGCATCATGCAAGGCATGCCCGTCATCGGTGCCTTCGGCATTTTGGGACAGATCACGCGCGTGGCTGCCACACAATCCGAAATCACCCTCATCACAGATCATCGCCAACGCATTGCAGTCATGAACGAGCGCACGGGCGAACGATACATTCTGGCGGGAACGGGAGAAGAGTTGATGGACCTGCTCTTCGTGCAGCCGTCCGCCGACATCAAGGGCGGCGACCGACTGGTTACTTCGGGGCTCGACAAAATCTTTCCCAGGCAGATCATGGTGGGCACCGTAAACGAAACCCTTCACAAACCCGGGGAAACCTACATGGCTGTATCGGTCATTCCTAGCGTCGAACTCGAGGACATCCAGTTTGCCACAGTCATTTTGACGAATCCCAACGTCACGTCCGTCTTTGACAAGAAGGAGCAGGACGGCACCATCAGGCGCAGGGCCGGACGATGAAGCAGTACAAAACTCTGGACTTGAACGACGGCCGCGGGGGAGAGCACATTCAAACCCGGGCCCGCCCCCTATGGATCGTCTGCACGTTTCTGATCAGCTACCTGTTCAATCTGGCAGGCTCAACGGCGAACGTCCTCTGGCTCCCCGATCCGTTGGCACTCACGCTCATTTATTGGACCATCCATCATCCGCGGCACGTCGGCATGACCATCGCATTCACCTGCGGCCTTCTCATGGATGTGCAAAACGGCAGCGTGCTCGGCCAGCAGGCACTGGCCTACGTTATTCTGTCCTTCTCAGCCTATTCGCTGCACCGCAGACTGCCTTGGTTCGGTCTATTCGGCCAGGCGCTCCACATTCTGCCCCTTCTTCTAGTTTCGCAGATCGTTGTTCTGATGATCCGTCTGTGGTTTGACGGCCTATGGCCCGGTCTTCCCTGGTTCCTGCAGAGCTTCACGAGCGCCGCCTTGTGGCCGGCCGCCTCTCTCATGCTCTCTCTGCCGGAGAGACGATCACTCGAACGAGAGTCGGCATAAGGGAGAATCGGCAAGGTGGCTCTGGACTTCAAGCAAGTCGACGCGGACCTAGGTCCCTTCAGAAAGCGTCTGCTCTTCGTTTTTTTTCTGGTGATCGTACTCTTTTGCGTTCTGATCGGACGCTTTGCATGGCTTCAGATCATCAACAAGAACGCCTACAAGGAACGTGCGGAGAAAAACCGCACGGTCACCGTCGTATCTCAAGCCGCCCGCGGCCTCATCTACGATCGAAACGGCCAGCTGCTCGCCAAGAACATCCTGGCCTACTCTCTGGAAATCACGCCGGACAAGGTATCCGATGTTGCCCAAACCATCGACGCACTCTCGGAGATCATCCCTATTACGACGGCGGACCGCCGCCGCTTCGTCCGCCTGCGCGAAGATCTCAATCGCTACGACTCCATACCGATTCGTCAGGAGCTAACCGACGAGGAAGTCGCCGTCTTCACCGGACAGCAGTGGAGATTTCCGGGCGTCGAAATCAACCAACGCGAATACCGCGTTTATCCGAACGGCGCCGTAGGCAGTCACATTCTCGGCTACATCGGTTCGCTTTCACAGTCGGACAAGAAACGCCTGATCAGCGAAGGCCTCATTGACGACTATGAAGGCGAACGCGTCATCGGCAAAGTCGGCATTGAGCGCAGCTACGAAAACATCCTGCACGGCATCCCCGGTCACGAAACGCTTGAAATCACGGCGGGCGGCCACGCCGTGCGCTCGCTAGCCTTCGAGCCGCCGAAGGCAGGCAAGAACCTGCAGCTGACGATCGACATGAACCTTCAGCGTGTCGCGGAAAACGCCATGAAGGGGAAGGTAGGCGCCATCATCGCGATTCAACCCAAGACTGGTGAGATCCTCTCCTTCGTCTCCATGCCGACCTATGATCCGAACCTCTTCCCGGGCGGCATCGACCCGAAGTCCTGGTCTCAGCTCAACACTGCCGAAACCAAGCCTCTTCTCAACCGCGCCATGAGAGGCCTCTACCCGATCGGCTCGACGTACAAGCCGTTTGTCGCGCTTGCCGGTCTCGAAACCGGAGCTACGACGGCGGACTTCATCCTCGACGACACCGGCGTTTTCACGCTCGGCAAGCACAGATTCCGCGACATGAGCGGCGTTCCCAAAGGCAGGCTTGATCTGCGCAAATCAATCGCCGTTTCGTCCGACGTTTACTACTACTGGCTCGCCACCCGCATGGGCGTCGACACCATCCATGACTTCATGG
>ERZ1026870.179-NODE-179-length-40155-cov-30.586484_pt1 | contig 40155 bp, 40 predicted proteins | sample MGYA00380165_ERZ1026870 | MGnify/ENA primary metagenome ERZ1026870 (study PRJEB33269, sample SAMEA4719801) | human gut metagenome | biome: human-associated habitat; feature: organic feature; material: feces | place: Cameroon | collected 2013-10 ...
GTGCAGATGCCGCCAAGACCTACTACCGGAATCTTCACAGCCTTAGCCACCTGCCATACCATGCGTACGGCAACCGGCTTGACAGCCGGACCGCTCAGTCCGCCTGTGTTGATGCTGAGCATTGGGCGGCGGCGCTCGATGTCGATGGCCATGCCCATGAGTGTGTTGATGAGCGATACGCTGTCAGCACCCTCTGCCTCTACAGCCTTTGCAATCTCGGTGACATCGGTCACGTTCGGCGAGAGCTTCACGATAATGGGTTTGTTGTAGCGTTCGCGTACGGCACGCACCACGCTGGCTGCGCCCGTTGTGGTTACGCCGAAAGCCATGCCACCCTGCTTCACGTTAGGGCAGGAGATGTTCAGCTCGATTGCCGGAATGTTCTCTAATTCGTTGATGCGTGCAGCGCACTCGGCGTAGTCGTCTGGCGACGAACCGCTCACGTTGACGATCATGTTTGTGTCGATGTCCTTTATCTGCGGATAGATGTTGCGGCAGAAATAGTCGACACCCTTGTTCTGAAGGCCCACGCAGTTGAGCATGCCCTGCGGTGTCTCAGCCATGCGCGGATAGTCGTTGCCCTCGCGTGGGTTGAGTGTGGTGCCTTTAACGATGATGCCACCAATCTCTTCGAGCGGCACGAAGTCGGCGAACTCCAGACCGTATCCGAATGTTCCCGATGCGGTCATCACGGGGTTCTTCAGTTTCAGACCGCCAATCTTTACACTTAAATCTGCCATGTCAGTTTCTTTATATTCATTACCGGACCTTCCTTACATACACACTTGTTGCCTTCCACTGTCTTCTCTACGCAGCAAAGACATGCTCCGACACCGCACGCCATCTTGTTCTCGAGCGATACCTCGCACTCGATGTCGTTCTTGAAGGCGTAGCGAGCCACAGCCATCATCATCGGCTTCGGTCCGCAGGTAGAGATGCGGTCGAAGTGCTCCTGAGCCAGTACGGAGTGGTTGGTTACGAAGCCTTTTTCGCCCTCGGATCCGTCCTCGGTGGTGATGAGCACACGTCCTACCTGCTCGAAGAGTTCGCGCTCCAGCACGTCCTTAGCCGAGCGTGCGCCGAGCAGGAACGTCGGTTCGCCGCCCATCGCCTTGATGCGCTTGCCGAAGTAGAGCAGCGGAGCCACGCCCACGCCGCCACCTACGAGCAGCACCTTCTGTGTACTGTCTGTCGGCATTGTGAACGAATTGCCGAGTGGCAGCACGCAGTTGAGGCGGTCGCCTTTCTGCAGCTTCTGCAGCTGGCGTGTGCCGTCGCCTACGGCAGCTACGAGGAGCCAAAGCTCGTTGTGGTCGTAATCCACGTTGTTGATAGAGATGGGGCGGCGCAGGAATGTAGACGGCGAATTGTCTACGCGCACCTCTACGAACTGACCCGGAAGCATCTCGGGCAGCGGTTTGTCGTCGGTGAGCTTGATGAGCACGTGCTTGTCGCTCAGAGCTTCAACGCTGTTGACCGTAAGGTCGAGTATGTACTTTTTCATTTATTTTTGTTTGTCTTGTTGCTTTGTGACAGTATATATTTAGAGGTGTCGCTTAATCTAACGTGCAAAGGTAATAAAAAAGTAAAAGAGTAAAAAAGTAAAAGAGTAAAAAAGTAAAAGAACGTTTGTATGTGTCAATTCTGTCACTCTTGGTCTGTCATATTTGTCATGTGGTATAATCATACGCGCTTTGGCACGCTTTTGGCTATATCCTTAACGAAAGCGGACGGCAGATAAGCCGTCGTAGAAATCAATAGTAAATATAAAAAACTTAAAGCATAAGAATTATGAACATTAAACCATTAGCAGACAGAGTACTCGTACTCCCTGCACAGGCAGAAGAAAAAGTCGGTGGAATCATCATTCCTGATACAGCAAAAGAGAAACCGCAGCACGGTACAATCGTTGCAGCAGGTAACGGCACAAAGGACGAGGAGATGGTTCTGAAAGAAGGTGACGAAGTGCTCTACGGCAAGTATTCTGGTACAGAGCTTGAGGTTGAAGGTACAAAGTATCTCATCATGCGTCAGAGTGATGTGCTCGCTGTTGTTCAGAAATAAAAATTAATAACTAATAATTAATAATTAAAGAAATGGCTAAAGATATTAAATACAATATGGATGCACGCGACCTGTTGAAGAACGGTGTCGACAAGTTGGCTAACGCAGTAAAGGTAACACTCGGTCCGAAAGGTCGCAACGTGGTTATCGAGAAGAAGTTCGGTGCTCCGCAGATTACAAAGGACGGTGTGACCGTAGCTAAGGAAGTGGAGCTCGAGGATAAGTTCGAGAACACTGGCGCACAGCTTGTTAAGAGCGTAGCAAGCAAGACCGGTGACGACGCAGGCGACGGTACAACAACCGCTACAATCCTCACTCAGGCTATCGTAACCGAGGGCTTGAAGAACGTAACCGCAGGTGCTAACCCGATGGACCTGAAGCGTGGTATTGACAAGGCAGTAGCTGCTGTCGTAGCACACATCAAGGCAAACGCAGAGATCGTTGGCGACAACTACGACAAGATTGAGCAGGTAGCAACCGTTTCTGCTAACAACGACCCAGAGATTGGCAAGCTCCTGGCAGACGCAATGCGCAAGGTGTCTAAGGACGGCGTAATCACCATTGAGGAGAGCAAGAGTCGCGACACAAACATCGGCGTAACAGAAGGTATGCAGTTCGACCGTGGCTATCTGAGTGCTTACTTCGTAACCGACTCTGAGAAGATGGAGTGCGTTATGGACAACCCGTACATCCTCATCTACGATAAGAAGATTAGCAGCGTTAAGGACCTGTTGCCTATCTTGCAGCCGGCTGCAGAGAGCGGACGCCCGATGTTCATCATAGCTGAGGACGTAGACTCTGAGGCACTCACCACACTCGTTGTGAACCGTCTGCGTGCAGGCTTGAAGATCTGCGCTGTGAAGGCTCCTGGCTTCGGCGACCGTCGTAAGGCTATGCTCGAGGATATCGCTACTCTGACCGGTGGCGTCGTAATCAGCGAGGAGAAGGGCTTGAGTCTCGACAAGGCTACACTCGACCTCTGCGGTTCATGCGAGAAGGCTACCGTTTCTAAGGACAACACCACTATCGTAGGCGGCTGCGGACAGAAAGACCTCATCGCTGACCGTGTTGCTCAGATCAAGAGTGAGATTGCAAACACAAAGAGCGCATACGACAAGGAGAAGTTGCAGGAGCGTCTTGCAAAGCTCGCCGGTGGCGTAGCCGTTCTCTACGTAGGTGCTAACAGCGAGGTAGAGATGAAGGAGAAGAAGGACCGCGTTGACGACGCTCTCTGCGCTACACGTGCAGCAATGGAGGAAGGCGTTGTCGTTGGTGGCGGCACAACATACATCCGCGCTCAGAAGGAACTTGCAGAGCTCAAGGGCGAGAACGCTGACGAGCAGACAGGTATCAACATCGTGCGTCGTGCTATCGAGGAGCCGCTTCGCCAGATTGTGAAGAACGCCGGTGGCGAGGGTGCTGTTGTCGTTCAGAAGGTTCGCGAGGGCGAGGGCGACTTCGGCTACAATGCTCGCAAGGACGCTTATGAAGACCTCCGCGCAGCAGGTGTCATCGACCCGGCTAAGGTGGAGCGCGTAGCTCTTGAGAACGCTGCTTCTATCGCAGGCATGTTCCTCACAACCGAGTGCATCATCTGCGACAAGCCAGAGGAGAAGGCTCCGGCTATGCCGATGGGCAACCCGGGCATGGGTGGCATGATGTAATCAGACCGAAATCACAGATTGAATAAAACACAGAAAGAGTCCCTATTCCGCAGTGGAGTAGGGACTCTTTTTTTTGTGATTTCTTCGTAAATGTTTGGATATAAAGAAATTTATTGTTAGCTTTGCGTAGTGCAATATAGATACGAAAGGAGTTTTATGAAATATCAAGCTGTTAAATACAATAGTCGTGAAGAAGCTATGGCTGCATTTATAAAAATGCGCGATAGAAAGCGTGAATGGTTGAAGAAGACGGAAAACGAACTCAAAGAATTACGTGCAGAAGTAGAAACGCGATATGGAAATTCTTGATCTCAATCATTTGAATATTATTTCTCCATATGCATTATGGAAAACTGGAAGTAACGGCAATGAATATGCATTCCATACAGATTATGGAGTGCAATATCGCATTTGTTTTGACGTTAACCAGAGTATTTGGGAAAATGGAGCTTATGAGTTTGGTATTTATAACGATAATGGTAAAACGTCTCCTAATGACATAAAGGTAAAACAGACAATAATCAGTGTTATAGAAGAGTTTTTTATAAACAATCCTGATATTCTGTTATATCAATGTGAAACAGGCGATAACAAGCAAAATGCACGCCAACGCCTTTTCTACAAGTGGTTTAATGATAGTCCAAATAGAGATAAGTATGTGCTGAAAGTATCTTCCATTATCGCTGAAGATACAGTAAACTTTATAGCTCTTATCGTAAACCGCAATAATCCTAATATAGATAGCATTATTAAAGATTTTGATGAATTCATTGGTTTCTTTAACCATAAACCAGAATAAAAAACAAACATTTTGAACCTATGTTATTTTAATCTGGTTCAAAATGTTTGTTTCTGTTACGAAGTTTATTATTGCGTATAGTTGGGAAGAATCAGATTTCTTCTACAATCTCTGCGAGAGCCTTGCGCTTCTTCTCTGCACGCGGACAATCCTCGGCGATGTGTCCGACGGGGATGATTGCCACAGCCTCGAAGTCGGCAGAGGGGAAGAGACGGCTCATTACGTCGGTGTCGAAGTTGCAGACCCAGCAAGTGCCGAGGTTGCGCTCCGTTGCAGCGAGGCACAGATGCTCGGTAGCGATATCCACGTCGATGTCGCCGTGCTGCTTGTCGTCGTAGCGGCGTGTCCAGCACTCGCTGTTGTTCTTCATGCACACGATGTAGAGCGGAGCAGTGCGGAACCAATCGCGGTCGTACGCCTGCCAGAGCTGTTCCTTAGCCTCCTTGCTGCGCACAACGACAAATTTCCACGGCTGACGGTTGACAGCTGACGGAGCCAATCGCACGCACTCGAGGATATATGCTAAGTCGTCGTCGCTTACCGGCTCGTCGGTATATTTGCGTGCCGAGAAGCGGGTTTGTGATAGTTCGAGAATATTCATACGTTCGGCTTACTTCTTTGTCAGCACATACAGCTTGGCTGTTTCGCCCTCAGGTTCATTGCCGAGCGAGTCGGTCATAATTACGCTGCTGTTGTCCTTAACCTTGTAGAAGGTGTGCTCGCCGCTTGATGGACGAACAAGCATCAGTACGCTGTTGTCGAGAACCTCCAGCACGCCGCTTGCCTCGTCGTGACCATCCTTGCGGTCGATGTAGTCCTGCTGCAGCTGATATGTGCTGTCGGCGTTGATAGTGAGCACGGTCTTGATGCCCGGGCAGTCGGCTGCAGGCAGTGTGCCCTCGTATGTGCCGGCAACGGCAGCGAGGTCTACGCTTTCGGCAGCTGTTGTGTCAGTTACGCTTGTAGAATCGGTGTTCGCTTCGTTCTGTGCGGTGTTCTTGCCATTGCAAGACACCATCAATGCTGCAGCCAAGAGTGCAGCGTACATAAGATTTCTTTTCATATCTTTTTTTTGCTTACCATTATTTGTGGCGCAAAATTACGTATTTATAATCAGATACTATCTGTTGGTGTTTTTAAAAGTTCTAAAAAGATATTAGGGAATGGAAAATTTCCCAAGAGCCGACTCTTGCAGAAAATAGAGCAAGGCGAAAGAAACATACTTGCCATACCGTTGCTTACATATATAAATAAGGCGTAAATAACTAAAAAGCAACATTATTCACAAATAAAAAAGTTAGCATTATGGCAACAGTAAAAGTAAAGTTCCGTGCATCCTCGGTACCAGGAAAGGAAGGCACATTGTATTATCACCTTATCCATCAGCGCAGTCTGCGCTGGATTAGTACCGACTATCATGTCTTTCCAGAGGAGTGGAACGACAAGAAGTCGGCTATCATTGTTTCTAATCGCAACAACCGACAGGCACATCTACAGCTAATCCAGTCGCAGACAGATTGGGAGATTAAGCAGATGCTGCGTATCATCCGTGATAAGGATGCAGAGGGCATCTCTTATACTATTGACGACATAGCCAAGGAGATACAGCAACTGCCATCGAGCCAGAGCGTTTTTGCTTTCTTTCGCCAGCAGATAGTCAAGAAAGAACAAATGCAGTGCATTGGCACCAAGAGTAACTATGTCAGTGCTGCTAACCGTTTCATGGAGTTTCGTGGCAATGAAGACCTTACCTTCTCACAAATGACAAGCGAGATGATGGAAATGTATCAGGCATGGCTATGGAACAGAGGTGTCGGACAAAACACCGTAGCGTTCTATCTGCGAACCCTCCGCACACTCTACAACAAGGCGGTGGAAGCAGGGCAAGCTCCACCAAATGATATCTTTTCTCACGTGCAGACCGCTAACGTGAGAACAGCCAAACGTGCCATTACTGTCAAGGAAATTCGCAAGATAGAGAAATTGGACTTGCCAAGAGGTTTCTCCCTTGACAAGGCGCGAGACCTGTTTCTTATCAGTTTCTATCTGCGTGGCATGGCATTCGTAGATATGGCGTTTCTGAAGAAGACAGATTTGAAATGTAGTATGGTAAACTACAACCGTCGCAAGACCCACCAAAACCTCAATATTGAGTGGATGAAACCGATGCAAACCATCATCGACAAATATGCCGAGCAAACCAAGGACTCTCCTTATCTGCTACCCATCCTGACAGGTAAGGAATCCTCTCCATACACCGCATACCGCAAGGTGGAGCACAACACCAACTATAACCTGAAGAAAATTGGTGAGATGGTAGGCTTGAAGATACCGCTCACCACCTACGTGGCACGCCATACCTGGGCAAGCGTAGCCTTGCACATGAACATACCGATAGCCACCATCAGCGAGGGTATGGGGCACAACTCCTTCAAGACCACACAGATTTATTTACAGTCGTTAGACATGGCAACCATCAACGAAGCCAATGCACGGATTATAAGAAAAATCCGATTAAGCGAGTGCAATGAAAAATAGTTTTCAGATTGCTGAGCGTGAGGATTTTATCAAAAGATTTTAAAAGATTTGTAAATAAATGGTAGCATTTACACCATCCCGAAATGATGGGGGAAATGTTTAGCAAATTTCACGCTTTCTTCTTATAAAAGAGCAAAAACAGCCGAAACAAGTGCAAATCTGCCACTTGGAGAAATCATCCAAGGCAGATTTGCTAAACATTTGCGTGATTTTTTTAGAATGACTAACAGAAAATGATAAAATCTGACATGTAATCCAACTAATTTTCGTATTTTTGTAGCGAGTTTGCTCTTTTATAAGAAGAAAGTGTAACGAATGTAAAATACATATGCAAAATCTGTAATGTCTGATACTCATAAATGCGATTAAGATTATGCACGACAATAACAAATTGACTAGGCTTTCACAACTATCATGTATGGTTGTAGCTAATTACATAAAGTAGAGCAGAATTTATGAAACCGGATGGTACGAATTCTTTTTCTACAGCCGACGAGAAACGTGTTTCTCCAGAGGGCAACCACTTTACTGAGCCAGACGTAAAGACTGGTTCAGAGGTAAAGAAGTGTCTTCAATCGGACGGAACCACATGGTCGTATCTCTTTGTGCATCATAGCAAAGTGAAGGGCATGGAAGCGCAGTTGACCAAAGACGGTAGAACATATTTTGTGCATAAAACTATAAGGTATTTCAAGAGAATGGGCAAGCAGAAAGTGCAGCACAAAGAAATACCGACTGTCAGCGGACTTGTCTTCTTCCAAGGCTTTCCCGAAGAGATACAAACCTATCTTGACAAGAAATTCCCTCGCACTCATCTGTGCAAGAATTGTAGCACAGGCAAAGTGGCAGAAATTAAAGATTCACAGATGCGACCATTCATGCGTGTCAACGAGACTGAGCCTGAACGCATCCGTTTCCTGCTTAAACCATTCCATTACTATGCCCGCAACCGCATCCTGCTCCGTATCACCAGTGGAGAATTGGCAGGATTGGAAGGCTATGTCATCCGCATCAACCGAGATCGGCGTCTTGTGATGGATGTGGGTGGTATCAGCGTTACCATTGCAGGTGTCCATGCCGAGCACTTTGAGGAAGTGGAGCCAAACGGCACATCAATAACAGATACCAATCCATTCTACCAGCGTAATCTGCAAGAGCGAGAAGCCATCATCGACCGCTACTTCCACCCAGTGAAAACAGCTAATGAGGTCGCTGTCCAAGCCGAAAACATTGACTATCTGCGAGAATATGTGTTGGCAGAGTTGGCACAAAAACGCATGGACATCAACAAGGCATGGAATACCTATACCTTTATCATCAAGGAGATAGGCTACTACTATGCCCCATTTATCGAGCAATTCAAGGAAAACTTCGACCCCATCATGCGTGAAGGAGGCAAGGTACTCCAAGAAATGGAACAGATTATCAAAAGTCCTTATATCAGTCCTAACGACAAGACCAGATACGAAAATGACTATCAGGAGATATTGTCGCAATACGAATATCTGTTCTAAAAAGCAATATTATAGTTTCATTATATCACCCACCATTGCCATGGCCAAGGACTTGTGGCGAAAGAGTATGGATGAGGTGAGTGTGAGTGAGGTGATATAGACTCTAACTAATTAAAATTTAACAAAAATATGGATCCAATAACATTGATAACATCAGCAATGACAATGCTTTCACCATACCTTGTAAAGTCTGGTGAAAAGATTGCTGAAGAAATGGGAGCAAGTTTGTGGTCTTGGATAAAAGGAAAGTTTAGCAATAATCAGCAATTACCAACTTCTCCATCCGAGACTGACAAAAATGCTATCCAATTGCAACTAATGTCCGAGATTGCGCGAAATGCGGAATTTGCTTTATCCCTCGAAAAGAAAATACAAGAGTTAAAGCAAAAATCCAGCAATCAAGGTATCATGAATATTGAAAATAATGGCACTGTTGAAAAACAGATAAATATTACCAACAATTCAGGTTCTATTTCTTTATGAGTGATTCTTTTGTTCGGAATAACTCTGCCATAGGTGCCCAGGCAAACGTCATGGAGAACAATGGTACTATCAATATCGGTAATAGCAGGTCTCGATTGTCCGCAACTTTCGAACGACTAGAACAAGAAATTCTGAATAATACGAGAAAAGAAGTTATAGCCGAATTGTTGATGTACACCACCAAGTTGGACGGCACCAAAGGGCTTGAAGAAAAGCTTCAAGACGGAGGCTTTCAAAAAATGTTTATACAAAAGGCAATTATCCAAAAAGAGATGTATGCCAAAAGGGCAACTAAATATGAGTGCTATCCAGCCGCACAAGAAATTATTCTTAGCCTGTTTGCAAGGATAAAGAATGAGTTTGACGTTAGAATTTACCCTATGATTGTAACGGGGGTAGATGTCCATTTAATCATGCAAGAAGTTCACAAGCAAATTGTATCTCCAATTTTGCAAATGATTGAGACGAATGGAGCGAATGACCAATCTTTGTATTTCAACATGGATCACATATATGGTATGATATATTATCTTACAGGTATGTGCCATCTCAATTGGAAAGATTATGATAACATATAATCCAGCTTTCGATCTTTACCATTGTATCTTTCGTATGATACATATTATACAACGACTAGATGATAATGATTGTTTGGAAGTTGATAAAATCAGGATTTGGGACTTTTATGTCTTATTCCCTTCAAAGACTTACACAATCATGATTCGTAGAAACGAAGAAGACTTAAAGTCTTGGAGGAAACAATACATCAATAAAACAAAAAACCCATACGAGTATAATGGAGATAATAGAAAGCTATTTGACAGATTACGTCCGTATCAAATGGCAGCATTAAGTTCTTTGGTTTCGTATGGAATAATTGACAAACAACATTTCCTTAATAAGGAAATAATGATTTCCAATAGAGGCCTATTGAATGAATTCATTGAAAAGACAGGCGCACTTTCGCGAACGGAAAGTAATACGCTTTCTTTCATGAGTCTTTTCTCAAAATCAATGTCGATGTTGGGAATTTATGGTTTGAAAAGCCGTACTAATTTAATGGAATCTAAGTATGATGCAGGATAGTTTATTTCTTCAACGCTTACGTATAGTGACTCTTGAAAATAAAATTGCTTATGATGAGCTGTTCCATAAAGGAGTCAATATTATACGAGGACATAATAGTAGTGGCAAATCAACTATTATCCGCTTTATTTTCTTCGCTTTAGGAGGTTCTTATACTGGGTTTGTTCCTGAGGCTTTAAAGTGTAGATATGTCATGGCAGAAGTCTGCATAAACGAAGGAACTGTCGTCACACTGAAACGCTATTTGGATGTAAATACGGAACAACGTGTCAATTCAAAGTCTCCTATGTATATATATTATGGAACTTTGGATGAGAGTCTGAATGATAAGAAAAAGGACGTTTGGCAAAAGTTTGGATATAACACTTCTTCTGAACGAAGAAGTTTCTCAAATATCTTGTTTGAGATGCTTGGTTTGCCTGAGGTAAAATCCGATAGCAATATCACAATGCACCAATTATTGCGTTTAGTGTATTTGGATCAAGAGTCGCCAACAGAGTCACTTTTTTATTTTGAAAGTTTCGACAAGGAATTGACGAGAGAAACCGTGGCGGAAATATTACTCGGTGTATATGATGAAGCTTTGTACAAAGCAAAATTGGATTTGTTGTCAGTGCAAGGAGAGTTGAAAGAATCCAAAGGAACAATAAAAATTGCCAATGCCTTTTTTGCAAACCCGCTGACAAAATCAAGTGCGGTAATCCAATCTTATTTATCCAACCTTGCCAATGAGATAAGTCGTCTTACCGATGAAATTGCAAAAATGAGGGAATCGACAATAAAAGCTAAGGTGAAGACAAGAGAATACGAAACTTTTCAGTCAGAAATTTCCGCTCTTAGAAGACAACAACTTGAATTGGAGAACGATATAAAGAATTTGGAAATGGAAATACTTGATTCCAATTTCTTTATAGCAACGCTTTCCAAGAAAATAGAAGCCTTGGACTCGTCCATTGCCACAAGGGATTACCTTGACAAATTGCCACTGGAATATTGTCCTGAGTGTTTGTCTAAACTTGACACAAATGTACCTGAAGGACATTGTCGACTATGTAAGTCGCCAATAGATAACACGCAAGGTAAAGCCCAAGCACTTAGAATAAAGTTGGAGATAGGTTTTCAGATAAGAGAGTCTGAGCAACTATTGGCTCAGAACATTGAACTCAAAACTGAGAAAGAAAATGAACTCAAATCCGTGATGGTTTCTTTAAGGACAGCTCAATCTCAATTAGATTCTTCTCTGAAAAATGTGCTAACTACAGCTGATGAACAGTTAGACCAGTTAATACAGACCAAGGGGTTCAAAGAAGGCGAGATCCTTCAATACAAATCTTTTTTAGAAACTGCCCTTCAATATGAAAGTATATTGAAACATCATGAGGAATTGCAGCAAAAGGAATCTGAATTAACAAGATTCATTGAGGCAAAAGCATCCACGTTGAAACAAAAACGTCGTGAAATAGACAGAAATGTTTCAGAAATAGGCATCTATTTATTAAAGCATGACGAATTACGTCAAACGGAGTTTCAAAGTGCGGATGATTTTACAATAGATTACAAACAGAATATTGCCTATATTTCCAATCAATATATAAAATTGTCTGCCAGTTCTGGTTTTTACCTAAAGATGGCCGCACGTTTTGCAATATTTTTGGCGTCTTTGAAAAATTCAGATATGCGTTATCCGAGATTATTGTTTTCCGACAATATGGAAGATAAAGGAATGGAGGAAAATCGAGCCAAGAATTTCCAAAGAACAATAATTAAGTATTTGCAAAAAATAGGTAATGACAATTATCAATTGATATATGCAACGTCAATGTGCGCAGATGAGTATGACAATGAACAATATACGGTTGGAGAGAAGTATTCAGAAGACAACAAGAGTTTAAAGAATCTATAGATAAACTCATAACAATATGAAGATTATGAACAACTTCAATGATATAAAAATAGCCGTAGCCGGTACCGGCTACGTCGGTCTGAGTATAGCAACATTGCTGTCTCAGCACCATCATGTTACAGCAGTAGATGTAATTGCAGAAAAGGTAGAAAAACTCAATAACCGTGTTTCACCTATCCAAGACGATTATATAGAGAAATATTTGGCAGAGAAGGAACTCAACCTTAATGCTACTCTTGATGGCAAGACGGCATATAAGGATGCCGACTTTGTGGTGATTGCTGCACCAACCAACTACGACCCCATAAAGAACTACTTCGATACTACACATGTAGAGGAGGTTATCGACCTGGTACTTGAGGTGAACCCCGACGCCGTGATGGTTATCAAGAGTACCATCCCTGTAGGCTACACCCGTAGCCTCTATTTGAAATACGCTAAAAAAGAAGTTAAACAGTTCAACCTCCTCTTCTCACCGGAGTTTCTTCGTGAGAGCAAGGCACTATATGATAACCTATACCCGAGCCGCATCATTGTAGGCTATCCCAAGCTTATCGATCGTCCGGAGTTCGCCGAAGAAAACGAGGCAATCAAATCCGTGACAGATGTAGAGATGATGAAAGAAGCAGCCAAGACTTTTGCTGCACTCTTGCAGGAAGGTGCCATCAAGGAGAATATCGATACTCTCTTCATGGGAATGAAGGAAGCAGAGGCTGTCAAGCTCTTCGCCAACACTTACCTTGCTTTGCGTGTAAGCTACTTCAATGAGCTTGACACCTATGCAGAGGTGAAGGGACTTGACACAAAGGCTATCATTGATGGTGTAGGTCTTGATCCGCGTATCGGCACCCACTACAACAACCCGAGCTTCGGCTATGGTGGCTATTGCTTGCCTAAGGATACCAAGCAGCTCTTGGCAAACTATGCCGATGTTCCTGAGAATCTCATCGAAGCCATCGTAGAAAGCAATCGTACCCGTAAGGACTATATTGCTGACGCAGTATTAAAGAAGGCCGGCTATTACAGTTATGCATATGACAACAGCTTCGATGCAAGCAAGGAGCACAACTGTGTGATTGGTGTTTATCGCTTAACAATGAAATCAAACAGCGACAACTTCCGCCAGTCAGCCATTCAGGGAATCATGAAACGCATCAAGGCAAAGGGTGCAGAGGTTATCATCTATGAGCCAACCCTTGAAGACGGCAGCACTTTCTTCGGCAGCAAGGTAGTCAATGACTTGGCTGCTTTCAAGGCACAGAGCCATGCCATCATCGCCAACCGTTATGACACATGCCTTGACGATGTGAAAGATAAAGTTTACACAAGAGATATTTTTAGAAGAGATTAAGGATTATTACTATTCTTATGAATTTTCAGTGAATAAAGAAACAAATTAATGATATAAATTACTACAGTGTTTATACACTGATGTATTAGTATAAAAATAATAATTATGGATAAGAATTTAATAACCGTAACGTCGCCTCTCCTTCCTGATATTGACGACTTTACAGCTGAACTGAAGAAGATTTGGGAGAGTAAGTGGATAACTAATAATGGTGAATATCACAAGCAGTTGGAGAAAGAACTGGCAGCTTACCTGAAGGTTCCTTATGTAAGCCTTTTCACCAATGGCACCCTGCCACTGATGACGGCATTGCAAGCCCTACGCATTACAGGCGAAGTCATCACAACCCCTTATAGCTTCGTGGCAACAACCCATAGTATCTGGTGGAATGGATGCAAGCCTGTCTTTGTAGATATAGACCCTGCTACAGGCGATATGGATCCTAACAAGATTGAGGCTGCCATCACACCACGTACTACCGCCATTATGCCAGTTCATGTCTATGGCAAACCATGCGATACCAAGGCAATTCAGGATATCGCAGACAAGTATGGTCTGAAAGTTATTTATGATGCAGCTCATGCCTTTGGAGTAGAAGTGAATGGCGAAGGACTTTTGAACGCAGGCGATATGAGTACACTCAGCTTCCATGCCACCAAGGTATATAACACCATCGAGGGAGGAGCGCTTATAATGCACGATGAGAAGACCAAGAAGCGTATCGACTACCTGAAGAACTTTGGTATCGCTGACGAGGTTACAGTCGTTGGTCCTGGTATCAACAGCAAGATGGATGAGATGCGTTCTGCATACGGCTTGCTCAATTTGAAGCAGGTAGATGCCGCTATTGAGGCTCGCCATCAGGTAGCCATCAAGTATCGTGAAGCATTGCGTCCAGTAGAGGGCATCAGCTTCTTCGATGATATGCCGGGTGTGAAGCACAACTACAGCTACTTCCCAATCTTCATTGATGCAGAGAAGTATGGCATGACCCGCGACGAGCTTTATGCTAAGATGAAGGCTGTGAACGTACTTGGCCGTCGCTATTTCTATCCATTGATTAGCGAGTTCTCAACCTATCGTGGATTGGAAAGTGCAGCACCGGAAAACCTTCCAAATGCGCATAAAATGGCGAATAGCGTAATCTGCTTGCCTATGCACCATGCATTGAGTGATGAGGATATTCAGAGAACATTGAATTGTATTTTGAAATAAGAAGAAAGCAAGTATATGAAGGAAATCTTCGTTTTGGGCATAGGTGGATCAACACCTGTTTTCATCGATATAGCAGAAGCTTGTAACTATAAGATAGCTGGCTTATACCATTATAATGATAAAAGAACAGGAGAGAATGATCATGGCTATCCGATATTAGGTTCTTTTGAAGATTTGTATCAATCTGATATAAAAGGAAAGATGTTTCTCCTATCACAAGGTGATATGAAAATAAGGGAGGAGGTTACCAATAAAATAAAACAACTTGGAGGTTTGCTTCCTACCTTGGTTCATCCAACATCTGTCATATCGAAATATGCCAAAATATCAAATGAAGGTGTTATTATAGGAGCTAATTGTATTGTTCAAGCGGATTCGGTTATTAAGTCGAATGCCGTTCTCAGGGATATGGCATTGGTATGTCATCAGACAATAATAGGCAACTATTGTTTTGTTGGTCCAAAAGCTTTGGTTGGTGCGCATATAGAAGTACAAGACTTTGCTTTTATAGGGCAGGATTCTTTATTGGTTTCTGGCAAAGTGGGAACGATGGGAGCTAATTCTTTGTTGGGTGCTGGTGCTGTACTAACTAAAGAACTTCCTGCTAATGTTGTAGCTGTAGGGAATCCTGCGAGGATTATGAAGAATTCACGCAAGTGAAAATAATGTCTTTCAGTCATTCTGGTTCTGCAACAAAATAGAAGGCGAATCAAAAGAAATGAAATTACGTTTAGATAAGGAACAGACACAGGCACTGGCTCGTTATCGTCAGCGCCAAGCTATGTTGTGATTTCGAAAAATGACTCTTTTGTATAGTTTTACAAAATACATGTTAAATCCAATCATTTCTTGTTTCTAACATCTCTTGAATCGTCTTTATATATAGGCGGTTCAAAAGGTGTATAGAAAAATAGATGGTAACCATTCGCAATAAGGAGTTTGCAGAGTAATATTGTATTATGAATAGAAAAAGAAGATTTAGGGCACCTAAAGGTTATCTTTTTTCTCGGTCAAAGTTAAATCAAGAAAAGGATATAAACTCGTTTAAACGAAAGAGAACAAAAAGTAGATTAGGCATCCAAATAGTAAACAAGCAAGGACATGTTATTTGTGCCAGTCACGCTAAAACACTTAAAGAATGGCATAATAAGTCGACTTATGCGTTCGTGTCCGTCTCTCACCCCGTTGCTAATAATAGGCATAAAAAGGGAAGGGGAGGGGTTTATCCTCCAATAGGTTTGAATGACAAATAAAGATTAAGGATTATGAACGAAAAGGAAAATCCAAAAGATAAAAATATACAGGATGTGATCTCGCAAGATGGTAGTGCAATTGCATCTTGGATTACTGATATGTCAACTAAGGCAAAAACAATAGGTCGGCAAGTTGTTTTTGCTTTAATAGCAACCTCCTGGACACTTGCCTATACAAAAGGGGAATTTACGCCCCATCCATTGATAAAATGGGCATTAATGTTAGCGTTAGTGTATGTCTTCTTAGATTTATTATATTATGTGGCAAGTACTGCGTTTTATAAATATATTTTATTGGAATATTTTGAACCCATTGATGGCGGGTTTAAACATAAGGTGGGTAAAGACTCTGATTCTATAACTCGTGTTTGGTTAAATATCGGTTTTTGGTGGCTTGTTATTATGTCTTTAGTAATGTTAGTATCATCAGGAATGATGATAGTATACATAATAAGGCTGTAGGGTAGTTGGCTAAATTAATAGAAAGATACTTTGTTTCTCGAATATGACTAATATTTTGTAAAATTTCAAAAAGATATAATGGGTGGTGATGATAGCGACAGGGGAACACCTCTTCCCATTCCGAACAGAGAAGTTAAGACTGTTTGCGCCGATGGTACTGCCAATTTGGTGGGAGAGTAGGAGATTGCCTCGTAAGAGATTAAATTCAAAATTTTAACGTTTTAATTTATGACAATTTCATTTTATTAGAACCTCCTCTTACGCTTGAAGAGGAGGCTTAAAAACATTAGTTTTCAATTTTTAGTATTCCTGTCTATTCTTTTTGTCGGCTATTAGACAATACAATGTACAAGCTTCGACAATGATAAAAGGATATAGTCAGAAGTAACTTTATGTAATTTGTAAGCATCCAACCCCTATTTTGGCGGTTTGAAAAATAAGTTTGACCTTTGCGTCATGTTAAATTTCAAAACGTTATAAATAAGGCAGTAAGTAGTAAAGACATTGATGTATTGTGGCAGCGTTACCAATTGGAGGCGGTGCCGTCAGGTATTTCTGTGAACCAGTTCTTCGAATCCAATGGTGTTCCCTACCATGTGTTTGAGAAATGGTACAAGAAGAAGTATCAAGCTCCAAATGTAGTGGATTATGTTGTACAAGGTGTTTCGGAAGCCAATAAGGCATACGCCTCGTCGCAGAAGCAAGAGACAACCACTGTTCCACCAGTTGCAGCTCAGCCAAATGATGCAGTTGTAGTCAAGTACATCAACTTGGGGCTTGCTCAAACTTCGTATGCATGCTTATAGCAGATGTCTGTGGATGAACCTCCGAAGGATGGTAATATTCCAAATTTCAACATTTCAAAGATCAATATTTGCCCTTTTCGGACCTATCAGAGAGGCTTTCAGCTCTACCAAGGTGGTTTCTCGAAAGATATCCACCAATGGAGCTGATTGCTATGTTTCACTCAGAATGACCACACTGGTCAGAATAAATTCAAAATATGCCCATTTTTAAGTGGGCTCATATAATAGAGATTAATTATGTCAAATACACGATTAGAGTATATAGATGTAGCAAAAGGTCTATTGATCTGCCTCATGGTTTTTGGACACATTTTAAATATTGCAACTTATCAACCAGAGGCAAATAATTTTGTAAAAGATGCAAATATGCTTGAAACGCTTTACAAAGGTTTCTACATGTGTACATTTTTCGTTATTACTGGGTTTTGTTCAAACTTTAACAAACGATTTTCTGAATTTACCAAAAGTAATTTGAAGACCATCGTTCTACCAGCATTTACAATGTTTTACATTACCCAAACAATTAACCTTTTATACGATGGAAATACGAAGTTGGTTGACTACATGCATTTTAACTTTCATTCGTTTTTTATCGAAGAAGGACTTAGTGCTTGGTTTTTAGCATCTCTATTTGTAGCTAGAAACATCTATTGGTTCGTAAACAAACTAATAATAAAATCTAAATATAGATTTTTATTATTTGCTATTCTTTATGCGTTGGGATATTATCTAAGCCATCATACACATAACTATTGGAGTTACCAACAAGCACTAATGTTTGTCATTTTTTTAGAGTATGGTCAATACCTCAAAAGGCAATCGGTGAAACAATTTTCAAGCCGAAACTTTATAGTTTGCCTTTGCGTATACATAGCACTGTATTTATACACAATGTATATCACTAAAGGCGAGATTGTAGGCATTCATAGAATGATACAAATTTCTAAAGAGACACTACTTTCTAATTTACTAATGGCAATTAGTGGTTCTTACATGATTCTTTTCCTGTCACAAAAAATTGGAAAGAATTACTTGTTACAGTATTTAGGCAAGAATAGTTTGATTGTATATCTCTTGAATTGGCATGTTATTGTAATATCTTGGGATGTGTTTCATCCTTTGCTTGGAAATTGGGCATTCAACAACATTGTATGTTACGCCGCAGTATTTTTGCTGACCATTTCCTTTTGTATAATATTTACAAATCTGTTGAACATAAAATATGTCAGATGCATTATTGGAAAGTAATTACCATTACCTAAATAACAGGTTGGCTTTGATGTCATAATTTTATTTCTTATAACCGACTAAGGTGATAAAAAGTATATGATAGTATTATAAAGATTTATGAGTCGTTCATTAACATTAGATATTGTCAAGGGAATTGGCATAATTTTAGTAGTGGTGGGGCATTGCATAAAGTCCTATACTATACCTGGCATATTTATATATGCTTTTCACATGCCTCTTTTCTTCCTGATAAGTGGCATATGCTTTAACGGTGAGAAATATCAAGTGTTTAAGCCCTTCTTTTATAAGCGCTTGCGTCAACTGCTTGTTCCTGCAGTGACGTTCTCTGCTATAATAGTATTGTTATCTTACTGTCTGTTAGGCAATGATAACCTTCTGTATAACTTATCTTGGAAAGGTTTTCCCCATGCCATTTGGTTTTTAGGTGTATTATTCATCGTAGAAATTGCATATTGGCTTCTATATCAATTGTCAAAGACGAAAAAAGCGATATGTTTATACATTGTCCTTGGCATTCTTATAGGAGCATGGACATCAAGCAAAGGACTGTGCTCTCCATATAGCATATTCTCTTCGTTTATAGCCCTTGCCTTTTACGCTTTAGGCAATTTGATACGACCAATGGTCACAAAGCTGTCATTGCAAGACTTCAGAGGCAAATATTTAATACTTTTAGGCATACCTTCATTTGTTATAGAAATTGTCATTTGTGTAATAAACAATCATGAATTAATGATGTTAACAAATGATTTTGTACCATCAGACCTAATTCCTGCACTATTCGGCATATTCGCGGTCTTCTGTGTTTCTAAATTTATTGAGTCTATATTCGCAGAGCGTATTCAAAAAGTTCTTGTTTGGTTAGGTCAGAATACCATTGTAATTATGTGTTCGCACATATTGATGATAAATATAGCTTTAGACATATTCAAGCCAATTGTCCATAATTATCTGTTATACAAGACTACTGAAAGTCTGTTTGTATGGTCTACCGTAGTTCTTTTAAGTATTTTCGTCAATAGAAAATGCAAATGGGTAATTGGTAAACGTTATCCGTTACTATAGCAGTAATTCCAACAATCACATTATTATTTTTACAGGACAGCAATAATATAAATAAATATGATTTATTCACCAGTTATTATACCAACTTTAAATAGATACGAACACTTTCGGGAATGTTTGGAATCTTTGGAACATTGTGTTGATGCAGATAAGACTACTGTATACATAGGTCTTGATTATCCTCCATCTGAAAAACATGTAGATGGTTGGAAAAAAATAGATAATTATCTAAACTGGAAAGAGTCTAACAATTCGTTTTATAAACTTGTAGTAATACGGCGTCAGAAAAATTGTGGGTTGAACGGCGAAAATAGTAATGCAAGTCTATTATACAAACATCTAAAACAGATCGGATACGATCGCTACATTATTTCTGAAGATGACAATGTATTTTCTCCTAATTTCTTAGTGTACATAAATAAAGGGTTAGAAAAGTTCAAAAACAATAATCGGATTTTATGCATATGTGGCTATACACATCCATATCAATTAAAATTTAAAGACAATACTTTCTTTTTCCATAACGTATATTGTTCAGCTTGGGGACAAGGAAGATGGGTATCAAAAGTAGAAGAATACGATCAATGGAAGGATCCACATTATTTTCGCAACTCATTTTCTCTGAAAAATTTGATAAAAATGTTCAAGGTTGGTCGCAGAAAAGTAGTCATTTATTTAAGATTATGTAGAAATTATAATACTGTTCCAATGACAGATTATAATTTAGGAACCTATGCAGTTGTGAACAATATGAACGTGGTATGCCCGACAATGTCACTAGTAAGAAATATTGGCTGTGACGGAACAGGATTAAGTTTCCATGAAGTTAATGATGAATATACAAATGCAATGAGAACTCAACCTATTTCAGATGCTTATGACTTTAAGTTCATTGGTAATGGTTTTGAATATTATAACAAAAATAGAAAGATACTGCGGAATGGCTTTATAGGCAATCCTTCATGGAAGCAAGTAATTAAAGAACTTTTGAAGTATATTATATGGAGGTTGAATTGTAAGAATTAGAAAGATGGAGAAACAATCACGAGTAAAAAAGTCCTTATTAAATATGAGGGCTAACATGATATCATATTTTTTGGCTATTTTTATAGCTTTTTTTTCAAGAAAGATTTTCTTTGATAAATTAGGTACTGAATTTATAGGTCTCACAACCACAGCTAATAGTCTTTTGGGATTTCTTAATTTAGCAGAACTTGGAGTGGGTACATCTATTGCCTATTTCCTTTACAAGCCAATATTTGAGAACGATAGAGATAAAATAAACGATACTATATCAATAATGGGATATATGTATCGTATTATAGGAAGTATTATTCTTTCGGCTGGCATTATTCTGTCTCTATTTTTGCCTTTTATTTTCAAAAAGACAGATTTTTCATGGGGCATCATATATTATTGCTTTTATGCACAATTGTTTTGTTCTTTATTGGGATATTTCGTAAATTATAAGGCGAACACTATTTTTGCAGCAGACCAAAGACAATATCTTGTTACAAGCTATTTCCAGATAACTCAATTTTTGATGGCTATGACACAAATGTGTTTAGCGTATTACACATCAAGCTACACAATATACATTACTGTTACACTATTTTTTGCGATTCTAAACAGCCTCGTATTGAATTGGAAATTCAACAAAATATACCCTTGGGTGACATCAGACTTTAAGCGAGGACACAAGGCTTTGAAACAACGTCCAGAAATTGTTCAGTACGTACGCAGAGTTTTTATTCACCAAATTGGTGGCTTTGTAAATTATCGTGTGATGCCAATTATTATGTATAGTTTTGCATCTCTTACTACAGTGGCCTTGTATGGAAATTATATTACAATATTGGACAAAATAGGTGGTGCAATGTCAAGTGTATTTGGAGGTACCGGAGCTAGTGTTGGAAACTTAATAGCTGAAGGAAACAAAGAGAAGACATTCAATTGCTATAAAGAGTTATTTTCAATAAAATTCTCATTCGTAGCTTTTTTGTTTGTATGTGCATTAAAACTATGTAATCCGCTAATTACAGTATGGCTAGGGGATAAATATCTCTTGCCAACAGTTTTAGTTGTCCTTATTTGTTTAAATTCATGTCTAGATTTATTCAGAGATACAACCGAGCAATTTTTGAATGGTTTTGGATTAAAAGCAGATATTTGGGTTCCGATGTGCCGTGTAGCTTCATTAGCATTTGTTGTATTAGCTGGCTTTTGGGGAGGACTAACCGGTATGCTTCTTGTTCCAGTATTGGTTCAAATAATACTTATGCATATTTGGAAACCCTACTATTTGTTTAGAGATGGCTTTAAAAAGCCTTTTATTGAATACTTAAAAATATTAGTCGCTTGTATCATACCATTTGTTGTTGCAGGCCTAATTGCTGATATTATTACAAATAAAATAGTAACTGAAAGTCTAACCACATGGGACATGTTTTTCTTTAAAATGTTTGTATTTATTACACCCTTATGCTTAATATCCATGATTCTATTGTGGTTATGTAGTTCTGGATTTAGACTGTTTATTAACCGAACTTTAAAAATAATCAAAAAATGATATCCATAATTATACCAACATATGCAAGACCTACAAATTTAGTTAGGGCTATAAAAAGTGCAGTCAATCAAACATACAAAAATATAGAAATTATTGTTGTTGACGACAATGGCTTAGGAACCCCACAACAAAAAGCAACTGAATTATTACTCAAAAACTATATTGATAACAATGTGATAAAATATATCAAACATGATATCAATAAAAATGGTTCTGCAGCAAGAAATACGGGGTTTGCACAATCTAAGGGGGAATATATCGCATATTTGGATGATGATGATGAATTTCTACCAACAAAATTGCAATGCCAGTTGACTGTTTTGCAAACATTAGACAAGACTTGGGGCGGATGCTATTGTAATACCACACTTATAGATAAGGACGGCAATAAAACTGTTTATCCATGCCAAAAGTCAGGCGACTTGACCGTGGATATGTTGTTAGAAAAAGCATTCTTTAACACATCAACTTTGTTGCTTCGTAGAGATGTCATAGAAGAACTTCATGGATTTGATGAATCATATCAAAGACATCAAGATTGGGAGTTTCTAATACGTTTCTTTAGAAAGTATAAGCTAAAATTAGTAGATGAGAATGGTTCTCTATTAAACAGATATACAGCTGATAGCACGGCATTTTCTAAAAGAATCAATGGAAAAAATATTATTATCTTGAAGAAGAAATTTTTGAACGAATTTAGACTTGATATTCTACGATACAAAGAGGCAAATAGCATTTTTATAACGCATTGGTTAATTGCAGCTCGTCACTTAAGAAATAACGGAGAAAAATGGTGGGGGATTGTTGCTTATTTACACATGTTAAGATATAAAGGATTAAGGTTTAATGATTTAACAACATTTTTACGCAACATATAAGATATGGAAAAACGAATAATATTTGTATCTATTATAGTGCCGATATATGGTGTAGAAAAGTACGTAAAAAAATGTTTGGAAAGTATTGATTCACAGAGCTATCCTGATATTGAAGTCATTCTTGTTAACGATTGTACCAAGGACAAATCCATGGAAGTGATAGATAATTATATAAAAAATGACTCTACGCGACCAACAATATATAAAGTCGTAAATCATATAAAAAACAAAGGGCTTTCTGAAGCGAGAAATACTGGCATTAAAGAAGCAAAAGGCGATTATATATATTTCTTAGATAGCGATGATTACATCTCACCAGACTGTATAAATAGAATGGTTGCTTATGTAAATCGTTTTGATGTCGATATTGTGTTTGGCAATATTGCACGCATTCGCAAAAAAGAAAAATTCTATCAACCGTTCAATTCTACAAATAAAATATATGAAAGAGCAGAAATTCTATCTTTATATACAACAGGTATGTTATATAGAGAAGCCGTTAATAAAATGGTACGTAAAAGTTATTTGCTAAACAATGAATTATTCTTTGTACCAGGGATGTTGAATGAAGATGTGAATTGGACTTTTCGCCTTTTAGCACATCATTTTACGGCTGCTCTATATGACAAACCCACATACTATTATATACAGGAACGTGAAGGTTCTATTATGTCAACAATATCTCTTAAAAACTATGAAGCCTCTATTAAAAATCTTGACATAATAAACAATATTATTGAGAAATATCATCTGATTGATGATGTTCCCTATATTAGATATTATGTATCTATGATAGATTTTACTATCTGGTTTCTGTTTTTTCATAAAAACAAAAGGAGGGAAAGAAAAATGCTATATTACAAATTTAGAGAAAATGGCATAAATTATAATAAGTACTATAATATTTGTAATATCGATAAAACACTTGAAAATTTGCATATTAGAATGCAAAATGTACGATATGCATATTGGGCGTTTGAAATATATAATACATGGAGACGGGTGAAGGGGAGGATATCAAATGGATAAATTATTAAGCATTATAATACCAGTTTATAATACTGGCGAATTGTTAAAGACATGTATAAAAAGCCTACAAGAACAGGTTTTCCAAAATTATGAGGTGATATTAGTTGATGACGGAAGCACAGATTATATAACCTCAAAAATATGTGATGAGGTTGCCAAGGAAGATGAGCGGTTTTCCGTGTTACATTGCTCTAACGGAGGGGTTGCAATGGCTCGCAATAGAGGATTTGAAGTCTCTACGTCTAAATATGTGATATTTATTGATAGTGACGATACATTATATTCTAATCATGTATTATCATCCATAAACGACATAATTAAAACATATCCAAACATTGATATCATAAAAGGAGGATATCAACGGATACTAAAGAATGGACAAAAAACAAAATATCATACTGATACAGACAAGTACTTCAAGAATATGAAAGACTTTCTGTGTGCAAATCTTCTAGCCAAGTGTGGCGGGTTCACATGGAATACCATTTATAAAAAAAGTGTAATTGTTGAGAATGATTTAAGAATGGAAGAGGCTTCTATGGAGGATCATATTTTTTTTCTGAAGTATCTCCGATATGCAAAATGTGCATTGTTATGCTCTACTATCTTTTATAATTATTATGACAATCAGGAATCAGTCTCTTATAACCCAAAGTTTTCTGCTTTTGACATCTTAGAAGAAGCCTTATATGAACGTAGCTTATATAAAAAGATACTATCATTAAACGATTTTGAAAGCAAACAGTTAATAGACGAAGGTCTCTCCTCGAATATAAATCGAGCCCTTTTTAAGCTCTATCATTTTGAGAATTCTAAAAGAAAAAGAAAACAATTTGTAAAGAAGGCTAAGTCCATTGAAGATTTTATTCCATCTTTAAAATGCCTTACTATACCAATGCCTTTTGTTTTAAGAGATTTGATTCTTAAATATAAATACGGAAAATGAAAGTTTTATTTTATCTGTATCGCTACCCAAGCTTGGGCGGAATAGAAACCGTAACAACCCATTTGGCAAACTACCTGTATGAAAACAATATCGAAGTTTGCTTCTTTTCGGAGAATTTTGAGAAAATAACTTTGCCATTAAACCCTAATATTAAAGTATTTCATCCGCAAACTAAAAACTTGCGTAAATCATTACATACAGTATTACTGAATGAACACATTGATACTGTTGTTTTGCATGATAATTACGATGCAGATGCAAATACAATTATTGAGGTTCTGAAGGAGTTGCGTATTAAATTAATTGTACAGGAACATTCGGATCCTGTAGGTACAATGGTTGGAGCAAGACGATATGTGAAAGCATTGAGAATGAATAATATTCGCAATATTTTATGGAGAATAAAAAACTTCAATTATGTATCAAGGGTTTCTAGAAAGTATTTAAACAGGAAGCAGCTTTTAGTTGATGCATCCTATATATATATATTGTTAAGCAAGCGTTTTGAAAAATCATTAAAAAAATGTGTACCTAATATTGACCAATCAAAAATTGTTGCTATAAATAACCCGTTGACAGTGCCAATCAAAGAATTTACATTACAGAATAAAAAGAAAAGGGTTGTTTTTGTTTCACGACTTGAAGGAGTAAAAGGCGTGAATCATTTAATTTCAATATACGAAAAATGCGCCATCAATAATAGGAATTGGTCTTTTGAAGTCTACGGAGATGGCAAACAAAGAGGCTTGATTGAATCTCTTGCAGAGAAACATGATAATATATCATATCATGGTGTGACAAACAATGTTTCGAAAGTGTTAGAAACAGCGAGTATTTTAGTAATGACATCTTCTTTTGAAGGTTGGGGACTTGTTCTTACAGAAGCGATGGCCAATGGTTGTATACCCATGGCGTTTAACAGTTATCTTTCTGTTAAAGACATTATAGATGACAATAAAAATGGCATTTTGGTATCACCTTTTGATACAAATGAATATTGCGAAAAATTGCAAACATTGATCAATTCGGCAGATATACGATATCGTATGTCTTGTGAAAGTATCAAAAAGGCAAAAAGTTTTGATATCACAAATGGTATAGGAAAACAATGGCTAAATCTTTTAACCTCTCCAACAAAAAGAAAACTTGCAATTGCAAGCAGCAACAGATCACATTTGTTGGATGTTGCTAGAGAAATGTCAAATATGGAGGGGTATGATGTCGTTTTTTATACTTTCACTCCTAAATGGAGATTGAGGAATTATAATATTGATATTTCACACACAGTATCATTGTTTTGGTTCTGCATTTTGGGCATTTTAGTAAATCGCATTTTCCCATCAGAATTTTCAAGAGAGTTACAACGGCGTTTACTTGATAATGCAGCTTCTTTTTTGTTGAAAGAATGTGATGTATTGATTTGTCAAAGTCCATATTTTTATCGAACCATGCACAAGGCTCGAAAAAAATATGAAGCTAAGATTATTTTGGACCGGGGGAGCACACATGTAAGAAAATTCCAAGAATACGCTAAAGAATATTCCAAACATATTATGCCAAAATGGTATATACATTTTGATGAAATACAATATGTTTATGCCGATTATATTGCCATAGCAAGTGAACATGTTAAAAATAGTTTTCTTGAATATGGCATATCTGCAAATAAATTATTTGTTAATCCTTATGGTTTTGACACTCACAATTTCTATCCTACAAAACTTGACAATAGCAAACAAGTGTATGATTTACTGTATATCGGTCAGTGGTCTAAACGAAAAGGGTGCGAATTGTTGATTAAACTATGTGCAAAGTATGGATATAGTCTGTTGCATGTCGGTTCTATTCTTGATGTTTCTTTCCCAACAGAATTAGAAAATATCGTTCATGTTGATAGCCAACCAGAAGCGAAACTAATGGAGTATTACTGTCAAGCAAAAGTTTTTATTTTGGCTTCTTATGATGAGGGACTGTCACTTGTGCAAGCACAAGCTATTACTTGTGGACTCCCTCTTGTCATATCAACGAGAACAGGTGGTCGTGATCTTCGTGCTTTTGTTGACAATCCAGAATATATTATTGAATTTGAAAGTTTTAGTATTGAGTCAATTCAAAAGTCAGTAGAAAAAGCTTTAACAATGGTGGGTAATCAAGTGGGAGTACGAAATTATGCAGGAGAAAAAATTAAAGCATTAGATTGGAAGAGTTACGCAAAAAGATATGATAAATTTATTACCAAGATATTGAAATGAAAGTATTGACAACATCTTTGGTGGAGTATCCACCTTTATTAAAAATCTTAGGTTTAAAAGAAGCAACCCCTTTTGGTGGATGGGTATTTGCTGCAAGTCAGGCTTTGATGAATGTTTCCACAGACTTAACACTTGGTGTTGTAAGCATTGCACCATCAATAAGCAAGTTTGAAAAGTATGAATATGGTCGATACATATTTTATCGCATACCATCTAAAGGTCTGCAGCGGATTGAACAAAAAGAGATTGAAGCTGCACATGAAATTATAAACGATTTCAAACCAGATTTAATTCATCTCAACGGAACTGAATATTCTCTTGGATTGGAGTTTATTTCTGCAAATAAAAAAAACATTCCAATTGTAGCTTCTATACAAGGATTGGCCTTTGTGTGCGAGCGCTATAATCAGGGATACATCAATTCATGGGAATTTATCAAGCATTATTCTTTTAGGGACTTTGTTAAAATTGAAAACCAATTTAAGAGAAACAAAATCATGAGGGAGAGAGGTTTGCTTGAAATTGAAACACTAAAAAATATTGACCATGTTATTGGACGAACAGAATGGGATAAAGTTCATACAATGACGGTTAATCCAAGTTTGGTGTATCATTTCTGTAATGAGACATTGCGTTCTTGTTTTTACACGGCAAGCAAATGGAGTTACGATGCTTGTAAAAAATATTCTATATTTTGTAGTAATGGAAGTTTACCATTAAAGGGGGCGCATTTTTTATTAAAAGCTGTTGCTATAGTGAAACAGCAATACCCATCTGTAGAGTTAAGAATCGTAGGACCGAATGTGATGTCTTCAAAGTGGAAAAATCGTATTAAACTAACATCATATCAGAAATATCTTCGATTTCTGATAAAAGCACTTGCACTTGAAGACAATGTTGTATTTCTTGGCTTTTTAAATCAAGATAACATGGTTAGCGAATACCAAAATAGCCACATCTATGTATTACCTTCATGCATAGAAAATTCGCCAAACTCTTTATGTGAAGCGCAGATTATAGGAACCCCATGCATTAGCAGTATTTGTGGAGGTACTCAAGATTTTATAGATGATGGTATTGATGGTTTTTTATATCGCTGTGAAGAATGGGAGATGTTGGCAAATAAGATTTGTTGGTTCTTTTCTAACCCTATTATCGCAAGCGAGATGAGTCAAAAAGCTATCTTAAAGGCAAAGATTAGGCATGATGCAATATGCAATGCAAAAACATTATTACATATTTATAAAGACATATTAAAACATGGGTAAGTTATTTACACAACATAATTTAATACCATTACTAATTATCTTTTTGTTGGTTTATGGTACATTTTCATATAGTTTTCATTTCTTTATATCTGGTATTACCACTCATATATTGCTTCTATTGTTAGCTATATGCGGATTTATATCCTTTAGAAAAGATATAATGCAAGTTAAATCAGGTAAATATTTCACATTTTTACTTGCCTATAATATCTTATTGTTCTTAGTTGGATTCTTTTTGGTGAAAGACCCATTATATATGAATTTCTACATCTCTTTTTTCATAATGCTGTTGATTTTCTCTTCATTTTTTTATTATACAACTCACATTACAGAAACATTAGTATTAATTGGCATTATTATCAAATATATAGTGCCTATATACGTGGTTGTTTTGGGTTTAAATTTATATATTTTTCCTAATAGATTAATGTATGATAAGTACTATTTATCATTTTTTCCTATGCTTTATTTGTTTCTCCCTTTCTTCAACAGAAAAATATTATTGATAAGTATTCTATTCTCGTTAATCGTCATTATGAGAGAAGCTGATTTCCGTGCACTCGTTTTGCTTAATTTGTTTGGAATACTAATTTATTCAATTAATAGTTTGAATGCGCTATTCACCAAAAGAATACTACGTTTGTTAACTTACTTACTTCTTGCCTTGCCTTTTGTTTTTTTATTATTAAGTATTACAACAGGTCTCAATCCGTTTACTTTGTTGGATAATGAAAGTTATTCTTCTTTTTCAATAGGTAATGAAACAATAGATATGGCAGGTGACAGTCGTTCATACTTCTATTCCGAGATTTATGAGCATCTATGCAAGTATAATGCTTTAATCTGGGGGACTACACCTGGTATTGGATATCAAACATCTTTAGCAAATTCAAGTGATTCCTTTTATGATTTACTAAAAGTAGGTCGTATTGATACAGAAGTTGGCGTTTTAGAGTTCTTTCATTATGGAGGGATAATCAATGTTACACTATTATTTTGCTTTTTCTTATCTTTTGTACGAAATATATTTAAAAAATCACAGAATCGTTTCTCTTATATTATTTGTGTATACGTAGCATTCAGATGGTTCTTCCTGTTTATGGAAGGTGATATCATTATGTATATGCAATGGTTTAGTTTGTTCATTGTTATTGGATTATTTTGTAATGAAAGAATATTGACAATGAGAGACCACGAACTTAAATCAACTATAACACTATATTTAAACAACATCATTAAGAAATGAATCAGATAGCCGCTCTTTTAACATGTCATAATCGAAAAGAAAAGACATTGAATTGTTTATATTCTTTGTTATCAATCATATCAAATATTGATGTTTTTTTGGTAGATGATGGAAGCACTGATGGGACCTCTACTGAGGTCACAAAATATTATCCACAAGTAAAAATTATAAAAGGTTCTGGTAATTTATTTTGGAGTCGTGGAATGTATACGGCATGGAAAGAAGCCATGAAATATGATTATGAATATTTCTTGTGGCTCAATGACGACGTTGAATTATATCCATACTTTTTAGAAGAGTTATTGGAGTGCAATAAACAAAATGGTGACAATTGTATCATTACAGGTCTTATAGAGAACTTCGAAAAAACCACGATATTGTATGGAGGCAGTGATGAGAACAAGACATTAATACAAGCTAATGGATTGCCTCAAAAGGTTACACATATGAACGGTAATGTTGTGTTGGTTCCTAAATCTGTTGTTGATAAGATTGGTATTATGGATCCAAAATTACATCATGATTTAGGAGATGTCGATTACGGGTTGACTGCTATAGAGAATGGAATAAATATTTATACAACAAGAAGACCTATAGCAGCAGGTTATTCAAATGATTTTTGCAGAGTTCGTAAATGGGGCGTTTCACTAAGACAAAGATTTAAAAAGTTAAAATCTCCACTCGGTTCTCCTCCTGCTATTAATTTCTACTTCAGAAAAAAACATTATGGTTTGTTTAATGCTTGCGCCTATTGGTGTTATTTATATGTATTGAACATTTTGCCTGATTGCGTAGTAAAATCTATATGGGGTAATGCATATAAAGACAAATAGACTGCTTGAAATAGTCCATTTTCGATAAAGAAATATCCCCAAACGATGGTTTATTGATTAACAATAATGATTTTTATATACAATTGAAAATTACAAGGTAAGTATGACTCAATATCTTAGTGACAAACTACGAATTCTATCATTAATTTCTATTATCTTCGTTCTCTACATTCATTCTGGCTTCCATGCAGATGAGATAGAGGGGATGATGATGAACGACAGTGTGCAGGAGTTCATATCTGGGATGATGGGGCGGTGTGCCGTTCCGTTGTTCTATGTGATTTCGGGCTATTTGTTCTTTCTGAAAGTGCCGGAAGGGATGAAGTCCATCTATGGCAAGATGAGGAAGAGGGTGGGGACGTTGGTTGTGCCTTATATCATCGGGTGTCTGTTCTTTGTTGGCTTTGGAGTGCTTATGGTCGTGTTGCCTGGTGTGTCGAAGTATATGAACAGTTCGGTAATGCCTCTTTTTTCAAAACCGGTAGGAGAAATTCTTCGTTCTATATTCTATGATGCAGGAAACGGGTCTCCTTGTGCTTTCCAACTATGGTTCTTGCGTGATTTGATATTGATTGTTGCGACATCTCCATTGTGGTATCTGTGTCTGAAACATCTGAAATGGGGATTTGTTGCAGTCGTATTCGTGCTGACATATTTGGATGTGCCTCATGTTCCTTTCTATTCTCTGTTTTGGTTCGTCTTAGGCGGACAGCTGACTAAGGTAAAAATAGAAATGGGGGGAAATGGTAGAACTAAAGTAGCGATATTTGGATTGTTCTTATTCTTAATAATATCAATAATACAATTGTTCTTTCCTGATATAATTGATTGGGGGCTGTTGCGTATTCCAATAATCCTGCTTGGAATTATTGGAGCTTGGGGATTATACGATGTGGTTTTGGGAAAGGATTTCAGCCTGTCGAGACATCAATGGCTTGGCATTGCTTGTCAGTTTACTTTTTTCATATATCTCTTCCATGAACCTACGCTTAATATTGTTCGCAAATTGATAGTCGTCGTATTGGGCAAGAATGAGTTCGGGTATATGTCTTCTTATCTCATTTCTCCTTGGATATTCACGGTTTGCGCCGTATTTGCAGGATTACTGTTCAGAAAGTATCTTCCCAGAGTGTATGATGTTTGCACCGGGGGAAGATGAAAAATCTTTTATTTTAAAATGAAAATCATTCACTATATCTCGAGTATCGACCGCACGGCGGGCGGTACTTCTACTTATATGCAGGTGCTTGCCAAAGGGCTTGGCGAGTTGGCTGAGGTGCATATCATTACGCATGCCTCGAAGAATCCGTTGGCGATGGAGAACTGTACGGTGCATTATGTACCGGAGTATAATCCCTTTAAAGGGTCTTGGCGGAAGAGAGTCGCCGAGATGATGGAGGAGGTGAGGCCCGACATCGTGCATGTGAACTGCTGCTGGATGCCGGCATGTGCAGCTGTGCAGCGTATAGCTCAGAAGCATGGATATAAGGTGGTGCTGACACCGCATGGCATGCTGGAGCCTTGGATCATAAAGCGTCACTACTGGACGCGCAAGGTGCCGGCTCTGCTGCTTTACCAGAAGGCTGCGGTGAGGAAGGCGGACTGCATCCAGTCTACGGCGGAGAGCGAACGCGACAATCTCCTGAAGTTGGGTTATAACAAGAACATCAAGGTGGTTCGGCTCGGTATTGATGCTGACGGCATTGAAATGAAGAAGTCTTGGAAGAAGACTCGCCAGATATTGTTCCTCTCTCGTGTGCATGTGAAGAAGGGGATCAATTTCCTCATTGAGGCGGCAGCGGTGCTGCGCTCTGAACTTCAGGGTTACAAGATATTGGTGGCTGGTGAGGGCGATGCCGACTATGTGGCCGAGATGAAGAGGATGATTGCCGATAATGGTCTGCAGGACATTGTGCAGCTTGTCGGTGGCGTGTATGGTGGGGAGAAGTGGCGGTTGTTCCAGACTTCCGACTTCTTCGTGCTGCCTACTCACTCCGAAAACTTCGGCCTTGCCATTGCAGAGAGCCTTGCTTCGGGCACGCCAGTCATTACTACCGTAGGCACGCCATGGCATGACCTCAACGATACCAATAGCGGAGCTTGGATAGAGATAGGTACGCAGCCTCTGGTGGAGACGCTGCGCAGGTTCTTAGCATTGTCGGATGATGAACTCGAAGCGATGGGGCGCAACGGAAGAAGACTGATAGAGGAGAAATATTCAGCCCACGTAATGGCAAAAGAAATGATGGAGGTGTATGAGACACTTATCTCGAATCTCACGAATGGGTATTGAGGTAATAGAGAACGAATAGATAAATCGATTTATAGTTATGAATTTAGAACGTCATACTCCGGGGTGTGTGTCCTTGGGTATTAAGTTGAAGCGGGTGGTGTGGAATGTCACGTCAGCCTTGCTGTTCCGTCCTTTTATCACTCCCGTGTTCCGCAAGTGGCGGTTGCTGTTGTTGCGAATGTTCGGGGCTGAAGTGGAATGGGATGCTAATGTGTATGCCTCGGTGAAGGTATGGGCGCCGTGGATGTTGAAGATGGGACACAGGGCGTGTCTCGGCCCTGAGGTGATATGCTATAACCAGGACTTGGTGGTGTTGGAGGATGATGCCATCGTATCGCAGTACTCATTTCTCTGCACTGCAGGGCATGACATCGACCATGCCAATACTGCTGACAGCGGTCTCGTTACGTCTCCTATTGTATTGCGCCGTGGGGCGTGGATTGGCAGCCGTGCGTTTATCGGCATGGGAGTGGAGATTGGTGAGAATGTCGTGGTTGGCGCCACGGCGTCGGTATACAAGAATGTTGAACCTTGGACTGTTGTGGGTGGCAATCCTGCGAAAGTAATCAAGAAAAGGGAACTGAAGAATGAATAAGATTTATGATTTAGAGGGGAGAAACAAGGCGATAGTGTTGTTCAAGTTTTTTGCAGCTTTACTAATTACCTATTCGCATATGGGACTGCTGTTTCCTAAATTTGGGGGACTGGTGACTGGCGGTGCGATTGGTGATGGACTGTTCTTCTTCTGTTCGGGTTTTACGCTGTTTCTTGGTAGGGACGGCGGTTTCTTGAACTGGTATAAGCGTAGGGTAAGCCGCATTTATCCTTCAATCATCATGTGGGCTTTGCTGTCGGCTGTGGTGTTCGGTTGGACATGGTATGTGACGGACTTGATTACCACTCCCAAGTATTGGTTTATCCCTTGCATAATGGTGTATTATGCCATATTCTATGTAATTCGCAGGTATCTGATGAAGTATATGAAGGCGGTGTTTGTTGGTTCTTTGCTGATAATAACCGCGTTGAGTTTCTTTGTTCTTGATATGGAGCGGTCTGTGATGTATGCGCAGGTCTCGTTCATGCGGATATATTATTTTATGTTCATGCTCTTGGGTGCAATAACTGCTCTCGACCTTCGCAAGTCCGATAATGAAATGATATTTGGCGGATTGCGTAGAATGTGCATTGGGGGGGGTAAAAATAAAGGGAAATTAGGAGTTATGAGAGAGGAATTGAACGTTTCGCGTTCTTTTTTTTTGTTTTGTATCTCCATTGTTTTGTATTATGCCTGCATGGCAGCATACAAGCTCGGTCCTTTGTACTGTCATTTTCAAATGGTGTCACTAATACCATTGCTGTTAGCGATATACTTCTTTTTCATATTCTGTAGTTGTGAGAAGATGATAAAAGTGTTCGACAAGGCGTTATTTGGAAACGTGGTGTATTTCATTTCTTCCTTAACATTAGAGATTTATCTCGTGCAGTATGCGTTGTTTACAGACAGGATGAATTTCATTTTTCCACTTAATATTCCAGTGATGTATCTAATGATATTTGGTGTTGCGTATGTGCTGAAAGTACTTGCACAAGGTTTCTCCCAAATCTTTGGTAAGGAAGATGTGGTGGTGAAGAAACTGTTTAAAGTATAATTCGTCTTATTGCTTATTTTAGCGTTTTAAAATTGATGGACTCTTGTATTGACAAGGTGGAGAATGTTCTGCTGGAGATATTGAGGAGAGAGGTAACGGGAGAGGACGGGACGGAGAAGATGGAATTGTCTGTTGCCGGACTGAATGCCGTTATGCGCCTCGCCAGAGAACATGCCGTTACGGGACTGGTGGCTAATGCCGCTGTGCGAAATCGGATTGTGATTGTTGGTAGTGCGGCGGAAGGCAGAGGGGAAATTGTGATGAGGCTTATGCAGCAGACCATGGCGCACAGACAGAACCAGCGTAGGTTTGAGGATGCCGTGGGGCGCTTCGCCCGACTGATGGAGGAGAACAGTATCGCCTATGTGGTGTTCAAGGGACTGGCTGTGGCGAGACATTATCCCGAACCGTTTGTACGGACGATGGGCGACGTGGACTTCTATGTTCCGCAGAGTTGCTTTGACAGGGCGGTGGAGGTGATTGAGCGTGAGCTGAACGTGCTGATTGAGAAGGATTATGTGGACAAGCATTTTGCATTCGATTATGAGGGCATCCGCTTCGAGATGCACTATCAGATTGAGACCTTCGGCAGCCATCGGCATCAGCACCGCTTCGACAGGATGATTGACGAGGCTATGGCGGAGCATACGGATTCGTTCACGGTATGCGACTCCGACGGCAATGGAACCGAGGTCAGCGTATTGCCGCCGACAGAAGATCTAATCGTGGTTTTTAAGCATTGGTTTAATCATCTGCTCGTGGAGGGCGTTGGCTTGCGCCAGACCTTGGACTTGGCAGTGCTCTTGAATGCTTATAGGGACAAGATAAATGTCGGAAGGCTGATGACTGCCTTGGACGGTATCGGCTATATGAAAGCATTCCGAGCCATGCTCGCTATGATGAGGCGGTATCTTGGATTGGATTGGTTTGACAATTTCTTTGTATATAACCGTTGCGACGAACGGTATGCCAACAAGCTCATGGCTGCCGTGATGGAGAGTGGGAACTTTGGCAGGAAGGCTTACAGAAACCATACGGAAGGGAAAAAGAAAAGTATGGAGACTGCCACAAGAGCGTTGCGCCATTGCGTAAAGTTCTTCTGGCTGGCTCCAATAGATATTCTTTGCTTGATACCTAAAAGAATTGGTATCTCGGTGAAACAGAAATTTTAAATCATGATATTTTGTTCATTAGGAACTATGGATATGCCGTTTGAAAGAATGGCGTATGCTATAGATTTGTTTGCTGCTACGACAGACGAAGAGGTCATCGTGCAGACAGGTTGGACGGACTATCCTTATAAGCATGTGAGCAAGAGCTTCAAGATGTGTACCAAAGAAGAAATGGAACACTACCAAGAGGAAGCGTCTTTGCTTATCATGCAGGGAGGATGGGGTTCGATATGTGAGAGTATGGAGAAAGGCAAGCGGATGGTAATCATTCCTCGCTATGACGGTACGGAGCATATTCATGACCAGTTTCAACTGATAAGGAAATTAGATGAAATAGGTACGGTTGTAGGTGTTTTTCCCTCTGAGTTTAATCCAAAGAAGTATAAGGAGCAATACGACGAAACCGCAAGACTATTGAAATCTGCGGTTGATAAAGCCCAAACCTTCGATTTCAAGACAATAAAGAAAGGCAAGGCTGAACCCTTGCTGAGACAAAAAATAGAAGAACTCGGCTGTGGCAAGCGAATTTGTCTTGCATCGTCAGCAGGAGGGCATCTGCGTGAACTGCAACTTGCTATTGGTACTATTCCAAATGACTACCATTGCTATTGGCTTACTCTTCCGACAACTTCCACTAAAGCCTTTATGAAAGACAAGGAACATGTTTTCCTTACTAATTTCCAACCGGCTCGTAAATGGACTCTCTTTGCCAATGCTATTCCTGCCTTGTTGTGGGTTTTAATAAAACGCCCGACTTGTATAATTACCACAGGTGCTGGTGTATGCATTCCTACCATTGCTTTTGCCAAGAAGCTGCTTGGCACAAAGATTCTTTTTATAAATTCGGCTGCTGACGTAACTCATGCAAGCAAAACGCCTCTGTGGATTGAGAAAAAGGCTGACTTGTTCCTTGTGCAATGGGAGGAAATGAAACAGATATTTCCAAATGCTATATGTTGCGGAGTCCTTTGATTTTCCTCGCAACAATAATTTTATTGATTTTTTACAACTATATGAAAGTTTCGATTATAACATCAAGTTACAACCGTGAGAAGACGATTCGCGGTTGTATAGAGAGTGTGTTGGCGCAGGACTATCCTGACATTGAGTATATCGTGGTGGATGGTGCTTCCAATGACGGTTCGCTTTCAATCATCAATGAGTATAAGGACAGGATAAGTAAGATAATCTCTGAGCCTGACCATGGCATGTACGAGGCTATCAACAAGGGTATTAGGGCTGCTACTGGCGATGTCATCGGTCTGGTACATTCAGACGATTTTCTGTATTCTCCTCAGACAATATCCAATATTGTGAAGCGGTTTGAGGAGACTCATGCTGATTTTCTGTATGGTGACGGATTGTTTGTGAATGCCGAGAACACGGATAAGGTGGTGCGCAACTGGATTGGTGGCGACTATCGTCTGTGGAAAGTTCGTCATGGCTGGTTGCCGCTGCACCCCACTTGCTACATCAAGCGCAGCGCCATAGAGCGTAAGGGACTGTATAACGAAAGTTATAAGATAGCCGCCGACTCGGACTTTCTCTTCCGCTATCTGCTTGGCGGCGAGTTGAGCGTCACTTATCTGCATGAATATATCGTGAGAATGCGCATGGGTGGACTGAGTACGGACTCCGCTCGAAGGAAGCAGATGTGGAAGGAGGATATCAGAATGTATCAGTCGCACGGCATGAATCCTACATTGACAAAGTTGGAGAAGATGCTGTGGAAGGTGCCACAGTTTATCGGGGCTAAATTCAAGTGATAGGCTCATTATTTGTGAATGTACAGGACATCATAAACATCTTAAAATTAGAAAAGTAATGTGGTGGAAAATAATTTTAGGAGTAATAGGATTAGCTGTCGTTGGTTTTATTGGCATGGTCATCAAGATGGCTGTGACAGAGGCTAAAGAAGAAACAAGGGATATAGAGAGGGCGAGTAAATCAGAAAATTGATTTGGTGCAATTGTCCGTATCGGTCGACGCAATTGTCCGTATCGGTCGGTGCAGATGTCCGTATCGGTCGGTGCAGATGTCCGTATCGGTCGACGCAGATGTCCGTATCGGTCGGCGCGGATGTCCGTATCGACCGACGCGGATGGTTTTAGCAGTGCTTCAACTCAATATCCCTTCGCGATTTTGACTTGATTACGAGCCATACGCCACTGAAGACAAGCACTACTGCCACGGCTTGCTTCCACGTGAAGAGGCACATGCCGCAGGCGATGCTCACCGATACCGCCACCACGGGCTGCATATAGTTGTAGATGCTCACCACGGTAGGGCGCAGCGTGCGTTGCGCAGTCTGCATACACAGGTAGGCGATGTAGGTGCCGAAGAATACCACGAAGCCCGTTTCGAGCCATGTCTTGAGGCTGACCGCCTGCCAGTCGGTAGACGCAGCGTGCGAGCCGAGGAACGGCGTGAGCAGAATCGTAGCCCACGTGAACATCCACTTGCTCATGGTTATCGGACTGTAGCGTTTCAGAATGTCGCGATAGAGCGAGAGATAGAGTGCGAACGACATCTGTGCAGCCACGCACAGCAGGTCGCCACGTATGTCGCCGATGCGCGAGTCGTTGGCTACGGCGGTGCTGGCTATCAGTATGACTGCGCCCGAGCAGCCTACGCCCACGCCCAACGCCTTGCGCCCCGTGATGGGTTCCTTCAGAATGAGTGCTGCGAATATCATTGCGAAGATAGGCAGCGACGTGGTTACGATGGCGGCGTTGGACGGGGTGGTGATGCTCAGACCGATGGTGAAGCAACACTGGTTGCACACGAGTCCGAATACGCCGGCTCCGCAGAGCACGAAGATGTCCTTGAGCGGCACATGCTCGTGCTTGGTGAAGAGTGATGTTATCCAGAAGAACACCGCTCCGCCCAAGGCACGCAGATAGACCATGTTCAGATTGTCCACCCCGCTGAGCATCGCGTCCTTGCCGATAGGAGCCATGAGACCCCAGATGGCGCAGGCGGAGAGGATGGCGAGGTGGGCAATCAGTACGCGTTTGTTCTGCATTGCGTCTATACGAGGTGAGCGATAAGGTCCTCACGCTCGCCGGCGAGCATGTCGATAACCGGAATCTCGACCATAGTGTAGCAGCCCGGCTGCTGACGCATTGAAGCGCGAGCCACGTTGACGAGCACCTGACCGGTGAGCGCCGGGTTGTTGATGCTCATGGTGAACTCCATGCGCTGGTTCTGAGTCTTGCCGCTCACGCCCTTGCGAGTGAGATGCACGCCGTGGCCCATATCGCGAACGGCGTCAACCGACGGCACAGCGAACACGTGGGTCTCGTCGTTAGAGAAGTAGGGGTCAGCCTTGATAGCCGCCGTAACGTCCTCGAGCTTCGCTCCCTCCTCGAGTTCTACGTACACCATGCGGCGGTGCAAACCCTCGCCCTTCGGTATGGTCATAGACAGAGCATCCTTTACGCCCTCCTTAGAGCGCACGCATACGCTGTGGCCCATCGACATGCCGGGTCCGAAGTTGGTGTAGCTGAGGCCCTTCGGTGCGAGGCTCTGCATCAGAGTGCGCACGATAGAGTCGGAACCTGGGTCCCAACCGGCAGCGATGATGCTCACCGTACCGTTCTTCTTGCACTCCTCAGAGAGAGTGCGACGGTAGTCGACGATAGAAGTATGTATGTCGAAGCTGTCTACGGTGTTGATGCCAAGTGCAGCAATCTGCTTTGCGTACTCCTCGCACGAGCGTGTCGGAGTAGCAAGGATAGCCACGTCCACGTCCTTCAGCTCGCGGATGTCCTTCACTACCTCATACTGTGTCAGTTCGGCAGGTTTGTTCTCGGCACCGTGACGGCGTACCACACCTGCAATCTCAAAGTCGTCGGCAGCTTCAAGCGCCTGAATCGCATAATGTCCGATGTTGCCGTATCCCACTACGGCTGCTCTAATCTTTTTCATGTCTTTCACTTTATTATAATTAATAAATAGACGTAACACATCGTATTGTAGATGTGTTGCATCGTTCTTGATGAGTGCAAAGTTATAGAAAATCATTAAAACAACTTCCTCCTGTATGGCGTTTTTTTTATGTATTTTACTGTCTGTTAGGCAAAATCATCAAAAATAGGTATTTCATAATTCGCTGATTATGCTTAATTTTGCAACCGTAAAACAAAAATACTCAACGACAATGAAAAAGAAATATCTTGGCAAGACCATCGGGTCGTTGCTTATAGTACTTCTTATGATGCCGTTAGGGCACGCACTTATGATTTTGATGGAGCACTTCCTTGAGCCGACAACGCTTCACTATTCGGCGTTCTTGATGGGCTTCGTAGGACTCGTAATCACCATAGCCGGTGTGTTCGTGAAGGGCGACACACGCCAGACCTGCTTCGGACTCACCGGAGCCTTGCTCTTCTGGACCGGTTGGGTGGAGTTTCTTTTCGCTTACTTCGCTCAGCGCTTCGGTGTACATTGCGACCTTGTAGGCAACGGCGTTGTGCAGACTGTTACGGAATACGTCAATGGTGTTGGTGTCAACCATACGTTCACAATCAACGGCACACCGCTCGAAGATTTCTCGCGTGCCGA